>OLZW01000005.1_pt1 | contig 212725 bp, 191 predicted proteins | sample 1674281 | NCBI WGS metagenome assembly OLZW01 (sample SAMEA103958157, study PRJEB25191) | human gut metagenome | biome: human-associated habitat [ENVO:00009003]; feature: intestine environment [ENVO:2100002]; material: feces | place: Germany | collected 2013/2015
CGACCTGAAATCAATCAAACCGGGCTAAATTATAAACTTTATCTATGGAACAGTTAATAAAAGTTGTTTAATATTCGCTTGCCAGCATAACGGTCATAACACGATTTGTTACATCAGGATTGGCCGGCTCCTCTGATAAATATTGATAATTCTTGTCATAGTAATCTATTTTCCAGAAGATTTTTTCGCCGTTATAATCAAAACTGCCAAAATCGTGTTCATTATATGGGTCATTATCTGGTGTAAAATTGTTAAAGTGTCTTATCTTTAGCATAATTTCAGCAATTTCTTCATAGGTTTTTGCTTCTATGCCTTGAGTTAATACAATTTTACCACCAATAAAATGTTTACGAAGATTGTCATTTAAGGTTTTAATGTCTGTCATTGTTATTACTCCACATTAAACCATTTCATAACAGTACAAAGCAAATCATCATAATTACCGCTTGTTGCTTCTTTGAAAAAGGCGTCTATTTCTGATTTTGGTAGCTTGTGTTTTCTCATTTCAGAGGTGCAGATACCAAGAATATTAAAAGCATTTCCATTACCCTTTATATCTTCATTTTTATGGGTGTTTTTAGAAATTCCCATATTAGTTTCACCTCCGCTGTCATCCTTATCATTATTATATCCTCCTTCATTAGGAGCCAGATACTCATTGATAATACTATTAAATTCGACATCTGAAACTAATTCATCAATAAATCCTTTGGTAAATCCATTTCCATATTTTGAATAATCAATTTTTGCTTTCTCTTTTTTATCAGCATCGCTCTTCGTTCCCGCGTATTCATTAGAAGCATATTGCTTCGGGGTATTATGTATTCTCAAATCATTGTCGGGTTTGTTTTCAGCCGCTATCTTCTCAACTTCTTCGTTCACCTCTTGATGTGGCTTTTTGATGCTCTGCTGTTCCCGAAGCGCTTTAATTATGGTTAACTGATTAGCCATATCAAGGTTTTGAATTGCCTTCCTCTGCTTTTCGCTTAATTTTAAGCTGTCAAGCGAAAAATCCTCCTCTTCCGGAAATAGCGTATCCGGGCAATATTTATATTTTATTAACTATAATTCTGTAAATTCCGCTTATAAGCGGAGAACAGCCTGATGCTATGCGTTGCGGCAGTTTTTGAATATTGTTTAAGGAGAAATTTATGAAAAGAATCGGCATTATAGGAACGGGAATTTGGGGAACGGCGCTGGCTTTAACTGCTGCACGCGCCGGAAACGACGTTTTGTGCTGGGCACGCGAACAGGAAGTTGTCGACTCCGTCAACCAGAAGCACGTCAATAAAATGTTTCTGCCGGATATTCCCCTGCCCGATGCCATCAGAGCCTCTGCCGATATCGCCGATGTTTTCGCATTTGCCAAGGTTATTCTGCTGACAACTTCGGCACAATGGACACGTTTGATGCTGAAACAGATGAAATCCTATGTCAAAGAAGACACGGTTATCGTTTTATGCGCCAAAGGAATTGAAGTGGAAACGGGAAAGATGCTCTCGGAAGTATTGCAGGAAGAAATTCCTTATGCTGCGGTTGCCATTTTGTCCGGTCCGGGTTTTGCAATCGATGTCGCCAAACAGAAGCTGGCCTCCGTTACGATTGCCTGTGCCAAAGAGGGAATTGCCTCCGAACTTGCCAACATGCTCGGAACGCCTTATTTCCGCCCATATCTGACCGCTGACATGATTTCGCCGCAAATCGGCGGGAGCGTCAAAAACGTCATTGCCATCGCTTCGGGCGTTGTTGAAGGGGCTAAACTCGGCGACGGGGCGCGAGCGGCGCTGATTACACGCGGCTTTAACGAAATGGTACGGCTGTCCAAGGCTTTGGGCGGAACCTTGCGCACGATGATGGGGATGAGCGGCATGGGTGACCTCGTTCTGACGGCAAACTGTGCAACCTCCCGCAATTTCAGTTTCGGATATGAGGTCGGCGCCTGCGGCCACGCAGAGAAACTGCTGGAGGAAAATACGCGTACGGTAGAAGGAATTTATACGGCCAAAGCCGTTGTCAAACGTGCACATGAGCTGGGCATAGAAATGCCGATATGCGAAACGGTCAACAAAGTTCTGTTCAGCGGTTTATCTATAAATGAGGCTATGGACGAGCTGATGTCCCGTCCTTACAAAGAGGAAGGATTTTAATCTTTATGATTTTATGACTTTGCGGACTATACTTCTCATTTAGGGAGAACTGCTTATACCGAGCTTGTTGCTTTTCAGAAATTAAACTGAATGCCGATATTGATTTCCCACGGAAAACGGACGCTGCTGCCAAGCTGGGTTGACGCTTCAAAATAGGCGGAATTTGTCTCGTTCCACGCGGCGGCTATTCCCGCCCCCAATTCATAACGCAGCGAGGATGTATCTTCGGCAAAGATTTCGTCTGCCACGGTAACCGGACTTTTGCCGTCCCAATCGTGCATCAGGCTAAAGCGTCCGTAAGCATCAAAAACGGTTCCATCAGCCAAAACAAACTCTTTTCCTCCCGATACCCCGATACTGCCTCCCAAATAATCCGCAGCCGACGCACTGACCCGCGTATTAAAATTTGTCCGGTAATCTATTCCGTCTACGCGCATATAGTTCAGTCCCATATATGGTTCGACAAACCAGCTTTCGGCAATATCCCATCTCTTTCCGACAAAAGCCGAAAACTGCCATGCGTTTGCATCATACTTGCCGTTGACATCGGAACCCGAAGGCGTATAGCTTTTTATCTTCTGCGTGTGCCAGAAATACGTCCCGACAACATCTACAAACCAGTTATCTGCCGTACTCAGGGTTGAATATACTCCGAGGCTCTGCGTTTCGCCGTCGCCATGCCCGCCGCGGTCGTATTTCTGTCTTGAATCGCTTGTTCCGCCATACAGCCCCAACTGCAGGCCCTTTCCGCCATTATGCCAGATTTCACGGTCATAACCGATTTCCGCTCCATAAATTTTCATATTGCTTTTCGTCTGGTCTTTGTAGCGGAATTTAATTTCGCGGCCAATCCCCTTAATCCATAGTCCGTCATCTTTTCCGGTTCGTTTATGTTTCATGCGAAAACGGTTGTACAACGGATTAAGGTGCGTATAAAATAACGAGGCCAGCGAACTGTACGTATTTTTGGCAATCAGCGAACTGTCTGTATGTTCCTGCGTCCGATGCAGTACCCAGTCATCGCCGTCATGCTGCAGATTATATCTGAAAGCACCAACATCAACGGCGTTGCCAACCAAGTAAAAGTTGTCCGCTGCCGACGACGTTTCGTCTATGAGCTTAAATTCTGCAGGCAGATTTCCGTCAGCACTGTAATCGTGCACAATCAGCCCGAAATTTCCGTTGCCGCCCCTGATATCCAAGTGATCGGCTTCACTTTGCGCCAAATTGCTGCTGATACTGAAAATGCCGCTGCCGTCGAGCTTGTCTATCTGCAGTTGCGAAAAGCCCGGTTCCTTTATTATGGTTACCAAGGCGTTTTTCAACTCTAAATTTGAAATATTGTTTGTTCCGGCGATATTTAGAATGCCGTCGGTTATTTTTGTAATTCCGGACATAATTCCGCCCGAATGCAATACGATTAATCCGCCGTCGGCCTCCGTATTCCGCGAAATTCCGCCTGAAAATACAGTCTGTATGCCGCCATGGATTTTAGTATCCGAAGCAAGTCCGCCGGTTTCAATATTCTGCAGCCCGGCAAACAATTCCGTTCCATCGGCAGTGCCGCGGACAATCTGAGTCCCGCCGATAATTCTGCTTTCCGCCGCCTGCCCGCCGTCGGCAACCTGTTGTACGCCGAAAAGGTTTACGGTACTTCCCGAGGCAATCCCCCCGTTTTCGACAATCTGGCTGCCCCCGATATAAATCCGGGCATTTTCGCTTTTCCCTTCCACATACTCTGTGCCCAGGCTGATGACGCTTGAAACGGCTTCTCCTCCTGATTTGATATAAGAGTTTCCGCCGTTTATGGACATTCCTGACGTTTTGCCGCCGTTTTGTATTTCTGCCTGACCGCCTTTTTTGACAACAGCACCGTTAATATCTCCGGCGACAGTAAGGCGGCCGCCATTTTCGATTACGGAGTTTTCTGCAGTTCCGCCGGCGTCAACCTGTTGTATCCCGGTACCTGATATAACTGCATTATGTACATATCCCTGCTCTTTTACAATCTGGATGCCGCCGGAAACAGTGCTTTCGCGGTCTGTACCAAAAACATTCTGAGTGCCGGAAACTATTTTGGCCTGCAGAGATGTTCCTCCGGATTCAACATTCATTGTCCCGCCGTTTAGCGTCGTATTGGCAGCAGTTCCTTCCCAACCGACAGTCTGCACACCGCCGGCATCTACCATGGTATTCTCCGACGTTCCGTAAAATCCGACCAGCTGAATGCCGTTTTCCGACACGACGGCATTTTCGGCACTGCCGCCGCCTTCTATAATCTGCTCCCCGCCGCTGACCCTGCCGTTGACGTCCCTCCCGTAAACATACTGAGTGCCAGATAAAACGGTCGTGTTTTGAGCAATGCCTTCTTCATCAACAGTCATTGTTCCTCCCGAAACCGTCGTCTTCTCTGCGGCTCCGCCGTCTTTAACCGTCATTTCACCGCCGTTTTGTACGGTTGTCGCCACGGCTTTGCCGGCAACTTCCAGCGTTCCCCGGCCGGAAACCGTTGTATCCTGCACCGTTCCACCGGCATTAACCTGCTGCCGGCCACCGCTGACCTGAGCACCGAAAGCGACGCCGCCATCCCTTATTTCCTGAATTCCGCCGGAAACTTTCGCATTATTGTCCGTTCCTGATATATATTCGTGTCCTGAAGCGATAACCGTCCCCTCCGCCGTGCCTCCCGATGAAACAAAAAAGCTGCCGCCGTCTACAGACGTATCTTCAGCATAACCGCCGGCATTGACGTCTATGGTTCCATACGAACCGACACTGGAAGAATATGCCCGGCCGTCGACATTCTGCACGGCATATTGCTGCACAACAGTACCGTATGATATGCCGTTCTGCAATACATCCTGCTGCCCATACGGATAAATATTGCTGTTACGGGTTACGCCTCCGGACATAACCTGCTGCTTTCCCGAAACGGTAAAATTATCAGCCTCGCCATAAACGCGCTGGGTTACAACCGAATGAACGTCGCCACCGCTGACAACTTCTCCGGCAGGAATATCGACGGTTATCGCCCGGGAACCTTCCGGATGCAACAGCAGGCACGGCAAAAGCAGCAAAAACTTTCGCAAATGTTTGTTCATAACGGTTATCTCCCCAATTTTACGACAAAGCAGCCGCATTTTTCAGATGACGGCATTTTCCGTAATCGCACTTTAAGCTCACATATAATCGTAAATCCCCGGAATAAAAGCCCGATAGCCTTATTTTCCGCATAAATACAAAAAAACAGTCTGACAGATACAAAAAAACAGCCCGTTCCGTAAGGAGCGGACTGTCTTTGTTTCATCATCGGACGATGATTTGCGGTACAAATCAGACAATAATATGCGGCACAAAATGGCTCATGTCATCGGTAATTCTGGACGTGTTTTCCCGAATTCCCATTCCGGCCGCCTCACCGCCGATAACCCAGCTTCCCAGCACCGGATATCTGCCATCAAAACAGGGGATGTCAACAAGCTGCTGATATATGTATCCTTCTTTGCCGTACCCGCCGGAAGAGCTTTCCAGTATCGTACCGTTTTTTACCAGCTCAACATTGGCGCCTTCGCGGGAGAATACCGGCTTTTTACAATAAGCTCCCAATTTTCCGGGTTCGGCATAGGCCGGCAGGATATAGGGAGACCGGGGGAACATTTCGTAAAGCACCGGAAGCATGGCCTTGTCAGACATCAAAGCTTTCCACAGCGGTTCTATCCAGCACATCTCCGTCATACAACCGGTCAAATCCTCTGCAAACATAAACTCCCACGGATAAAGCTTGAACATACAGTCTATCGGCATACCGTCGGGCGCAAACAATGAGCCGTTTTCATGCCTTATGCTGCGAATATCCAGTTCGTAAGGAACAAGCCCCGCCTCAAAGGCCGTTGAAATGATATAGCCCAGAGTGGCATTGTCTTCCAGACAATCGGAAATTGATGCAAAGTAATACCGGCCGCATTGATATCGTTCGTGGATATATTTCCAGGATTCCACCATTTTTTCATGAATGGAATTGAACTGGTCGTGCGACGGAAAAACATCCTCTTTCCATAACCACTGGATGACGGCGGCCTCTACCAGAGAAGTCGGCGTATCGGCGTTAAATTCCAGCAATTTCGGCACGCCATTGACAAATGCAAAGTCAAAGCGCCCGTACAGGGAATAATCATCCTCTTCCCAGCTGCGGACTATCGCCTCGCGAACCGCGGCGGGAATGCAAAGCGCATCAAGCCGGCGGTTGTCATACAGACAGGCTTCCACAGCCTTGCAATACATTTCGTAACATTCAGCCGTCGCTTTTTCAAGCGCTTCAATTTCAGCTGACGTAAAACAATAGCAGGCATCTTCCATCCAATAGGACTCGTGAAACCCGAACCCCTGCTTTTCCACAATTTCCCGGTAATTCTCACGAGGCGTACAACTAATTCTTTCCATATCCGACAAAATTAATCATGCGCCAATAGGTTTACTGCTGAAACTGCTGCCAAAGCCCTTTCCCGATGTTGACTTACTGCCCGAAGCTGGAGCCTTGGAACCGACAGAATTCGGTTTTGCAGAGCCATAGGATACGTTGCGGACTCCCGCGGGAGGATCAACTTTTACCCCTCCGGAATTTGTCCAGGAACCGTTCCCGGGATAATAAAAATACGAGGGAGAACCTCCGCCGGAAGGCGTCAGCGCCCAGTGCATCAGCATTGCATTCCATATCCATGAATTTCCCTGACTGTCCCGATATTCCTGTTTGTCTTTCGGATTTTCAGGAAGTTTGTCTTTGGCGACACATGATACAAACAATAAAAAACCAGCTGCAAAAAAATAATTAAACTTTTTCATACGACATAACTTTTAGTTAGACAAAATAATTAAAAAAACTTCCGTTTTTATACGGTGTTTTACCGAAAATGTCAAGCTGTTTATTGTCTGACAGGACAGTCCGCCGCTCCCGCCGTAAAGGAAATAACCGGTTTATCGGCAAAGGGGCTGCTGACGAACAATAGGAAGAAACGGTTTCCCTGCCGCCGGTTTGGCCGGATCGCGGCGAGGATGTCCGGCTTCTATGAGAAAGCCCCGGCTAAACGACAGCCGGGGTTTCATTCAAGCTATTTACTGAGGACAGCTTGGAATTACGCCTTTTTTATGCATAAGACATAATACGTTCCGTCGCGGATTTCCACACCATGGGTGTCGTGGCCAAAGCCGGGGAAATCCCTGTCAAAGGCCTGAAGCGCCTTCAAATAACCAAGTATCGGTCCGTCGGCTGCGCCGGCATTTTCACCCGGCATCAAAAGCGGAATTCCCGGCGGATAAGGAACAACACCGGTTGCGACCGTCCGCGTTGCCATATCGTCAATGCTTACGGTTTCAACATTGTTATGAACCAGATTTTCATAAGCTTCCACCGGCGTCATATCAGGGTGCGGCAAAACAGAGAATCCGGCGGACAGCGCTTTAGTCGTTCCGAGCTTTTTCATCGCCGTAAACATTTTGGTACAGAGGTCTTTCAGCCCCATGCCATGATACGCGTGTTCCGTTTCTCTGACCAGTTTCGGCAGAACGCGCTCCAACGGCTCGTTATTGTCATAATCGCGTTTAAACTCAAACAACGTATTAAGCAGCGTTCCCCATTTGCCATTGGTTACGCCAAGAGAAAACAGAAAAAGAATTGTAAAATCGGTCGTTTTTTCCACCACAATCCCTTTATTGTCCAGATATGCGCTGACGACAGCGGCGGGAATACCCCAATCCTCTAATTCCGCATCCGATTTGACACCCGGCGTTACAATCGACACCTTAATCGGATCCAGCATGCAATAATCCTGTTCTACGTTGCCGAAACCATGCCATTCTTCATCGGGATTAAGCAGCCAGCATCCGGGATCCGAGGCCAACTGTTCCTCGGATGCCTCATACAGCGGAACTTTTTTCCCGCTTTCTGCATCTTTGACAAAATCCGGCTGCCAGACATTGAAAAACCAGTCTTTTCCGGCAGCGGTAAATTCAGCATACAGCCGCGCCATCGTTTTGCGGAACGAAACCGCTTCGCGAATGGACGCATCGGTCAGTGTCTTGCCGCCCGGTCCGTCCATCATGGCAGCACTGATGTCATTGGAGGCAATAATCGGATAAAACGGCGAGGTTGACGCATGCATCATAAACGCTTCGTTAAAGCGTTGGTGGTCAATCGGGTTGCGCCCGTCACGAACGTGTATCATCGATGCCTGGGAAAAAGCTGCGAGCAGCTTATGCGTCGACTGCGTAGCAAACATAGTAGGCCCTTTGCGGTCGTCGTCTTTCGGATCGCAACACATCGCAAAACGCCCCTTGTACATCGGATTAAAACGCGCATATCCGTACCAGGCTTCGTCAAAATGCAGCCGGTCGACACTTTTGCCCAACAGCTCCTTGACCCGGTTGACATTATAACACAAGCCGTCATACGTTGAGTTGGTGATAATCGCATGCACCGGCTTGGTATCAATCCCGTCTTTAACGAGCGGATTTTCAGCAATGCTCTCTTTTACGGCTTCAGGTTCCAGGCGGTCAGGCGTAATCGGCCCGATAATGCCGTACCGGTTGCGGGTCGGCACCATATACACCGGTATCGCGCCAGACATGGTGATAGCGTGTTCGACCGACTTATGACAATTACGGTCGCAGAGCGCAATCTGATTGCGGGTAACGCTGGCCATCAGGATAACCCTGTTGGATGTGGACGAACCGTTGGTTACATGATATGTCCGGTCCGCACCAAATACTTTTGCGGCATATTTTTCGCTCTCCCCTATCGGTCCGGAATGGTCTAAGAGCGAGCCCAGTTCACCAACGGATATGGACAAATCGGAACGGAATACCGGTTCCCGAAAAAAGTTGAAAAAAGCCCGGCCGGCCGGAGAACGGAGAAAACCGGTTCCTCCGGTATGCCCCGGCGTATGCCACGAATATTCGTGCACTTTGGAAAACTTTGCCAGCGCCTTAAACATCGGCGGCAGAATAAACTGCCGGTAACGCTCCACCGCTGCCAATACCCGCCCGGCGATAAAATCCGATGTATCTTCCAGTATCCAAATAAAGTCGCTGACATTCTCGAGAATTTCCGTGGACACTTTTGAGGCGGCAGTACGACCGGCAAGCAGAAATACCGGCACATCACGGTTATGTTCGCGCAAAACGTGCAGTAAATCGACGATTTTCAGATAATCTTTGTCATCCTGATTGTTCAGTTTGAGCAAAATACATTGAACCGTCGGGTCTGATACCAATACTGCCTTGGCATCTTCTTCGCTTTCAGACACGATAACGCTTACATCTTGTGCCTCCAGCCCGCATTTCAGCCCGCGTACGGCTCTGGCTGCTGCCGTATTGTCGTTGATACCGTTATACACAAGCAGTATTTTTATGCCCAGAGGGCTATTTTCCTGATTTTTCATACATTCTTTCATCTACACTGTCTCCTTTTGATTGTGATTTGAGAAGAAACCGATCCAACCTATGCATCTGGGTTGTGGACCTGGAAAGAGACCGGCTCTACCTATGCACCTGGGTTGTGGACCTGGAAAGAAACCGCCCCAACCTGTGCGTCAGGCCATTTGGCATTTCAATCCGCCGGTGCCTGCACCGATACTAACGGAGAATCCGGTTCGTTAATGTATTCGTTGAGTTTTTGAGAACTGTAGTCGCCAACCGAAACCCAGAACATGGCAATAAGTGCCAGAATGGTTATGGCCAGCGTCATATAGCGAACCCAACGCGGCACGCAGCAGCCGCCCGGCTTCAAATGTTTCTCCTTAATCTCAATTTTCCGGTTAACCGACAATTCGTAAAAAATAATCGTCGAGATGACAAATATCAGCGCCCACCGCGTCTGCTCACTGTTGGAACCTATCATGGCAGCAAGGCTGTAAACGGCAGCAATCAGTCCGACGATTGTATAAAACAGCCCTTCCCTGTCGCTCATCTTTTCACGGCCGAGAATTTTTATCGCCACGGAAGAATAAATATACGGCAGCAATGTCATAATAACCGCAATTGAAGCAATCTTACCGAACTGTTCGGATGCCGTCGGCGACATGGTTGCCAAAACCTGCAGCGTCATTATTGCCGCAACAATCGCCAAGCCGGCCGAAGGAACGCCGCGGCGGTTGACCCGCGCAAAAATATTGGCGAACAATCCGTCTTTGGCAGCGGCCTGCGCCGTTTGTCCGACCAATAACGTCCAACCTGCCAAAGATCCCAGGCACCCGATGGCCGCGCACACTGCGACGACTTTTCCTGCCACCGGCCCCAGCGCGATGCTCACGGCCTGTGAAAACGGCGCTGACGATACTATCAGTTCCTTATTGGGAATAATCCCCATAATTGCCGAAGAACTCAGAACATAACACACGGCGGCAAGCAGAACCCCTACAACCGTCGCTATCGGAACATTGCGGGTTGGATTTTTGACGACAGCGGTGGATACCGAAGCGCTTTCTACACCGATAAATGCCCAGAGCGTGAAATTCAACGTCATACCGATAGCGGAAAGGCTGCTCTCGCCGGATACATTCCATCCCTGCATATATGTTTCCGGATTAAACCAAAACCACCCCAGCAAGGCAACGCCGATTATCGGAAATAAAGCGATGGTCGTCGTAACACCCTGCATCCTGCCGACAATTTTCGGCCCGAGGATATTGGCATAAGTAAAAAACCAAATAACCGCAATCTGTGCCAGAGCCATCACCAGCGGATCCCGCAATGCCGGAAAAAACGGCGTCAAATATCCCAGCCCGGCAACTGCCAGCCCTACATTGCCGATAACATTGGCCAGCCAATAAACAAGGTTTGTCTGGTACCCCATATAGTCGCCAAACGCCTTACGGGCATAAGCATACGGCCCTCCGGCTGCCGTACTGATCTCTGTCAATTTGGCAAAAACCAGCCCAAGGGCTATCGCCCCGACAACGGTAACCAGCCACCCGATGATAGCAATGCTGCCAATTCCCGCAAGGTTTGCCGGAAGCATAAAGACACCCGACCCCATCATATTGCCGGCAACCATCAATATGGCCGGAACCAGGCCTATTTTATTATTTTCACTGACCATCTGCTTCTCCCCCTTTTGATTTTTACGGCTTTATCTAATACGGCTTTTAAATAATTGCTTCCTTAAAAGTTGCAATTGCCTGAAATGTCTTTTTTTTCTGGCTAAAAGTTTTACCCCGACATTTTTTCCAAGCTTTAAGATATTTTTCCTGTTTTCTCGCCACAAGTATTATTTGAAAAAGCCGGTTACGACGCTTATTTTTTCCGTGCAACAATTATTTAGGAGATAATCTGATGAAACCTACGCGGAAATATATTTCCTCTTTTGCATTGGCTGCCTCCGTCTGTCTAGCGGGAACAGAACTCAATGCGAAAACGGCGGACGATTCAGCCGCTTTGCTTTCGGCTCATCAAAATACTACCACCATTAATCATACGTTTATACAGCAAGGAGAATTTAAAATGTCAGAAAATACAACCAACGATACCGACAGCCTCTGGGAAAAGACCAAAGAGGCCAGCGCCAACGCCTGGGAAGCGACCAAAGAAACGACCAGCAAAGCTTGGGAAGCTACAAAAGAAGGAACAGCAAAGGCCTGGGACAAGACCAAGGAAGTCAGCGGCAACGCTTGGGATGCCACTAAAGAAGGAACGGCCAAAGCCGGCGATGCCATAGCGGAGAAGTCCGGCGATGCCTGGGAAGCTACAAAGGAAGGCTCTAAAAAAGCCTGGGACAAAACTAAGGATGTCAGCGGCAATGCTTGGGAGAAAACAAAAGAAGGCGCAGCAAAAGCCAAGGAGGCCGTTACAGAAAACTCTCATGATGCAAATGTTACGAATACGGAGCATCCTTCTTACCGGCATAATCCCGGACAACCGGCAGGACATCAGGAAAACCGTCCTCATTACTAATGGTTCGGGCGCTCGTGAATTACCGGTTACAAAAACATTTACAGCAAAAATGAAATATTTAATTTTGCGATGATTGAAGAAAGCGGACGTTGGTATTAAGATATCATTTTTATCGGACTAATCTTTTATTCTGACGGCCGCTTTTCCTGTTTCAAAAAGCCGCTGTTATCTTTTGACGACAGCGGCTTTCGAAAAAGGCCTCCACCGCATCTGCGGGAAGAAAAAGCCTTACCTTACTTTAATCGCCGTTGTCGTACAGTTATCGTTCGATACCGTTCCCATAAACGCGTTCATATGTACCTGACATTTCTCAATGACCAAACCGTTATTGCCGTCGGCAGAAATATTGGTTACAAACGGACCGGCGTTTGTGCATGCTCCCAAAAGAGCAACAAAAGCTATTGCTAAAATTTTTTCATTTTTCACCTATAGATAATTTAGTTACATAAAGGATTATATATTCACTTATTTTCAAATACAATTTTTTTTATAAGTTTTACGCAGCCGGTCAGTTTCACAGAAAACACGCCCCTGATTTTTGAAAAATAAAAACAATAATTTATCTTGTCGCGGTTAAGAAGACAATCCCCCTACGAAACTTAAAAACAGAACAGTCAGCAGTGCGATAGCTTAATTTCCCGAAACGGCTTTTTCCAATTCGCGTTTTTGTTCGGCAAGCTTGTTTTGCTTTTTGACAATCTTATGCTCTTTGCCGGAAGCTTTGGCCTCCGCCAGCTCTGCTTCCGCTTTTCTTACATCGTTTTCCTTATCTTTTATTTTGTTCTGATGCTTTTGCAACAATTCTTCGTCAGTGCAATTCTTTTCCAGTTTGGACAACGCCTTTTTCAATCCATGAACTTTCATGGTCCGCCCGTAATTTTCGGCTATGGCTATCCGGCTTTCGATTTCTGCCTTTTTCTGCGCACAGGTTTTATTTCCCGCGCATACATTTGCGGCCATCAGGCAAAAACAGGCGGCATATATATATTTTGCTTTTATCATCACATCCTCCTTTGGGGTTTGTTTTAACTTAACCGCCCTGAAAGAATATGCAAGAGCAAACTCAAATATTTCCGACGTTTCCTTGCAAGGAGCTCTTTATGCACTATATTGAAGGCGAAACACAGAACGCGGCCGCGCATACACAACGACCGGAGATAAAATCTGCCGCCGATACTGCCGGCCTTATAAAAAATATCTGAACCGCCTAACGTAAAAATTAAACACGAGGTTTACATGCCTGCAGCAAAAAAACTGTTTACAACCATTGCCGTACTTCTGTTTCTGACCGGAGCTTCCTGTTTTGCTGCCGAGCCGGAAAAAGACACGGCCGAAATCCAGCTTAATTTTTCCGACATCAATAAGACACTGGACGGCATTACAAAAAAAATAAACGAGGGTTCCGTCTCCCGCGAAGAGAGCGACGACTATATTGCGACGCTCAATTCCCTGCAAAACCAAATTCTTAACGAACAAAAACAGGATACGGCCACACTGCAGAGCATAACGCAAAAAATCAGCGCGCTTAACGGATTGGCCGACGAAAACGGCAAAGACGTACCGGAAGTTGCCAAAGAAAGAAAAACGCTTGAAGACAGCGCGGCTAAATATAAATCCCTGCTGGCACAGGAAGCGCTGGCTCTTGCTAAAATCGACGAAATCAACGCCCTCATCTTCAAAGCGCGCAACAAAGAACTGCTGACCAGCGTTCTGGCCAAACAAAGCTCTATTTTTCAACCCGAACAATTTTGGCAGTCACTGCTCAGCTTCGGCAGCTTTTTAAAAGAAATTCTAGTTTCGCCATTCAACTGGTACCGCCAGCTTAAACCCGAACAACAGCAAAACGCGGCCAAGAGCCTTATTATCCTCACCCTGATGCTGGGCGCGGCATTAATTTTGGCAGTCGTCATCAGAGGATACATCAAAAAGCATTACGGTTACAATTTGGAGATATGCACTCCGACCTATATCCAACGCCTGAAAGCAGCGGCATGGATTTTCGTGGCGCTGGGCGCTATTCCGGCGGCAATTATCGCGGCACTGTGGGTTTGGATTAACGGGTTTGACCTGATGAAAGGAAGCGAATTTGCCGCACTTTTGCGCAATGCCGCAATATACCTGCTTTATTTTCTGATTCTGCGCGCAGCAATCCTGGCTGCGTTTGCCCCCAATAATCCCGACTGGCGGATTTTTAACATTGAAGCGCGAAAAGTACGCAGAGCTTCCAATGCCCTGATTACGGCAGCGGCGGCGATTGCGGCGGTCTCCTTTTTTCAGAAGCTGGCGACGGAAATGTCGCACGAACCGGAAATCGTCTATTCCATGCAGATTTTCGCCAACGGCATAAAAGCATTTGCCGTCATCTGGGCGGCGCTGCGCGTCATGTACGATGTTAAGGATTTATCGGACGAAGACGTTAAAAGCGGCAATATCCAAAAACTTTCGGCTTCGGCACAAACCGCTCTGCTGATTACGTTTTTTATGATTGGCAGTTTTACATTCTCCCTGTTCGGCTACATTAGCCTGTCCGAATACCTTATCAACCGTTTTATCGTATCTGTTGCCGTCATCTGCATTTTATATATTCTCCATAATCTGCTCAAAATGTTTTACCATCTGATTGTGCGGCGGCGGTTTTGGATTACGACTTTTCGCATCAGTCCCCGGACGCTGGTCAAAAGCGAAGTATGGTTCGGCATTATCCTGACGCCAGTATTGTATCTGTTCGGGGCCTTGGTGCTGCTGGCGGTATGGGGCGTATCGGTCGATATTCTGGTGGCACGGACCAAAGGTTTCCTTACCGGTTTCAACATCGGCGAAGTTCATGTATCCATTACGTCAATTATTCTCGGGCTGGTCAGTTTCTGGGTGGCAATGCTGCTGGTCAAAATGCTGAAGAGCAGCTTGCAGGACGGCAGCTTAAGCCGGCTGGACTTTGACGAGGGGATGAAAAGTTCCATTATTTCGGGAATCGGCTTTTTCGGATTTATCCTTTCCGTCATCCTCGGCATTGCCGTTGCAGGCGGAAGCTTCAAAAGCCTGGCATTGATGGCCGGAGCGCTGTCTTTCGGCGCCGGTTTAGGTCTGCAAAACGTCGTCAGCAATCTGGTTGCCGGCATTACCATTTTGTTTGAACGACCGATAAAGCTCGGCGATTTGGTCGTCATCAACGGTTATGAAGGCGTGGTCAAACAAATCAGCATGCGCTCGACGACTCTGGAAACGGGCAACAAATCCAACGTTATCATCCCAAACTCTGCCATTATCGCCGGCAGTGTTGTTAACAAGACCTACGACAACAGAATGGCACGAGTGGACATCAATGTCGGGGTGGACTATGACAGCGATATCGATAAGGTTAAGAAAATCCTGCTCCGAATCGCCGGAGAAGACGAAGAGGTTTTGAGCAATCCGGCTCCGGCGCTGTCTTTTCTCGACTTTGGCGACAGCAGTCTGAACTTCCAGCTTAACTGCTACACGGCAAACATAGCCAACAGCAGCGGCATATCTTTCCGTATACGCGAAAAGATTATCAATGAATTCCGAAAAGAAGGGATTAATATCCCGTTTCCGCAGCGGGTGGTGCGTTCGCTGGAAGAAAGTGCCGCCGACTGACCGAAGAAACAGCCTCTGACTGACCGAAAAAACTATCTCGGACTGACAAAGAGGCTATCTCTGACTGCCCTAAAACGTTCCATGATATCTCCCCTTGCATTTTATCTCACATTAACCTATTGAAATATATATTTTTTATTTAAAAGCAAAAAAAATAAAAAAAATTATTTTGCCTTAAGCGTTTCTTAAGATTAGAATGCAGAATAAAAGATGTTCTGATAAACAACCTTTATTTAACAACTTTTATTTAGGAGAAAAACGATGAATAAGATTTTAGCTGTTTCCGCGATGGTTTTGACTTTTGCCGTGGCTTCGCAGGCCAATGCACAGGGATTTGGCGGCGGTTTTCAGGGACCGACAATTTCTTCCTCGACGGTTGCCGAAGCGCTGAAGATGAATGACGACACGCCGGTTGTTCTGGTAGGAAAGATTGAGAAAAACCTCGGTAACGAAAAATATCAGTTCAGCGACAAAACCGGTTCCATCGTCGTCGAAATTGATGATGAAGATTGGAGAGGACAGGTTGTCAAACCGGAAAATACGGTTGAAATCCGCGGTGAAATCGACAAAGAGCTGCTGGGAACGCCAGAAGTCGATGTTGACGTTATCATTTTGAAATAATTAACTGAAACGGCCTGATATGCGTATTCTTCTGATTGAAGACGACAGCCTTATCGGCGACGGGATAAAAGTCGGGCTTTCCAAGCTCGGCTTTACCGTCGACTGGTTTGACGACGGCACGGACGGAAAAGAAGCCCTGTTGCAAACGCCGTATGATGCAGTAGTGCTTGATTTGGGACTTCCGGGCATTGACGGCCTTTCCATCCTGCGCGCCTGGCGGGATGCCGGACTTGATACGCCGGTTCTGATTTTAACTGCCCGCGGCGACGTGGATGAACGGATTAAAGGACTGAACAGCGGCGCAGACGATTATCTCGGCAAGCCTTTTGCCCTTAAAGAAGTACAAGCGCGGCTGAACGCCCTTATCCGACGGCGGTGCGGCGTGGCGAAACCGCTTATCCGCTTCCGCGACATTACGTTCAACCCCGAAACCAAAGGCGTTCTCCTGAACGGCGAAAAGGTAATCCTCTCGCCGCGGGAAACGGCGCTTTTGGAACTTCTGTTGTTAAACAAAAACAAAGTCTTGTCCAAAGAAGCCATTGAAAACAAACTCTATTCATGGGATGAAGACGTTGCCAGCAATGCCGTAGAAGTGCACATTCACCATCTGCGGAAAAAACTCGGCAAAGACATTGTCAAAACCATCAACAAAATCGGATATACGCTGGAAGACTAACCTTTTCCGCCGGAGTAAACAAAATGGCCCGAACAGATACAATCGATAAAAGAGCAAAAAAAGCAAAGACATCCGCTTCTGCCGGCCAACGGAAGGGCAAGTTTGCCGCCGCAGCATTTCGGATGAAAAAAGAAGCTGCGGCGTTTTGGCAAAAGTTCAACGGCGAGGCGATGAAATTCAGCCTCAGTTTCCGGCTGATGATTTTTTTTGCATTGGTTTCGGGCGTTGTATGGGGAATTGCCGGCTATATCTCCTATAAAGAAACCCGGGAAAGCATTGATGAATTTTTCGACACTTATCAAATGGCGTTGGGACGACAGCTGGCAGCAGCGGACTGGAGCGGAGTTTCGCTGAAAACGCAGAAAGCGACGGATAAGCTGATAAAAGGCATTGAAAACGCCGATGATGATGACGATGCGGTCGGTTTTGCCATTTTCTCGCCGCAGGGCGAAATGATTTTTCACGACAACGAAAACGGCAAATATTTTACCGCGGCGGAAGCAGCCGGAAGCTTTGCCAACGAACGGATAGGCGAAGACCGGGACAAATGGCGTATGGTGCGCCTGAAATCGGCAGACGGAAAATTTATCATTGCTGTCGGTCAGGAGCTGGAATACCGTGAAGATCTGGCAATGGATATTCTTGAAGAATTTATGCTGCCCTGGCTGGCCGGCTTTATCGTTCTGCTGTTGGCAATTTCCGGATTGACTTTCATTGAATTCCGCCCGTTAAAAAAACTGGCCAGCGAAATTGAAAACCGCCCGGCGGACGATTTCTCCCCGCTCAACGCAGAAAAAGCGCCAATGGAAATCAAACCGCTGCTGAAGGCGATGAACCGGATGTTTGCCAAAATAGAGGCTCTGCTGGCACGGGAACGCAGTTTTATCTCAGATTCAGCACACGAACTGCGCACACCGCTGACTGCGCTCAAAATCCAGCTTGAAATAGCCGAAATGTCCGGCGACGACAGCCAGATGCGGACGCAGGCTCTAGCCAAACTTTCACTGGGGATTGAACGGGCGGAACATCTGGTCGAGCAGTTGCTTGCCCTGTCGCGTCTGGAAGCCGACAACGGGCATTATGACAATACAGAGCTTTTGGACTGGAAAGATATCAGCGCCGCTTTGTTCGACAATTATGCCGAAGCGGCAAAGAAGAAAAACATAACCTTATCGTCTTATATCGGCGCAACTTCACCGATTGTGCGAGGAAACCACGTTCTTGCCGCTTTGCTGCTGCGCAACCTGCTCGACAATGCCGTCAAATACAGCCCTAACGGAGCAAAGATTACCGCAACGGTTGACAATGAAGAGATTGCGGTCGTCAACTCCGGAACCATCGTCGACGAGGCGGTACTGGCGCGACTGAGCGAACGCTTTTTCCGACCGGCCGGGCAAAAAGAAACCGGCAGCGGCCTCGGGCTGGCGATTGTCAAACGCATTGCAGGACTTTATGGCTGCAGCCTTGATTTTGCCAATACAGACGACGGTTTTAAAGCCGCCGTGAGAAAAAACTAGCCCAGACGGCTGAGCGGGGTCAATATTTTAGCGCAACACCGGTTATGAATGCATATCCGCGGTTGTTTTCGGAACTTTGGCGCTCGGATCCTTTGGAATTGAGATATCCGTTTATCCAATACAATTCGATATATTCATTATAAGCAAACCGGTTGGACTGCATCCAAAGGTCATCCCGATGGCGCGTGTTTTCCGCTTCGGTATGCAAATAAGCGATATTCGTCTTAAATCTGCCGAAATCGTACCCCAGGCTGATGTCCCATGCCTGCCCTTCGCGGTAGTTGTCAAAGTATGCAGGCAGCCCAAACCCGGCAGCAGCCGTCGCAACAGGATTTTTATTCCCGTCCACCCAGGCCTTTTTATAGGAAAAGCCGATGTCAAACCCGGCATATTCCCAGCGAGCGCCTGCCGTCCATTCATTATCGGTGCGGTTAAAAATTCCGTATGCCACAGATGTGTATAATTTCCCGGCGCCGAGTTTCCACCGGCTGCGGGCTCCCGCCGTATAGCCGTCTTCCGGCTTTTCGTAATCGACGTAACGGCTGACCATACCGCGGCGCGACGCATTGTCCGGCGTATAGCTGAAACCGAATGTTGTATTGCCGATTTCCGGCGTAAAATAACTGATTTTAAATGCCCGGCCGTCATCCATTATCGCCGTCGATTTCGGCGTGGCGAATTTTACCTGCTTACGGCCGTTTTTCCAATTCGCGCTGCTTAAAAAATAGGTCAGATTGCTGTCCCGTATCCCCAGCCAGGTAATATCATGCGCGCCGGTATGTAGCAAAAGCGCGGCATTATAGGTATAACCGGCGGTCAATTTTCCGAAACGGTCATCCTCGCCCAACAAATACGGGAAAAAACGCCAGTCCCCGTCGGGGTAATTTTTGTCATGTTGGCGGCCGACAACGGTATAATCCGCATGAATACCGACACGGCTGCCTGAAACCGCGCGGTAAGCGCCTTCAAATTTGCCGTCGGCACGAAAAACCGCTCGATTGGGCATATTGTCCAGATTATTGCCGCGGCGCGTTTCCATTATGCCGAAATATTCCCCGGCCATTCCCGAGCCGGAAAATTCAAAACTGCCGGCAAAAGCGGCATCGGTAAATCCTATGGCACTGCCAAAAAGCAGTAAAAGCTTGTTCATTCGTTTCCAGTTCCGTTAGTTCGGATTTTATATAGCGTAACAGTACTTAAATTTGTCTTAAAATTTCCCCTAAAACCCGACACGATCTCCAAACGAAATATTCTGAAATGTTTTTTGTGCAAGACACTTTCATTTTTCGCTTGACTTCGGCACCTTTGGCATTATTCTTAAGCTGTTCCCGGTGCTTGCAGGGCTTATAAGCAGGGAACGGATAAAAACTGAGCCGGTTTGATGAGATTTTAAGACAGACGAGGTCTATTTAAATTTTCGTTGGCGGCTCCTTGTAAAGGAGTTTTTTTAATGTCTGAATATAAATACCAACACGGTTTGAGCATTATGCGGGCGCAGCCTTTCCATATCGGCCATCAAAAGCTGGTTGACCGGATGCTTAAGGAATGCGAACGCGTTACCATCGTCCTCGGTTCCATTCAGGAACAGGGTACGGCGCGCAATCCCCTAAACTACACCACACGCAAAAAGATGATTCAAAACATTTACCGCTCCCGTCCGGAATACGAACGGCTGAAAATCATCGGGCTGTTTGACATCAACAACCCGGCGGAATGGGGCGAGTATGTTCTTGATTTTATCGCCGAGAGTTTTCCAGACCTGCCGCGGCCGGATGCGTACTATGCCGGTTCCAGCTACGACGCGCACTGGTTTCGGGAATGTTTTCAAAACATTGAGCTTGAAGACAGGACCGACCCGGATTTTCCGTTCGTTACAGGAACGATGGTACGGGATATGATAAAGTTCGGCGATGCGCGCTGGAAAAACTTTATCGCGCCGGAAAACCACCACCTGATTGAGGAGTATTTTAACAAAAAAAAAGGGATTATATAACGAAACCAGCGGACGGCGGGCAGATTTACGGCATTGTTCCGTTTTACGGCCTTGTCCCGTTCATAACGCGCCGAAAAACAGCCTTTGCGGCTGCCGCATTTTACATAAGCGCCTGCGTCTTCTGAAGGGCTTATAGAAGACAGGCGGTTCCTAACCCGAATAAGCCTGGAGGGAATTTAAAATGAATAACCGTATTTTGATGCGGATAGATTTTCAGAACGATTTTGTTCATCCGCACGGGGCGTTGAGCATCAACTCCCCCGAACTGATTGAACGGCAGCAAAAGTTTGCCGACAGCCTGTTTCCGACAAGTTTTGATAAAATTATAGACACTTACGATACCCATTTTGCCGAAACGTACGGTGAAACGTCTGAAGCGGCGAATTTTCCCCTGCACTGCGTTTTCGGAAGCTGGGGCTGGCAACAGGCGGCACCGTTCAAACCGGAACTTGGCGTTACCAAAATGTACAAATCTACCACCAACATCTGGAACGAAGCCCATGCTTACCGCGATTTGGCGGCAAACTGGGCTGACAAAGAGGTCTATCTCTGCGGCGTGTTAAGCGACATCTGCGTCTTACAGGCAATGCACGGCCTTTTAAAACGCGGCGCGAACGTTGTCATTCTTGAAGACTTGTGCCAGGGGGTTAAGCGGCAGACGGGAGAAATCCTGCGCGATGACAAATACCTGCCGTTTATTGAACAGGGAAAGCTTAAGAGCATCACCTCGGCGCAGTTTTTTCGTGCCGCCCTTTTAGACAAGAAAATCCAGCACAATTTAGTCAACAGAAGTTTCGGAGAATAGCCATGAACAATACATATACGATGAAAACCAGACCCAATATTCTGGAAACCGGCACGCCGCTGTTTTGCGACCTTTACCACCTGACGATGGCGCAGGCGTGGTTTTTGGACGGCAAGGCGGAAGATTACAAGGTTTCGGAAGCCTTTTTCCGCAAATGCCCGTTCGGCGGCAGCTACCTGATGACGGCCGGGCTCGGCGAATTTATGCAATGGCTGGAAAGGTGGCATTTCAGCAAAGAAGACATAGAATCGCTCAAAAACGACCGTAACGAAGACGGCAGCCGGATATTTAACGATGAATTTCTGCAATTTCTGGCGGGACAGGAATTAAAAGTAACCATTCGCGCAGTACCGGAAGGCGAACTGGTATTCCCGAACGAACCGGTCTATTCGGTATCTGGGCCGAACTGGCAGGTTGAACTCGCAGAAGCCGCGCTTTTGAACATCTTTAACGCTCAGAGCCTGATTGCAACCAAGGCGTCGCGCATGGCTTACGCCGCAAACCTTGACGGCAAAAAACGCCCGCTGTTGGAATTCGGCGTGCGGCGCGGACACGAGCTCGGCGGCTTTTCGGAAACGCGGGCGGCGTTCATCGGCGGTGCGGCGGGAACTTCCAACAAAGCAGCGGCAAAGCACTACGGCATCCGGGCGGCGGGAACGATGGCACACTCCTTTGTGATGAGCTATGAGCGGGAAGTTGACGCGTTTAAGGCCTTTATGCGCGGCAATCCGCACAATACGACGCTGCTCGTTGACACATACGATACGCGCGAGGGAATTAAAAATGCCATCCGGGCAGCAAAGGAAACCGGAATTAAGCTCATGGGCATACGCATTGACTCCGGCGATCTCGCCTACTGGGGCAATGAGGCCAGGCGCTTATTATGCGAGGCGGGAATGCCGGAGGTCAGGCTGGCGGCTTCCAACGACCTTGACGAATATCTGATTGAAAACCTCATTATGGTACAAAAAGCGCCTTACGACATCCTTGCGGCGGGAACAAAGCTGGTTACCGCCTACGATACCCCGGCGCTGGGCGGCGTCTTTAAGACGAAATCGTACATGGGACAGCCGAAAATCAAAATCGCCGAGGGAAAAACGACCATTCCGGGAATGACCGATACGTTACGAATTATCCGCAACGGCAAATTTGAGGGCGATGTTATCTGTCGGGCGGAAGATACGGATCTTATCCGCGACGGCAAGCTGACACGCAATATAACCTCATACGCCCTCGGCAGCCAGAACGGCGCGCGGGCAACCTTTCAACGCGGCGAACAGGCAAAATTCCTGCTGCATCCGGTTGTGGAAAAAGGCAAAATCGTCAATATGCCGGAACTTGACCTGCAGGTTTTGCAGCAGCGGGGCAAAGACAACCTCAAGATGTTGGACAGCGCATATAAAAGGCTTGCCAACCCGCACCTTTACGGCGTAGGATTGGAAGCCGGGCTGTTTAACCTGCAACAGGATTTAATCAGGGTTCATTCGGGGAGATAAGACAATGAAACACACATGGCATACTTTGCAAAATGGTTTAAAAGACTTTTGTGCGGCAAACGGATTTGACAAGGTTATCCTTGGACTTTCGGGCGGATTGGACTCGGCACTGACGGCTGTGCTGGCAGCGGACGCCCTCGGCGGCAAAAACGTTAAGGCAATTATGATGAAAACGCGCTATACATCTGATTTAAGCATTAAAATTGCGCGTGAGATTGCCGAACTTAACGGGCTTGACTATCAGGAACTTGACATTGAACCGCTGGTAACGGCGGAAACAGATTTTCTGCAACGGGCGTTCGGTGAAAGCGTCAAAGGGATTACGGCGGAGAACTTGCAGGCTCGTATCCGCGGGCAGCTGCTGATGGCATTTTCCAACCAAAACGGCGGGCTGGTTCTCGCCTGCGGAAACAAATCGGAAGCGCTGACCGGGTACTGCACGCTGTACGGCGATACCTGCGGCGGGCTGATGCCTATCGGCAACCTTTACAAGACGACGGTGTTTGAACTGGCAAAATGGCGCAATGCCCAAAGCAGGGCACTGCCGGAAGAAGTCATCACGCGGGCGCCGTCAGCAGAACTGGCGGAAGGACAGAAAGATGAAAACTCGCTGCCGCCGTATCCGGTTCTGGACGCTGTTCTGCGGCTGCTTACCGACGAACAAAAAACACCGGAAGAAGCCTGCGCCGCCGGATTTGCCCCGGCAACAGTCGAACAGGTGCGCCGGCTTGTAGCGCGTTCGGCATTCAAGCGGCGGCAGACGGCTCCGGCGCTGGACATATTATAACCTGATGAAAAAAGCAAACCGCCTGCAATATCTGAGGCTTTCAAGACCGATATGCAGGCGGTATTATATCCTGTACCGGCAAAAAATGGCGGCCGGAATACATATTTATTTCAATGTATCCTTCAGCACTTTCAAAGCGTTCAGCGCATTCGGAAAGCCGACATACGGCATACACTGGATAATCGCCGCGGTAACGGTTTCCGGCGAATTTCCCGCTCTGATACTGCCGGCTATATGGCTTTGCAGTGTCTGCATATTTCCCGTCGTTACAAGAATCCCTATCGCCAGAAGCTCTCTGGTTTTGACATCAAGACCGCCGCGGGTATAAATATCGCCAAAACAAAATTCCGTCAGAAAACGCGCGGCGTCTTCGCCCATATTTCCGGGAAGCCCGGCCAGCGCTTCTTTTATCTCGTTGCCATATAACGGCTGTTGTATGGCAGAGCCCGCTGCAAATCTCTCCTCTTCGGCTGTTTTCCCCTGACTTTCCAGAGGAAGCTTAATTCCGCGTTCGGCAAACACTTCATTGATTACTCCGAGCGCGTTAAGGGTTTTCGGAAAACCGACAAACGGCGCACACAGATATACCGTTTCCCTCAACTCAATCGGCGTTACCCCTACATTCAGCGCCGCATTGGCATGCGCTTTCAGCTGCGGCAATGCTTGTTGAGCCGACAGGGATACAACCGTCAGCATTTCCCTGGTTTTTATATCCAGACTGCCTACGGCAAACACTTCGCCGAAAATATATTTCTGTAACATTTTCATCATTTCCGGGTCGTTTCCGGCATCGGTTAAAGCCTCGCCGTTAAACAACCGGCGGTAATTTTGTTTGCAGATTTCGGTTCGCGACATATTTTCTCCTCCCTGTTCAATTACAGCAGCAGACGCGGCACTAACCGAAAATAACACGGCAACTGCAACGCCCATTATCCCTTTCAGCATATTTTATCTCCTTTTTCCTGCCTTTTCGGCTACGATTTCGGCGATTTCCTTCTCGTCTTCCGGACTCAGCAATCCGTACAGGGGGATGGCAAACGGCGTAAAGTCTCCGTTATGCTTCTGCAGGAAATTGTACCGGTAGCTGATGCCGTCTTTCGGGACAAGCGTCAAAACGCGGCAGTTGCGAAAACAGCAGCGGACATCCTTTTCTTCCGTCCGGGCAATATCTTTCCACGGCAGCTTTTGGCAATAGTCAATTTTTATGCCCTCATCATCAACGACAACGGCCTTATGCTTCAAAACATATTTCCAGCCCCAGGCGAGCCAGGAAAGCAGACAGACGCCCAAAAGAACCTGCGTTTGCCCCCAAAACAACAGGCATGGGCAGCGAACTCCCCAGTAGACCAGCGTTATCGTCAATGCGAGGTTTAAGATAAGCCAGGCATTGAGTTTATTAAAGCGGTAATAAAAAATTTTCTCGTTTAAGTTTTCATTTGACATTGATTGTCTCCCTATTTCTCTCGGTTAAATGCGATTCTGTTTTAAGTGTAACATTTAGAGTTTGCTCTAAGTCAAGTATTTTTTGTTGCGGATAGCGTATTTTGCGCTGCGGAATGTAATTTTTGCTCCGGATATTTATTTACTTTTCCAAACATATATTTTATGCTTGGCATTTATAAATTTCATTTTATAATAAAAAAGAGCAATTTAAACGTCTAAGGCTGGAATTATGATATACATATTCAATTATGCATCACCGTTCGGAAATATCCGCCTGACAAGCGACGGAGAATTCCTGACCAACGCGAGAACAGAATTCTGGCAGGGTCGGGCTGACAACAAAGGGCTTTGCCCGAAAGGGGAAAGAGAAACCGACGGCTCGTCCCTGCCCTGCCTGCAACAGGCGGCGAAATGGCTGGACATTTATTTCGGCGGCAATATCCCGGATTTTCTGCCGCCGCTTAAATTATACGGTTCGGATTTCCAACGGACGGTCTGGCGCCTTTTGCAGGATATTCCATACGGAACTCTGACGACATACGGTAAAATCGCTGATACAATTGCCCGCAGCAGGGGATGCGGCAAAATGTCGGCGCAAGCAGTCGGCGGAGCGGTCGGAGCCAATCCCGTCGGCATCATTATTCCCTGCCACCGCGTCATCGGCGGCAGCGGCAGCCTGACCGGATACGGCGGAGGCCTGGCATACAAAGTCAAACTGCTTGAACTTGAGGGAATTGACTGTTCAAAACTGAAAATGCCGAAACAAAGCCGCTTCCTCTGATTTCAGGCACCGGTTTTGAACCTTCCTGAAGATAATTTCGGATATATTTGATAAAGCATAAAAAAATTGCAGCCAACGGAAAAGAATTGTTGACAACCCCGAAATACATATTATAGAATAAGGGATATGTTTAATGTATTGAGGTAGTTCAAAAATAATAACCATGAGTCCTGTATACGGGTATGTTTTTAATTTATTTTTAGTTTTAGTATTAGTTTTTTGCAATGCTTTTTTCGTTGTTTCAGAATTCGCAATCGTAAAAATCCGCCGCACCAAGCTTGAGGAACTGGCGCATGCGGGGAGCAAGCGCGCTAAAATCGCCCTGAAAATCAATGAACACATGAATACTTACCTGAGCGCCATCCAGCTCGGCATTACACTCGCTTCCCTCGGTTTGGGCTGGCTTGGCGAACCTGCCGTTTCCAGGCTTTTGGAAGACCTTTTCTCAGGCTTTTTTGCCGACAACAAAATCCTGCTCCATTCTTTGAGTTTTGGTATTGCCTTTACCTTTATCACGCTGCTGCACGTTGTTTTCGGCGAACTGGTGCCGAAGTCCATGGCCATACAGGATACTGAACGCTATGCGCTGATTATTGCGCCGCCGCTGTATACGTTTAATAAGATTTTTGCTCCGTTTATCTGGGTATTTGACCACGTTACGATGTGGATTTTGAAACTGATGGGCGTCAAACAGGCGGACGAAAACGAAGACGCACATTCCGAAGAGGAAATCAAACTGATTATTGACGCCTCGCAAAAGGGCGGAGTCATTGACGATACGGAAAGCGAAATTATCCAGAACGCTATTTGCTTTTCGGAAATTTCCGCGCATGAGATTATGATTCCTCGGCAGGAAATGAAATGTATTTATCAAAACAGCAGCTACAACGAAGTCATGGAGTTCGTCAAGCAGCATAAGCACACGCGTTTTCCGCTCTGCAACGGCGATAAGGATCAGATTATCGGCATGATACACATCCGCGATTTGCTGGAATGCAAAAATTCGCCGCATAAAGACATTTTAAGCAAAATCGTACGCAACATCCTGTTTGTTCCGGAAAACAAGTCCATTTCGGAAATTCTGCACGAGATGATGAAAAAACGCATTCATCTGGCGGTTGTGGTTGACGAATACGGTGGGACAGCCGGTCTGCTGTCGATGGAAGATATTCTGGAAGAACTGGTCGGAGACATCCGGGACGAACACGATGACATCACCGAGGAACCGGTCAAGAAAATCAATGATACAGTCTGCGAATTTGACGGGTTGTATCTGGTTGAAGACGCCTATGACTGTCTGGGGCTCCCTTACGACGATAACGAGCATGAAGAGAGCACCATGGGCGGCTATGTCTTTAATCTGCTCGGGCGCGAACCGGTTGCTGGAGACAAAACCGAAGACGATTATTGCGTATATGAAGTTATGCAGGTCGACAATATGCGGATTACCCGGATAAAAACAACAGTCAAGCAGCCGCAATATGAGACGGCCAGTGCCGAATAGCGCATACGGAAAGGACGGAAAGTTTTATGAAAAAGAGCTGCCGCAAAGCGAGAATTTGGCAAACCGGACTGATATTTTGCGCGGTTTGCGCGGCAATTGCGGGAAGTGCAGAAGCCGCACAAAAGTTGGAGCGGCGGCCGAGCAACAAGATTGAAACGACGGCAACCGGGCGGGTCAGTGCAACGATTGTCGCACCGGTATCAGCCGAATCCGCAAATGATTTAACGTTCGGGATGATGGTTAAAAACAATCAGGGAAAAGTTACCGTTGACGAGGACGGCAACCGTACGACAACCGGCCCCGGACTGGCAACCAGTTCCTATTCAGCCGGTTCTGTCAAACTGAAAGGCCCAAAAGCTCAGGCAGTTACGGTGGATATTCCTGATGCGCGCATTTACAACAATGAAGACAAAAGCATTGATATCCATTCATTTACGACAGACGCCGGAAAGGGAAATATCGTCGCGCTGGACAGGCAGAACGGCGAAGCGAGGGTTGACGTCGGAGCAACACTGAACATCAAAGACAAAGAAACGCAAGGAGGAAGCAGAAACGGCGTTTATATTCTGCAAACATCTTATTAGCTTTTTTTTAGCGATTAACCTTTTATCAATTAACTTTTTATCAGCCAATTTTTTATCATCCCGGACAGCATCTCAAATATGTTTTGTCCGGAGTAAAATACTGCGGCAGCTTTCAATAAAGCCGGGCAATTTTTATTTAGAAAAAGAAAGGAACTGACTTGTATTAAAGAAAAGGCAAATTACAAATTTGGTGTTGTTTTTTAACAATGGGCAGACGATTTTAAACTCAAAATTAATTTTTTATACCTTAAAGTTGAGATGTTGATAAAATTTATTGCTATTTTTAAGGGGATAGAAATATGAAAAAGATTTATTTACTGGCAGCAGTTTCCGTGCTGACATTAGGTTGTGCGGAAGTTTGGGCTGCCGAAGCTACCGGCCAAGGAAATATCAGTGCGAAGATTGTTGCACCGGTAACCGTTACGGAAGCTCAGGCATTGGATTTCGGCACCATTCTGGCTCCGACCAGTGGTACAAAGAAAGTAAAAATCTCGGCGACGGACGGTTCACGCAGTGTTGATGGCGGTGATAATGGTATATTGGTCAGCACCAATAAAGGCGAAGCCGGATTGTTTAATGTAACAGGAGCCGAAAATCAAAGTATGACAATCCAAGTGTCGGATTCCGTTGAATTAACTGGTACAGGAGATTCGATGACAGTTGACAATTTTGTTACCGAGCCGGCCAGCAAACTGACTTTGAACGGAACCAGCGGACAAATCAAAGTCGGAGCGGATTTGACGGTTAATCAGGGACAAGATGAAGGCGACTATACCGGAACTTATCAGGTAACCGTAAGCTACTAGAACAAAGCTGTATAAAAAAACAGATAACTTATTATTTTGATTTATTTAAATTATATACTTTCGTTGTAGAATTTAAACGACCCCTTTAAATCAACAATAGCAATGAATATTTCTTAGGCAAGAGACTATCTCAATTTATCAACATTTATAAAGACTTATTTCAATATTCTGCCCAATCGGACATCTCGCCAAATTGCGTATAAAAAAGGGTCGTTTTTTATACGCAGGTATATATGAAATTTTATCGGGCAATTCTTTTCTTTTTAATATTTGCAGCCGAAAATACGTATGCAGATTCTGCCAGCGTAACGCAAACTGCTGACTTCGGAACTGTTATCCAGACGGCAGAAAGAACCGTTGCCAGACTGGGAACCGACGGCGTCGTTACATGGGACGGCGGCAGCGGTTCGGGTTCTGCCCGACAGGGAATTATCCGGTATGATGTAAACTGCGGCGTAACGCATGAACTCCAGATGCCTAACGGCATATCCGGCGGACAAAGCGGCGAGAATTGCGAATTTTCCTTAAATAATCTTCAGTTTAATCCGAGCAGTTTCTGGCTTGCGCCATTGGGTGTATTGGGCAACCGTTCGCAGGATATCAATGTCGGAGCAGAACTGACTATTGACGGTTATTGTAAAGCAGGAACTTATACCGGTACGATGACTGTTTCTGCAAGCACATATATGTGTGCCCCCAATGACGTCCAACTTACCTTTTCCGTTACGATTGCTGAAAAACTCGGCATTTCGGCAAAGCAAGACATAAATTTCGGAGCAATGATGTCCCCTTCCTCTGACGGAACCGTTACATTATCTTACAACGGGCAAAGGTCGGCAACGGGCGGGATTTACCTGATGAACAACGCGGACGTTTCGCAGGGAATTTTTACGATTGACGGCACGGCGGGGAGAACCGTTTATGTATCGCTGCCGAGCGAGGTTTTCATTTACAGCGGCGGAAATTCCCTTAGCGTCAACAACTTCACGGCCAGTACGGGAACACAATTTACATTAGCGTCAGATATGGCAGACATGCACATCGGCGCAACATTAAACGTACCTGCAAATGCGCCGGAAGGCGATTACAGCGGAACTTACACGGTTACGGTTTCTTATTAACAGGAGAGGTCTTTATATAATGAATACGCATATTTTCTTGAACCATTTATCGGCAACGGCAGGAAAGCTGCGGTATGCCACGATGCTGCTGTGTGCCACGGTGCTGCTACTCTGTACGGCAGCGGGAACGGCAGACGCCAACATTTCCGTTTTTCCGTACAGCATCGACTTTGATGCCGCCTCGAGTAAACGTGTGCAAAGCGTACGGATTATCAATACGTCCAGCGAAACGCAGACTTACCGGGTCAGCTTCGTCAACTTCATACAGGACGAAAACGGCGCGCTGAAAGAAACCACAGACAAAAAAGGCTTTTATGCCGACAAATATCTCAGCTGGTCGCCGCGGCAGTTTACGCTAAAACCGAATGAAGTACAGACAATCAATATCGCCCGCAAAAGCCTGGCGCAGGCTCCGGACGGCGAATTCGTTTCACACCTTAAAATCAGCGAGGTTATGCTCGGCGCCCCGAAGCCGAAGGCCAAGCCAGGCGCAAAGTCAAACACCCTTTCCATGCAACTCAAGGCGCTGTTTGCAATTACACTGCCGGTTACAATTACCAAAGGCGACAATCTGTACAGCAAAACCGAACTTTCAAGCTACAAGCTGCTGCCGGACGGAAAACTCGAACTGGTTTTCAAACGCTTGGGCAACAAGTCGTCGCGCTTTAATATTGCCGTTGCCGACGGCAAAGACAAGGATATCGGCCGGATGAACGGCGTCAAGATATATATGTCAACCGATACGCTTAACGTTAACCTGCCTCTGGACAAGAATGCAAACATCCATAACGCAATTTTGAAACTGGAAGATGCTAAGACGAAAGAAGAAATATTCAGGCAGGCGCTGCAGCTTTAGCCCGGCTTGGCTGTTGGTGGCCGCCCTCTTCCTAAACGGTAGTGCCGCCCGAGCCGAAGACTTGACGGACTACGGCGATGAACCGCTGATTTTGGAACCGGTGGTTCAAGGGTTTAACCTGAGCGACTATGCTTACGTATATGCCAAAAACGGCAAGGAATACATTTCTTTGCCGCAGATGTCGGCGTACCTCGGCCTGAAATACAAAATCGACGGCAACATGATTACGGCACAGATGGCTGACGACGAAGACGCTACCATTATAATTGATATGGCACAGCGAACGGTAACGGCATACAGAAGCATTTCTTCTTTTGCGGCCGACGAAATGACGGTTATTGACGGGACGGTCTTTTTTGCCGCAGACTTTTATATACGCCTGCTCAAGATGCAGATTAAAATCGATAAGCTCAATATGCAGATGACGCTCGACCGGGAAAAGGACTTTCCGACAACGACAAAGCTGAAAGCCGAGAAAAAACGCGGCAAGGGTTCTTATAATTTCCAACAGGACAGTTTCAGCAACTACGAATTTGACAACCGCTGGTTTGGCGAACCGGTGGTGGACATTACGCTGGGCAAAGGCTGGGGACGTTCCAATGATACGGGAAAGAGTTTTAACAGCGACGCATATTCGGTTAATCTGGCAATGATTGCCGGCGGGCTGGACGTCAACACCTATATTTACGGCGACTCATATTCCGACCGCAACCCGAGGGTCAGAATTTCCGGCAGCAGGACGTTTCTGGACGAACCCGAAAATAAGTTTAACCTTAAGACTCTGAAAGTCGGCGATATCAGCGGGCTCAGTTCTTCTTACTTTGCCGATGCCAGCTACGGACGCGGCGCGGCAGTCAGCAGCTTTAAGAATCTGGTGATGTCCGCCAACAAGACGATTGACATTACCGGCCCGCTGCTCGACGGGTGGCAGGTTGAGCTGTACTGGAACGAACAGCTGGTCGGTTACAGACAAAACGGCGTCAACGGACAGTACAACTTTCCGAATATGCCGGTTTCGTATGGCCTGAATACGTTTAAGCTGGTCTTTTACGGCCCGTACGGCGAAACACGCACCGAGTATGAACGCTACTATTCCGGTACCAGCCCGGTCAAAAAAGGCGAGTTCGGCTATACGGCGGCGGCATACCAACCGTACCGCTATCTGATAGAAGACAACGAGCCATTTGAATACGAAGGCAAAGACACGCCTATTATTGACCTTACCGGTTATTACGGCGCGACCAACAACCTGACTTTAATGGGCGGTTTTACGCAGACGCCGGATGCGGATACGGGCATCGAGACGCAGCATTTCGGCATGGCTGGCGCCCAGTATGCGATTAAGGGAAGTTCTATCCAATATAATCTGGAGCAAAACCTGGATACGCAGGAATTCGGACACCACGCGGAATGGCAGGGCGACGTTTATATCGGAACGGTTTATGCCGGTTATGACAAGTTCAACAATATCCACTCGCCGGTTTCGTTCTACGGCGACGAATATCTTGACGAACAGTTTGAAGCCAGACTGTCGGGCATGCTGCCCTGGCGGGTACCGTATTATCTGAGCTGGCGGCAGGGAACGCTTGAGAGCGATCAGACATCGTTTAACAACATGACGGCGCGATTGTCCAAACAGCTGATAAATGGACTGAACCTTACCCTTGAGGACAATTACTACGATTATGCCCATTCGGAAAAACCGTATAATACGGTACGCGGCGGCGCCTACAAATGGTGGGGAAATTTCTCTTCGGAGACATGGCTGACATACGAAACGTCGCCGGAAAGCCGGTTCACGGAATTTTCTACCCGGCTGGACTGGCGCACCGGACGCAATACATATCTTTCCGGAAAATATACGCGCAACCTGATTGAAGACATGGACTATTTCTCATTTTCCGGCGGACAGGTCTTCCCGTTCGGCGGATTGACGGCGACGCTCGAAGTTGACCGCGATTTCAACATCAGTTCATATCTGACTTATAACATCAGCTTTGCCAAGACGCCGGACAGAATGGGCATTATCACTTCGGCAAATTCCAAGCTCAGCGATACGGGCACGATGTATGTCAAACTTGCTGACGAAAGCGGCAATCCTCTTGAGGGAATCGGGCTGAATGCCAACGGGCTGGAAAAAGAAGTCTATACCGATGAAAACGGCGTGGCGGTTTTAACCGACCTGCAGACATACGAGAAAACAATTTTGAATGTTGACACGGAAACGCTGCTGGATATTGCCCTGCAGCCTAAAAACGAAGAGAAAAAGCTGGTGCTGCGGCCGGGTACCGTACGAACCGTCGCCATTCCGTTCATCCATCGCGGTGCGGTTGAAGGCAAACTTGCCAATGACGACAACATCCGTATGTTCGGCTATCAGGTTACAGCGTTTGATTACGCCGGTAAGGAACAAGGGATGACGTTTGCCGATGTGGACGGATTTTTCATTTTGGATTCCATACCATACGGCACATATAAAATCATCGTGTCAAAAGACGGGCATGAGCTGGCCGAACTGCAAGACGTCAAGATTGACGACGTATCGGTTTACATCCAAGATGAAATAAAACTTGATACCAGAGCGGCGGCGTTTTTTGCCGAAAATGACAGCGAAAAACAGCTATTGCAGCATGAAGAAGAGCATGAACGCGGCTTTAACCATCAGGAATACCGCAACAATGATTTTCCGATTGATATTCCGCAAGCCGTCAACGAACCGGGGGAAAATATGCAGCCAATCAAAATCGAAGAAATTGAGGGCGATATTTTTGCCCGCGCGGATGCTCCGGTTTTTGACTCGGTCGCATCTGTACAATCATACGCCCGATATATGAGCTTTGCCGAAACGGAAAAGGATATTTTCAATACCGGCGGAGAGGACGGCGATGCGGCTGCGGTTCTCGGCGATTTAAGCTGCAACCCGGCATTGCAGGAACTGATAAAACCATAGCTGACGCAATATGTGCTGCGGCACAGAGGTATCGGCATTATGAGTAAGCCATTTCCCAAATGCAATGCGGCGGCTGATTATTTGCAACAAAAAACCGCTTGTTGGCAAGCGGTTTTTGAATTTCAGCAACTTTTACGACATACTGTCTGCCGGAAGGCAGACCGCCGCGCTGCCTATTCCGGCAACAGAGGGGAACGGTATGCCATATACGGATCATCCTGAGCCGAAATTATGGTGAAGCTTCCGTCTTCATTGACAACAGCCTTGTCAATCTGATTCAGTTCATATTCGCCAAACTGATTCAGATCAGCCCGCTGCGCCCCCATCAGATAAATATCTTTGACGGTTACGGTTCCCGGATTGGATGCAAAATCCAAACGAATGCGGTACACTTCATCTGACGGAATAACTATGCTGTATCTGTGGGTTCCCGCTTTTCCCGGATATTCGACCATATGCCCGGCATCAAACCAGACTTCGCGCTCTACAGTATAAAACACTTCGTAATTAAAGTCTTTTTCCGAAGTCGCCGTGAAGGTCAGCACCACATTCTGCGGTTCAACTTTTATCGCTTTTTTCTGAGGTTTCGGCGTTTCGCTCCCGGCTGCTGCGGCAACGGCACCAGAAGCTTCTTCGGATACAGCCTGGCTTTCTTTCGCAGGCTTCTGCTTTTCTTCCGGCTGTTTCCGCTGTTCGGCCGCCTTTTCAACAGCAGAGGGCTTATCCTGTTCTGCCGCCGGCGCTGTCGCCTCCGCCTTCGTTTCAGGTGCCGTCACTGTCGGAGCCGGTTCCTTTTTGCCGGAGAACGCCAGCATAAACAGCAAGACGGCAACCACCAAAATTATAGCGGCGACTACCCACTGTTTCGTATTATTTTTCTCTTCCATAAAATTTTCTCCCTTTCTTAAAATAAACTAAGGAGAATTGTAAGCAATAAAATTGCTTTTTTCAACCCTTATTTTAAAGAACCTATTTTTAATGGCGACAAAATATTCTTGACATTCCTTCTACATTTTATATAATTTTGGACAAATTTAATATTTATTGTGTCATTTTTATAATATTTATGTATGAAACGATTATTTATTTTTGATGTTGACGGCGTTCTGTTAGATTTGTGGCCGGCTATGAGATCTGTATTTGCCTGTTATTATAACATGTCATTAAGTGATAAAGACTGGGACGACATTATTGATGATTTCCTTCACAATCCCCAGCCTTATCTGGAATTTGGCGAGTATTTCAGCCAATCGCAAACTTTCAAAAACCTGCTCCCGGTAAAAGGAATGCCCGAATTGGTCTTTAGCTTGTCCAACCATTGTTTTGATTTAGCAATAGTCAGCTCTGCCGATCCTGCGTATATAGAACAACGCCGCCAAAACATTAAAGAGCATTACGCCGATTGTTTTGAAAAGATTATTTGTGTCGGAATGAAGCAAACAAAGGAAGAAGCTTTACGCCAAGTGGCTTCCGGGTATGACGAAGTTTTCTTTGTTGACGATAATCCCCGGCATTTGTTTGAGAGTATCGGTATTGTTACCTGCCCGATTTGGCTTGAAAACAAACATCATTTGTTTTTATGGCAGGGCATTGACAATACCTGCATCAAAAAGGCCCGAAACGCCAAAGATATTCTTGATATCGCACTGAAACATGCTTAATCTTTGAGAACAGGGCAATTTTAACGAAGCCGCGACAGAAAATGTCGCGGCTTCGCTGTATCCTAATAATAATTTTACTGCTCAAGTTTGTTTTATTTCCCCTGGCAAACCAGTTCCCAATACATTCAAACCAGCCGGCTCTGCCTGATTGCGGCGCGGACGAATTCCACGAACAGCGGATGCGGCGCAAAAGGCTTTGACTTCAGCTCGGGGTGAAACTGTACGGCAACAAACCACGGATGATCCGGGTGCTCGACAATTTCCGGAAGTTTACCGTCCGGCGAGGTTCCGGAGATAACCATACCGGCCCGCTCCAGTTGCTCTTTATACTTAATATTGACTTCATAACGGTGACGATGACGTTCGGAGATGTGTTCCGTGCCATAAACTGCCGCCGCTTTGGAACCGGGTTTCAAAACGGCTTCATACGCGCCCAGACGCATGGTTCCGCCCAAATCTCCGTCTTTATGACGTATCTGTTTCGCTCCGTCTTTATCCCATTCCGTCATCAGGCCGACAACAGCTTCGCAGTTTTCATCCAGTTCGGTCGTATTGGCGTTTTTGACGCCGAGAATATTGCGCATAGTTTCAATAACGGCCATCTGCATTCCAAAACAAATTCCCAAAAACGGAATATTATGTTCACGCGCATATTTGACGGCGGCAATTTTCCCGGCCGTCCCGCGCAGACCAAACCCGCCGGGGACCAAAATTCCGCTGACGTCGGAAAGCAGGGCTGAGGGCTCTTCACGTTCCAAGTCTTCGGCATCAATCCATTTAATCCGCACTTTGTATTTGTTGGCAATGCCGCCGTGCGTCAGAGCTTCGCCCAAGGACTTGTATGCCTCAAGCAATTTGACATATTTGCCGACCACAGCAATTTTAACTTCTCCCTCGGGCGCCTTGAGCGTTTCAACGATTTTTTCCCACCGGCTCAAATCGGCATCGGGGCACGGCAGATTGAAATAGCGGCATACGGCTTTATCCATACCCTCTTTGGAATAAGCCAGCGGCACCTGATAAATGTTGCTGACGTCCAGTGCCGGGATAACGTTTTCCTCACGAATATTGCAAAACAGCGCAATCTTTTTGCGTTCGTTTTCTGGGATTGGCATCTGGGAACGGCACAAAAGCATATCCGGCTGAATACCATATTCCTGCAGCTGCTTGACCGAATGCTGCGTCGGTTTGGTTTTCAGCTCGCCGGCAGTCGGAATATACGGCAAAAGCGTCAGATGCAAAAACATTGTACGATTACGGCCGAGGTCGTACGCCAGCTGGCGGATGGCTTCAAGATAAGGCTGCCCTTCAATATCGCCCACCGTACCGCCGATTTCGCACAGTACAAAGTCTTCATCTTCCAAATCACTGACGATAAAATTTTTAATCTCATTGGTTACATGGGGAATGACCTGAATGGTAGATCCGAGATAATCCCCGTGGCGCTCCTTATCTATAACGCGCTGATAGATTTTACCGGTGGTCGTGCTATCGCTTTTCTTAGCCGCAACGCCCGAAAACCGCTCATAGTGCCCCAGGTCAAGATCGGCCTCGGTTCCGTCATCGGTTACGAAAACTTCACCGTGCTGAAACGGGCTCATCGTACCTGGGTCGACGTTCAGATATGGGTCAAGCTTTCTCAACCGCACTTTAAAGCCCCGGCATTGCAAAATTGAGGCAAGAGAGGCGGAGGCCAAACCTTTTCCCAGTGAAGAAACAACGCCGCCGGTGATAAAAATAAATTTGGTTTTCGGGTTTAATTCAGACATTTTTCTATCCTTTTTGGTTAAATTTTGCAGTGAAAAAGGCACCTCCCTGAAAAGGTGCCTTTATTTTCAGTCCTTATTGACGACATATCGCTATTCCGCTGCCGGAACGGACGGAGTTTCAGGTGCTGCCGCCGAAGCAGGCGCCGGTGCCGGATTTTGAGCTGTATCAGAGGCTGCCGGAGCTGTGCTCTGATTTTGCGCAGCGGCATCAGGAACGCTCGGAACCGCCGGTTCGGTCTGCACCAGAGGCGCAACGTCGGTAATTGACTCCGGCTTTCTGGTTTCGCCTTTATAATACAGCGAAAGCAAAATCGAAGTAATAAAAAATACGGTTGCCAGAACTGCCGTGGTACGGGTCAGCAGGTTTCCTTTGCCGCGTGCAGACAAAAAGCTGTCCGCTCCGTTGCCCCCGCCCAGCCCGCTCAGGGCATTGCCGGAATTGCGCTGCATCAAAATCAGCACAACCAGCAGGATGGCTACCATTAAATGAATGACTAACAATACAGATCCCATTTTTATTTCCTTTATTGATTATTGTTTGCTTGCTTCGGCAATAGCCATAAAGTCCGCCACCTTGAGGCTGGCTCCGCCAATCAAACCGCCATCGACATCGGGAAGAGCCAAAAGCGCTTTGGCATTTGCCGGTTTCATGCTGCCGCCGTACAAAATGCGCATTTTGTTGGCATTGGCGCGGCCGAGCTTCTTGCTTACCGCCTTGCGGATCGCGGCATGGACTTCTTCAACATCATCGGTTGTCGGCGTACGTCCCGTCCCTATCGCCCAAACCGGCTCATAGGCAATTACCGTATTCTGCGCCGTGGAAACGTCCGGAACGGAACCGTTAATCTGCGACGTGCAGACATCTATGGCATGACCAGCATCACGCTCCGCCTCGGTTTCGCCGATACAGATAATAACTTTCAGCCCGGCATTAATCGCCGCCTCGGCTTTTTTTCTGACCAGTTCATCGCTTTCATAGTGGTCGGTACGGCGTTCGGAGTGCCCGACAATCACATACTGGCATCCGAGGTCCTTGAGCATAACCGGGCTGATGTCGCCGGTATGCGCTCCAGACGCCGCAAAATGGCAGTCCTGCGCCCCAAGCATAACCCGGGACCCTTTAATTGCCTTCTTTGCCGAAGCCAACAGGGTAAACGGAGGACAAATCAGGAATTCGCAATCTTTGCGGGCAGCCTTTTTGGCTTCCTGGGCGACGCCTTTGGCCAAAGCAACGCCGTCTTCCAAAAGACAGTTCATTTTCCAGTTGCCGGCAATTAAAGTTTTTCTCACCATGTTCTTAATCCTCATTCCATAAATTATAACTTGTTCCTTTTTAGCACAGGCTTTTTTATTTTCCAGCTAAAAAAAAAGTTGTTTACAGAAAAATTCCCCCGCCCGGAGGAAACCGCCGGATGAAGAAAAAGGCTGAATGAAAGAAAAGACCGGATAGAGGAAAAGACCGGATGAAAAAGCGCCGGTTCAAAACAAGGCGAATGCTTTCCCGCTTTGTAAAAAAAAAACGTTGAACATATTTATATTTGCAATTGCATAAATTTTTTTGGCTTTTATAATGGGCAACAATCAGGTTATTTTTGGGATGGAAAAAAATGATAAGTAAATTAGCTAAAGCACATGAAAGTTGGGTTTTCAAAATTATTTCCGCAGCGGTAGCCGTAAGTTTTGTTTCGCTTTTCGGCGTTACGGGCTATATTGACAGTGCCAGCCAGAACCAGACCGTGGTCGATGTTGACGGCAAAAAAACGACGCAAAGCGAATTTTCCTACAGATTACAAAAAGAGCTGAACGCACTAAAAAATCTGACCAGCGACGATTTTGAACTGACCGACGATATGCGCAACGTCATTACCGAAGGCGTATTGAGACAGATTGTCGACGAGAGCGTTCTTGACCAGACCATGGCCGAAAACGATATTTATTTCCCTAAAGCCTATGTCCAGCAGATTATTTTCAGCCAGCCGGAATTTATAAATCCGGCCAACGGGCAGTTCAACCCTGAGATATTCAAACGCTACCTGTCTTCCGCCGGCCTGAGCGAAGACGAATATGTAGCCATGGTTAAGCGCCTTATGGCACGCAAAATGCTGGTTACCGATCTGGTAGAAGGTTTTGACGTTCCCGAAGCTCTCAGCAGAGCCATCCACAAAATGGACAATCAGCGCAAGTCCTTTAAATATGTTACGGTATCGCCGGCCGACGTTCGAATTGAGCGCAAAATCAGCGACGACGAAGTCAAACAGTATTTTGAAGACTTTTCGGAAAATTTTATGATTCCGGAGACAAGGGAAGCAGAGGTTCTTTTTGTTCCCAATGAAACGGTTTTGAAGAAATATGCCGCAAGCGACGAGATGGTTGCGGATTATTACAAGCAGCACGAGAAGGAATTTGACCTGCCGGAGAAAAGAGAAGTATTGCAGATGGTCTTTACCGACAAGGCGCAGGCAGAAAAGGCACTGAACGAAGTAAAAGGCGGCAAAGATTTTGCTGCCGCGGCAAAAGATATGCAGGCGGAAAATGCTGACGAGCCGACATTGGGGCTGGTTGCTCAGGATGAACTGGCGGAAGATTTGGCATACGACACTTTTGAAATGCCGTTGAACGAGCCCCGCCTGTTGCAGGTTGCCGACACATGGCAGGTTGTCAGCGTCAAACAGATTGTTCCGGCAAAAAAAATGACGTTTGAAGAAGTTAAGCCGCAGATTGAAGAGATTTTGAACAATGACAATCTGTATGATGCCCTGCGTGACGCCAGAGCTGAAATTGACGATGCCGTCAACGGCGGCAAAGATTTGGCAGAAACCGGAAAAATGTTCGGTATTGAACCGGTACGGATTTCCGGTATCAGCGAAACGGCTCCGGTTGAAAACGCCCCGGCACAGCTTAAATCTCTGACAACTTCGCTTGATTTTAACGAACTGGTTTTTTCGTACGGGCTGAACGAGATAAGCTCGGCCGAGGAATTTGACGACGGTATTGCCGCTATCAGGGTTACCGCAGTCAAAGATGCCCATCTGCCCGAGATTGATGAAGTCAAAGACAAAATCACGGCAATGTGGGAGGTTCAGGAAAAAGATGCGCTGGCTAAGGAAACTGCCGACAACATCATTGCCGATGCCGAAAACGGCGAACAGCTCGCCGATGCGGCGAAAGCACGGAATTTGGAAGTTTTCCGTTCCGAACCAATCAACCGCAATGAAACATTTGCCGGTTTGAGCGCACAGGAAATAAACGACCTGTTCGTAACAGAAGATGGCGCGGTTAAACTTTATGAACACCCGGGAAACAACTTTGTCATCGTTACCCCGTATGAAACGGTCAATTATGCCGACGAGCTGGACAAAGATGCTCTGGCGGAAGTAAAAACCCGGGCGGCGGTTTCAATGGGCTCGGATATGGCTCAAAGCGCATTGAATGCTTACGCGGAAGGCATGGATATTAAAATTGACTATAAACGCGCAGGGTTTTCCGAATAATGAAAATTGTATTTATGGGAACGCCGGATTTTGCCGTTCCGGTTTTGGAAGCACTGGCGAAAGAGCATAACATCGTCGCCGTTTATACCCGGGCGCCGAAAGAAAGCGGTCGCGGCAAGAAGGTCAATAAGACGCCGGTACACCTTTTAGCAGAAGCAAAAGGCCTTGAAGTCAGGACGCCGAAGTCTCTCAGAAACGAAGACGAGCAGCTGAGCCTGAAAGCACTGGGGGCGGATATGGCGATTGTCACCGCGTATGGTTTAATTTTGCCGCAGACTGTTCTGGACATTTTTCCCAAAGGATGTATTAACGTCCATGCTTCCCTGTTGCCGCGCTGGCGCGGGGCGGCACCGATACAGCGGGCAATTGAAGCCGGAGACAAGAAAAGCGGCATTTCCATCATGCAAATGGCGGCGGCGCTTGATGCCGGCGACATTCTCAGCCAGGAAGAGGTTGTTATTACCCCCGAAATGACGGGAGGCGATTTGCATGACGAATTGTCTGCGGTCGGGGCTGATTTGCTGGTCAGGACCTTGCGGCAGCTGGACAATATTGTTCCGACAAAGCAGGACGAAAGTCTGGTAACTTATGCGGAAAAGCTGGACAAAGCCGAATGCCGACTGGATTTTGCCGGAAACACGAATGCGCTGGCTGACAAAATCAGAGCGTTTTCCCCCTACCCTGCGGCATATTTTACCTACAAAGGCGAACGTTTTAAGGTTTACCGGGCCCGGATATGCGACGGACAGGGCGCACCGGGAGAAATTATTGAAGGCGAAAAGGCTCTGACGATAGCCGGATGCGAAGGCAAGGCACTTTGTATCGAAAGGCTGCAACGGGAAGGCAAACAACCGATGGAAACGGCCGAACTGCTGAAGGGCTTTCGTTTTGAAAAGGGCGTGATTTTATAATTTTTTTGCTTGATTATATAAAAATGTTGTATATACTCGGGGCAAATTTGTTGTTGTAATCCGCGGGCGTGGTGAAATTGGTAGACACGCCAGACTTAGGATCTGGTGGCTTTGCTGTGAGAGTTCGAGTCTCTCCGTCCGCACCATTTCGGGTACTGCCGAAATGGGCTTTTTGGAAGAGATAAATATAATGAAGATTAAAGAAGTAAAATCAGAAGGCTTGAGCCGCGAATATAACGTTACCGTCAGCGCTGCGGATTTCACCGCGGAAGTTGACAAGAAACTTCACGAGATTGCCAAGACGGTCAGCATGGCCGGTTTCAGAGCGGGAAAGGTTCCGTTTGCGATGGTTAAGAAAAAATACCAGGGCAACGCAATGAGCGATGCGCTGGATGAAGTTGTCCGCAACGGCGTCAACGAAGTCCTGAAAGAAAAGGAATTGCGCCCGGTATTCACGCCGGATGTCGACCTGAAGAAATTTGAAGAAGGTAAAGACGTTGAATTCAAGGTATCCATGGACATTATGCCGACGATTGAACTAAAGGATTTCTCCGCAATCAAAATCGAAAAGCCGGTAGCAGAAGTTCCCGACGAGGAAGTTGAAAAAGCGCTGAACTATATGGCTGAGAGCCGCCGCGACACGATTAAGGTTGAAGAAGACCGCGTTACGGCCAAAGGCGATATTGCAGTTATCGATTTTGTCGGTTCCATTGACGGCGTAGAATTTCCGGGCGGCAAAGGCGAAGCTTATCCGCTGGAAATCGGTTCCAACTCCTTTATTCCGGGTTATGAAGACCAGCTTATCGGCAAGAAAGCCGGCGAAGTCGTAGAAGTAAAAGCGACTTTCCCGGAAAACTACCATGCCAAAGATCTGGCCGGCAAAGAAGCCCTGTTTGTAACGACAATCAAAGAAATCAGAGAAATCAAAAAAGCGGAAATTAATGACGAATTCGCAAAATCCATGGGCGAAGAAAACCTTGACAAGCTCAAAGAGACCATCAAGAAGAGAATCGCACAAGATTATGAAGCCGCTTCCAAGATGAAACAGAAACGTTCTCTGCTGGATGCTTTGGACAAGGCTTACAAGTTTGACGTTCCGGCCAAGCTCATTGATATGGAGTATGAAGCGATTGTCAAGCAGTATGAAAACGCCAAGAAAAACAATCAGCTTGACGAAGACGAAAAGAAGAAAAAGGAAGAAGACCTGCTGAAAGAATACAAAGAAATCGCCGTTCGACGTGTTAAGCTCGGTCTGTTGCTGGCTGAAGTCGGCAATGACGCCAAAGTAGAAGTAACGCAGGAAGACCTCAACAAGGCGATTATGAGCGAAGCTCAGCGTTATCCGATGCAGGCAAAGGCCATTTTTGACTTTTATCTGAAGAACAAAGAAGCGGTTGAACGTCTGCGTACTTCCGTTTATGAAGAAAAGGTCATTGACTATGTCCTTTCCAAAGTCCAGACCAAAGAAAAGAAAGTTTCGGTTGAAGACTTGTATAACTTTGACGAAAAGGCAGCATAATCAGACTTTGCAAAGTCAGGTATTATGCCTGTCCGGAAAAAAGAGCCGCACTTTTGCGGCTCTTTTTCTTATGTTTGGAAAACAGTAAAGATATAAAGAAATCTTATTTTTTAGTCAGATGAAAAATATATTGACAAAAAGACAAATTTAGCTGATAATAATATCAAATATTAATCATTAAAATATAACTTTATGAAAAAATTATTATTTATGATTGCAGTTGCAATCTGTTATTTGTTTTTGGCATCATGTTCCGGTGAGCCGTCGTATGAATATAGTGAATACAACCGACTGTTGCCCACTCCTCCGCAAGAGCTCAATGTGCCGGAAGATGCATCTGAACTTAGTTCGGACTCTGTTGTTGCCACGTTAATAGCGATTGGTGGAGATGGCCGACGCCGAACAAGTTCAAGTGTGGCGTATGTGTTATTATCAAGCGGTGAGGTCTTGTTTTTTAAAAAATCAGATGTTATCCTGCCTTTTACCAAAGAGCAGGCAAAAATCTTAATGCTCGCCAAGATGAAAGGGAAAATGCTTTCGGCTGAGGATTAAAATTTAAGTTTTTGAAAAGACGGTTTGTTTGAACCCGGAAAATTTTAAGACGCTTCGTATGAGGCGTCTTTTTTAATATGTTTGTACCAGCAACAGCTTTTTTATGAACATGGGCTTTTTTTGTTGCAAAAATACAATAGTTTTGTTAGATATGTTGTTAGTTTTGCAATAAATTTTCCAAGAGGCGGCAATGTTTAACATCGGCATGGATATTCTGATTGATTCCCTATACGAAACGCTGGCGTTGTTTCCATACCTGTTTCTGACATATCTGGCGCTTGAATTTCTGGAACATAAGACATCGCGGAAAACTCTATCCTATATAAAAAAATCAGGTTCTTATGGTCCGGTTGCCGGCGGATTGCTGGGGTTGATACCACAATGCGGTTTTTCGGTCGCGGCAGCCAACCTCTATGCGACAGGCATTATTACGCTCGGCACGCTGATGGCCATTTTTCTCTCCACTTCCGATGAGATGCTGCCGATTTTGATTTCCGGCGGCGCAGGAGCGGCTTTGATTGTACAGATTTTGGGAATTAAGGTTATTTTTGCGATTGCCAGCGGTGTACTGTTGGATATTTTCCTACCGCAAAAATTTATCAGGCACAAACAGGAACCGGACATTGAGGCATTTTGCCAACGGGAAAAATGCAAATGCGACGACAAGGAAAACATATGGCATTCCGCATACAAGCATACTGAAAAAATCAGCATTTTCATCTTTATTTTCTCTCTTATCGTCAACGCCGTTTTTGCATTTGGCGGCAGAGAGACCGTGCAGCTGCTGTTGACGGGAATGCCGATACTCAGCAAATTCATTGCGGCAGGCGTGGGGCTTATTCCCAGCTGTTATCCATCGGTATTGCTGACGCAGCTGTATCTTGACAATGCGATTACCTTGGGCACAATGCTGGCGGGAACGCTCAGCAATGCAGGACTGGGATATCTGGTTTTATACCGGGTTAACCCGAATCGGAAAGAGAATCTGCGCATACTCGCACTATTGTACGGTTTGGGTGTTGTATTCGGCATCGTTGCGGAAATTTTGCTTTAAACGCTCAAACGGAACCTAAGGCCTCAGGTCTCAACGAAATGTGCGGCTATCCCTGCGTATAGCTTTGACGCAGAAGGGCTATTTCTTCCTCATATCCGGGAATTTCGTTCGGCGTTTCCAAATTAACGGGAATACCTTTGAGCGCAGAATGATTGATAAACCGAATCAGAGCGTCTTTTCCTATTGTCCCATGCCCCAGCCGCTCGTGGCGGTCTTTATGCGACGCAAACTCCGTCATACTGTCGTTTAAATGAATCGCATGCAAACGATTCAGCCCGATGACACGGTCAAATTCTTCCAATACTTCGTCCAGACGGTTGACAATATCGTAGCCGGCAGAATAGACATGGCAGGTATCCAAGCATACACCGAGACGTTCCGGCGCATTAGAGCTGGCACGGGAAATTATTTCTGCCAGCTCCTCAAAACGGGAGCCTACTTCGCTGCCTTTGCCGGACATGGTTTCCAATAATACCGTTGTATGGCGCGCTTCCGGCATTACGGCATCCAAAATCTCGACGATTTGCGGAATAGCGGCGGCAATTCCCTGCCCTACGTGTGAACCGGGATGGAAATTATACAGGTTTCCGGGAAGATTTTCCATCCGTTTCAAATCATCGGCAAAAACCTCGCCGGCAAATTCCCGAACCGATGTATCTTTTGAACAGGGATTGAGCGTATACGGCGCATGAGCCAAAATTTTGCCAAACCCGTTCTGTTTTGCCAATGCCAGAAATTCAGAAACATCGGCCGGCTTTATGTCTTTGGCAGCACCGCCGCGGGGATTGCGCAAAAAGAACTGAAACGTATTGGCATTAATTTTCAAAGCCGTTTTTCCCATTGCGGCAAAACCGGCAGCTGATGACAGATGACACCCCAAATACAACATTTTACTCTCCTTGCACAATTTCTGACCGATTTGTTTTACAATTGATTTGCAAAAGCGTCAATTTTTTTATGCAAATATTATTTTTATACATATAAGATTATTTGTATACCAATCATTTTTGCGTACAGATAATTTTTTTGCGCACAGATGAAAAAAAAGCTTGTAATCTAATTTTTTTTTGTGTAGATATATGTTCGTTGAACAACGGAACGTAGTTCAGCCTGGTAGAACGCTGCGTTCGGGTCGCAGAGGTCAGTGGTTCGAATCCACCCGTTCCGACCATATTTGGCGCCTGTTGAACAAACAGGCGCTTTTGTTATGCCTGAAGATTGCATATCAGAGCATCGCTTTTTCTTATATCTTTCCGCCCTTGAAGGCCACAGTTTCCTTTGTCTGTGTGCGTTTTTTCCACGTTAGAAACCTGCTGAATTTAAACCAACCTTTTAAATAAGCAGTTTTTTATTCACAACAAGATTTTCGTCTTTTCAATTAATTATTTAATTATAATGGATTAGAATAACTTATTCTTGCTATTGAATGTCTACTCAGGTATATATTTAAAAGGTTGGTTTTTTATAAACAAAAGGTCAGATTTATCTGCCAAAGGAGATTTTTATGGCTGTTTCACCTCAAGAAAGCAAATATTCCGCCCATGTTTCCCCAGATAAACCGCTGCGTATCGTCAGGCTGGGCGGAGGGCTCGGCAATCAGATGTTTCAATATGCCTTCGGACTGGCTGCCGGTGATGTTTTGTGGGACAATACCAGCTTTTTGACCAACCATTACCGCAGTTTTGATTTGGGATTGTATAACATCAGCGGAGATTTTGCCTCAAATGAACAAATAAAAAAATGTAAAAACGAAATCAGATTTAAAAACATTCTTCCCCGTTCCATCCGCAAAAAATTTAATCTGGGAAAATTTATTTACCTGAAAACCAACCGCGTCTGCGAAAGACAGATTAACCGTTACGAGCCGGAACTTCTAAGCAAAGATGGCGACGTTTATTATGACGGAGTTTTCCAGACCGAAAAATATTTTAAACCGCTGCGAGAAAGGCTGTTGCATGATTTTACGCTGACAAAACCTCTTGATGCAGCGAATCTTGATATGCTTGCCAAAATCCGGGCTGCCGATGCCGTTGCCGTTCATATCCGTCGCGGCGACTATCTTAATCCGCGCAGCCCTTTTACTTATTTGGATAAGGATTATTTTCTGAATGCGATGGATTATATCGGGAAACGCGTTGATAAACCGCATTTCTTTATTTTTTCCAGTGATACAGACTGGGTTCGGACTAATATACAAACAGCCTATCCGCAAACTATCGTTGAAATTAATGATGAAAAACACGGCTATTTTGACTTGGAACTGATGCGGAACTGCCGCCATAACATTATCGCCAACAGCACATTTTCGTGGTGGGGAGCCTGGCTAAATACAAATCCAGACAAGATTGTCGTTGCGCCTAAGCAATGGTTCAGGCCGGACGCTGCCGAATATTCCGGTGATATCGTTCCTAACGACTGGATAAAGTTATGACTGGCTTTAATAAAGAAAAAGACCGGGAAAATGTTGAATGGAGCAATACGTGGATTGACAATGCCAAAAATTTTGGCTGCCCGCGTATTCTTTTAGTCGGCGACAGCGTTTCCCGCGAATTCCGAAGCAGCTTAGGAAAACTTCTTCCCAAATATGCTGTTGATTTTGTTGGTTCGTCCGCATCCATTGAAGACGATTTACTTTATGATGTCTGCGATATATTTTTCAAAAATAAGGAATACAACTACTCCCTTATACTTGTCAATATCGGAGGAAAGCATGGTATGTATTTGCACACAGCAGATAATGCTGAAGATGCGGAGCGATATGAACAGGCATATCAAAAATTTCTCGGTTATCTGTATTCTCATACGCCGAATATCGTCATACTGACGACAACTCCAAACGTCCGAGTTGATAACTTAAAAAAATTTGACGACAATGTAAACAAAGAAATATGTTCGCGCAATAAAATCCAAACACAGGTAAGTGAAACTCTCGCTTTCCAAACTATAAACCTGTATTTTCATGTTGTACAACAAAAATTCAAATACAGGGATACGCAGCATTTTTCCGGGAAAAAATACCAACTGGCACTTGCTGATTATATTATCAGTTCGCTCTCAGCTTTGCGGCTGATTACGCAGATTCGCCCGCACTACCGCATAAGATGGCAAGGCATTTTTTCGGCAGAACTGGCCGAACACAATAAACTGAAAATCAAATGGGGTTACGGCTTATACAAAGTGGTACGCGTTAACGGTGTAATCAAATATTATCTTGCAGATTTTTGCATAAAAACCAAAGTAAGGAAAAGTAATCATGGTTAAAGTTTTTGTTTCCGGTTGTTTTGATGTTCTGCACAGCGGGCATATCCGTTTTTTCGAAGAGGCAAGCCAGTACGGTGACTTATATGTTTCCATCGGTTCAGACAAGACGGTGGAAGAACTGAAGAAACGCAAAACACTTTATAACGAAAAGGAACGCCTGTATATGGTCGGGGCTATCCGGTATGTTCATCAGGCTTTTATCGCCAAAGGAAGCGGCAAGCTCGACTTTTTGCAAGAGCTGGCAGAAATTAAGCCGGATATTTTCTTTGTCAACAGCGACGGCGACAGCCCAGAGAAACGTAAAGCCGTAGAAGATTTAGGAATACGTTATATTGTCAGCAATCGTATCCCCAAAGATTTATTGCCGGTCAGGTCAACAACTGCCATCAGGACGGTTTTAGGAAAATAAATTGGCAATGGAGGCAAAATGAAAATCAGACTAATACAAAAGGCTATTGATATTCTAAGAAACAAAAAAGCCAATGCTTATATACGTGGAAAACATACCTGTGTTGACAAATCTTCCGTTATTGATTCGCATTGTGAAATCGGCGATTATACGTCTGTCGGCAGGGACGTTGATATTACCAGAGCAAAAATAGGCAGATATTGCAGTATTGCTTCACACGTCAGAATCGGACAAGGCGAACATAATCTTGATGAGGTTTCAACCTCGACGCTCCTTTCATACCGGGGGGGGGTATCACGACTTAACCCAAAAGGACTGTATTATTAAAAACGATGTTTGGATAGGCGTAAATGCAGTTATCCGGCGCGGCGTTACCGTCGGCAACGGTGCTGTGGTCGGCGCTAATTCTTTTGTCAACAAAGATGTTCCCGATTTTGCCGTTGTGGGAGGTTGTCCGGCGAGAATTATCAAATTCCGATTTGATGAAGAAACACAAAAAAGAATTATTGCGTCGGCCTATTGGGATTATACCCCCGAAGACGCGAAAAAAATTATTGACACACTGGACATCAATCATTAAATTTTGAATATCAGCTATTAAATTTCAGATATTGTTTTAAGGTTTTCATTAAATTATTAAGGCATTATTGTTCCACTTAAAAACTATTTATTATGTCAGACGAAACATTTGAAACCAATTTGGCGAAAACAGCCGATGTCAACGAATTAAAATCGTTTCTGGAGCATACCTGGCTGTGCATTCCGGCACAAGTTGCGCTTATTGCCCGCGGAGATGAAGCTTTAATAAAGCTGTACATTTCAACTTATAATTTGTCGGAAGAGGCGCAATGTGAACTGGTCAGACTCGGAAACCGGGAACTTTTACTTTATGCCGTAGAGAAAGCTCCGATTTCAAGAAATGCCACCAGACTTTTAATCGAGAAATTCGTCGTTTGATTTTGCTCAGGCGTTCCGACTGCCTGAACGCTTTTGCATTTACCCTTAAAAAGCCCCGCGTAAAACGTATGGGGCTTTTTGAGTACAAAAAACCCGCCTGAAAACAGCGGGTTTTTTATTTTACCTATGAGCAAAGCCTTATTCGGCGTTCTTTGCTTTAGCCTGTGCAGACAAGTCGTCGGCAATACGGGCAGAACGGCCGCGCAGGGCACGCAAGAAGTACAACTTGGCTCTTCTTACCTTACCGATACGAGTTACCTCAATCTTCGCAACATTCGGAGAATACAGCGGGAATACACGTTCTACGCCTTCGCCGAAAGAAATTTTGCGAACAGTGAAAGAAGAGTTCAGACCATCATTCTTACGGGCAATGCAGACGCCTTCATAAATCTGAATACGCTCGCGGTCGCCTTCCTTTACCTTGGTGTGAACCTTAAGGGTGTCGCCGGCTTTGAAGTCAGGAATGTTCTTGCCTTCAGTCAATTTGGCTACTTGCTCTTGTTCAATATTTTCTAAAATGTTCATCAGTTTTACCTTTTTATAAAATTTTTTAACTTTATACACCTAACTATTTTTAGAATCAAGATATTTCTTAAATAAGTCAGGGCGTTTGGCCTTGGTTGCGATTTCGGCCTGTTCGCGGCGCCAGTCGGCTATCTTCCGGTGATGTCCGGACAGCAGGACTTCAGGAACACTGCGCCCCTCCCATTCCGTCGGACGGGTATATTGGGGGTATTCCAAAAGAAAGTTTTCAAAACTTTCATCTTCCAAAGATGCCTCATTTCCCAGAACGCCCGGCAACAGCCTGACGACTGCATCCAGCATTATCTGGGCGGCCTGTTCGCCTCCGGTCAGAATGTAATCGCCGATGCTTATCTCCTCGACGTTGTAGGCTTCAATGACGCGTTCGTCAATGCCCTCAAAACGCCCGCAGACAATCGTCAGTTCTTCTTCGCGGGAGAGCTCGTGTACCAGCTTCTGCGTCAGCGGGCGCCCTTTGGGACTCATATAGATAATCCGTCCCCGGGTATGATTGGCTTCTATTGCCCGCCCCAAAACATCGGGACGCATAATCATTCCTGCGCCGCCGCCGCACGGCGTGTCGTCCACAGACTTATGACGGTCAAACGCATAGTCGCGGATGTTGACGGCCTGCAGCTGCCACTTTTGCTCTTCCAATGCTTTTCCGGTCAAAGAGTACCCGAGAAAACCCGGAAACAATTCGGGAAAAACAGTCAGAACCGTTACATTCAGCATTCTTCGGAATCCTCTCCGTCTTCCAAGAACACCATTCCGGTTGACGCCACAATAATATAGCCTTCGTCAAGATTTATCTCCGGCACATAGCCCTTGTTAAAGGGCAACATTTCGGAACGCCCGCTCTTGAGCCGGATTTCCAAAATATCTCCGGCGCCGAAATTATAAAAACCGACAACTTCGGCAACTTCGGCCTTTTTAGCATCGAGCACTTTCATACCGACCAAATCCGCTTCGTAATAAACCTCTTCCGTTTTTAGTTCCGGGAGGACGCCGCGGGGGGCATAAAACTCGGTTCCGACAAGGATTTCCGCCGTGGTGCGGTCATCAATCCCCTTGATTTTTATTCGGAGCAAATCTTTTGAATGTCCGGTAACTTTCAGCGAAAAACGCTTTCCGGCAGCTTTGTCTTCCAGTTCGCCATAAGCGGCAATATCTTTGTCAACAGCCGTATAGCTTTTGACCTTGACCTCACCCCTGATGCCGTGAACACCGACAATTTTGCCTAAACAAACTCTTTTTTCGCTCATTAAATTACCAATCGCAACATAAACTTAATTTATAAAGAGAAAAAGCTTAGGCTTCGGCAGACGTTTCAGCCGGAGCTTCGGCTGCGGCAGCGGCCTCGGCAGTAGCAGCGGCGGCCGCTTCAGCAGCAGCTTTTGCCTTTTCTTCTTTTTCCTTAATTCTCTCCAGAGCTTTCGCCTTCGGAGCAGACTTCTTGGGCTGGCTGTGAATTTTCGGAGCCTCGCAGATGCCCAGGTTAGCAAACAGCTTTTGCAGTCTTTCGGTCGGCTGTGCCCCTTTGGCAATCCAAGATTTTACCTTTTCAACATCCAGAACCAGTCTTTCCTGATGATCCTGCGGCAGCAGCGGATTATAAGAACCCAGCTTTTCAATAAATCTACCGTCACGAGGAGCTCTCTGATCGGCAGCTACAACGCGATAGTAAGGGTGCTTTTTCGATCCACCGCGAGAAAGTCTAATACGAACTGTCATTTTTTTCCTTTCCAGTTATTATTTGTTTCGTTCCTTCCGCTTAAAACGGAAATTTGTTGTTAAATCCGCCAAAAGGATTGTTCCCGAAGGAACCGCCCCCAAACGGACTGTTTTTGCCAAAACGGGAAGCGAGCGAGCCGAGGCCGCCCATTTTTCCCATTCTCTTCATCATAGTTGACATTTGCTCATAGGATTTAAGCAACTTGTTAACTTCATGAACTTCTACACCGGCACCGGCGGCAATTCTCTTCTTGCGCGATGCCTTGATAATATCAGGATTGCGGCGTTCTCCCTTGGTCATGGAAAGGATTATCGCCTCCTGCTTTTTGACCAGCGAATCGGCATTAACCGCTTCTATCTGTTCCTTATATTTCCCCAAACCGGGCAGCATCCCCATAATGCTTGACATGGAACCGAGCTTCTGCATCTGACGGATTTGATTCAGCATATCGTCCAAATCAAACTTGCCTTTCAGCATCTTTTTAGCCATCGCTTCGGTTTCTTCGCGGTCAATATTTTCCACTGCCTTTTCTACCAGGCTGACAACATCGCCTTTGTCCAAGATGCGCCCGGCCAGACGGTCAGCGTGAAACTCTTCGATATCCTCCAGTTTTTCACCGGTTCCGAGGAACTTCAGCGGCGCGCCCGACACCATTTTCATGGACAACGCAGCACCTGCGCGCGACGAACCGTCAATACGTGTCAGCACCAAACCGGTAACGCCGACTTTTTCATTAAACTCTCTGGCGACGTTGCAGGCTTCCTGACCGATAAGAGCATCAGCCACCAGAAGCGTTTCGGTCGGCTGTGCCAGCTTTTTAACCGCTGCAACCTCATCCATCAGAGTTTCATCAATCTGCAAGCGGCCGGCAGTATCCAAAATCAGGACATCATACAGTCCTTTCTTTCCGACAGACATAGCGCGGCGGGTAATTTCCAAAGGTTTTTCTCCGGCAACTACCGGCAAAACGTCTACGCCAATCTGAGCACCGAGCTGTGCCAGCTGTTCCTGCGCTGCCGGACGATAAACATCCAGCGAGGCAAGCAAAACGCGTTTATTTTTTTTGAGCTTTAAGGCTATCTTGGCTGAGGTCGTAGTCTTACCGGAACCCTGCAAACCAACCATCAGGACAACGGCAGGCGGCACCGCTTTGAAATTAAGCTCATTGTTTTCAGCACCTAATAGCACCACCAGCTCATCATAAACGATTTTCACAAGCTGCTGATCCGGGCGGACTGCTTTGATAACTGTTTCGCCCAAGGCCTTTTCTTTGACGCGAGCCATAAATTCCCTGACAACCGGAAGCGACACGTCTGCCTCCAGCAAGGCCAGGCGAATCTCGCGCAGCCCGTCTTCAATATCCTTCTCTTTCAGGATACCGCGGGAACCGAGCCTGGAGAAAATTCCGCTCAATTTGGTTGTCAATGCGTCAAACATTAAATTTCCTAATATTCATTACCCATTATGATAAAAAAAATTGCGCCAGTGTGCGAACCCTCGCTGACTGACGGCACTCCGTGGAGTGTTATTTTGTTATCAAAACCTACGTGGATATTAGGGAATAAATTGTAAGAGTCAAGCATTTTTTTGCGGGTTTCCGGCTTTTTCACATTTCAGACGGCACTGAACGTATTTTTGGCTTGCATATTGCAATTTATTTGTTAGTATGCGCTTGAATTTTGCTCTCCGCTTATGTTTGCGGCAAAGAAGAGTTATTTTACATATTTATCCCCGTTTACGTATGTAACGGGCAAGAGTAATTTTACAGAGAAAAACAATGCCAGAAAATACTGTCAACAAAAGAAAAACGTTTGCGATTATTTCACACCCGGACGCCGGTAAAACCACCCTGACCGAAAAGCTGCTGTTGTTCGGCGGCGCCATTCAGCAGGCCGGGGCGGTTAAAGCGCGCGGCGAAAACCGGAGAGCCCATTCCGACTGGATGAAAGTGGAACAGGAACGCGGCATTTCGGTCGCGTCGTCAGTAATGACTTTTGAATATCACAACATCACTTTTAACCTGCTGGATACACCGGGGCACGAAGACTTCTCCGAAGACACTTACCGGGTTTTGACAGCCGTGGACTCGGCGGTTATGGTCATAGACTCGGCAAAAGGCATTGAAACGCAAACGAAAAAACTGTTTGAAGTCTGTCGTCTCAGGAACATTCCGATTATTACGTTCATCAATAAAATGGACCGCGAGGGGCAAGACCCGTTCCTGCTGCTGGACGACATTGAAAAAACGCTGGCGCTCGACGTTTGCCCGGCAAGCTGGCCCATCGGCAGCGGCAAAGACTTTCTCGGCTGCTACGACCTTTTGAACGATCAGCTTATTTTGATGAACAAAACCGGCAACAAGGGACAGGTCAACAGCGTGATTGAAACCTGCAAAGGCCTGGACGATTCGAAACTTGACGAGCTTCTGCCGGCACATGCGGTTGCCAAACTGCGTGAAGATGTCATGATGGTTAAAGAACTCTGTCCGCAATTTGATTTGGAACTGTATCTTGCCGGTGCGCTGACCCCGGTTTTCTTCGGTAGTGCCATTAATAATTTCGGGGTTAAGGAAGTTTTGGAAGGCTTGCATAATTTAGCTCCCTCGCCCCGGCCGCAGCCTGCGGCAGAACGCAAGGTCAGTGCCGATGAGAAAAAGGTAACGGGATTTATTTTCAAAATCCAGGCCAATATGGATCCGAAACATCGGGACAGAATCGCATTTATGCGTTTATGCTCCGGGCACTTCAAACGCGGCATGAGCCTGACGCAGATACGCACGGGCAAACCTGTAAAAGTACCGACGCCGGTGATGTTTCTGGCTCAAGAACGGGAACTTGCCGAAGACGCTTACGCCGGGGACATTATCGGCATTCCCAACCACGGACAGCTGCGTATCGGCGACACGCTTACCGAAGGGGAAAAACTGCATTTTACCGGCATTCCTAGTTTTGCACCGGAGCTGCTAAAATCAGTGCGTGCACTTGACCCGCTGAAATCAAAGCATTTAGGCAACGCGCTGCAGCAGATTGCCGAAGAAGGCGGCGCCAGCGTGTTTAAGCCGGTTATCGGTTCGGAATGGATTGTCGGGGTTGTCGGCGTGTTGCAGTTTGAAGTTATGGCCGACCGTATTCGTACCGAATTCAACATACCGGTTGCGTTTGAACCGACCCAGTATTATACGGCGCGCTGGATTTCCTGCGCAGACAAGAACGTTTTAGCGAAATTTATTGATACCAACCAAGCTAATATTGCACATGATCATGACGGAGAAACAGTCTTTCTGGCACGAAACGCATGGCACCTGAACAAAGCCAAAGAAGATTTCCCTCAGGTTGAACTGCGCACGACGCGTGAACAGGTTTTCTAGTTTCGAGTTTAGTTTGGACTTTGCCTGAAAAACGGATACCCCGTAACAGCTTGTGAGCCGACGGGGTATTTTTATTGAAAGGTGTATAACGGGCTTTCCGATACAATAGCACAGATTAGTTTATACCGCTTATTTATAATGTGCGGGTTGAAAATTCTGGGCAAAAACTGTTTTGGCAATTCCGTTGATGCTCGTGATTTTAGGATTGTTTATTATTTCATGCAATTCAGTCGAGCAAAACGTGCTGCGTTCATCGGCACCATCTACAAAAGCGTTTATGTTTCCTGATGCAGCACCTATATAACGCGAAGAGGCAAGTTTCCAGATTTTGGTTATTTCCTCTCCTACCTCATCAACTCTGCCGTCCAGACCAAGGGCGATAAGCGCCCTGCCGCACGGCGTATCGTCCAACATACGGGCATCGGGCGTTGACTTTACAAAGTCTTCGGCTCTTTTTTTATTTTCCGAATCCGGCATATAGCTGACACTATATACTACAGCCCTGTCAGGCAGCGTAGATACGTCCTCCTTTTCGGCGATTTCATATGCCTTATGCAGCAGGTTTGTCATTTTTCCCTGCCGGAGAAAAGTTAAACACGGTAATTTCCGAAGGGGCGAAAATCCGCATCGGCGGCCCCCAGTATCTGGTTCCGCGGGAAACGTACATCTGAACGCCGTTTTTATTGTAAAATCCGGCCAGCACCCCGTCATTGGCAATTTCCGTAAAATAGTGAAACGGATAAATCTGCCCGCCGTGCGTATGCCCTGAAAGCTGCAAATCAACATTTTCTGCCGTTACCCCTTCCGCGAGTTTGGGCGTATGGGACAACATGATAACGTAGTCTTCCTTTTCCGCCTTATACAGGGCATTTTTTGCTTTTACCGGCTTTTTAAACCATTCTGCCGCATTAATATCCGGAATGCCGGCAATATAAATCCCGGTATCGCCAAGTTTTTCGCCATAATTGTTTAAAAATTCAAATCCCATCTGAGCAAATGCAAGCCCCCAGCCCATTGCACCCGAATAAAATTCGTGATTGCCCAAAACGAGATAAACATGGTCTTTGACTTTCAGCTTTTTCAATTCCTGCATCTGCTTATAAAGTTTAACAGGCGTATTGTCAACGATATCTCCGACAATGACTACGGCATCGGGATTTAAGGTATTGACGCGATTAACCAGCCGCTCTACTGTTTCAGGCGACACGTCAACATCAATATGCAAATCTGACAGCATAACGACTTTTGTTTTCTGCCGGACTTTGGGAGATGTTATGTCATATGTTTTAATTGCCGGATTTTTTTCAGCTTCGTATACGCCGTAAAAGCAAAACAGCAGACAAAAAACGAATGTAATAATATTTACCTTTTGCAACAAGGGCGGATTTTTCATTTCCTCAACCGGAGCCCGGCGTATCAAATCAATAACCATCCACAACGTATCGCGGATAAAACTGATAATAAAAAGAAAAAAGACAAAGCCAAACAGGAAATACAGCCCTTTGGTCAAATAAACGAAACTTTCGGGCAAATCCGCACGGCGCAGTATAAATCCCAGAAAAGGAGCACTCCAGCCAATCAGCAAAAACAGAAAAAAGCCCAGCTTGGTATACCATCGGTAATCCCCGTACCCGACATAGGTTTTATATGTAATGGCAATTACCGCAACTGCGACAATTAAAAAAGCAAGCTCTGCTGGCATATATTTTCTCCTTATCTGCATATTTTAATAAAACAGGCTAGCCTTCCGCCGCAACCTTTTCTGAAGTTTTGCGCGGGGCAGAGACCTTGCGCCGGACAACACGTTTGGGTTTCGCCTCCGCCGGAATTTCCGCTTTTTCAGCTGAGATTTCAACCACCTGAAAACTTTTGGCGGCAGGACTTTCCTGAGCGGGAAGGGTTTCAACATATCCGTTGGCTTCGGGCACAGGTTCGACCGGCGCGGCCGACGTTTCATTATTGCCTTCTTCCACATCTGAAACACCCTGTGCTTCGGAATTTTCAGAAAGGTTTTTCTCGTCCTGACGGTTCTGCCCGTCCTGACGTGCCTGGCGCCGCTCGTTGATATCCGTTACAATTTTGCGATAGTGTTCGGCATACTGGCGATAAATTTCCATATCGACATAATTGCCGCAGCTCTGAGCTTCTTTGGCAAGGTCGTTATAGCGGCGAATCAAGTCCAGCGCGGTACCACTTATCTTTCCGGCTATGCTTACGCTGTCAAATTTATAGTTCAATGTGTAACCGTTGTTATTGTTACCATTATTGCGAAATCTGTTATTTTGCTTTTTCATATATTCCCACAATCACGACAGAGTCTTAAACCCTGTCAATTCATTACATTCAAAAAGGAAATGGCTAACGCGCCCAACATGAAACCGCGCGTCAAATACAGAACGGATATTAGAGGCTAAAAATTATTTTTGCAACTTATTTTTTTAGTATCACACATCTGTTTATGCCGGCCAAATCCGGGATGACGGCAACTGTTTCCAACCCCTGAGCCGAAAAAATGCGCATAATATCCTCAGCCTGCCCCATTCCGCTTTCCAACAGAATATAACCGCCCTTTTGTAAAATTAAAGGCACCAGGCCGGCAATTTCCCGATAGCAGCCGTAACCGTCTTCGCCGCCATCCAGCGCCAAATGCGGGTCATAATCTTTTACTTCCGCATCCAGCCCGGCTATATCGCCACGCGGGATATACGGCGGATTGGAGACTATCATGTCCCATTTTTCATTTTCGGGTTTCCACTCCGACCAACTCTGATTTACAAAAGAGCATCTGCCGGAAACGCCGAGCCTTGCGGCATTTTCCCGCGCAACGGCAAGCGCTTCCGGAGAAACATCCACCCCGGTTCCTTCTGCCTGAGGACATTCCTTAAGCAACGACAGCAGGATACATCCTGATCCGGTTCCCAAATCCAGAATCCGACACTTTTTTTCGGGATTAATTCTTTTCAACGCTTCTTCCACCAAAATTTCCGTATCCGGGCGGGGAGTCAGTACTGCATTATTTACCATAAACACCGATTTATAGAACTCGCGCTCTCCGGTTATCTTATCCAGCGGTTCATGACGGAGACGCCGCGCAAGCATTTGACGAGCCTGAGCGGCTTCTGTTGCCGTCATTTCAGGATATCCGGGTACGGCATACCGCAAAATTATGCCGGCTTCCAAACGCGGCGACGGAATTTTTGCTGCCGCCAATGCCATGACCAATTCTTCCCGCAGCGATGCCGCCTTCTTGTCTTTTTCGGCTGATGCCTTGGCCGTGTTATGCAATTGCCTGTCCATTCTCAAACTTCCGACAACGGAAATGCAGCCTTATGCCGCCATTGCCTTTTTTACTTCGGAAGAAAGCTTATCGAAAGCCTTCTTTTCAATCTGCCGCACCCGTTCACGGCTGATGTTGAAATGAGTTCCGATATCATCCAACGTGCTCGGGTTTTCGGTCAGCATCCGGTTTTTAATGATGTACTGCTCGCGTTCATCCAGTTTTTTCATACACTGAGCCAAAATTCTGGCTTTATACGCCTGCTCCTGCCGTGCCGATATTTTGGCTTCAATATTTTCCCGGCGGTCAACAATCATATCGATTTTTTCATGACCGTCTTCGTCATCGCCGACACTGACGTTCAGAGAACTGTCGCCGCCGATACGGCGGTTCATTTCGGTAACGTCCTTTTCATCAACCATCAGTTCATGTGCAATAGCCTTGACCACTTTCGGCTCAAGTTCCTTATTTTCGTATAACCCTAAGCGGGCTTTTATCCGGCTCAGGTTATAAAACAGTTTTTTCTGCGCCGCAACCGTGCCGATTTTGACCAAAGACCAAGAACGCAGGATGTAATCGTTGACTGCGGCTTTTATCCACCATATCGCATACGTTGCCAACCGAACTTTCTTATCCATATCGAATTTTTTAACCGCCTGCATCAACCCCAGATTAGCCTCGGAAATAACATCAGACATCGGCAGCCCGTAACGGCGGTAGGTCAGCGCAATCTTGGCAGCCAGGCGCAAATGCGAGGTAATCAGCTTTTGGGCGGCCAGCAAGTCGCCTTTGGTCTGAAAATCGGTTATCAGTTTCTTTTCTTCATCTTCGGTCAGCACCGGGAATTTTTTTATCTGTTCAAGATAAGCATAAATCCCGTTTTCCTCAACCACCATAGGCAGTTGGGATTTCGGTTTTATAACGATTAAATCTTTATGTTCGCTCATACTTATTCCTAACAGACTTCACTTTTCAACCGGCGTACCGTGCCTTTCAACCGCTGTACCGAGCTTTTTAACCGGCATGCCAGCGGCGGTTCGCCATATATTTTTGTGGCGGCAACGGAATTTATTTAGGGTATCCGCCCGGCAAAATCAAGTCTTTTTATAAAAGAAGGAAACATCTTCCCCTTGTGCACCCAGATTTATCAGATGCACCCTGTAGCCGTCTTCTTCCGGATACACCAGAATATAAACGTTTCCGGGATCCTTATAAGGGCTCTGATTTTTGCAGAGAAGCATATTTTCTTCCAAGATGTTTTTATTAACTTTCAGGTCAATAATAATATCCGATACGGGGCGAGCCGCCTCTGTTTTATAATTGGCAATATTTTCCCGGGAAAATTCTGCCAGATTATGGATTATAAAATGACGCCGACGGCGAAATGCTGCATTTTTATCAGCATTTCCGGCATAAAACCCGGCAACAAAATCTTTGACCGCGCCAAGAAGCACGGCATCTTTACAATCCGGCAGCGGCAGCAGCTTTTTTTCTACCTTGTGCGTAAAGACTTCTGCCGGCTGCCTGTCCCCTTCCTCCGCCGATGCGGCAACGGCAGCAGGGAAAGCTGCGGCACAAATACAAAAGGCAACCGTAACAATTGCAACGGATAAAACCTTTTGCGGCAACAACGGCTGCCCAGCCCGGCCAAAGATTTTCTGCATAGCTTTATCTCCCTAAGGTTAAGCCTTTTTTCGGAATAAGGTCCGTTCAACAGTCAGGCCTTTATCCGAATACGGCTCATCTAAAAGTTAAGCGATTTAGGCGTCCGCGGAAACGGAATAACGTCACGGATATTGGCAATACCGGTCAAAAGCATCATCATCCGTTCAAATCCCAGTCCGAACCCGGCGTGCGGCACCGAACCGTATTTGCGCGAATCCAGATACCAGGCGTAATCTTCTTCGTGCATTCCAAGTTCTTCTATCCGCTTTTTCAACAGCTCATACCGTTCTTCACGCTGCGAGCCTCCAATCAGTTCGCCAATCCTCGGAACCAAAACATCCATAGCGGCGACGGTTTTGTTATCATCGTTCATCCGCATATAGAAAGCCTTGATTTCTTTCGGATAGTCGCGGACAATTACCGGACGCTTGAAATGTTCTTCCGCCAGAAAACGTTCATGCTCGGTTTGCATATCAATCCCGTATTCCGGAGCATATTCAAATTTTTTGCCTGACTTTTGCATAATTTCGATAGCCTCGGTATAGGTAATGCGGGCAAAACTGTTGTTTTTGATATTGTTCAGCGTTTCCATCAGCGTCGGATCAACAAATTTGGCAAACAGTTCAATATCATCAGCGCATTGCTCCATAACGTCGGTTACACAAAAGCGCACCATATCCTCGGCCAAATCCATATCGTCATGAATATCGGCAAAAGCCATTTCCGGCTCAATCATCCAGAACTCTGCCGCATGGCGCGCGGTATTGGAATTTTCGGCACGGAACGTCGGACCGAACGTATAAATATCTCCCAAAGCACAGGCATACATTTCGCCGTTCAATTGTCCGGACACAGTCAAGTGCGCAGGCTTGCCGAAGAAATCCTGACTGTAATCAATTTTTCCGTCCGGCAAAAGCGGTGGATTTTTCAAATCCAACGTTGTTACCTGAAACATCTCCCCGGCGCCTTCACAGTCGGAACCGGTTATAATCGGCGTATGGACATATTTAAATCCACGCTCCTGAAAAAATTTGTGTATTGCATAAGACAAAGCTGACCGAACGCGAAAAGCGGCGCCGTATTTATTGGTGCGCGGACGCAGATGGGCAATCGTGCGCAGATATTCATCAGAGTGCTTTTTCTTTTGCAACGGAAAATCTTCCGGCACCAGACTGTAAATTTCGATTTTATCGGCCACGACTTCGTATTTTTGGCTGCCGCCCTGAGACTCTACCAAAGCGCCGGTTACGGCAACGGACGAACCGGTAGACAAACTTTTTACTTCATTATAATTGGGGAGATTATTATGAGCAATGATTTGTAAATTTTTCAGGCAGGATCCGTCGTTTAATTCAATAAACGAAAAATCTTTGGCATCACGTCTGGTTCTGACCCAACCTTTTGCCAATACCTGCGGTTTAGTCGTGTCCGACTTCAGCAAATCAACAATTTTAGTTCTTCTTAACATTTTAAATAATTCCCCATTAGTTAAATCTTGTTTTTAAAGCAGAAAGGAGTTTAAGCCATTTTGTTTTAAATGTAAACAAATTTATGAAAAGAAAATATAATACGCGCCCTGACAAAAAATATGCCGCCGTTTTACGGGCGGCTTTTTTTCTAAAGCATAAAGCGCATCAGCATAATCAAATATGCATAAACGACAAATGCCGCAATCTTATACAGCAATACCGCTGCAGCGAGGGCTCCTCCAACGACAAAAAACTGTATCAGAACTGCGGCAAGAACAGCACAACCCAGTATCAGCAGCCAATAATAACGCTGTTTTGCCAGCAGCAGGGAAACAACAACGGCAGAGGCTGCCAGATACGGATTCTGCATTGCGGCAAAAACAGAAGATACTGCCCCGGTTACCGGAGAAAATTTTATAACATAGGACACCAAAATTATGGTAACGGCGGCAATAAAAATCATAAAACAAGTTTTTCGAGACATTTTTCTTTTCCTTACTTTTTGGTTTTGAATCTGGAGATTTTGGATTTGCCTGCACCGGGCGTTTCTTTGCCGGCCTGAGATTTGGCTTTACGAGCTCGCGGTTCGGATTTTTCCGACTGAGATTTGGTCTTGCCGTTGTGCGGGGCGGATTTCCGGGGTTGAACAGAATCTTTCTGAGAATGAGGCTTTTGATAAACGTAAATTTTTTCCGGCACGCCATAAATAGAAGATTCTATCTGTTTGATTTCATGTAAATGCCCAAGAGGAAACATTTCGGAAATAACAATGCAGTCCTTTTTAATTTCCTGTGCCAATTTTTTGCCCAACGGCTCGCCGGTTACTTTCAACACATAGCAGAGGATTAAGTCCATATCGGCATAGGACTGTTTCATATAATCCCCTTTGACAAAAGTGATGTTTTTCAGCCCGGCAGCTTTAATCTTTCCCATCGTCAGGGGAACGACATCCCACTCGTAGCCGGTAAACTGATGTTCGGGAAATTCTTTTGCCAACGGCAGAAGCAAAGCTCCGCTGCCGCAGCCCAAGTCGGTTACTTTTAGCGGACGGTCGGCTTTTCTCAATACTTTTCTGGCTTCTTCCAAAATGTCTTCTTTGATTTTTCCGTACGAAGATACAAACGGCCCGTATCTCCCACAGCCGCAGCGGATATAAGAATATACCTGATACAAAAGATAGACAATAGCCATAAAGCCGATAATAAGCGCCAACAGGGCGAGAATTCCGTTGCAACACATAATTTTGTTCTCCGTCTTATAAAAAAGGTTGCCTGTCACGCAGGCTTGGTTTACATATAATCTAAATTGCTTAAGAAAAGATTTAAGCGACAACAGGTTAGAAAGGTATAATATAAGTAAGGATGCTTAATACGGATTAAGAAACATAAGGCTGGTCAAACATATAATACAGATTAAAAAAGTATAACGGCAAATGAGAGGAAACGGAGATTTTTATGGCAAAGACTTACAAGAGAATTTTGTTTTTAACCGGAGCGGGAATTTCCGCCGAATCCGGTCTAGCCACGTTCAGAAGCGAAAACGGGCTATGGAACAACCACCGTGTTGAAGATGTGGCAACAATTGAGGCATATTACCGTAATCAAGATTACGTCCACGATTTTTATAACAACATGAAACCTGAACTTTGGAATGCGAAGCCCAACGCCGGACATCTGGCAATTACGCGGCTGCAGCAGGAGTATCCGGGCGAGGTTCATATTATAACGCAGAACATCGACACCTTACATGAAAAAGCCAAAAGCAAAAACGTCATCCATATCCACGGGCAGATTAACCAGGCTGTCTGCATGAACTGCGGACACGTTCTGGAAACCTGGGGCGACGTTACCTCGGAAACGGTTTGCGAGGACTGCCATATTATGGGAATGATGAAGCCCAATATCGTTTTCTTCGGCGAAAATCTGCTTTATATGGATAAGGTGGAAAGGCTTTTAAGCACATCTGACCTGTTCGTGTCCGTGGGAACGTCCGGCGTGGTTTATCCGGCAGCCGGATTTGTACAGACTGCCAAGTATTATGGGGCTGATACGCTTGAATTTAATCTTGAACCGACGTCAAACAACTTCTATTTTGACAGGCATATTATGGGCAAGGCCGGCGATACGCTGCCGCAATTTGTCAGCGAACTGCTGGAGATGCCGCGGCAGGACAGTTGATATCAAAAAGCTTTTGCATAAAAGCCGGGGAAAATATATTCTTTTCAGATATAAGTTTTAATTTACCGCAACTGTCGGCGGCATAAAACGCGTCCGGTTTTTCCGGCAGAAAGGCCTTGCCTATTTTTTTACGGACGGCAGCATTGGCCTCTTCATAGCTGATACCGTAATATTTTGTGCTGGCGCCGTTTCTTGCCAATACATTATCAGGAAGCGCGGCAAACTTCCCGCCGGCAAACAGTATTTTCAGCCAAAAATCCCAGTCTTCCGACGCTTTCAGCTCTTCGTCATACCGAATGCCGTGTTTTGCGGCAAAACTGCGGCGGTACATTACATTGGCATTGCCGAAATTATTGTATTGTATCAGCCCGGCTGCAATTTCATCATGATTTTGCGGAATGCGCGGCAACCCTGCTATCTGCCCGGCAACAGCCGCAATATCAGAATGTTGTTCAAGGTAAGAGACCTGTCCGGACATCCGTTCCGGAAAGCTCCGATCATCGTCATCCATAATCATAATATATTTTCCACGCGCCAGAGATGCCGCCCGGTTACGGGAAAAAGCAATTCCCCGGTTGCGGTCATTGCGATAATAGCGAATACGAGAATCATTATAGTGTGCGACGACTTCATCGGTATCGTCCGACGAACCGTCGTTTATGATGATAAATTCAAAATCAGAAAAAGTCTGCGACAAAATGCTCTCTATCGCCTGCGGCAGCATTTCTGCCCGCTGATAGGTAAGCATAACCACAGATACTGCCGGCGTTTTCTGCCGACGGTATCTGCTGCCGTAACATAACACGCCGAACGCGGCAATCAGAACAAAGACGATTGCTATCAGGCGCTTTTTCATATTTTACTGGGCAATAATGCGGGTCGTATTGCCAAACAAAACCAGACAACGCTGGCCGACGCCGAGCGCCTGCCCCGTTCCCTGCGTAACGCTGATTACCTGACCGTTGTCAAGCTTGACGATATATTCCAAGCCGGTCTGGGAACTCAGCCCTTTTTCTGCGGCATCACCAACAAGACCGCCAAGCAATGCGCCGCCAACCGCTCCCAGCGTATGTGCGGTGCTGCCGCCGCCGATGGTAGAACCGGCTACGCCGCCGGCAATGCCGCCGATAAGCGTTCCGGCGCCGGAATCGCTGTTTACGCCCACCTGACGCACACTTAATACCGTGCACTGGGAAACTGTTGAAACTTTTCCGGCCTGATTGGTATTATAATGGTCGGAATTGATGTTATCGGCACAACCTGCCAGCAAAAACGGCAAGACAGCCAGCCCTATAATTTTTTTATACATACACACATCTCCTCTTTAGATAAGTTTGGTATAATGTAATCCATTATTTTCGGTTGTCAATATTTTTCGCCGCAAACAGACTGTTTCAAAGTATGCTCTATTCCAAAATACGGACTACTCCCAAATAAGGATTGTTTTACAATGCGGACTGCTTCAAAATACGGGCTGTTTCAAAATTCCGCGCCAAGTTCTTCCAAAATGCGTTTTTCGTGTTCAGGCTGATCCTGCTTGGCTTCAATGACGTCTTTGCGGATTTTCTGCGTACGCTTAAACAAATCAAACAGCTTATCTCCCTCGTCCCAGCGAATATTACGTTCAAGGGCTATTAAATCTTCAACAAAACGCTGTATCAGTTCCAAAACCGTCTGCTTGTTGGTCAAAAAGACATCGCGCCACATTGTCGGGTCAGAACCGGCAATACGCGTAAAATCGCGGAAGCCGCCGGCGGAATATTTGATAATTTCCTTATGTTCATATCCCTCCAAATCGGCAACGGTGCCGACAATGGAATATGCAATCAGCTGCGGCAGGTGCGATACGGCGGCCATAACCTTATCATGATGCGCAGGTTCCATCGTATCTACCTTCATGCCGCAATGCTCCCACATTGCCGTCAGGCGGGCAACGGCATCAGATGAAGAATTTTCATCCGGCGTCAAAATGCACCAGCGCCCTTTAAACAGCGAGGCAAAACCGTTTTCGGGTCCGGACTTTTCTGTACCGGCAACAGGATGCCCTCCGACAACAACCATACCGTTGTGCCGGTTTAAATATTTTTCCATTTCGCGCAAGCTGTATTGTTTAACCGAACCGACGTCGGTAATGACTGTTCCTTTTTTCAGAAACGGTGCACTCTCCCGTGCCAATGCGCCAAATGCGCAGACCGGCGTGGCGAATACGACCAAATCGGCGCCTTTGACGGCTTCGCACAGATTACCGGCATAAATATCGGCCAAATCCAGTTCGCGGGCTTTTTGCAGATTGGCAGAATTTTTATCGTAAACAGCCAGCGTTTTAACATCGCTGTTTTGCTTAAGGCAACGGGCAAGCGAAGAACCAATCAAGCCGATGCCCAAAATTGCCGCTTTTTCAAATAGCATCCTGATTTCCTTTTATTTGCTTTGGATAAAACAACGAACCGAGGCGAACTGTAGCCAAATCCGGAACGTTTGTCAACATCTGTTTTGCCGCCGGTACCTGATTTGGATATTTTGTTGACAAACGGCACAAAAAACGTATTATATGCTTATTCCGATAAATATATGTTTTATTATTTTGAAACGGCAAAAGACTGTTTCACGAAGGAATGAGCCCAGGGAGCCAACCTCGTAAAAAAAAGTCTAAATTTATGCAATTCCAATACCGTAAAATTGTATTTCTGACCGGTGCCGGCATTTCCGCCGAATCCGGGCTATCGCTCTTCCGCGGAAAAAACGGATTGTGGAACAACCGCAATCCCGAAGAGGTGGCAACGGCGGAAGCCCTTTTGCAACGACGCAGTGACGTGCTTGACTTTTATAACGGGTTAAGACACGACATGGCTGAAGCAAAGCCCAATGCCGCCCATTTGGCAATCAGCTGGCTACAGCAGGGCTATTCAGGAGAAGTATATATCCTGACGCAAAACATGGATACCCTGCACGAAAAGGCGGGCAGTGAAAATGTGTATCACATTCACGGACAAATTAACAAAATCCGATGCTCACATTGCCATAATGTCTGGGAAACATGGAATGATATCACGCCGGATATGCCCTGCCCTTTTTGCCGCGCCGAGAAATCGCTGCGGCCGGACATTGTCTTCTTCGGCGAAGAAATAATGTTCACTTCTGTTGCGGAAGACCTGCTGCGCTGCGCCGACCTCTTCGTTGCGGTCGGAACGTCAGGAGAAATTCCTCCCGCTTCTCGTTTTGTCTGGGAAGCTTGGAAAAACGGCGCCAAAACGCTTGCTTTTAATTTGGAACCACCGGCCAACAGCGTTTGTTTTGACCGTCTGGTTTTAGGCAAGGCGGATGAAACGCTGCCGGAATTTATCAAAAATCAGTTTATGACGGTTTAATTACCGTTTATTTACCGAAATTACAAGTTCCGACACACAGGTTCAGCCATGCGGCTGAACCTGTTTTTATTAGTAGCTGACGATAACGGTATATTGACCGCTGTATTCTCCTTCGGGCGTACCGGCAGGCACATTCAACGTTGCACCGACATTCATATTCTGCCGCTCTGCCTCCAGCGGAAAAGATAATCCCGTATCCGTCGTAAAATTGCTGACGACCATACCGCCGCCGATATCTACAGATGACGGAAACGTTACATTTACCTTACGGCCGGCTATCCCCTCAAGCTGAAAAACGCCGTTGGACGCTTTTGACGAGTGTAAATGTATGTTTCCGGAACTTCGGCGACTGCCGTTATAATCTACCGTAACGGTACTGTCCGCAGCCGGAGAAACCAATGTGCCGAAATCAAGAGATTGTGTTTCACGGATGCCTATTTTTTCCTCGATAATCAACGAGACCCGAATCGGCGTATTAAAACCGCTATAGTAGCCATTTACCGTTGGATTGACATAATAGGTCGTTGAGTATGTTCCCGGTTCGCACATCCCGGTTATGCGCAGGGTCGCGCCGATATATACATCCTGTTCGGACGGACCGCCGACATACAGGTTAAACTGCTGCGGGTTATAGGTATGGTTATATATTTCAAATTTGCAGCCAATGCCTTCCTCATAGATGGAATATGTATCCGGCATTTTCACCATTACGTCCTGTTTCGTATCTTCCAAAGAATAATGTATTATTCCCGCCACTCCGTTGGAAACACGCCCGCCTACCGCTGTAATGCTACCGTCAGGCGATAAATAAATTTCGGCATTTTCCGAAGTTTGAGTAAACTTTCCGAAACTTACATCCTGTTTTTTTACGGCATATTGTGCGGTCATACAATATGCCGGCAGCAAGATAAACAATAAAACAGTAAAATAGAACTTCTTACGCATAACGACTCACCTGCTGAAAAAAAACGGTCATTTTAATTCAGCAGTTTTATGTTACTCTGCCGCTGTGCAAAAACAATACTTTAGTCTTGCCGGGCATAAAACTTTATGTGTAGAAAATTAATGACCGTTTTTTATCACAAGTAAGAATTTATAAAAGCGAAATTTATCAAGAACTTTTTACATTCAGAAAATAAAAAACAGCCGGAATTAAATTCCGGCTGTTCTCATTCAGGTTTGGCACAATTTTATACCTTACAGCATTATTTTTGTGCCATACGGCATTTATGCATTAAAGCCAAAGCTTATGCGGACTTGCCGAGCTGAGCTGCAACTTCGGCTGCAAAGTCTTCTTCTTTCTTCTGCAGGCCTTCGCCAAGTTTGAAGCATACAAAACCGCCTAGTTTAACGTCGGTGTTGTTTTCTTTAGCAAATTCGGCAACAATGTCTTTTACCTTCTTATCCGGGTCCATAATGTATGCCTGTTCTTCCAAGACAACTTCTTCATAGTACTTGCGGATGCGGCCTTCAACCATTTTTTCAACGATGTTTGCCGGCTTGCCGGAAGCCAGAGCCTGCTCGCTGAAAATATTCTTTTCGCGTTCAACGGCTTCAGTCGGAACTTCGGCAATTGTCATCGCAATCGGGTTGGTGGCAGCAATGTGCATAGCGATGTGTTTGCCCAGTTCCTGCATTTTAGCCTTATCGGCATTGCCTTCAACAGCAACCAAAACGCCGATTTTACCAAGATTCGGACGAACGGCGTTATGAATGTAGGAGCAGACGACGCCATTGGCGGCACTCAGATAAGCGGCGCGGCGCAGATTCATATTTTCACCGATTTTAGCAATCATATCCGTCAAAATCGTTCCCATATCTTTGCCGGTTACCGGGCAGGTGAAAGCTTTCAGGCCTTCAACATCGCCCTTGACAGCCAGAGCAGCCTTGGCGGCATTTTCAACATAATCCTGAAAAATATCGTTCTTGGCAACGAAGTCGGTTTCGGAGTTTACTTCAACAACCGCACCGGCATTGCCTTCTACATATACGGATACCAGACCTTCTGCGGCGATACGGCTGGCTTTTTTGGCAGCGGAAGCCAGGCCTTTTTTGCGGAGCCAGTCAATTGCCTCTTCCATATTGCCATTGGTTTCAACCAGCGCCTTTTTGCAATCCAACATGCCGGCACCGGAGGTCTCTCTTAAACTTTTTACCAGAGCTGCGGTAATTTCTGCCATTATCATTCCCCTTGTTTGATGTTCTAAATACGATAGTCCGGCGGCAGCCCGAAAGCCGCCGCCTGCTTTTTTTACACTACTTAATATAATTAAGCGTTTTCTACATTTTCAACGAATGCTTCGTCAGCCGCTGCATTTACGGCATCGTCAACTTTAACGCCCTGAGCAGCGATTTCCGCCTGCATACCGTCCAGAATTGCAGACGAAACGAGTTCGCAATACAGCTGGATGGCACGAATGGCATCGTCATTGCCCGGAACCGGGTAATCAACGTCATTCGGGTTTGCATTCGTATCGGTGATGCCGATTACCGGGATACCCAGCTTTCTGGCTTCTTTAATCGCCAAAGCTTCTTTCGGCGTATCGATAACGAACAGCAAATCAGGCTGACCGCCCATATTTTTGATACCATCCAAAGAAAGAGCCAACTTTTCCTGTTCTTTCTTGATGTTCTGCATTTCTTTCTTGGTATATCCGTCATAGGCGTTCTTTTCTTCCATTTCGTTTAATTTAACGAGACGGTTGATAGACTTGTTAACAGTTTTCCAGTTGGTGAGCATACCACCGAGCCAACGGTAGTTAACATAGTACTGTCCGCATCTTTCAGCGCTTTCCTTAACGATATCCTGAGCCTGGCGCTTGGTTGCAACAAACAGAACCTTGCCGCCTTTGGCCGCTACGTCGCGGGCAACTGCCAGCGCTGTGTAAAGCATCGGGTAAGTTTTCTGCAGGTCGATGATGTGAACGTTGTCTTTTTTGCCGTAAATATACGGAGCCATCTGCGGATTCCAACGACGGGCGTGGTGTCCGAAGTGTACGCCGGCTTCAACGAGCTGACGCAATGTAAAAGTAGGAAGTGTCATTTTTATTTTTCCTTATTTTCCGGTTAAACCTCCGCAGGATTTCGGCCTAAATCGCTTTAAGCACCGGAGCGTGAAGCCTGTCCTTTTCATCCGGGCAGACCGACGCCATTCCTGCGTGTGAATTACAAAAAACGGCGGGATTGCCGTTTTCGTTTATATTTATAAGGATAAAAGATTTAATTTGCAAGACTTTTTTTGTCATTCGGGCAAAAAAAAGCCGTATTTTCCGCCCCTTTATGCAAAGGAGGGAAAATACGGGTTCACAAGGTTCGAACACCGGCCGTCCGGGAGGTATCCGCACACGGGCAGAACACGCTTTTTTATGCCTTATTCGCGTTCGTATGAAGCGATAAAGTCATAAATCTTGGCCTGAGCTTCGCCGTGGAGCAGCGCCAAAGACAAAATCTGCCGCAAATCGCGGCGGCGCGGGTGTTCCAAATCGGCACCGGCCAAAGCCAGAGCAATGAGCGAATCGGCAACTTGCACGGAAACAACCGCATATTCCATTCCCAGCAGTTTATCCAGCAAATCCGGACGAATTGAGAACAGAGCATCAATTGCTTCGGCATCTTGCGACAGCGCCAGAATATCCAGCGCGGCTCTCACCAAATCCTCCCGTTTACCGTAATAGGAAGACAAACCGAGCAGAATTTGAACAATACGCGGCAAATCCGGCAACTGCATCAGAGGCTTGCCCGGAGCTATCCACAGACAGCGCTTTTCCGGCAGTCCAAGTCCGTCAGAACTGCGCTTAAACAAGAGTACAATACGTTCTTCCGAATGCGGCGTTTCCGTAATGACATACTCTTCTTCCGCTCGGTAATAAGTAATAACGTCGCCGGAGCGCAAAGAAGAAAGCCGTTCGTCTACGGGAACTTTCAACGTCTCCTTCTGACCGTGAAAAAACTGTTCGGTTAACTGCTCCACCTGTAAAATGTGGAAATTTTCTGCGGTATCAATCTGATTGATACGGGCAGTGAATGGTCCTTTTGACATAATAAAATTAAAAATATATATAAAAAATTAAAAATACGGTTTCTTTTAACATTGTTTTTGACAGAATGCAAGTTTTTTGTTTATTTTTTTAATTTCGCTTTTTCTGCCTGAGCCAAATATGTTCCCTAAGGCGGCAAAAAGGCTTTTTCTGTTTAAGAATTGGAGATTTTTCTTGTGTTTTTCCTTTTGTTTCTATATGTTTTGGCGAGATGATTACGAAAATAACGGCCGGAGGCTGCTTCCGGGCAAAGAAAAAACATCAGAGGAAAGCATGAGCGATTTGTTTGAAAATTCCGCAACTGCCGCCAAAGAAGAATATTCGGCGCGCGATATTGAAGTTCTGGAAGGACTTGATCCGGTACGACACCGCCCCGGCATGTATATCGGCGGAACGGACGAACAGGCGCTGCACCATCTGGTAGCGGAAATCCTTGACAACTCCATGGACGAGGCCGTTGCCGGCTATGCGAACCGGATTGACATCGCCGTCAATGCCGACCTGTCGGTAACTATTACCGACAACGGCCGCGGCATTCCGGTAGATGACCATCCGAAGTATCCGGGAAAATCCGCTTTGGAAGTCATTTTGACCACCCTTCATTCAGGCGGCAAATTCGGCGGAAACGCTTATAAAGTTTCCGGCGGCCTGCACGGCGTCGGTTCGTCGGTTGTCAATGCCCTGTCAAAAAAGCTGGTGGTGGAAGTGGCTCGCGACAAGAAACTTTACCGTCAGGAATATTCGTGCGGAAAGCCGGTTACACCGCTGATTTTGGTCGGAAACGCTCCTAACCGCCGCGGTACCAGCATTACCTTTTTGCCTGACGAGGAGATTTTCGGTACGGACAATAAATTTGTTCCGGCGAAAATTTACCGCATGGCACGCTCAAAGGCTTTTCTGTTCAAGGGAATTAAAATATTCTGGAAATGCGCTCCGGAAGTTCTGACTGCCGGCGATGATATCCCGACCGAAACCGAATTCAATTTTCCGAACGGACTGCTGGACTTTTTGAATTATCAAATCGGCACCCGGCTGACAATCAACCGGACGCCCTTTTCCGGCGAGGCCGAGCTGGCCGGCGACGAAGGCAAGGTTGAATGGGCAATTACCTGGCCAGACGACGAAAAAGGCTTTTGCAATTCCTACTGCAACACGGTCATTACACCGCAAGGCGGAACGCATGAACAAGGGTTTCGTACAGCGTTGCTCAAAAGTCTGAAAGAATATGCGGATATGGCCAACATTAAAAAGGCAGCAGGCATTACGGCGGAAGACTTTTTGAGCGATGCGGCGATTATGCTGTCGGTATTTATCCGCGACCCGCAATTTCAGGGGCAAACAAAAGACAAGCTGACCTCGACCAAAGCAGCCGGTTTGGTTGAAAAAGCTGTTAAAGATTCATTTGACCACTGGCTCTCTTCTGACAAGGAAAATGCCAGCGCCTTGATTGAATATGTCGTCAGCCGCGCCGAACTGCGCAAAAAAAGAAAAGAAGAAAAAGTGCAAAACCGCAAATCGCCGACAAAGAAACTGCGTCTGCCGGGGAAACTGGCAGACTGTTCCAAAGCAGCAGCCGAGGATACGGAAATATTTATTGTCGAGGGCGACTCTGCAGGGGGATCCGCCAAGCAGGGACGCGACCGTATGACGCAGGCGATTTTGCCGTTGCGCGGGAAAATCCTGAACGTTGCCAGTGCCAGCCTGGACAAGATTACGCAAAATCAGGAAATCAAAGATATGATTGAAGCGCTGGGCTGCGGCACCAAAGACAATTACAAAGAGGAAAACCTGCGTTACGAGAAAATTATCATCATGACCGATGCGGACGTGGACGGCGCACACATTACCTCGCTTCTGATGACGTTTTTCTACCAATATATGCCGAAACTGATTGAAAACGGGCATTTGTTTATTGCGACGCCACCGCTGTATAAAATCGTTTTCGGCGGTAAGAATTACTACGCGCTGGACGATGAGGAGAAAGACAAAATCCTCAGTAAGGCAAAGGCCAACCAAAAACCGGATATCAGCCGTTTTAAAGGCTTGGGCGAGATGAGCGCGTTACAATTAAAAGAAACGACAATGGATAAGAATAACCGCGTTTTGCTGCGGGTCGTTATTCCGACTGCCAATACCGAGGAAGCACGCGACGAAGCGTTTGAAACGCGGCGGCAGGTTGAGAGGCTGATGGGAAAAGATCCGGAGCAGCGATTCAAATTCATTATAGAAAGGGCAAAATTCGCCGAGGATTTGGATATTTAACATTCTGTCGCAAGGTCGGGTTGACTGCGAAGATAAGGCAACTGAAAGAGGTTGCAAAATTGCGTGATACTGTGCGATTATTGGACTGAAAATTATGAGGATTTTAAGGAATTGGAATGCAGGTTAAACTTGCTTTTGAGCTAAAATAAAAAATTTAAATCATTCGCCTGTACAGATATTGACATACTTCGAATCATACTTTACGATATTTTTTGAAATTAACTTAATAATTAAATTCTGAAAAGGAGGTGATAAATATGTTCGGATTGCTGACAGCTTTGTCTTGGGTATCAAGAGCAAAAACTTGCTATGATTATTTTCAAGCCAAAAGTTTTGATGATGTTTGCTTAATTACGGCAAACTGCATTATGACAGAAAGCCTAATCTATCAGGCAAAACAAAACATTCGCAATCAATACCAACATCCATATTATTGGTAGATTGCTTGAAAGGAAAACGTTATGTTACTGCATAACTAGAAAGAGCGACATATTTAGATGCCGCTCTTTTATTTTACTTTCATATATTTTTCAAAAACTTTTTCAACCTTATTGTGTTCTTTTAATCTTTACTTCAAATAAGTTTTTTCTTTTAACTTATTTACTTTTCTCTCTTCTTTTTGCACTATTATACAATGATTTTAATTCTTTACTTTTGTGTTGCTGCTCATATCCTATAATTTTAACAAGTTCTTCATTCGTAAACATACAAAATTCTGTTTTTATTCTATTAAAATTATCCCAAAGTAAGCTTTGAAATTCTAATTCCGAAACTTGCATTTTTTTATGTATATCCGCAAAATATTTAAGTAATTTAGGTGCTTGCATAATATCCTCAAAAAAGGATGCAACACGTTCGTTTAACTCTATAAAAAAACTTTGCTCATCTTTTTCTTCTAAAAAATATTTTGCAGAATTATCAAGCAAACTATTATCATACTTAAAAACCTCACAAAAAAAGTAAAGAGCCTCCTTAAATTTATTTTCCTCTAACAAAAATCGTCCCATATCAAATCTAATACAACGATAAATACCGAAATTATAGCGAGAAGCTTCTTCTAAAGACTTTTTATTAAAATACTCCCATATACAGTCCCTATAATTTTTATGTTCTTTATGAAGCATTTGGTTTAATTCCCAAATACTCATAAAATTATTTTTATGTAAATATGAAACATATTGATTTTCTTGTAATTCATTCTTACCTAAAGCCGTCAACTGAAAATAACGAACTAAATACTTTTGTTCAAGAATATCTTCCGGCATCGACAATAATCTATCTATTAAGTCTTGTCGACTACCTACTGTTTTTTCTTTAATAGATTTAAGTTCTTCCTTAAGTTTCGAAATTGTAAATTTTTCAATTGTCTGTCTAACTCCTCCATTTACTATAAAACCTCTTTTTATTAACGATTCCAAAATAGAAATAGGATTAGTAACACCGTATTTATCACACCAAAAACTTTGATAGTAATTGTCATTTAAATCTATTTTATAATCTGTTGCATAAGAAAGCATCAATATTTCATGTGGATATAATCCATTTTTAGACGGAAAAGCTTTTTCTATTAATAATGATAAATCTGGTATCTGAGTTGAATTGTAACAACATCCTTTTTTTACATTGCAGGAGATAGGGGAGGCAGAACCCTGTATCGAAACATCTGACACTGTAGCTAGACGATCTTTTATAAATTTGAATATTGAGAAAACACTCATAATCATCTCCTAAAAGTTAATTTAATAACATGAAGTTTACTGATTGATTTTATTCTGTCAAATTAAAATCAATAAAGTAGCACCGGAAATAAAAAGTCCGATAAGTTGGCGCAAAAGTGCCATTATGAAAACGCTTAAAATCGGACTAAATAAACACTTGTTTAAAAAGAAAAAATACGCATAAATAGCGGAATTCTAATAAATGGTGCTGCAAATAAGAATATACTGAACTCAGACTGCAGAATTGCTGTAAATAAGAATTCAATAAGGTTCGCCCGAACTTTATTAATGCCTTACAGAAAACCCCGAGTTTACTCGGGGCTGAATGCCAAGGTGTTGGAACAACACTGCTCCACGCCAACGAGCGTGGTCAAACCGAAGGTTTGTATCCTTAATAGAACCCCGGGTTTACCCGGGGATATCTATTGATGATTATCTAGATGCAAAAAAAATTGATAGTCAAGTTGAGCAGAACTTGAAGGGAAAATACCACACCGAATATAGCTGCAGGGAAGAGTACACGAAACTAAGCCGATGGTAGAGGTAAGGTTGTCTGCTGTTTCCTGAGATTTATCTGACATACAGTAACTTAACCATCCAGCTCAATTCTGCAAGTTTGGTGATGCCAGATGAAACTTTTGAGCTTTTGCTGATTTGTGAAAACGCAGCGCGTATGCAACTGCCAACCTTTCAGATACGCACGGGAAAAAGCGGCATATTGTTTCGACGTATCGCAAGCAAGAGTTTTGACGGTAGGCAGAGCTTTCGCAGAAGCATCGTTTTGGCATAATGAGTTCAAAACGGCATTTTTCAGAATATTATTGGCAAAAAGCTGTAATTCCTGTGCACCTTTACTCATATTCGACGCTTTTTTGAACCCCAGAAACTCATGTTCTCCCAATACCTTTTCCTTTTGGGTGTTTCCTTTATCTCTTTGGAGATTTTCTTTATCATTTTCGGCGTTTTCTTTATCATCGGGGTTGTGGCGGCGTTTGGCTGCGGCAAAAAAGAAAATTTCGGGATCAAACTTTTCTAAAATAATAACTTTCGGGGGATTTCCCTCTATGCCGCTTTTGTCAACTTTCGTACACATCAAGACGTTGCCACCGTGTTCCGGCAGCCGAAGCATTCCAAAATCCAACGCTTTCATTTGCAGGTATTCTTTAAACCTCGTCTGATATTTATTATGTTCGTCGGCAGCCGATTCAATGGAAACAAACAATGATTCAGCCATTCTTACCGGGCAATCAGGCGCATAATTCAACACCATCAGCTGGCGGACAACCTTTTTTCGTTCAGCGGGCAGATATCCCAGTTCCGCCATTTTCTGCAGCATCATCTGTTCCAAACGCAGGGCGACATACGCTCCGTGGCAGTGCGCCACAATGTTCAAACGGCGAATATTCCGTGCTGCCTGTTCCGCCGGCAAGCGCTCTTTTCCGCCGTTTCGGGATATCCGCGGCAAAAACGCCTGTTCAAAAATATCTTTTATATAACAGGGATTTAAGATTTCTTCTCTCTGTTCTTTTGCCATCATATCCAGAGAATACTTTTCCTGCCAATATTCATGATAAAGTTTTTCCCGCGCCAGCCGCTCATTATGAAAACGCCCGATGTAACAAACGGCGACACAAACTCTGACATTCTTCCCGGACAATTCCGGATGCGTTTTTATGAAATCGTCTGTCTTTTTCAAATATCCGTTATACCCGCGAAGATGCACGCCGCGCCCGCCGGCACCGCCGAGAATCAATACCATAGTTTCTTCGGAACTGACATTTTCGGCCGTATTTATGCAGTAAGGCGCCACAGCCGACTTGTCAACCCGCTCTGCAAGCAAAGCAAAACTATTGCCCTGCCGTTCTTTTATTTTTTGCCTGACGGCTGCCAGAATGCTCATCTTTTACCCTTTTTATTTTTTAGACAAATACAACTAAATTATTTTCTTTTATTTGTCAATTTTTATTTTAAATACGAAAAAAGGCCGTCAAAGACGACCTTTTGAGAAGAATACAGCCTGCACTGATATTGCACAGGGGTATTATTTACGGCATATACGGCATTCCATTTGGTTCTCCGTCAAAGCCCAGGTTATCATCATAAGATGAAGACCCGTAATCATCGGTTCCGGAACTCTTGCCGTCACTTTCGGGAAGATGTTCCACAACCTTGGCCATGCCAAACAATCCTAAGGCACAGCCTCCATAATAAATAAGCAACGTTGTCAACATAGCTTAATAATTCTTTAGTGAGACATCATAATTATTTTAACGGTTTTAACGTAAGCAATGATGTCTGAAAAGTCAAGGATATAATTGATTTATCGACTGTTATTATCGGTACGGGCGGTTTGGGCCGGCGAACGCCAAATCAGTCATAAGCCCGATACCGGCGCTGTTTATAGTCAAAGTCGCATTTTAACCGGCTGTATTCGGGCTTTAAGATATAGAGGACGTCGGAATTGTCAAAATGTTTATAATACTTGCTGACAAGTTCCATATCCGGACGATGGACATAAATATCAATCCCTCGTTCGGAAGCATATTTGCTGCGGTACGGTGCGGCGGAGATGATTTTGGGCTTATAGGTCAGGATAACCCGATTAATATCCATCAGAGGACGAATGCCGACCTCGGCACCGATAACGTCCAGCTGCCCCAGCAAATTCCAGTAGTAATGCGGATCACGGTTATAAAGATTATACAGCGTTCCGTCGCCATTCAGGACATAATCACACGGCGTAATATAGCGCAGGATTTTTTTGTTCAGAGGTTCATAAAAACGCCCAGCCCGGCTGCCGATATTGCCATTGTAGACAGCAGGTTCATACATACAAAATGCCAGAGCCGCCAAAAGAACGTATATCAGGGCAAAGCAGCGCTTAAAAATTTTTTCTTCCAAAAAAACAGCGGACAAAAGGGCGGCAAGATACAGCAACTGGTAAAAATAATACGCAAATGCCGAAAAATAGAACAAGCGCTGACACAGTTCCGCAACAAACAGCACTGCCAGTATTTTAAAATAAAGGTTTGCCCCGCGCCAGCAAAACACCAGCGCCAAACCGGCTCCGGCCAGCAACAGCCGCAATTCCGTCCAGAATTCCCCGACCCGGCGGCCGGCAAAAAGTTCGGGAATATACAGATTAAACGTAAAGTTGGATTGATACCAGACCGACAAAATATCATGATGCCAGAGCCAGACGGCAAACAGCAGGCTCAGCCCGAACGGCAGAAGCAGCGCATACAGCATATCACGCCAGAGAATCCGGCTGCGGCAAAGCAGGTACAGCGTAACGGCAGCCAGCAAAACCAATGTGAAAATAATTTTCTGCAAAAACATAAACGATGCCCAAAACAGCAGCATGGACAGGCTCAACGACCAGAGTTTCTTCTCCTGCAAATAGCCGAAATAATAATACAGTCCGGCAAAAAACGCAGCCACCATAAAATTGTCGGGACGAAAGTTGACAACCGACACCAGCACATAGGGCGTAAAGGCAATCGCGGCGGCAATCACTCCCCCTCTTTTGCCGGTTAAGAAACGCGAAGCAGTCAGATACAGATAATAATAGGTCAGAAACGATGCCAGTATTGCCGCCGTAACGACAGACGACGTAATCACATTATCATCCAAGCCGTACGCATGCAACCCGACAAACGGTGCGAACAAATACCACAAGAGAGGGTTATGGTGCTGAAAGAAATCCTTATAGGGAACAAATTCCGCATATACGAGCCACGAGGAATGGATATGTTCAAGCGTATCACCACCCAGCGTCGTCGTAAACCAAGCGATGTACAGGCAGTATCCCAAACCGGCAGCCAAATGTGCCAAGAGGAAAAAAAGCGGAAACTTTTGATAAACGGCATTCAAATATGACACGGCTTTCTCCTCTCAGATGCCAGACCGGACGAGGCCGGCTCATGGAACATATATTGTCTGTTTAAACACATTTTCCATAAAAAACAAGGAAATAAAGCTCAGCACAAACGCGATAACCGGAGAAGCTACCCAGCCCGACACGACGCGCAGCACCAAACTCCATTTTATCCCTTTTCCCCCTTTCACCAAACCGATGCCGACAATCGCGCCGATGACAGCCTGCGTACTGGAAACGGGTACCGCCGGCAGCGGCGGCAGATTAAGTGAAATCAGAAAATGCTCCAATGTTTCGGATGAAAAAAGGATTAAAACCAGCGACTGCGACAAAATGACAATCCACGCGACCATCGGCGAGAAAGACAAGACGTTTTTGCCGACGGTCTTAATCGCTTTCTGCGAATAAGTAAACACGCCGACGCACGCGGCGACAGCGCCAAGCAAAAACAATACCTGTATGCCGCTCAGGGTATACATTCTCCCGATTTTCAGCGGTTCAAAAACATTGGAATCGATAAAAACGCCGACAACGTTTGCCATATTGTTCGCCCCCAGCGCAAAACCGCCCAGAGCCGTCGTCAGAACCATACCGGCGCGCACGGCCATATCCTGCCATAAAATATGGACTTTGCTGTGGTGGAGGATTTTTTTGACGCAGATATACAACAGTACCGCTATTGCGCCGGAAATAACGGGACAAAGAATCCATGATGCGCAAATATTTGCCAAAGTATCCGTATCCGTCGGCTTATGGTTATACACGTTCCAGCCGATAATCCCGCCGACAATTGCCTGCGAAATTGAGACGCTGATGCCGGACTTCAGCATCATCAAAACGGCCAGCGCCGAAGACAGCGACACCGTAAACGCGGCCGGGAGCGTATTGACTTCGCCAAGCGCATTCAGAGTTTCCGCCGTATTCTGCCCGCTTACGACTGCACCTAAGACCAAAAAAATACAGGCGATAACTGCGGCCGTCGTAAAACGCAGCATTTTGGTTCCAACGGCAGTACCGAAAATATTTGACGCATCGTTAGCTCCCAGGGACCACCCCAGAAAAAGCCCGCTGGACAGGAAAAACAGATATTCGAACATCGCTTAAATTTCCCGTTTAATTGCAAAAATCAGCAACGCATCGATGCAGTCTTCCGCCAAATCGGCAATATCGGCAACTTCTTCGATGAAATTATTAATCTGCATTTTATGCGCAAGCTTCAACTCGGAATCAAACACGGCTTTGCGAAGTTTGGCGGCCGTTTTGTCGCTCTGATGTTCCAGCAGGTAGACCTTTTGGGAATAATCGCGCAGCGTTACCAAATCACGGAAAAACGCCCGGGAGGCTATCGCCATATTCTCGGCGCAGTCCGCAACCTGACGAACCAGCTCCTGCAGCTGCTTATGGTATATTTCCGGAATATCCGGCTGCTCAATGTAAAACTTGTGCGCGACCTCGTCAAAAAGGTTAACAACCCGGTCGAGGTTTTCAACAAGCTGGAGAATATTGCCGCGCAAGTCCGGTATCAGATTCTGTTCGTACAGCTTGCTCTCAATTTCTCGGCGCAGCGTATCCGAATCGTGCTCAATAATTTTTATCTTTTTGCTGGTCCGGCGATAAGTTTCGCTGCGGCGCTCCTTAAGATAAATATCGACTGCCTCTTTAAAAACCATTGTCATTTCAATTATCTTGTCATGCAAGCTGTCTATATTATGCTCTAAATCGCGGGTGCGCGCAAATAATGATATTTTAACGTTAAACATTATTTCTCCCTGTTAACAAAATTCTTTTCCCGGCTTGTAGAATCACCTTCCCGGCTTATAGAATCGCCGCAGACGTTTTTTCTCTTGCGGACATTTGATTTTAAACGGGGGCGGTTTGTCAACATATTTTTATTTTGGGCTTGCATTTATTTTTTTAATTCATTAGTTTTTAGTGGTTATATAACATTAATTTAAGGATGGGAAATATGCAAAAAGATAATATTATCACCGTTTTGGTTTCGGTTATCGCAAGCGTTGTCGTTTCCGTAGCCCTGTGTTCTTCGGTATGCGGTTCTAAAGCTCCGGCTTCCGCGCCGGCAGCCGGGCAGGATATGAATCAGGCAATTGAAGACTACCTGATGAATAATCCGGGAAAAGTCCGCGAGGCTTTGGAACTGGCTGCACAGCAGGAACAGATTGAAGCGCAGAAGCGGATTGCCGAACTCTACAAGGCAAACTGGAAAGATTTGAGCAGCTATGAAGGCTCTCCGTTCGTCGGGCCGAAAGATGCCAAGGTTACGATTGTCGAATTCTTTGACTTCAACTGCGGATACTGCAAACGTCTGGCTCCCGAACTGATGAAAGTCATCAAGGCCAACCCGAAAGTCAAGGTTGTTTTCAAGCCGGTTACGTTCCTCGGTTCCATGCCTGCGGCCAAAGCGGCCATGGCTGCCAACAAACAGGGCAAATTCCTCGAAGTTTACGAAGCTCTGCTGACACATAACGGACAGGTTACGACCGCCGTTATTGAAGATATCATCAAGAAAGCAGGTCTGGACGTTGAGAAAACGAAAAAGCTGATGGAAAGCGATGAAATTGCCAAAGAAATTTCCGCAATTGCCGGACTTTCTCAAAAGGTACAAATCCGCGGCGTTCCGACGTTGATTATGAACGGCGAAGCTCTGCAGGCGATTGATGCCGACACAATTCAGAATGCCATTAACGATGTTAAGTAATTTCTGAAATTGTATAATCAGGAAAGCCTGCCGCAACGGCAGGCTTTTTTTTGTATCCGAACGCATCTAACGATGGAAATTCCAACGACAACTTTCCTGACGACGGCTTTCTTGACGACGACTTTCCTTACGGCAGTTTTGGGAAAAACCCTGTCTGGAGCTGGGAGTTTGTTACAGTCTCCGGCGGACTTGCAGCAATTATGGCTCTGCGTCAGCAAAAAAAATTATGCAGACGTCAGCAAAAAGCTGTTGCATAATCATTTCAAATTGTTAGATTGAGACTACAGTATGTTAATTTTGAGGGGATAATGGCGATGAAAACATTACTTAAAGCACTGGCTGTCATTATATTGGCGGCGCTGGGCGCGGGGGGTGTCCTTTATCTGGACGGCAAATGCCCGCAGAAACAGGCAAAAATTCAAGAACAACTTAACGAGGCAATTGCCGGCTATATCAAAAATAATCCGCAGCCAATTTTGGAGAGTTTGGCAAAAAGCGAAAATTTCGGCAATGTTATCAAAAGCTTTTCCAATGTCAGCGATGAAGAAATAAACGATAAGATACAGACTTTTCTGGCTAACAATCCGTCTGTCCTTGAAGATTATATTCGCAGTAATACGGCATTTATCGCAGAGACGGTAACAAGCAGCGATACCTTTAAAAACGCTGCGTACAATTCCGGCGCGGCCGGAAACAATACAGCGGCAAGCAACAACGAGAGCGCAGATATGCAGGATACCGCCGCAGCACAAGATACGGCCGCAACCAATCCTGACCAGAAATTTCTTGACCATTGGGAAGAAATGAGAAACAGTGCCGTTGCGCCGTATGCCGGGCCGAAAGACGCCAAAGTTGCCGTCGTCGAATTTTTTGATTTTGCCTGCGGACACTGTAAAGCTCTGGCACCGGTTATGGCTCAGCTGATAAAAAACAATCCCGACGTCAAATTCGTTTTTAATCCGCTGTTCTTCATGAGCGAACATTCGCCTTATGCAGCGAAGGCGGCGATAGCGGCGTTTGAGAAAGGAAAATTCGTTGAAGTTTATGAAGGCATTATGACCCTGCCGGAAATGAACGAAGAAACGATTAACCAGATTTTGAGAGACGAAGAACTTGATGTTGACGAAATCAAAAAACTGTCGGAAGAGAAAAAAATCCGCCGCGGCGTTCAGGATATTGACGCTTTGTCGCAGGTTTTGGGAATTAACGGCGTTCCGATGCTGCTGATTAACGGAGAACCTTTTTACGGCAGGAGTTTGGAAGATTTGCAAAATAAAATCAACAGCTATAAATAAGCGGCCGAACTTACAAAAGACAAGCAGACAAAATCCCCGCACCTATATGCGCGGGGATTTTGCTTTAAACGAAAAAGCAATTGGCAGCATTCTCTCATAATCTGAACTCTTTGCCTTTGCCGATTCCAACTACTCCGTTTTGAAACCCAATACTGGTAATCCTGCCTTCATATTTCTTTTCCAGCGTTTTGGTTTCGGGATTAAAACGAAGTATTCTCCCATACATTGGAACGCCGCAATCCAGTTCCACAATATTACCGTTTCTTATCGGAATAAAGCTTTCACCCCGATAAAATTCCCGATATCTGCCATCTTTTTCCGCCAGCAAAACAACCGTTTCAATGCCTGAACGAAACATTACGGCCGGCGCTTGGGCAAAAAGAAAATGCGGCAACTGTTTTTCTTCCGCATACAAGCCGATTAAGTCATAAGTTCCGCCTTTTTTCAGAAACAGATAGCCATATGGCTTTTTGCAGGCTTCCGGATACATACGCTGTTCACGAAAACTTTTATCGGGAATGATATATTCTCCGGCCGCCAGTGGAAAATACATATCTCCGCAGACGTACATCTCTGCCGAAAATTCCTTATACGAGTTTCTTTGCAACACGCGCAAGCGTTTCGGGCTTTCACCCTCTTCAGAAGCAAGAAAGACCGTTTTTTCCAAACGTTCCCCCAAGTTTCTTATTTCTATCCCGCTTACAGACTCTGCAACTTGATACCATTGAGAATCGTCTATCCGCCGGTAAATGAAACAATTATGTTCCTTACGAAACATCTTATATTCGTATTCCGCGGCATCGATATGTACAACATTCCCCGGAACCTTTATACAGATATCGTAAAACATCTGCTTTTGGGCATTTTCCGTTTCATACACATAAACTTTACAAAGTTCCCCGCCGTAAAACATAAAAAAACAGTCATCGGCGCAACAAAGTTCAGCCAATATTCCAAAGAAATACAAGCCGACAAGAATACAGCAGATACAGATTATTCCGGCTGTTTTTACCGCAAGCACGCTCATAAAAACAGCAAGCGCAATTCCGGCAGCAGCAGCAACAAGCAATACGTCCCATTTACGAATCCTTTTCCAAGCGGAAGGAGCCGCCAAACGCGACCATCTCCAAGATAATACTTTTTCCATAAAACAATAATTTAAGTGATACAATAATTATTTATTGTCAAAAAACATATCATCTTTTATCTTTTTGTCAATATTTTATTGTGCAGCCGACGAAGGAACGCTGCCTATAAGGAATTGCCGTCGGGGAAGCGGACTGACGAGAAGGTTTCATACCGCCGGCTTTTGTTTGTAAACATCAGCCGTTTTCGGCTGACGCCGTCAGTTCAAGCCATTCTTCTTCCGCCGCGGCAATTTGTGCTTCCAGGTTATGCAGCCTTATCTGTAACTCACCGACCTCTTTGCCGGAAACGGCGGCAAATTTTTGCAGGATTTCTCCTTTCTCCCGTTCCAGGCGGGCTATATTCTGTTCTATTTCCCGCAAAGCGGCGCGAATTTTACGATCCGGACGGCTGCTTTTCGGCATCTGAACCGGTTTGGGTTCAGGTTTCGATGCAACGGGGCGCGGCTTTGTCTCTGTATCAGGGTTGAGCAGAAACTCGCGATACTCGTTTAAATCCCCGTCAAAAGGCGTACACGTGTGGTTATGCACCAGCCACAGGCTGTCTGCCACAGTTTCCAGCAAATGAAAATCGTGCGAAATCAGAATTACGGCTCCCTGATAGGCGTTTATGGCATCGGCCAGCGCCGTTCGTCCGTCCATATCCAGATGGTTGGTCGGTTCGTCAAAAATCAGCAGTTCCGGCGCATCAATTGAGATGCGGGCAAACAGCAGGCGTGTCTTTTCGCCGCCGGACAGCGCGTTAATTTTGGTAACGGCCTTTTCCTGCTCCAAGCCAAAACGCCCGAGGTGAGCACGGATGATTTTTTCCGGCTTATCGGGCAACAGAGAGGCTAAATATTCTGCCGGCGTCTGTTCCAAAGGCAATTCCTCGGTTTGGTTCTGGTTAAAGTAACCGATTTTAAGCTTACCGGATTTTTTCATCGTACCGTCCAACAGCGGAAGATGAGAAGACAACAGCTTCACCAGTGTTGATTTGCCGTTGCCGTTTTTGCCGAGCAGGGCAATCCGGTCGTCCTGATTGATATAGAACGACAATTTTTTCAAAACCGGAACGCCATTATAGCCGACAGCCGCATTTTCCAACGTTATCAGCGGCGACGGCAGAGGCTTGACATCCGGAAAAGAAAAGCAGCTTTCCCTGTCGCGGGCAACCTCGGCAATATTCTCCATTTTTTCCAGCATTTTCAAGCGGCTTTGTGCCTGACGGGCTTTGGAAGCTTTGTAGCGAAAGCGGTCAACGTAAGACTGCAAGTGAGCACGGCGTTCGTTCTGTTTTTTTATCTGTTTGTCGGCCAGTTCTATCTTCTGGGCATACTGCCGGGCAAAATTGTCATAATTACCGCTGTAAAGTGCCAGTTTTCCGCCCTCAAAATGAAGAATCCCCTGGCAGATATGATTTAAAAAATCACGGTCGTGACTTATCAGCAACACGGTTCCGCGGTATTTTTGCAAATAATTTTCCAGCCAGACGATAGCTTCCAAATCGAGATGATTGGTCGGCTCATCAAGAAACAAAACGTCCGAACGCTGAAACAAGGCTCCGGCAAGATTGAGGCGCATCTGCCAGCCGCCGGAGAAGTCCCTGACCGGGCGCGAGAGGTCTTCTTGGTTAAACCCCAGACCGACGAGAATTTCCGCAGTGCGCGCCTCGGCCGAATCGGCCTCAATCAGCCACAGACGTTCCATAATTTCCGGCAGGTCTTCCGGCCGGGCATTCTGCTCCAGCCGCCGCAGTTCCGCCAGTTTCCTGTCTTTGCCGAGAACGTATTCCAGAATCGGCTTTTGCAGGTCTTCTTCTTTTATTTCCTGTTCGACAAAAGCTTTGGAGCGGTTTGGGGAACAAAAAACTTCCCCTGCGTTAACGTCGTGCTCCCCTTTTAATACTTTAAACAGCGTCGTCTTGCCGCAGCCGTTATGGCCGACTATGCCGATTTTCTGCCCATCGGCAATCTGGGCGGACGCATTTTCCAGCAAAATTTTTGATGCAATCTGAACGGTTATGTTTTCCAGCTTTATCATTTATTTTTCCTGCCTTTTTATATCTTTGCCTGCGGCCGTTTCCGCCGGAGCGGCATACACCGGGCGGAGACGTTTTCTCCACAGCTGTTCCGTTTCATAAAAACTCACGGGTTCGGAAAATTCACGCCCGAGAATCCGCGACACATCTTCCGGCGTAAAATAAAAGTCGGCAAACGTTTCCGGCAAATCCGGCAGACGGGGCAGCGGCACATTCGGAAGCGGGCTTTGCGCCATGCGCCGTTTTAACTCCGGAAGAAAGCGCTGCATTGACATATCGTTTTTGACATCATTTTCGTTATGAAAAAAATAATATCCGTAATCTATCGGCGTTCCCTCGGGATGTCCCCTGCCCTTTTTGTTCAGAAACTCGGCAAAAGACTTGGTAATATAATGGTTGACACGCGCCTTGTCGGCGGAAATGTTAAAATTCAGCATAAAATCAACAGGCTTTCCGTATTCGTTGACGCTTTTGCCGCGTACCGGGATATAATGATTGGAACCGAACGGTTTAAAATTTATCACGGCTTCCGGACGGACGATGGACTTGACGGTATGGTTCAGAAAGCGGGCGTGCGCCGTAAAGAACTCGGTTACCAACCCGTCCGGGCGCGTAAATGCGCCATTATCGCCGTAATTCATCCAATGCAAGCTGACTTCATCCGCTTCGGCAAACCGGTGCAGAAAATCCGCCATATCGCCGCCTTGCATCGGCACCAGAAACTCGTCCAAATCAATAAAAGCCAGCCACTCTGTTTCCCGGCCGTACCCGGCAACGATTTTTTCGTAACATTCGACCTGTTTGTCAACGCCGGGAAGAGAGATATATGTTATCACGCCTTTGGCGACATACGGCTCAAGGTAAGCGTCCGTACCGTCGGTACTGCCGTTGTCACAGAGATAAAAATGTTCCACGCCCTGAAGCAGGTGATATTCCAGCCATTCTTTCAGGTACGGCTTTTCATTTTTCATAATCGCCGCCACGCTAAGAAAATACTTTTTGGGCAATAAATGCCGATACGGCAACGCATACTGGTACAACGCCGCTGCGAAAGCGGTAAACAAAGCAATGCAAATGGCTGCTGTTTTTTTACTCATTTTCCCTTACACAAAATTTTCCATAATGTTATGTTTGTGGCATGCGTCCTTAACCAGCAGCGTCGTTACCGGAGCGGCGGAATATTTCTGGAACAGAATCCCGTGTCCGAGGCAGAGGCCGAAATTTATGTTAAAATCGGTCTGTTCGGCATTGAGATACTGCGCCTGCGACTTCGGATCGCACGAAGCACCCGACAACTCCGGCGACAATTCACACCCCATCAGCCCCGACTCTTTGCAGTTTACAAAAACTGCATCTATCCCTTCCGCGGCAAAAAACTCTTTCAGCTTTTCTGCGACAGCCTTGACCGAAAAACAATAAGCCACGCCGATTTTTCTGTATCCGTTCAGTTTAATAAAACTTATCAGTTCCGCCAGCCGCGACTTATTGCACGCTTTGTTTGTTATGCACATAAACTCTTTGTCTTCCGCTGTATAGTTCCCTTTTTCCATAGTCCTGCCTTAAAAAGTTGTTAACTCTTCGTATTATAGTATAACAACTGAAAAATAACACAAGACAAATAAAGCAGGTTATTCTAAATTATTTATGCAGCCTGAAGCAAAAGGCGCGGAAAGGGTTTTCCGTTTTACCGACATTCTGTCCGGCTGTTGAAAAGAAAGAGCAAGATTATGAGTAAATATTTATCTTTTGTCCCTTTAAGCATGTACAATATCGCCGCCTTTCTGCGGTCGCAGCTGTTTCTGCTGCCGGTATTGCTGTTTTTCTATCAGGAAAACGGGCTGACAGTGGGCGACTTTTACCTTATACAGGGGCTGATTGTCTTTTTTGCCTTTCTGTTTGAAATTCCGGCCGGATACCTCGGCGACATCTTTCCGCGCAAATATATTCTGATTACGGCCTACGCGCTGTTTCTCGGACGGCTGTTTCTGTGGATTTTCTTCCGCGGGTTTGAAATCATCCTTATCGGCGAATTTTTATACGCCTGTTCCAAAGCCTGTTTTGACTCGGTGTCTTCTTCCTTTATCTACGACATTTTGAAAAAGAACAACGAAGAGGCCAAAATGGTCAAAGCCTATTCAAACTTTAACGCTGCCATGTATATCGGGACCGGGATTGCCGCGCTGCTCGGCGCCGGACTATACGAAAAGCTTGGTTCGCACGTTCTGCTTATCGCCGAGTTTATCATTTATTCCACGGCTATATTACTGCTCTCTTTTCTGCCGAATGCCCATCGTCCGGCAAAAGACACCGTTGCCGGCTTTAAGGAACGGCTTAAAAAATTCTGGGTTGCGGTGCGGTATATTCTCAAATCGCGCAAATACTGCTATCTGGTGCTGTTTTCTGGCTTTATGGTCGGAGTGTCGCACTTTTTCTTCTGGAGTTTTCAGCCGCTGATGAAAAGCTCCGGCATCGATCCGTCGGTTTCTCTGACAGACCTGGCGGACAGTATCGGCTGGGACGCCCGCGTATTTGGCGAAACGGCATGGAACTACCTGCTCAGCCTCAACTGGCTTGACTATATCAAAGTTATGGGCGTGGTCATCTTCATCAACAATGTCATCCGTTCGTCTTTCAGCTATTTTGCCGCAGGTGTTGCCAAATATGTTTCGCTGTTTAAGCTCGGCAACATTTCTTTTGTTATGGAAATTATCGGTTGCGCGCTGTCCTTTATCCTGATGAAGACGGGGCATATCAGCCCGCTGAACTGCCTGCTGTTCATTATTTTCCTCTGCGTCTGCATCGGGCTGCAGCTGATGTTTACCATTTCGCACATCAGCCGCCTGCACCGGCTTATCAACCCGAAAATCCGTTCGCTTTCGTCTTCGGTCAATATGATGACCGGGCGGCTGCTGACGTCGGTTATGCTGATGGCGCCGAAATTCCTTTTGGAACACGAGGCCGGAACGGCGGGCATCCGGGTTATTGACATTTTCTGGATTTACGCGATTGTCTTCATCCCGGTCGGGCTGTATTTTATTTATAAAATCTACAGATACAATGTCAAAGCCGAACATTCGCTGATGAATGTCAGCGCGGCAAAGGCCTGACAATGCACAGAGGCAGGCTGACATCGGTTCTGCTGCGGAGCGCAGCCCTGTTCTGGACAGGGGCGCTTATGCTCCAAACAGCGGAAGCAGCAAACATCGGCTTAAAGATTTCGGCAGAGAAAAACTGGCTGTCGTGGGGCGATTATATCCTGGGACAGGATATGAAGAGCGGGCTTGAACGTCTGGGCTATTCGGTACAGCCGGCGTATATGGACAATTTCTATCCTTCCGGCGCCGAGAAGAGTTCGGTTGACATTTATATGCATGGTTTTGTTCCGTTTAATCCGCCGGTGAATCCCGGCAAGATAAACGTGCTGTATCTTTATTACCCGCTGGAAACGGCGAATATGGATAAATTCAAAAACCTGAAACACACGGCAGAACCGGACTGGATGTCGTTACAAACAGAACTATGGGACTTTCAGCTGGCAGCGGTCGCCTCGCCGGGATATCAGAAAAAACTGGAAAAGTTCGGCATCAAAACGGTTTTTGTGCCGCAGTTTACCGACCCGCAGAAGTTTTTTTACGAATATGATAAGAACGCGGCATACGACATTTTGTTTGTCGGGCGGCCGGGATATGAACGCATCAGCGCCTTATGGGCGATGGAAAATGGATTTGACGTTGCCCTGTTCGGCGAAGGCTGGGAAGGCAAAGCGCCGGCGGAAATGGTCAAAGGCACCTACATTGACAACAAGGAGCTGCATAAATATTACGCGTCGGCAAAAATCGTCCTCAACGATACACGTGCGGACATGAAACAGGCCGGTTTTATCAGTAACCGTGTTTTTGACGTTACCGCCAGCGGCGGTTTTCTGATTTCGGATTATATGCCGGAAATAAAGGAATTTTACGGCGACAGCATTCCGATGTTTAACAGCAGAGAGGAATTGAAACAACTGCTGGAGCATTATCTGGCACATCCAGAGAAGCGCAAAGAAAAAGCCAGACAGGCACAGGAAATCACCCTGCGGCATTTTACCAATGAGGCGGCGGCAAAAACAATTATGGATGCGGTACAGGAACTGCGGGAAAATACGGAGGAGGAGAGCGCGACCAAAGCGGGCAGTGTACTGACCGGGGAAAGCAAGGTGAACGGTACTGCGACCGAAGCGGGCGGCATATCGGACGGAGAAAATAGTATTGCGGACGAAGACGGCAATTTCGGCGGCAAAAACGGTTTGGACTACAACAAACTGGCCATTAAAAGCCCATGGGAAACGACGGCGCGCAACATCGGCGAATACTGGCTGGAACTGGATTTGGAAGACGGCCTGCGGCAAAGCGGATTTGAGGTGCGCAATTATTATTTTAACCGGCAGTTTTATCCCGACGACTTTTATGGCAATGCAGGCAACCTGCTGTATATGCAGTTCAAATACAATCAGACAGATTTTGAAGATGAGCGCAAGAATCGGATTATGTACCTTTATTTTCCGACGGAAATTCCAGATACGGCAAAATTTAAAAATACCAAAGACGTTTTTCAATATAACACAGATGCTTCGCTTAATGACGAATTGCAGTATTTTGACCTGATTGCCACGCCGGCCAAGGCGCTGCTGCCGGAATTGCGCAAGAAAGGCCATAAGGCCGTGTTTGTACCGCAATTTACAAATCCGGAAAAGTTTCGTCCTGAACCGGATACTGCGCTGCAAAGCGAACTCCTGTTCGTCGGTTCGCCGTGGTATGAACGCGTCAGCGTTACCTATGCGGTTGAATACGGCTATGATATTGCGGTTTATGGGCTGAACTGGCGGGGTAAAATCCCAGACAGGCTTATCAGGGGCGATTATGTTGACAATAATATGTTAAACAAATATTACGCTTCGGCAAAAATTGTCCTTAGCGACCATCCTGATGACCTGGCGGCAATGGGGCTGGTCATCAACCGGCTGTATGATGCCAGCGCTGCCGGGGCTTTTATCATTTCCGAATACAGTCCGTATATTGAAGAGATTTTCGGCGACAGCATTCCGATGTACAAAGACAAAAAAGAGTTCAAAATATTGGTTGACTATTATCTGGCCCATCCGGAGAAACGCAGGGAAAAAGCGTTGCGGGCAAGGGAAATTACGCTCCACGGCTATACCAACAAAGCCGTTGGGAAACAGCTAAAACAACTTTTTGACAATATCGGCAGGAGCAAAAGATGAAGAAAAAATATGCAATACTTTTCTGTTTTTTAATCGCGGCTGTCGGCATTGCCGGCTATGCCTTGCGGCGGCAGGAAAGGCATCCGGGACAAGCCACAGCGGCGACACAAGTTGTTGCAAAAAATGCAGAACACACTCACAACAGGACGGGGGCAACCCCGGATGTTTCAGCAGTCCACAAAATTTACATTAATGTCAACTCTATCAAAATTTCGCCGTTTTTCCGCGATATGCAGGAGTTGGCTCAAGCATTGCGCAAGACGGGAACCGAAGTTGTCCTGTCGGGAAAAGGTTCTTTTGCAACCGGAGATTTTAACCTGTATGCCGCAGACAATATAGGCAATCTCCCCGAAGTTGCCGACAGAAACGCCATTAACGTCTTATGGCTGCCGATGGTTCAGGGCTCTGACGACGCTGCGCGCCTGCGGCCGTTTGACGTGGTAGTCGTCAAAAGTATGGCGGCCTTCGGGCATTTGAAAGCAATTAACGTCCGGACAGCTTACATTCCGGACGCGATTAACATAAAAAATCCGGCAAACCGCCGGCCAAACGGCAAGGCAATGTTTTACGGCGACAACCGGGGATTTTCGCTGCCGCTTTATCTGGCGGGACGTGCTGATATGAGCGTTGACGTATATGGCAAAGGGTTTGAAAATGTCTGGCCGACTGACGAGATTATGCCTGATACGCCGCAGCCTGAAGATTTCCAAACCTATTCTGCGGTTTTGCTTGACCAGAGCGATGAAGCGGTACGGGACGAGCTGGTATCCCCGCAGGTTATTGAAGTGATTGAAAACGGCGGGCTGCCCTATCTCCGCTTTAACAGCGGCATTTACAAAATTTTCGGGGAAGCATTGCCGATGTACGGCAATGAGCAGGAATTCGCCGCCGGCCTGCGGGAACTGGAACAAAATCCGGCTCTGGTTCAGCAGCGCCGAGCCGCCTTGCACGAAACGGCGAAACAATGGGACAGTGTTTCACAGGCGCGGAAATTTGTGGAAATTTTTGCGATTATGCAGCAAAAAAGGCGGTGATAACAACCGCCTTAAATTTTGCCCGAATCATTTTTTCTGGCGTTTTTTCCGAAGCCGCTTTTTAATTCCGGTACGACAGGTGCCCGTTTTCCAGCTTTGCGGTTCCGCCGAGAGGAAACGTCAGCAGCGGCGCGGAATGCCCGAAGTCCACATTAGCCAAAATCGGCATATCCTTTAATTCGGGTTTGGTGTTGAGAATAAACTCCAGCCCCTCGCGGGTAACCTGCGAACCTTTTTGGAAACGGCCGATAACAAGGCCTTTGACGTTTTTAAAGTCGTCCTGATAAATCAGCGCCTGCAAATTGCGCTCAAAATCCGCAAGCGGACTGCTTTCGGTATCCTCAACAAAAAGAATTGTATCGGAGGCAAACCGCGGACGGTAAGGAGTACCGAGCAAAAGGTTAAACGTGCCCAGATTGCCGCCGATTATCGTACCTTCGGCAAAGCCGGCGCGAATATTCCAATAGCCCTCATTCGCTTCAAACTCGCGCTTGTCCTGGTCCAAAAACCATAAGTCGTCGCTCCAAATCTGCGAAGGTTCCACTTCATCACGACCGTCGGTTACGAGCATTTTTACAAAATGTTCAAACGTATAGTCGCAGCCTTTCTTCATCCCGAGCGAGCTGAAATGCGGCCCATAATAGGTTACCAGCCCGGTCTTGGCGAGAATGGCATTTTCCAGCGCCGTAATATCGGAAAAGCCACAGAATATTTTTGGATTTTGGCGTATCAGCTCATAATCCAGATGCGGCAGGAGCTGGTTGGAATTGGCACCGCCGATAATGGTCATAACGCCTTTCACACTTTTGTCGGCAAATGCAGTATGAATATCGGAGATGCGTTTTTCAACGGAGCTTGAGCCCATATAATCCCAGTTTTCATCCACCGCATTCGGGGCAAAAACAACCTCCAGCCCTAAACTTTCCAACCGTTCGCGCGCTATTTCACGTACGTCTTTGCCGATAATTTTTACGCCTCTGGCCGGTGCAATGACCATTATCTTATCGCCCTTTTGCAACCGTTCGGGAATAATTTTCTGCATTTTTTTCTCCTAAAAAACTGTTACGCTGTAAACTTCCTTGTCGTCGCCTTCGTCATCTTCGTCTTCTTCCCAATGCACCTGAAGCATGGTAACAGGCTTAATGTCCGTGGCATTGAAGACGCGACGGCGTATCTGGCCGCGGATGTAATCTTCCGCCGCGTTGCGATGCGGATGTTCCGCCAGGCGCCGTTCAATCAGCGGCCGAACCTTCTGCATAATTTCCTCGTGCAGGACATACCATTCGTTCGCCTCCAAAATGTCTATCGAATCAAACTGCAGGGATTTTAATTCATAATCACGGCTGATGACGGCGGAAATAAACAAAGTGCAGTTATACATAATGCGGCGGCGGTTTTTAATTAATTCCGAGCCAAGCGATACACTGCGCCCGCGATCGACTCCCATAACTTCCGCCGGAACCTGCTCAACCATTTCGATTTTTCCGTTTTGATACAGGCAGACATCGCCGTTCTGTGCAGAAAAAACATCTTCCACGCCGCAGCTTTTGGCAAAGCGTTTGTGTTCGCGGATAAATTTCTTGTCGCCGTGAACCGGCAGAACTATTTTGGGATTCAACAGTTCGTACATTGCCTGCAAATCTTTTTTGCAGGCATGGCCGGAGGTGTGCACCAGATAATCTTCTTCGGTTACAAGGTTGACGCCCTTGGCGAGAATTTTTTCCTGCAAGCGCTCAATTTTATCCTCATTGCCGGGGATAATCTTGGATGAAAAGATAACGTTATCTTCCGCGCAAAGCTTAATATGTTTGCTTTCATCATTGGCAATCAGCGTCATGGCGCTGCGATAGTTGGCCTGAGAACCGGTACAGATATACAACGCCTTATCGGAAGTTATGCCTTCAACCTCGTCTATTGTATGAATTTCAGGATATTCGGTCAAATATCCGCACTGGCGGGCGATTTTGACGTTGGTTACCAGGCTGCGCCCGGCAAGCACCGGCGTCCGGCCGGCTGCCCGCGCCGCCAGCATCAGGCTTTCCAGCCGCATAATGTTGGATGCGAAACAGGTGGCAACGATGCCCCCCTGCATTTCGGGAATTATCTTTATCAAATTTTGCCGCACTTCTTCTTCGCTGGCCTGAGGTTCGTCCACCATAACATTAGTAGAATCGCAGACGAAAATGTCAACTCCTTCGGATGCAGCGCGCTTTAACGATGCAAAATCGGTTTTGACCATTGACAGCTTATTGTCATCAAAGCGCCAGTCCGTTGCATGCATGATGTTGCCATACAGCGTTTTGATAAACAGGGCGGAGGTTTCGGGAATCGAGTGCGCAATCGGAATAAATTCAACTTCAAACCCGTCTAATTTTACTACCGGCTCCTTGTTTACCGATACCAGAGGAACAATGTCCTGAAGCTTATATTCGCTCAGGCGTTCCTTTACCAGACCCAGTGAAAAATCGGTGCCGTACACGGGGCATTGCAGTGCAGGCCATATTTGGGCGATGGCGCCGAGATGGTCTTCATGCCCGTGGGTGATAAACAGCCCCAAAATATCATCGCGGTAATTTTCCAGAAATTCGGGCGACGCATAGCACATATCCATACCGGGAAAATCATCATTCAAAAAACCGTAGCCGGCATCTACGACTATCAGCTTGCCGTTGGCCGCATACACAAACATATTCATTCCGATTTCATCGGCACCGCCCAGCGGCAGAAAATATATTCCCTTCTTCTTAAAATCATTCATCTTTTTATTATTCCTTTTTTTTTACATAAACAAGTCGCCGGCGACAATCCTTTCTATCCCCTCCCCGGTTTTCAGCATCAGATAGCCGTTGTCGTCAATAGTCAGAAATTCTCCGGTTTTTACAGCCGTTTCGGTTTTGACGCTGATTTTCTGCCGGCAGTTCAACGCCAGACCGAGCCACCGTTCTTTCAGCGGAAGAAAGCCTTCCCGGCGGTACTGTTCAAGGTCTGACGCAAATTTAGTCAGATAATAATGCAAAAATTCAATACGGTCAAGCATTATCCCATTTTCTTTTAACGAACCGGCTTCATAGCCTGTTCCGGACAATTCGGGCGCCGCGGCGACATTGACGCCGATGCCTACGGCCCACAGGCTGCCGCAAATATTTTCAAGCAATATGCCGGAAAGTTTTTTTCCGCCTAAAAAGACATCATTCGGCCACTTTATCCGCACATCGCTTTGCGGCGCAATTTCCTTTACCGTTTCAGCCAGACTTAAGCCGATGAGACAGACATAACGGCTCAGCTCCGCAGCCGAAATGTCCAGGCTGAAAGTTAAATAAAGGTTTCCCTCTATTTCCTGCCAGCCGCGGCCGCGCCGCCCCCGCCCCCCGGTCTGGCGTATGGCACTTAAAGCGACAGACCTGCCGGACGACGGTACCAACCGCTTTATTTCGTCATTCGTAGAACCGGTGCTTTCAATCTCATACCAATCCCACAAAGCAATTTTTTCTTTATAAACCGGAAGCATAAACTCATCTCCTAAACCGAAAATACCAATTCCGAACTAAACAATTGCATCTTTTCCGCCTATAATCCGACGACATAAAACATATCCTGCAACAAGTGAAACAAGCCGTACGGATTAAATGAAACAAAAACGATGCACAACATACAGAACATAGTATACAGCAGAACGGTTTTATTTTCCGCATCAAATATTTTGACCTTATGCTCAAAATAGGCGGTTTTTATGATTTCCAAATAAGCTTTCGCCAGAACGAGAAGAAAAAGCAAAATAATCCCCAAGCTGACATAACAGCCATTTTTCAGAAGTTCGGAAACAGCGCCAAGCTGCCCCGTAAACCCGGCCAACGGAGGCAGCCCTATCATGGAAAATAGGCTGACCAGAAGCGCTCCGGTTGTATACGGGCGGGTTTCGGCAAGACCGGACAAAGATGTTGTTGCCGCCAAATACTCGCCATGACTTTTCAGGCTGTAAAAAACCAGATAGCCGCCGTTCAGGCTCAGCGTATAAACAAAAAGGTAAACAAACGCGGCAAAGTCCGTTTCAATTCTGAAAAAAGACAGCAGGAGAAGCACAACCCCGAAATGATACATTGAACTGTATGACATTATACGATGCAGATTTATTCTGGCATTAGCACCAACGGCGCCAAAGACGGCGGACAACAGGGCGAATCCGACATATACCGGCGCCAGCGCCGCTTTATACGGGGCGAGAAGTTCTATGTTCAGTTTAATAAATGCTCCCCACAGCGCAACGGGCGCAACCAAGGCAAAGTAATGGCTGACCGGCAGTATCCCCCTGCCGGCCTTGTCTTCCGCCATTATATGAAACGGCGCAATGCCAAGCGAATATAAAAAGGGGACGACAATTGCCACCGCCGCCAAAAACAGAGGCAGAGAAGCCGTATTTCCGGAAAACAGCGCATAAAGTTCCGAAAAATCGACCGCTCCGTCCTGTATATAATTCAAGAACCCGAAACTGGCAGCAAAAATAAGGACAATCACGGCCGATACGCCCATATACCGCACGGCGGCTTCTGACGGCAGCTTTTCATAGCTGATGCCTAGCAGGCGGTAGTTGATGAAAATCAGAAGTATATAGCAGAACAGCAGCGCCACCAGATTAGATGCAGCCAGCAGCAGGTCTATGCCTATCAGTGCGCAAAGGACTAAAACGTAGTATCTGCAACCTGTCCGGTTTTCGACGGAGAACCAGGCTGACGACAACCCAAGCATAATATATGCCAAGAAGCCCGCCAACAGGCTGAACAGCAAAGTATAGGCATCATTTGCAAAATAAAGCGGGCTGAAAGTCTTATCGTAAAAAACAATGTTCCAGAATATGGACGCCAACAGCCAAAAACGGGATACCCGGGCATAAAGCCGCGCCGATTCATATGAGAGCATATACAATATGCCCAGGTGTACAATCCCCATCAACAACGACAATTCGGGAAGCGTATAAACAAGCTGGTGCAAAATCACGTCTTTTTCTCCTAAAATACAAACCACAACGGCTTAAAAAACGAAAAGAACAATATCAACAGGCAGCCAATATAAACGGCAAAATGGAGATTGGGCAAATCCGCCCCCAGAATACAGGCTGACGCTGCGTTGCTTTTGTCTTTCATCCGATACAATTCTTCCAACAGCGACAACGCCACCATAAACAAAGACAGCATTACCATTATTCCCAAAATCAGGTTATAGTTAAATATTTCGGAAATAATGAGAAAATTGTTCCAGAACAGCGACGTTACCGGCAGCCCGATACCGGCCAGAACAAACAGGGACAGGCATTTTGACGTACGGGGCATATAGCATAAAATTCCGCCGGCACTGTATATCCCGAGCTCTTTTTTCTGATGTTCAATATGGCTGATGAGGAATGACAGCACCGTTACAATAATAATATAGGAAAACAACGAATAGCCGATATTCTGCGTCAACACGTCCGTCGGCAGAAATACGCTGGTCAGATAAAGCAGGTAATAAACTGTCGTATAGGCAAAAAGTTTGTAGCGGATATCTTTATGGCTGAGGCTGACCAGCGAGATAAACAACATAGTTACAATGCAGACAATCTCAAAAACCGGCGCATATACGGCTATGGTCGCCGGCACACTGTTAGGCCAAAAGCGGATAAAACCATACAACCCGACAAGCGGAATCAGATTGCCGACCAAAAATACCAACGGATTTTTCAGACTGGCATTGATTGACGATATCCAGTAATGGAACGGCCATATCGGCAGCCTGGAGATAAAAGCGAGAAAGATGCCGAGCCAGACACAGTATTCCGTACAGCCGTTCAGCTCCAAGCGACCAGCCGCATTCAGCGGAACATTATCCCCGTTGAAATTATACATTGTCAGAACTGCAACCAGCAAAAGCAGCGCACCGATAAGGTTATAGAGGCTGAAACGGATTAAAACCGTTTTTTTGCGCTGGCTTCCATAGGTACTTATCAAAATAATCAGAGGAGCTCCGGAGGCGGCAAAAAAGATATAAAAAGACAGAATATCCGCGGCAACAAAATAACCGTTTACAAGGCTGACAAACAGCAGTTCTGACGCTATCAGCGTTTTGGAACGTTCCGTCCGGCGGCGGTCCAAACAAAGTTCTGCAATCAGAAAAGCCATATTGACGCTCAAAATCAGCAACAGGGAAAAAACATCAGCTCCCAGACTAATCTGAACCGGCGGAAAATCAAACCAGGAGAATTTCTCCATCAGCTGCAGCCCCGTTTTTTGCATATCAAACAGGGAAAAGCCATATACAACCATGCCGACATTCAGCATCAGGCTTAAAATGGAAACGTTATATACGTTTTCGGCCGCATAATTACGGTCGTTCTTGGCGGTCAGGGCAAAAAACGACCCGGCCAAAGGAATTATTACCAACAACAGCAACACATATGAACTCACGGCAGTTCACTCCTATAAAAAGATACGACAAATGCCAAAAATCCCAACAGGATAAAAACAAAATAGGCCATATAGCTTTTACGGTTTATCTTGAAAAATACCGACAATCCCAACCGATTGAGTGCGGAAAGACCCGCCGTTATAATCTTTTCGGAGAAAACAAAATCAACCAACAGCCATAAAGTCCGGCTGATATACATCAGCGGCGTAACCAGCGCATAGAAGAAAAAGCTTTTGCTTAAGTCTTCCTTTTGCAGCCATTCAATGCCGTACACAGCCCGCAGGCGCGACAAAGGCAGCAAAACAATGCCAGCCAGAAACAGAACCATAAAGGCTATATTATAAGGCGTAAAGGCATTTAAAACCCAAGAGCCATATATCAACAGCGAAAAATTAACGACAAATGACAACGGGCGGAGCGGATTTGGATTCAGGCTTTCCAAACGCCGGGTATGCGGCGACCTGTATATCTGATTTAAAACAAGCGCCACAGCGGCTAAAACAGCTGCACCGCCTCCCCAAATCCAGCCAGATGAGGCAAACTTCCCAGCAATTTTCCAGATGACGGCAAAAAATACGTTTGCGGCCAAGATAAGCTGCATCAGCGTTGCATTCATGAGAGCGGAATTGGTTTCCCGGCTGTTCAGCATTTCGCTGACCTGCACTTCATGATTCTGATAAAGATATATTTTCAGCAGCAACAGATTAAAAAAGCAGGCAGCAACATAATAGCCGGCGCAGAGCCAGCTCCAGGCGAATCCGTTTTTAACCAGCAGCAGAAGCAAAAATCCGATAAATCCCATATTCAGATACACCAGCTTCTTTTTTATATTGTCAACGGCGACAAAATATACAATACCCGCCGCCATTGTCAGCGTTCCCATAATTTTCAATAACGGAAGCGCCAAATCCGAAACGGTAACGAGGCTGTTCAGACGCAGCAGCACAATAATCCCGGCGAGAGGCGCAAACAGCATATTCACAGCACTCATCCGCTGAAAACGGGCAGCATGCAAATCCAGCAAATAACTTTGAAACATAAAACATCCGGTTTTTGCTAAAAGTGCAATGGCTGTCACAAGCCCGACAAAATCCTGATGCCTGCCAATTTCTTCATAATACGGAAGACGGTTTAAATCCAAGCTCTGTAATTTTCCGCAGGCAAGCGCCAAAACCATAAACAGGCACATATCGGCAAAAAAATTATATACCACATAGCGGCGCGACGAATCGACGTCTTTTAATATAAGGTACCCTAAAATATCGGTTATAAACACAGCCGTAATAAGCTGGACACAGTTTTCTGCGCAAACAAGCAGGCTTAATGATACAAAATTCAAAGTTACAAGCGCATTAAATGCGCTCTTTTTTTCTTCATAGCGAAAAATATTATTGTGCAAAATCGTAATCAAAGATATGAAAAACAACGGCAACAGCAATTCTGCATCTTTGGGTTCCGGATGAAAATCAATGGTTATATTTCCAATTTGGGAAGTATCCCACAAAAAGGAGAATCCCTCCCCTCCGCTATTTAGCAAACGGCCGGAAAGATCTATAAACAAAAAGGCCGCAGCAAAAAACATCAGCCACGACACCAAGCGGTCATACTTCATTCTCAGCCTCAGAAATCCTACGAGACCGACAATAACCATATATGCCATTATTTTTATCATTTATCCCCAAGCCCTTTCATCTTATCCTTGCAGAATCTACATCAGCCAGAGTTTAGGGGAAAGATATTACTTAATCAAGGCTTTTACATCTTTTACTATACGCACGGGAACAACATATTCGCGAGCCACATCTTCATTTTCCACTTCGACAATCAGCATAGAACTGACAGATTTCAATGGCAAACGAGCCTCTTTTGCAACATTTTCAAAAACGACAGCACTATCTTTTGTCCGGTACAACAAGGCCGTAGCACCGCCGTCATAGACGAAACGCGGATTTTCGGGACCGCCGGCGCGGGAATTTATTATAATCAGGATATCGCCTTCTTCATTCTGCAAAATATCATACCTGCTTTCCTGATCAACTTCTTTCATTGTGGACATTTTCACCTCTTATAAAAGCTTGTTATTTTGTATTTTATGTTTTTTTAGCACATAATAGTTAACAAATAAATAGCCATGTGAAAAAAAATTATATTTTTTTATTGACTATCTGATTTTTATCCTTTATAAGTCCATTTCAGTTGAGTTGAGGGCCCGTAGCTCAGTCGGTAGAGCATTTGACTTTTAATTAAAAGCGCGGGTGCTGTACCAAACTATAAGAAGCCCCAACAAGCTAGAAATTCTGCACGGTCTGGCGAGTTGTAAAAAGCAAAAGTGCAGATGTAAGAATATCTAAGTAGTAAGGAGCAATAATTTAACGCTTACACGCTGCTTACATAAAATGCTTACATATTTTTGACCCTTGGGTGCGTAGCTCAGCTGGTAGAGCATTTGACTTTTAATCAAAGGGTCTCGGGTTCGAATCCCGACGCGCTCACCAATTTGGAGAGAGGTTGCATTTTTTAATGTAACCTCTTGATTTTTATCAGAAAATTGTGGTTCGTAAAAATTCATATACCCCATTTGCAGGTTTTCGTTATCATTTGCCTGAATGCCTTGTTTCTCTAAGTTTTGCATCGGTTCGTATGATTTTGCAGCCTTTGCCCTCAAAATATTGTTATCCACAAACGTCTCAAACGGAAATTTCAGTTTATAAGTCAATGTGCCTTCGGTTAAAGTCAGGCTTTCAAAAACAAATTTTAGCAACAAACGTTTCAGTTCAAGGTTCTGTGACCGGTCAAAAATATTTCTCGCCTGTGTCGCAATATCCAATAATCCCAGAATCGTTTCATCAAACCCTTTATCTGCTTTTTCGTGGGCTGTAACCTTATTTTTTAAGCGATTTAGCTTAACTTGTATTTCATTACGTTTGGTATCAAAAGTTTCCCTGTCCAGCTCGCCATCAAGCCGCAAATCAAACAGATTATCTGCTCACATACATCAGATTTAAGACCAACAACAACCGTCCATTTTTTGCCGGTAATGACACCATAGCCAAAGTCATCGGCTGTACGGAATCTTCTACCAAAGTTATTATCAATACGCTCATCCGTGAAGGCTATATCATCAAAACCATAGACGATAAAAAGCGCCGGAACTTATCGCTTTCGAGCAAGGAATTTCAGCCATTGGACGGCGTGTATATGAACAATGTTGAGAAACATATCCTTAAACAAGATGCCCAAAACCAAGAGGACTGGGCGAAATATTTGCAAAAAGAAAATGAGGCCTATAAAGCACGAATTAAGACTTTGGAAGCGGAAATAACCCGTTTAAACCAACAAATCTTCGAGTTGCAAAACCAAGAAATTGCTAAGCCCGTCCTTCAAAAACCAACCCCACAACCCGAATATACCCCAAATATTCCACAAACCGATGACGAAAGCATAAGTCCGGTCATCACCAACATTATGAAAAGATTTAACCTACCACAAGGAGCACAAAATGAATACTGATATAACCAATAGTCCCATTCCCGAACAACAGCTTGATTTGAAACTTATGGATACAATCGCCGTTGCCAAAGGTGTGTTGCAAACCGTTAAGAACAACCTCGTAGATTTGCAGGCAAATGCTTGCTTTAAAAACATTATCCAACAATTTTATGACCTGAAACTAGAGTTGGTAGGGTTGTTAAATTATCTGGAAGAAGAAGTCATCCTTCCGACACAGCAGTTGTTGTTGCAAAATATGGCCTCGTCCTATCGTTTTACATTGATGGAGCTTGCGAGCAGATTTGATATTTCAAGCTATCGTGAGCAATTAGAGCAAATCGAGCAGATTTGTAACGGCCCCGAAGTACAGCTCCAAAAGCTTTGGAAATTATGCCATAAAGCAACCAGAGAAACACGGATTATGTTGACTATCGCAGATTTACGAAGAACCGAAATCAATACGTAATTCCTACTTTGATTTTTGAAAAATCAACAAATTAGAGTTTTGCTAAGATAATATTTTGATAAAAAGGAGAAAAAATGAGAATTTTAATGGAAACAATTACCGGAAGACGAGGAATTAAGAATTTTGAGACTTTTAAGGATTTTGACCAATTTATGTATGAAAATAGTCGTAAAATCAAGAAATATGCCATTACCGACCAACAAAAAGAGGACATCAACGAATGGCTGAAAGATTTAATAAAGCAATCAGAACAGCTTTATAACTATATTGCCCATGTGTTCTTTAATCTCGCCAACAAGCACGATGATTATAGCAACCTCTTGGCCGCTGTCGGTAAAATGATTGATGTCCAAACCGCCCTTAAATCGTGTATAAAGTAGGATTACTCTTTGAGTAACCAATCAATCAGATTGATAATTTTGATACCGTCTTCGGTTGTTCCGGTAAAAAGCACATCGGTTGTTAAAACAATCTTTTCAAAATGGTCTTTTGTTGCTTGCAGGGGAGCTAATTCTCGTTCTCTTGTCCTCTCATCCTTTAAGCTTTCCGTAACTTGGATATACTTTTTATTATCTGATTTTGTGGCAATGAAATCGATTTCTTTTTCGCCGACTTTGCCAATGGAAACCTTATATCCTCGGCGTAAAAGTTCAAAGAATACAATATTTTCCAAAACATAACCTCGGTCAATATTACGATTGCCTAATCGTTGATTGCGAAGCCCCGTATCTACAATGTAATACTTGCCTTGTGTTTTAAGAAATTCTTTCCCTTTAACATCATATCTGCTTGCAGGATAAAAAACATAAGCATTTTCTAAAAGTTTAATATAATTATCAACGGTGGTTGTCGTAGCAATTTTGCGTTCTTTATTTTCTTGGTTCTGAGCTAAAATGTTTTTGATGTTATTTGTGGAAACAGGATTACCGATATTATCTGCCAAAAAGTTGATAATCTTATCAAGTGTAACGGGTTCTCTAACCGAAGCTTGTTTGATAATATCTTCCATAACAACTGTGGTAAAGATACCTTCTAAAACCCCGAATATAGCACTTTCATTATCAAAATCATATTCTGTTAAAGCAGGCATGCCGCCATATTTTAAGTATAAGGCAAACTTTTCTTCATTTGTCATTGCAGTACTAAAAGTATTAAATGATACAAATTCCTTAAATGATAAGGGCAAGACCTTGATTTCAACATATCTTCCGGACAGGTAAGTCGATAATTGAGAAGATAACAAATAAGCATTAGAGCCTGTGATATAAATATCGCTGTCAATATCAATTCTCAAAGAATTGACCATCAATTCCCATTTTTCTATTTGTTGGATTTCATCAAGAAAAATATAAATTTTTCCTGAAGTTTTTTTAGAAAATGCGATAATTTCATTATAAACTTGCTGGTAAGTTTTGTTGCGATTAGCTAAAGACTCAAAAGTCATATAAAAAATGTTTTGCGGAGATACTCCTGTATCAACAAGATATTTGCGAAACAATTCTAAAATGCTTGATTTGCCGGAGCGCCGCAAGCCGGTAATAACCTTAACGGCCTCTTTATCTTTGTAATCCAGCAGTTTTTGCATATAAATTGGCCGATTAATCTTTTCCATCACAAAACTCCTTTAAGCAATGTTTTTCTATATAATATAGATAAAACTCCTAAAAAGTCAATAGTTTTTCCTTTATAAAAGAAAAACTTTCAAATTTATAGCATTTTTTACTAGTTTAAATTCTAATCCATCAGCAAGCAAAGCTTCATACTTTTGCCGGATTGTGACTTGACTTTAGTCTGACGGTCCGATAATCCCAAAGTATAACCATAATCAAAGGAGCGAAAAATGTGCAAAAAAGAAACAGAAGAAAGAGATGAATTAGTGGAAATATTTATGAATATGACCGAAAAAGATTGGAAAAATCTTATTGAAGAGTTAGAAAATGCTATAAATTCAGAAAAAAGAACATCATCACAGAAAAAGTCCCAAACTACTAAACCGGCACAAAATACGACACATAATAGTATGAAATAAAAAACAAGAACTTATAGGGGGGACAGGAAAACAGGGAAATTTGATACAATGAACACTAAGAAAGCCGCAATAAGCGGCTTTCTTTTGTTTGGTTGCTATCCCCGTGGTGGAAAATCATCATTGCCATAACTATTTTTTTCACGGATTTGGTTATTATCAGCACGGTGAATTGAATGTTCTAATCCTTGATTTACAGCTATGTTACGAGCTGCTTCTATAGCTTCCTTTTGGGTTGCAAAGCCAGCATTAGATGCTCTTTTAGCTCCATCTTGTTTATTATACCAAGTTCCGGTCTCTTTATCTTTCATTGTGTGAATTTGATTTGTCATATTTTTATACTTTCTAAATATTGGAGATGTGTGTGGCTTTAATGTAGGCAAGGTGTTTTCACACCTTGCCAGGTTCTTATTTTTCATCAGGAACTAAAAAGCAAAAAGCCTTTTTGCCACGCTGAGATGCATACAAAATACTACCATCTTTAAGATGGATGTATGGTCTGCATACCCAACGGTACCCTGATGGACAATAATAATGTTTTGCCATTATTTTTCTCCAATTACATTTTAGTCCACTTTTTTCTTGATTTCTTTAAAAACCTGTGTATAAAATGTAATTGCAACTTTACATGACAACTCAGGTTGTTTGTGAAATCAGAGTCGGAAAGCAGGACATTTCTCTTTCCGGCTCTATCCTTTTCAGGAATCCTGTTCAATATCTTTATCTTGTTTTGTTTTCCTTATTTTTGCAGTTTTCATATCAATGATAAGCATATTATCATCGTTTTTTATTTCATATAAACTTGTTTTTTCTGGCATAATACCATAAAAGTCTAGTAATGATTTGGCTGAAAAAGTTAGTGCTGTCGTTCTGATACGTACATTTGCAACCGCACCATCTTTTTCAGGAATGAATACCATACCTATTAATCTTGCCTCTTTATCGTAATAAAGTTGTACGTATTTTGCGGTGTTTTCATTTAAGCCATACTGCCTACAAGCACCTTGACTGAGCGTAATCATTCCTCGGTTAGATATACTTGCTTTGCTTACATATATACCACCTATGTTTTCAAATCTTTCAAAAGCCATTTTCAGCCTCCTTGTTTAATTTGCGTAAACTCTAGCATTTAAAAACGAGAGAGTCAATATACTTTTTTTACAAAAGTTGTTTGCTATTTTGCTCATTTGTTGCTTACTTTGTCGGCGGACAATATCTATCATCTCATCACTTTCGCAATTAGCTCTCCGTAGTTGCTTACAACATCGTATCGTACTTCTTCGTTGCTTATTGCGGCAAAATGTTTGCGTGCACATTTGATTTTAGCACTTTCAATCTCTCTTAATTCCAAAGTTTCCATAGAACCTTTAGTTTCGGCAATAAAATAAATGTGTTTGACATGTTCTTGATTAAATGCGATTGCCCAGTCAGGATTATATTTTCCAACCGGAGTTGAAATATAAAAACCTTTTGGGAGTTTAACATAAACAACGACATCATGACTTTCTTCTAATTGTGTTGCAAACTCTTTTTCTCCATTGGAATCATATAATAAATGGTCATAAATGCTCTTTGTGGCTATCATCGTGTTAATACCAAGTTTTCCTTTAAGCGTAGGTTCGGTAAAAATATCGGTACTATAAACACCTTCATCGCCTTCGATTTTGCTATAAGTAATATGTTGGACGATAAGAGTTGCCTTTTGCTCGTTAATAAGTCGTGCGGATTTAATTATAAATTCTTCTGGATTTTGCTTAAATTGTTCAAAAACACACTTTTCAATTCCGGATAAAATTTTTACAATACACTCACGAGTTAATCCTGTTTCGTCAACTAACTTGCCTACTAAATCGTATTTTATGTTTGTTCCGCTTGAACTTATGACATCCATTTTTGATTGACTTGGTTTAGTTTCAAAAGCTTTTCCATCAATCAAAGCTTGCTTGGAATCAATAGATTTCATAGTACCTTCGGTAATCTTCACATAAATCTTAGAAACTTCCAATTTGCTGTTCAGAGCTTCAATTGCATTATCAACTAATTCTTGCCCCTCAAAATCAACGGCATAGATGGATTTTACATTAATCTTTTTCCAAAGAGCTAAAAACTCCTTCTTATCCAAAGCACCATCTTTGATTTTAATATCAACATTGTTTTTGCGGGCATCTTCCGGTATCATACCTTTAACATCATAAATTGTATCAATAATCTTGATTATGCTATCGCCACAATCTTTAACTTCTTCAGGAAAGCTCAGCGTTCCTGCTTTCTTATCTTCATAATATTTGTCGGTTAAAGCACCTGCATCATCAATGTAATCCTGCCTTACAAAATGATTATAAATCTTTTTAGCTAAAGTTTTATCAATGGTTTGAGCCTCTCCGGATTCTGTGGTAATAACTTTACCATCAAACAGCTCAACACTGACTTCTTTGGGTCTGTCAGTAACGATTGCAGCCAGTTCATTTTGTAAAGCAGTTGCAAAGTTTTGATAAGATTCATTGGCAATAACGGTCAAAGTATTGATATTATGAACATCCTCACCCAAAACAGCGGCATCCATTCTATCACCATCCTGATTAACAGATAATCTCAATCCTCGTCCAATTTCTTGGCGTTTACGAATGGTTGCATCACTTTCTTTTAAGGTGCAGATTTGGAAAACGTTAGGATTATCCCAGCCTTCTTTTAAGGCAGAGTGAGAGAATATGAAGCGAACAGGCTCTTTTCGGTCAAGCAAACGCTCTTTGTTCTTCATAATTAAATCATAAGCATCACTGTCATCAGATGAAGTTGCTCCTCGTTTAAGTTCAGGGTTTATGGAACGTCCGCTTTTTTTATCAATGGAGAAATATCCGGCATGCGTTTTGTTTGGTTCAATAGTTTTTAAGAACTTAACATATTCATCATCACCAAGCTCACCAACATAATGGTCAAGAATCCGCTGATACTCTTCTTCAAACATATGGGCATAAATGCCTTTTTCATCGGCTTGTTGATAATCTTTATATTTTGCCACTTCATCAATAAAGAATAGTGAAAGGACTTTAATCCCTTTGTAAAACAACTGTCTTTCATGCTCTAAATGGCTTTCAATCGTTTCACGGATTTGAATACGTCTGATTTGATTTTCATCTGTTTTAGAGCCTAAAATTTCGCCAACCTCAATTTTGATACCATTTGAGAGTTCTATAAAGTTAGCTCCAACGCGGCCATCAATTCGACTGATAGTATAACCTTTGTATTCTTCCAAATTGCCGGATTGCTGATATAAGCTGAACCCCTCATTAACAATTCGTGTTGCCTTTTTAATCCCGTTTACACCTTTGACATTAAATTCTAATGTTGCGGTAGGGTTTTTGTCTTTGGAAAGGTTAATGCTCTGCAAATACATATAGCCATCTGTTCCGCTGGAACCGGATACAGTAATCCCTTTAACAGCTATTTTTTTTACCAATTTCTTATTATAGGCTTCCATAGCATCAAGGCGATAAACCATATTATAAGGATTTCTATGGGTTGCCGAATAACCGATAGTCATTAAAGGCTCAAATTTCCTAATAGATGCAAGAGTTGTCGGCCCTAAAACTGATTGCGGTTCATCAATAATCAATATCGGATTTGTCTTGGCAATAATATCAATCGGACGGCGAGAACGAAATTCATCAAGTTTCATATCAATTCTTCGGGCGTCTTTACCTTTGGCATTAAATGCTTGTGAGTTAATAATCATAACATTGATTTTGTTATCACTGGCAAATTGGTCAATTTGGTTCAAATGTGCCGAATTATATATGAAAAAGCGGATTTTTTCGCCGTATTCTTCCATAAAATGGTCTTGGGTAATGCTAAAAGACTTATAAACACCTTCACGAATAGCAATGCTTGGCACAATAACGATAAACTTGCTCCAACCATAGGCTTTATGGAGCTCAAACATCGTTTTAATATAAGTATACGTTTTACCGACACCGGTTTCCATCTCAACAGTAAGGTTATATTTCCCCTCTAATTGTTCAGAAGGTTTAATGAGGTTATTGCGTTGAATGATTTGGATATTCTCTAAAATTCTATTATCATCAAGAGTGATTTTAGCGTTTTTAAAACCGATAAAATCTTCACCTAATTCCTGTTGACGGCTGTCTGTCCGCCCTTTATCAATAAGATAGCTCATACCGCTTTGATAAGGCTGTCCTTTAAAAACATCCACAACAGCCTTTGCGGCATCGGCCTGAAACTTCTGGTGCTTAAACTTTAACTTCATTGTTCCACCTCTTACAAAACTTTAATTGTTGTTTGAGGGGATTTAAGCTTAAATATCTCATCAACATTGATTCTGGCGGCAGGAGTAGCAAAAGAACTATCCTTGAATACGGCTCTTAAAGGCTTTTTATCAGCAATTTGTTTAATGGTGTCTTCAGAAACCTTATCATCAAAACAAGCTATCAGGTCGCCATCATTAACGATATGAACCTCATTATTGTTAATACGCATGGTTTCATGCGGGAGTGAAAGTTCCAAACCCCAATCAAGCATACATTGATACAAAAGGTCATAACCGCTTCGGCCTTCTTTGATGTTGCTTATACTGTCAACCAAATCGCTTTGCGAAAGCTCATCAGGTGCATAATAAACATTTTTCATATTGCTTTCATCAAGTTTCAAAACACGGAAGCCGATATCAAGGTCTTTTTTGCCGGTTTCTTCTACAATCTTCTTGCCGGCACGACGGATGCGCTCTTTACCGATTTCACATATATTTTTATATCCTGCTTTATAGGCTTCGGACTTTTCATCACAAACTTCCGGTAATTGCACCATAATAAATTTGCGTTTGCCACCATCCTCTGCATTTAATTGCATCACAGCGTGTGCAGTTGTTGCAGAACCCGAGAAAAAGTCAAGAATTATAGAATTATTATCATAGTGAGTTATCATTTTTAGCATTTTATTGACTAATTCAACAGGTTTTGGAGTGTCAAACGTATTATTACCCATTAAAGTCTTTAATTTGGATGTTGCTGACGATATTAAACCACCATCATCCCACCAAGTAGTTGCTGTACGCCGAGTTTTTTCTGCAGTGGATTTATAATATTTTTGATATAAACTATTTCCTTTTTTGACGATAAGCCCATTATTATATTTTTGATTCATAGTTTCAAATGAAAATCGCCAATATCCTTTAATTCCAAGAAATTCAAAATAAGGATTTCCTTTTTTCGCTCCACCGGGTCCATCAACTGGAACTAATCTATAATCTCCATGTTCATCTGTATTGTCAAAATTTTCTAGTTCAGGGTCTAATCCGATATATTTACGATTATACTCTATGTTGATTATTTCTTTTGCATAAAAAAGTATTGTGTTGTGATTTGGAGATATTATTTTGTCGTTTGAAATAGAGGCTCTGGATTTATGGCATATTAGAGCAATTCTATTTCTATCACCAAAAATATCATCACATATTTTTGTTAAATTTGTCACTTCATTATCATCAATAGATATAAAAATCACGCCGTCTTCAGAAAGCAAGTTTCTGGCAAGTTTTAAACGTGGATATATCATAGAGCACCAAGATGAATGGAAACGCCCGTTGGTTTCGGTGTTCTTAAACATCCGGTAACCGCTTTCATCTATGGCACCGACTTCTTCGTCATATAATTCCTTATTTGTGCTATAATCATCAGGGTAAATAAAGCTATCATTACCTGTGTTATACGGTGGGTCAATGTATATCATTTTGACCTTATTTAAGTATCAGTAAACGTTTCCTGTTCCATGTTATCAAAATTGTCATTTTGTAACCCTTTTATCGTTCTCGGTTTATCTGTAATACCAAAAACGATATAGCCACCTCTATTGTTAGAGTAAGCAGCCATGGTTTTTGCATATTTCGGAAAATTCGATTTGTTAAAACTTTCTTTGAATTCTATGTTGTTACTTTCACGGCTTTTTAATTTACCTGTTTCATCAATATTGGTAAGAATACCTTTCAAAAATTCTTCGTGTGATATTTTAGCCATTCTTCTTCTCCCATAATTGCTGTTCAAGCTCTTTAATTTGTGCACGGATGGCTATTTGCCGATTGAACTGTTTTTCGGCGTTCATCTTCTTGGCAAGCTTTTCTATTTGCTTTTCGAGTTGTTCAATTTCTATGGTCTGACTGACTTTGTCTTTGATGTCTTGCTCGCTTGCTACGTCAATTTTTCCCTCTGACAGCTGGCTTAAGAAGTTTTCGTAGATACTTTCCAGCTTGTTTCCCTGCAAGGTCAGATTGGGCTCTTTTTCCCATTTGCTGTTAAAATAACGGACAATGTTGGCTTTGTTTGTTCCGTTAGTTGCTTTTTCCTTATATCCCAACCAAACCTGATATTTTCCGTCGTATTCCAACACAAATAAAATGTAATAAGGAATTGCCTTGTCGATGGCTTCTAAAATTTTGGGATTAAATTTTGCGGTTTTAAGCTTGATATGGAAGACTTCCAGCTCCTTAAAATCATCACTCCCCGAGATGTTGAGTGTTTTCGAGGACAGTTTGTTTGCCCAAACAATCTTTTCAATATCGTTTACAAAGCTTTCTTTTAAGGTGGAGCTGATGTCGGCTTTTTCATAAAACTTGTTTTTAGCAATATTTTTATTAACTTCTGTGGATTGAGGCAAATTAAGCATTGTTTTCCCCCTCCACAACCAAAAAACAAATCAGCTCAAAATCATTCAGTCCGCTGATTTCATTTTCTAAAGCCGATGTTCCGCCATCGGAAAACAAGCTGTCAACATCTATGGTCTTATCAATACGGTAGATAATACGAGAAAGAGTTTGATTGAATGAATAAATTGAGCTTTCCATTCGCTTCATAAGGTTAATGCTCATTAAGCGACGAACGCCTTGTTCTCGGTCAGATTGTTTGAAAAACACACCTTTACTGACATCTCTGCCGTAACGTTCCTCATATTCATCAATCTTACTTGGATATATGTATGAAGATGGGGTATATACGCACAAAGTCAAATCTAATAAATTATTGAAAATCTCACTATAAGAAATAGTATTTTCTTTTAAGCTTAATATCGGGCGTTGATTGATTGGAGGCAAACGCTCTGGAAACTTACCAATATCGGAGGTATTGTAATATTTTTCAATATGCTTGCGGGAACGAGCAATCGTAATGCTGTCCAGCAAATCAAAAAAGTCAAAAGAGAGCATAAATCATAATTTGCCCAATTGAGTTTAGCCAAATCAATACCGTTTGATTTACCTCGGGTGCGCGATAAATCTGTATGATACAGCACATCATAACGTAATCGGTCGGAAGCTATGGGATTATTAACATAGTTTTCTTTGTAAGTTGTCCAGTTATCACTTAATTTTTTCGGGCATAAAACAAGCACATTTTTGTTGCGGTTTTCATAATATTTAATGACAGATAATGCCGTAAATGTTTTTCCTAAACCGACACTATCTGCTAAAATACAACCATTATATTTTTCAAGTTTGTTAATGATTGCAAGACATGCATCTTTTTGAAAATTATAAAGCTTGTTCCATATAGCACTTTCTTTGAAGCCCGTTCTCTCATTTGGCAGGACATCTTCGTTTATATCATCCAGGAATTCATTAAAAATGTTATAAAGTGTAAAGAAATAGATAAATTCAGGGGAATTTTCAGCATATACAGCGGTAATACTATCGACAAGTTCTTGAGTGACATCCTGTAATTGGCTCTTATCATTCCATATTTCATTAAAGCTTTTAATATACCGTTGGCTTAATGGGGCTTCAAATTTGTTTATAATGCAAAAACAATTATTACCTTTATCACAGCCCAAATCTACTGTTGTAAATCCATTAACCGGATAATAAGAGCAACTATTTTCTTTATTTTCAATATTAATTAACCCCGGAATAAATTGTCCGGTTTTATTTGATTTGAAGTGAACTTTTTCTCGTATCCAATCGGCACATTCTTTAGCTATAGCTTTTTGTGTCAGCTCATTACGGAGTGTTACTTCAAACTCTGTTCCATAAATACTTTTTTCTCTTTCAAGTCTTGGAATATAAAATTCTCGCTTTTCTTTAGGTGTCTTTTCAGTAACAAATGTTGGTGAAGTAAAGATAAATCCTTGCGGATGGGGTTCTGAATGTTCCTCGTAAATAGTTCGTAAGGTTTCCTGTGTTTTTTATTTAAATAGCAAATAATCTTCAACAATGAATTTTTTTATCATTTCATAATAACTCTCGTCATTATGCTCGTATTTTTGGAATATTCCCCTAGATAGAAAATCTACAATTTGAAGACATTTATGTTTTGATAATGATTTTATTTCTAGCTTCAAATCAATTCTATTTTGGCTTTTGTTGTAATGTAATCTGACCTTATGCGGCAAGCAATTCCTTTATCATTTGGACTTGTTCTTTCATCGCCAAGATTTCCTCACGGTGAGCCAAGAAAAAGTTGAGATTGATGACTGATTTTCGTGCGAGTTCGTTATTTCTCTGTTCACCATTTAAGAAAATCTCTGCATTTCTGCAGAGATTTTTTTGTGCGCTAAAACTTAGGAAATCAGGGAATTTGAGAGATTGAAAGACGGGATTTTAGTCTAAGGAGTCCCGCCTTAAAGGGCTTAATTTCGGTCTAAATGGGCAAAAAGTCTACGTTATGTAGGGATTCCTTAGACAGTATCCCTACATCGGTTTTATTGGCTTTGAGGGGAAAATAGTTAAAATCGGTTCGTGAGTAAAAACCGCTTATCGGTCATCTGAAAATCCGGCAATTCTCGAACTTTTGCATCAAAAAGCCCTATATTTAATTGCGATTATATATTGACCGATTTCTGGATTATGATAAGATTTCGATAAATCAATCAAATAAGGAAATTTATTATGAATAAATTTAACTGGATAATTGCCGCCTCAACAGCTGTTATTTTACTTTCCGCTTGTGGAAATGATTATAGTAATGTTGCTTCATATACAGTTGAAAAACAGGAATGTATGAAGCCGTTCAAGTGTTCTTTTATTATCCGGCTAGAGAACAAACTTTCTGAACAAGACCTGACATTAATGTCAAACAAGATAAGAGATGATGCTCCGACTGTAGATAATCTTTTTATAAATTATTATCTTCCCTGTATGGAAGTTGGTAACGGAGCTTGGGCAACTGCCAGATTTACACCAGAATTTTCCCTCAACACCCAAGATTATATGCTAGAAAACAATCCTGCCTGTAAGGATAAGAATGATACGAATATTTAGCTGTGTGTAAAAAGTTGCTTTACAGTTCACTGATATCTGCTTATTCCGGGGCATTTTTATTAATGCCCCTTTAATATAAAGTCAGCCAGTAGATTGTGTGTTAAGCATCATCAAAAAAATCTCCGTATTTCTACGGAGATTTTTTGTATTATCCTTTAGGGAAAATTGTTTTACTTTCAGGTCGGACTATTTAAAATATGCGTTGGCCTTTGCATAGGAAAAGTCTGTATTCAGCAATTCCTCTATTTTTCCTGAACTCAGCGCATTTGATTGTTGGATAATTCGGTCAAAAATATAACGGACTAACGAAGAACCGATACTTAACCGGCGAACGCCGAGTTTTCCAAGCTGGGCAAAATCGTTGAACTTTCCGTTCAAAATAATGTTCAACGGAGCTTTAATCCCGACGACAAGCCGTCGGATCGTATTTTCATCAATAGCTCCGGGAACAAAAACACAGTCTGCTCCTGCCTCGGCAAAAGCATTGCCTCGCTCGCAGGCTGTTTGCAGCTTTGTTTCATCATTGCCAATATTCAGCCAGTAAGCACAGGTTCTGGCATTGATAACAAAATCTATATCCAACTCGGCTTTTAATTCCGTCAGAGCTTTGATTTTAGCCAGTTGGAATTCTAAAGGAGCCAGAGAACCGTCCGGCTGTCCGTCTTCAATATTAAATCCGACAGCTCCGGCAAGCAACATTTTGCGGGCATTGTCTTTAACTTCATCGGCAGTTTCGCCGTAACCGCGTTCAAAATCGACCGAAAGCGGAACATTCAGCCGCCGGGACATTCGCTCGACAATCCACAAATAATCATCAAAGGAAACCTTTTCGCTGTCAGGACAGCCCAGAGCATAGGAGATTCCGGCGCTTGACGTAGCTACTGCAGCAAAGCCCTGTTTTTCAAAAACATACGCACTGCCGACATCCCATGCGTTAGGCAGGATAAACATACCGGGCTGCCTGTGCATGGCGGAAAATTTCCGGGCTTTTTCTTTTTGTTGTTCTGAAATCGTCATCTTTTATCTCCTATGTATTATAAAGCTGTTCCTTTTTGCGGCCGGAATAATCGCGACATGTCAACGCCTTCATGTTTGAGAAGTTTTATTTTAACATCCAAGCCCCCAGCATATCCTGTCAGACTGCCGTTAGTTCCGACAACCCGATGACAGGGAATGATGATGGAAATCGGATTATGCCCGACCGCGCCGCCGACGGCCTGTGCAGACATGGATTTCTTACCTGTCCGGGCGGCGATCATTTGGGCTATGCGGCCGTAAGTCATCACCTGTCCCAAAGGAATTTCACATAATATTTTCCAGACCATCTGCCGAAAGGTTCCACCCTGAGGCGCCAAGGGCAAATCGGATATAAGCGGTGTGTCGCCTTTAAAATATCTGTCCAGCCATGCTTTGGTTTTGATAAAGACCGGCAAATCATCTTTCTCTCGAATATCATCGGGAGCCGTATCGGCATAGTATTTCTGTTTTTCAATCCACAGGCCGGTCAGATTGGTTCCGTCGCTAGCGAGCAGCAGTCGGCCGACCGGGGAATTGTAATATGAAGAATAAAACATAAGAAAACTCCTTTTATAACGTATTCCATAAATTGATTGTGGCATAACTGCCCCAGGGGTGCCATTTTTCCTTTAAGCGTGCAATTTCTTTCGGCGTTAACGGCGCGAGGGCTTTTTTGACACCGTAATCCGTATCAAGGAAAGCATCCGGCCAGCTTAAGGCTCGCATAACCAGATACTGCGCTGTCCACGGGCCAACACCGGGCAATGCCTGTAATTTTTTGATTTCATTTTCCGGAGTTGCACAGAAAGTCAAATCTATGCTGCCATCCAACAAGACTTCGGCAAGCTTTTTAATGGCTTTTGCCCGCATTCCGGTAATGCCCAGCTTTCCCAAGACATCTTCCACAGGTTCTTTAAGCGCTGTAATTTGCTCAGGAAGCGGAAAGATATGCGTCAAGCCGTCTATATCGCTTTGCAAAGGCGTTCCCAATGCTTTGATAAAACGAGCAGTCAGTGTTTGCGCGGCTTTTATGCTGACCTGTTGTCCGAGAATTGTTCTGACCGACATTTCAAAAACGTTAAAGCACCCCGGCAAACGTGTTCCTAAAACGCAAGAACCGGCCTTAACTTCATTCATTGTTTTTAACGCGTCATAAATTGCCTGCGGATCACAGTATAAGTCAAACATGGCGCGAATCCGTGACAGGACTTGCGGCAAAACCGGAAGCAAAGACGGAGAAACATCAACGGTTAACCGGTTCTTTTCCGGGAGGTGTCCGACCTTAATCCAACCGCAGACATTTTTGTTATCGGCAGATTTCAGGCAGACGGTTCGTTGATATTCATTATTTTGAATAACTTCGACGCCGGCAATGGCCCGTTGTGCAAAAAAGGTCAGCAATTTCTCCCACAGAAACGGCGGGCGGTATCCCAAAGCAACGCGAATCATATCCGCTTGTTTTGGGGCGGCCGGGAGTTGCTGCCGCAGGTCGGACGGCGTCATGTGATATTTTTCCTTGAAAAGTGCATTAAACCGGCGCAGGCTGCCAAAACCCGCAGCCATAGCCGTATTAAGAACAGATAAGTTTGAACTCGTCAGCAGGTTTTTGGCCAAAAGCAAACGGCAGGTTTGCAGATATTGCACTGGTGAAACATGAAATTCGGCGGCAAAAGCCCGTCGTAAATGACGATCGGAACAGCCTAAGCTTCGGGCTATTTCGGAGACACTTGCTTCGTCGGCGCAGTTTTCCTCTATTTTTCTGGCTGCTTTATAAGCCAGATTGGCCGAAGCATCCACCGGTGCCATTCCCGGCGCAAGTTCAGGGCGGCACAACAGGCAGGGACGAAAACCAGCTTGTTCGGCTTGAGCCGCAGAAGCATAAAAAGTACAGTTTTCCGGTTTGGGGAGCCGAGCCTTGCAAACCGGGCGGCAGTAAACGCCTGTTGACTTTACGCCGACAAAAAACTGACCGTCAAACCGGGCGTCTTTTCGCCTAAAGGCTTCATACCATATAGAATTATGTTCGTTGCACATTTTACCTGATCATTGTTATATTGTGTTTAGATTTTTTTATATGATATATTTTATAAAATCCAGTCGTTTTCGGACATGGATATTTTATTTTAACTATAAATTAGGCATTCTCCAGCAATCAGAGGTTCCAGAAAAGCCACAAATCTCACGGTTTGACCACGCTCGAAAAATAATAAAGTTTTTAGTTTGATAAAGTTTTTTTAATTGCGTCTTAAATATTTGCGGCTAACATATTGTACAAGTTTAGGATTATTTTCTGTACCCAGTACCTTTGTGGTACGGAGCTGCTGTTAGCTCTTATTGACGTCGGCGCAACATAGGTTCAGTTGCTTGCTAACAAAACTTGGGTTGATGGTAACCGTAAGGCATATGGTTTTAACAGCAAGTCCGCCGGTATAGCTCTGGGGAATGAAAAGTAAATCAACGGCGGAGTCAAAGTCAGTGCCGGTTATGCCTACATCAGCAGTGACATTAACCCTTTCCATCGTGATATTGATGTCGATACTTTAGGTTTACAGGTTATGACCGGCTATGATGCCAAACTGAACAATATTGACGTTACGCCAGTTGGTGGTCTGCGTTACAGTCGTATTTATCGTGATAGTTACACCGACACCGCCGATCAGCGAGTTTTCTCTGACACAATGAATGTGTTGCCGGCTGTCGCCGTATATCATCAAACATACTGGTCATATTCCTCCCTTCACTTATTTAAAATATCCCAGACAAGTATTGATTTGCAGATTGGGCGTATCAAAGGCATCCCATACCTCATCGGTAAGAGAGTTACCGTGAGTGATGCGGGCAGACAACCCGAGTATGCCGAGTTGCAGATAAGCCATATTGACGCAAAGATTGTCAATATCGGTGGCAAGAATTGCCAGTCTGCCACCAAGATCGGTCATACCCTGCTTTTGCAGATGACGAATCAGACCGATGATCATTGCCCCCGAACCGCAAGCCGGTTCGGCAACAGTTACATAAGGCTTTCCTTGCGGCAAGCCATCACCAAAAGCCACGGCAGCCATAAACTCGCAGACATGAATCGGCGTGAAAAACTGTCCGTGAAAATGTTTATCGAGCCGCATTTGTCCGAAATAACGCCCCAGATAATCATCCGGCTGCCACGCCAGAAGTTCGGACAATGTCTTAAGCATACTTAAAATAAGGACTATCTGCGGCTGTTTGTAATATTTTGCCCGCTCATGATATTCGGTATGGCATTGCTCGTATTTGGGCATGTAACGTGCCAGCAGCGCTTCCCACATGCCGAAATTATGAACGATGCACCGTCCTATCAGGCAAAAATCATCAAAAACGGTATGTAAAGCCCGGTTACTTTCCGCCGCCATACATGAATTTGTCTTCTTTCGGAGCGGTAGATTCCGACGTGGAAAGTGATGACAGCTGAACGGCAGGTGTTTGCTGAAGTGCCGGAAGCGTAAAATCAAAAGCAAGCTGATCAGACATTTTGTCCCCTCTCTATATATAATAAGTGTGAGGGTTGCTTAAGTATTGGCTTTAGTCCAGTTGTTTATCCTGCTTTTCATAGAAACTGCAACAAAAATTGAAATCCTTGCAAACCAACGCATTGCGGAAGCCCCCTCCCCGGGGGAGGGGAGCTTTTTTCTGAAAAAAGGGAGCAAAAGCGCCGGAATGTTTCTAGGGTTTTGAGTCTGCGGTGGGTTAATCGAATTTTTGTTCGTTATAAGAAAGACCGAGAATTTTATAGACTTCGCGCATCTCGGAAAGAGAAAAATTTCGTGACGGGTAAACATGGATATTACAAATCTGGACGCCAATATCTGGCAGTATTTCTTTGCCTTCATGGAACATAACAAAATCTTTACGCTTATCTTGGTTTTTATGGCCGCTGTTTTCTTGCTGCTTATCAAAAAAATCGTGAAAATCCCCTGTAACATTTTCACCGGCAAGATTGACAGCACCAAAATGATGCTCTCGGAATGGGAAAAGGACATTCTTATTTTTTCCGGAAACAAACATCATTTTGCCGATGATTACGCCAAAAACATCCTGTTCAACCGGTTGGCAGAAAAAATCCTGCGCAGCTATTACCTTTGGAAAAAACAGGAATTGGATGACATTAAGCAGAAAAAGCTGTCTGTTGACACAGCTGCTTCGTCTGAATATCAGACATCCAAACTGGATGCCCGTCAAAAATGGCAGGCGGAATTTACGGCTTGGTGCAAATTCCAAGGAATCGCCAAAGATAAAATCAAACATATTATTCGGGCTTATAACAAGGTTTCGGCCGGAGATATTAAAGCTTTAACCTTTATGCTGACCCGGTTCAACGGCAACTACAATTACCTCAACCTCTGTATTTATGCGGTTTTGAACGCTATTGAGTTCGACCTGGAACAGGCTTCTGCCTCGTTTAACGGGGATTTGGCCGGTATCAAAATTGATGGATACACAATCAAAGGAGGTCATCATGGCACTGAGAAAAATTGATAAAATCATTGTTCATTGTGCAGATACTCCGGATGGTAAAGACTTTACCATTAAAGATATTGACCGCTGGCATAAGGAACGCGGCTGGCAATGCTGCGGATACCATCATGTCATCAGATTGGACGGAACGATTGAAAACGGACGTCCTCTGGCTCAGATCGGCGCTCATTGCAAAGGTTATAATGAAAACAGCATTGGCATTTGCCTGATTGGCCGCCGGGAGTTTACACCGGCCCAGCTGGTCTCGCTGAGAAACCTTATCGGCTCCTATCGGAAACTCTTCCCCGGTTCAGAAGTATTCGGACATTATGAGTTATGCCGGTATAAGTCTTGCCCCAACTTTAATGTAAAGGACTGGTACTATGGCGGAATTTTTAAACAAATTTAAGGCCTGGATTATTACCGGAGTTGGTCTTTTGCTTTACTGGCTGGGCCGAAAAGATGAAAAAATTAAACAAATCGACACTAAACAGAAAGGACAGCTCAATGCGATACATCAAGCGAACGTGGCTCGCAATACTCGTTTTGAGTCTGAGCGGATTAAGCGGCTGCACGACAAATATCGCCGACCTTGAATTCTGCCAGATCTATGAACCGATTTTTGCTGATTATGACCATGACACTCAGGAAACCATAGACCAGATTGACCGCAACAATCTGGTCTATGATGACCTTTGCACCTGAAAAAGCCCCCTGCTCTACGGAGTAGGGGGCTTTTTGTCGTTTAAATACTTTCTTTATTTAGATTGCTTTTCTGGTCAAATCCTGACTGGCGGCCAGAGAATACATATCACTGACATCCTCAGTCGGATTAGACAGGATATCTGTCGAAGCCGAATTGCTGACGCTGAAGCTGTTCATCGCCTGTATCAGCTGATCAGCATTGCTGATATCAAGCGTGGAACCGTCATGGAACTCTATGGTTTCGACTTTGGAACTGTCATAACGGAAATGGTCATTTATCTGGATTCCCTTAACTTCATTGCCATTGATGGAGATTTTCAGGTCGTTGCCTATTTTCTCAAACGACAGGTCACTTTGGCTGATACCTTCACCAAAGACAATCTTATCATTGCCTCCGGATTCAGTGATGGTATCGAAGCCATCACCTAAATTGTAAATATAGGTATCATCGCCGTTTCCTCCATTAAGAATATCATTGCCGATACCTCCAACAATTGTGTCATTACCTTCTCCGGCGTTGATAGTGTCATGACCGCCATTTCCGTAGATAACATCATTATATCCCGTACCATTAATGGTTTCGTCACCATTATTTTGGGTTAAGGTCAATCCCTGTGTTGACAGGTTAAACGTTGAACCGTCGGCAAATTGGAGCTTTTCAACCTGATTATTAACATTACTGTAAAAATTATTAATCAAAATACTTTGATAAGGATCATTATCAATCAAAATTTTCAGATTGTTTCCTTCTTGGGTAAAGGTTAAATCATCTTGGGTTATTCCTGCACCAAATTTGATTATATCATTACCTCGAGTTTCGTTGATTGTATCGGCGCCGTCTCCAAGATTATAGATATAAGTATCTCGTCCATAACCGCCGCTGAGCGTATCATCTCCGATCCCACCAACAATCGTATCATCACCATCACCAGCATCAATGGTGTCATTGCCACCTCTACCGTAGATGGTATCATCATTATCAGTCCCGTTGATGGTTTCTCCGCCATTATATTGTTCAAATGTCAGAGAATCATTAACTAAATCCAGTACCGAATTATCGGCAAACTGGAGCTGCTCAATGCGCGTATCGGCACCGGCGAACTGATTAACCAGCAGAAAACCTTGATCTACATTATTATTTATCAAGATACGGAGATTGTTTCCTTCTCTGATAAATCTGAGATTTTCAAGGGCAATTCCCGTTCCTAAAACAATTTTATCAGCTCCGGATGTTTCCGTAATCGTATCAAAGCCGTCACCCATATTATATATATAAGTGTCATCTCCGTTTCCGCCGTTCAGATTATCGTTGCCCAATCCTCCGGTAATGGTATCATCACCTTCACCGGCATTGACCGTATCATTGCCGGCAGCAGCATTAATCGTATCATTAAAATCCGTGCCGGAAATTGTCTCGTCAATATTGTTCTGATTAAGGGTAAATCCTTTATTAATCAGGCTTAATGTGCTTTCATCTGCAAACTCAATACTTTCGATTTTTGAGGTACCGGCAGCGAACTGATTTTTCAGTAAGAAACCCTGCAATTTGTCATTATTGATAATAATTCGCAAATCATTGCCTTCCCGGCTGAATGACAGCATATCTGCCGTGATGCCGGTACCGAGGACAATTTTGTCCGTCCCTTCAGTGTCAGAAATTGTGTCAAAACCATCACCGAGATTATAAATATATGTATCATCACCAACACCACCGGCTAATGTATCGTTACCTTCGCCGCCAACCAATGTATCATTGCCGTTTCCAGCGTCAATAATATCGTTGCCTTTTCCTCCGTAAACTGTATCGTTTCCGGCCAAAGCATTAACTGTATCATTACCGTCGTTGGCATAGATAACATCATTAAAGTTGGTGCCATTAATGGTATCAAAAGTATCTCCCTGACTGAAAGTTAGGCCATTTTCGTTTAAGATATGCTGAGTTCCATCTTTAAATTTCAGGGTAAAGTTCTTATAGCTGTCATTGTTGAAGAACTTTGATAAGTTAAGACCTTCCGTAGGATTGTTATTGATTGTTATATAAAGATTTTCGCCAATCTTCGTGAAGGTTAAATCATCAAAATCAATGCCGTCTCCAAATTCAACCGAATTCTGTCCGGAATTATCTTCTATGGTATCAAAACCGTCACCACTGTTCCAGCGATATGTATCATTACCGGCTCCGCCATAGAGTGTGTCGTTTCCATGGCCGCCAATTAAGATATCTTTACCGCTTCCGCCAGACAAAGTATCTTTTCCATTATTACCATAAATAACATCATCATAGGATGTTCCAGTAATATTGTCATCGGTATCCCATTGATCTAAAGTCAAGCCTGCAGTAGCCAGATTTACAGAACTGTTATCGGCAAATTTAAGTGTTTCGATTTTGTTATCATCCGAAGCAAAGAAATTAACCAGTTTCATTCCTTGGGCAAGGTCATTATTGATAATCAGCCACAAATCATTGCCGTTTCTGCGGAATCTTAAATCATCCTTGGAAATTCCCTCGCCAAAGATAATTTGGTCTTTGCCGTTAGGATCTATAATTGTATCAAATCCATCACCGAGGTTGTAATAATAAGTATCCCGGTCATAACCTCCGGTTATTGTGTCATTACCTTGGCCTCCGGTAATATCATTATAACCGTCACCGGTATTGATAATATCATTTCCAATTCCTCCGGTTAATATATCATCATCAGCCGTGCCATTGAGAGTCAAATTTACTTCCGGCAACTGGGATAATGGTAAATCCGTTGACAAGGCCTGTGTTGTTCCATCGGCAAATTTGAGAGTAAAGTTTCGATATGAAGGTGAACCAAAGAAATTGCATATCTGCATTCCTTGGTTTCTGTCGCCATTTACAAAGATGTACAAATCATCTCCATTTGTCGAATCATTCTCACTGCTTCTTTCAAAAGTCAGGTTTTCTAAGCTTATTCCTTCGCCAAACTGAATAACATTAGTTCCAGAAGCATCACTGAGGTAATCAAAACCATCATCCTGATTCCAGATATAGATATCGTTACCATTTCCTCCCTTAAGAGTATCGTTGCCTTTACCGCCGATAAGAACATCATCTCCATTATTGCCGTTGATGGTATTATCTTGGCTATTGCCGGTAAGGATATCAGCGTAGCTATACCCATCTAATACAGTTTGTCCCTCAGGCAAAGCAAGAGTAAAGCCATTATCTTTAGGTACAAATGTTGAACCGTCTGAAAATTTGAGGGTAAAGTTTCGATATGAAGGTGAACCAAAGAAATTGCATATCTGCACTCCTTGGTTTCTGTCACCATTTACAAAGATGTACAAATCATTTCCATTTGTCGAATCGTTTTTGTTGCTTCTTTCAAAGGTTAGGTTTTCTAAGGCTATTCCCTCACCAAATTCGATAATATTATTTCCAGAACTATCACTGATATAATCAAAACCATCTCCAAAGTTCCAAACATAGGTATCATTATCATTTCCTCCCTTAAGGATATCATTGCCTCTGCCGCCAATAAGAATATCATTTCCGCTACTGCCATTTATGGTATTGTCTTGACTATTTCCAGTCAGAGTATCAGCATGGCTATACCCATCCAATACAATTTGTCCCTCTGGCAAAGCAAAATCAAAACCACTATCTTTAGGGATAAATGTTGATCCATCGGCGAATTGGAGGCTGAAGTTTTGATATACAGTGGAACCGAAGAAATTATATAAATTCATTCCCTGATTTCTATCTCCATTTACAAAAATGTATAAATCGTCCCCGTTTGTCGAATCATCTTTGTTACTCCGTTCAAAGGTCAGATTTTCTAAAGTTATCCCTTCACCAAACTGGATGATATTGTTCCCGGAACTATCTGTGATACGGTCAAAGCCATTTCCGAGATGCCAAATATAAGTATCATTACCATTACCTCCAGAAAGGTTGTCATTTCCTTTATCGCCAATTAAAATATCGTTGCCACTGCTACCATTTATAGTGTTATCTTGGTCGTTTCCAGCCAGTATATCATTATGGTTAAAATCATTTAATTTTATTTGGCCTTCCGGCAAAGTAAAATCAAAACCACTGTCTTTAGGGATAAATGTTGATCCATCGGCGAATTTGAGGCTGAAGTTTTGATATGCCGTAGAACCGAAGAAATTATATAAATTTATTCCCTGATTTCTATCTCCATTTACAAAAATGTATAAATCGTTCCCGTTTGTCGAATCGTTCTCATTACTCCGTTCAAAGGTCAGATTATCTAAGGTTATTCCTTCGCCAAATTTAACTACATTGCTTCCATAGCTATCATCAATATAGTCAAAACCATCTCCAAAGTTCCAAATATAGGTATCATCGCCGTTGCCACCCAAAAGAGAATCTTTGCCCTTACCACCAATCAGAGTATCGTTTCCATTACCTCCTTTCAATGTATCATTGCCGTCATTGCCATAAATGGTATCATTATAAGTTGTTCCGCTTATATTATCATTAGCATCTGATTGTTCAAAAACGAATGGTGTATTTGTAATGCTTACAATATTTCCATCTGCAAACTCCAAATATTCTACCCAATAATGATAATTGCCAAATTGATTTTTTATTATTATTTGTTGGCAGGCGTCATCAAATAATGTAATAATTAAATTATCCCCATCTCGTGCAAACGATAAATCATCATACGTAATTCCTGAACCAAATTTAATTTTGTCATTTTTTCCTGTAGTCGAGTTATCTTCATAATCATCTATGATATCAACCCCGTCACCCTTATTGTAAATATAAGTATCATCACCGTAACCGCCGTTTAAAGTATCATTTCCTGTTCCGCCAATTAAAATGTCGTTGCCGTTTCCTCCTTTCAAAGTATCAAATCCGGCTCCGCCATAAATTGTATCATCACCATTTCCGGCATTGACTGTATCATTACCGTTGTTGGCATAAATTGTATCCCCAAAGGTCGTCCCGGTAATGGTTTCCCCTGTATTTAATTGTTGTAAAGTTAAAGCAATTTCTGACAAATGTATTATTTTACCATCATAAAACTTAATATCTTCTATTTTGTAATTAAGGTTGCTGCTGAAAAACTCCTGTAATATTAAGCCCTGACTTTCATTGCCTTTAATGATAATCCGTAAGTTATTTCCCTCGTTACGATAAACAAAATCTTTTTCCGAAATACCGCTGCCGAAAACTATGGTATCATGGTTGTTGCTATCGTACAGCGTATCCAGCCCATCACCCCAATTCCATAAATAACGATCATCGCCTGTACCACCATCTATCCGGTCATTACCTTTTCCACCTTGAAGAGTATCATTGCCACCATTTCCCCTTAGTGTATCATCGCCAGCGCCGCCAATCAATACGTCATTATGTGCCGTACCACTCAGCGTATCACTTTCAGATGTTCCCTCAAAGGTCATTCCCCCATCGCTTCCGGCTACGCTATTCCAATGTGTTATGACATATTCATAATTCCATACCGTTCCGTCGGAAAATTGTATTTTACCAACCGTTGCATTTGATGTACCTTGCTCGTTAAAATACCCCAGTACGGTTACAGTATCGTCCACTTTCCCGTCTTCATATGACACACGTATAATTAAATCATAATTATATCGTTGCAACTGGGTTTGGTTCGGTAAAATCCCTTCACCAAATTGAATGATGTCTGGATTACTCAACCCTCCGGCATCTGTTTTGCTGGAGTTGTCTATTTCATCTTTACCAAATCCCGCTTCGAAAACGTAGGTGTCGGCACCATTGCCTCCGTTAAGATAATCTTTTCCTTCGCCGCCAATCAGCACATCATCTCCGTCTTCAGCAAATATAGTATCATTTCCGGTGCCACCGACTATGTTATCGTTTCCTCCGGCAGCATAAATTTTATCATTGCCGGCATCACTATAAATTTCATCAGCTCCGTTTGTTCCGGTTAAAGAATCGGCCAATTCCGTCCCTTTGATATCGCCAAATTCAGCCAAGGCCTTCTCAAAGCTGCTGCCTTCAGCATCGCCTTTTGCTTTAATCGCGGCTATATATGCTTCGCCATTTTCTGCATTTTTTAGAACATTAGCAAACTTTGTCAGCATATTTTGTCCCCAGAAACCAGCGGCATTATACTTTTCTTCCAATAAGGGTATCATTCCGCTTATATCAATGCTTGTTTCCCCTGTTTCAGTATCTTGGATGGTTCCCATATTTTGTAACAGTTCCCTGAAATCACTTTGTTTTAACAGTTGATTTTCTACATACGCAAACAAAGTATCAAATGCTCGCAGCAAATACGGTGCGGCTTTACCGTGCGGGTTGGGATCAAGTTCTCCCCAACACCATACGCCCATATAATCTTTACCTAAAAATTCCTCCAAAGCTTCCAGTTTACGAGTATCATCAATTACTTTACTATAAACCTGTGTTGGATTGCGCCCATTCGGATCCATATCTTGCACGCCCGCCCAATGATATATGATATCGCGTAAAATAGCATCTCTTTCTTCTTGGGCATGAACGTTACTCACAGTTATATCTGTTATTTCGCCTGTTTCATACGGAAGCGTGATTTCCAAGTCTGTATTTTCTGTTTTGCTTTCCTGATTTGTTTCTGGCGTGATCGTATGGTTATAATCAAAATTGATATATTGTTCCACTAACGTGCGCAACTCACCACTCTCATCTTGCGCCATTGCCTCTCGCAATGAACAGACTTTGCCGCTACCGCCAATTTCCGGCAGAAGGAAAATATCATCTGGAATAATAATCTGTTGCAAAGATTGGCTGTCAATAGTATCCCTTTCAAACCACACATCGTGGATTGAAATTTCTGAACCGTCTTTTTTTCCGGTGCTTATTTGATTGTGCATATTCCCGTTTTCATCTGCAACTTGTTGCTGTTTATAGTTTAGGTTTATTTCTGTTATGCCTACGCTATCCAAACTTTTTAACTCATTAACATCTGTATAGCCATTTTGATTTGCATCCTGCCATACTTTTACCTCATTCCAAGCTTTATCTTGGTTTGAAAAAATCCCATCACCGTTACTATCTAATTCTTTTAACGCTTCAAAACCATTTGCAGCTGTTTCGTTATTGCTTAATATTGTACTATTACCAAATAATTCCGTTCCATTATCAATCAGTCCATTTCCATTCAAATCGCGTACAAGTACGCCATCTTCGGCTGAAATCCACCCTGTTTTTTCTGCAAAACCATCGTTCTCGTGGTCAAAATACACACCGTCTGCAACGGAAGTCGTTCCAATAACGCCATCCCCATTTAAATCTACGGCCAAAGGCGAACGTGTTGTTTCTGCTGTTTCAAAGTTCTCATTCAATTCGTCTCCAATTTCTCCAACATCGCCAACACCTGTATCGGGAGGAAGCGGAGTAGAAGGCTGACCAGAGCCAGTCCCTGTTCCAGGTTCTGGATCCGGTTTTTCTACAACGTCTTTTAAAATAACCTTATTGCCTGCTTCATATTCAAAAATCCGATCATTACCAATTTCGTATACTTTGCGCGCCCCGCCGTTAATGCATACTATCTCCCGATACCACATGTCATATTCCATACCCCCTTATTTTTCTTCCAGTTCCAACCTAAATTAGCTATAATATTTATATTATTGGAATTATAAATATGAGTTATAGTGTTTTGATTTACATCTGAACCGAAGAATTTCTCAACAAAACCTATATAATCAGATGTTAATGTTTCAGTAGTTTCTTTCCCTTCTGAATCAATAAATACGTATTCTACGCTGTAATCACCAACAGGATCTTTAAAATACGAAGGAGCATTAAAAATTGTGGTTTGCTTACCCTTTATCATACCAATTAAACCTGCAAGGTGTCCCCCTAAAGAATGACCGGTTAGAGTTATATTTGAATATCCTTTACCTTCATGCGTGTTAATTGTTTCTACGACAGTATAATAATCATAAATTCCTGGAATTGATGTTGGAATTTTGAGATATCCTCCTTGTTTTGGTTCCCCTTCAACTATCTGGTTTATGATGGAGCCTTGAGCATTGGCTACCTGCATATAATAATTATATGCTTCAATAAATTGCTCCGTTGCCATACCTCTTTTACAGATATCATAGTCATCTCCATAATCAAACAATCCGCCAGGAAAATCATCAGTACCAGCGATGGCATAAACTACCTCATTTGTTTCTTTATTTCTTACCCAACATGCTTTAAACCCTGTTGAGAGATCGCTATAGCTATCAATAACTTCAAAATTTTGAAAAAGAAAATTACGTTCTGTTTCAGAAAACTTTGACGCATCTAAATCCAAGAAATTATCGCCAACAGATACACCTTCGTAAGCTACCTTACTTAATAAAGCATTAATATATTCGTTATTGGGATTGAAAGAAGTAGTCTCACTCATGTTGTATCTCCTAAAATTGTGTAAAATTTAATGTTTCATTATTGTCATCTAGTTATAAAATGTAACAGCTTGATTATCCTCCATCATTTGATAACTTAATATATTTTTCATATTCATTTTTGAACTGGGCTTTATTCGTCATAAATATATTGCCATATCCGCAATAGCTTAACGATGGCTTGCGCAGCCACTCACTTTCATAACCTTTAATTAAAAGCTTTGAATATAATGTTGCTATTGTTGTTTTTGTTCCTTCATTGTCGAGCATGGCTATTGATAAGAATAATGGATTCGAATATTTTTTAGGCTTTAAATAATCTGGTATATCTAGGTTACTTTTACGTACTTTACACAGGATAACATTCTCTTTTCTTAATAACTCTTTTGCTATATCTTCTTTTACCCAACCACACGTTTCATACACAAGAATAGAATGTTCCCAATGTACATCAGGCAAGTCATGAAAAGAAGGTATCTGATTAATTTCTTGAATGTTAGGAACAAGTTTTCCATCTTCCTCATGAAAAAAACGCTTTGGCAGATAAATTGGATTATATTCAGCTTCAGGGGTTGTGAAAGGACAACTTAACTGAAACCCTAAAGTGACAATTTTATCAAACGCTATAAGAGAAAAAGGAACTGCCAGAAATATAATTAAGTTACGAGTAGGATTTGCTGTTTTTTTATTCCAAAGAATGAAAGCAATAAGAGCTGGCAGGAAAAAAATTGGATCTAATAAACCCGCGGTGTATTTATGCATTCTAATCGCAATAAAATATAAATATATTAAAAGAGCAAGTAGTGGTATAAAAACTAAATTTCTTTTTTTGCTTTTATAATACATTGGCAATGCAAGCATAGAAACTGTAAAAATAGGCCAAGATACTAGCCAGGCTATTGTTATCCAGAAACCTGCAGCTAACTCCCCATGATGATATACAAAGATTTCCGGTAAAGAAATGATCAACAATACCAGATAAGTAATCTTGAAAATGTTTAACACTTTCTGTTCAGGAGGAAATAGTTTTTCTGTGATTTGTTTAATTCTACTCATTTTCAACTCCGAAAATTTTGATTCTATGCAACAAAACCTTTGCCGGGTGGGCGGCAAAGGTTTGATGATGTTTGAAAACATAATTTGAAATCTGAGAGGTGGCCAAAACGAACGAAACACCTGAAACAATGTCCGATGGAGGTAGTCCATGGGGATGGCCGTTAATTGGCCGTTCCGTATAATAGTCCATTCCAACCTCTCCTATTAAGAGTAACTTTGTTGTTAGTTTCACTCTATAATATTAATTATGCAAGGAAATTATTTTTTATTTTTTTCGTTCTATTAATATTTTGTTAGATTTTCATTTTAAACTGTTGGCGGCACTTGCTTTGACTCTGTGGATAAAACTTTAGATTATACTTATGTAAGAAACTATTTATCAATAAGTGTAAATTTTTGCTTTATTTTTGGGCTTTCTCTCTTTATGATATTTTTCATTAAAGCTTTGCAACTGATTTGTGAGCAACCATGGGTAATACTTCTTTTCAAGACATTGACACCGGACTGGCCTGTTTTGCGATTATGGCGAATTTCTTTGAAAAGCCAATCTCTATTGACCAAATCAAACATAAATATGATCGGCAGAATTCACATTTTGAAGAATATGAACTGCTGCAATTGGCCAAGGAATTTTCTTTCAAAGCCCGCTTTGTCGAAACCAAGTGGGAGCGTTTGGACAAGACGGCGCTTCCGGCAATCGCCCAGAGCAAAGACAATACTTATTTTATTATCGGCAAAGTTGCTGAGAGTAAGGTTTTGATTCAAGACCCCGCCAAAGGCAACCACCCCGAGGTTTTGAGCAAAGAAGAATTTATGAACAGATGGAACGGCAGGCTCTTAATGATGACCTGCCGTGAGTTTATCAACGGCAAAAACCGCAAGTTTGACATTTCATGGTTTATTCCCGCGGTGGTCAAATATCGCAGGCTGTTCGGCGAGGTTATTCTGGCCTCATTCTTTTTACAGCTGTTTGCGCTGGTGTCGCCGTTGTTGTTTCAGGTGGTGATTGACAAGGTGCTGGTTAACCGCGGGCTTTCCAGCCTTGACGTGTTGATGGTGGCGCTAATCTGCATCGGGATTTTTGAAACTCTGCTTGGCGGGCTGCGGACTTATACCTTCTCGCATACCACCACCCGCGTGGATGTGGAGTTAGGCGCGAGTTTGTTTAAGCATCTCATTCGGCTGCCGCTGTCTTATTTCGGCGTGCGGCGGGTCGGCGACACGGTGGCGCGGGTGCACGAATTGGAGAATATCCGCAATTTTCTGACCGGTTCGACCTTAACCCTGATTATTGACTTCTTTTTTACCATTATCTTTTTTACGGTGATGTTCTTTTATTCCAAGACTTTGACGCTGTTGGTTTTGCTCTCCATTCCTTTTTATGTGCTGCTGTCCTTGTTCTTCACGCCAATTTTGCGTTCGCGGATTGATGAGCGGTTTCGCCGCGGAGCGGAGAACCAGTGTTTTCTGGTGGAAGCGGTTTCGGGCGTGGAGACGGTTAAGTCTTTAGCCGTCGAGCCGCAGATGCAACGCCGTTGGGAGCAGCAGCTGGCGGCCTATGTCGGGTCTTCTTTCAGAGCTTCTCACATCAACAATATTGCCGGACAGCTCGTGCAGCTGGTGCAGAAAATTACCATGGCTCTGACCTTGTGGATTGGCGCAAGTTTGGTGATGAAAGGAGAGCTGTCGGTCGGGCAGCTGATTGCCTTTAACATGTTATCCGGTCGCGTAACGCAGCCGATTTTGCGCTTGGCGCAGTTGTGGCAGAATTTCCAGCAGGCTAAAATCTCTATTGAAAAGCTGTCTGACATTCTTAATAATCCGGCCGAAAATACCGAAACCCTGTCCAAAGGCTCAATGCCGGAGATTAAAGGCGATGTGGAATTTAAGGACATTACTTTCCGCTATGTACCGAACGGGCCGGAAATTCTTAAAAAGATGAGTTTCAAAGTCAAGGCCGGACAGAAAATCGGTTTTGTCGGGCCGAGCGGCTCGGGCAAATCGACCGTCACCAAGCTGATTCAGCGTCTGTATATTCCGGAAAGCGGTAAAGTGCTGATTGACGGGATTGACATTTCCACCGTCGATACGGCATGGTTAAGGCGGCAAATCGGCGTCGTTTTGCAGGAGAACTACTTATTTAACAAGAGTGTGCGGGAAAATATCGCCCTAACCAATCCGGCAATATCCATGGACAGGATTATTGCCGCAGCCAAGTTGGCCGGCGCGCACGATTTTATTACCGAACTGCCGGACGGCTATGACACGATTATTGAGGAACGCGGCTCATCGTTATCCGGCGGACAGCGGCAGCGGATTGCGATTGCTCGCGCTTTGGTCAACAATCCGCGGATTTTGATTTTTGACGAGGCGACCTCGGCGCTTGATTATGAATCCGAACGGATTATCCAGCAGAATATGGCATCAATCTGTAAAGGGCGGACGGTGTTTATGATTGCGCACCGGCTCTCGACCGTGCGGGAATGCGACCAGATTATTACCATTGAAAAAGGCGAGATTACCGAAACCGGCACTCATGAAGAACTTTTGAAACGCGGCGGGCGCTATGCTTATCTGTGGAACAGCCAGACCGCGCCGATTGTGCCCGCCAATGAGGAGAATGCGGCATGATGGAGCAGCTCAAAAGATATTGGGAAATTGCCAAGCTGGCTCTACTGCAGGAAAAAGCCGTCCAAGACAGCAAAATCAAAGGTATGAACGAGCATGAAAAAGAGTTCCTGCCGGCGGTGTTGGAAGTGACCGAGATGCCGCCGTCTCATGCGGCCAGGTTATTGACATACGTCATCATGCTGATGTTTACAGTGCTGATTTTGTGGTCAATCTTAGGCAAAATCGACATTATCGCTACCTCGGCCGGAAAACTGATGCCTGCCTCAAACATCAAGACCATTCAAACCCTGACCGACAGCGAGATTGAAGAAATCTATGTTCAGGAAGGGCAATATGTCAAAGAAGGGCAAGACCTGATTAAATTTAACCAGACCGAGGTTCTGGCGAACATTAATCGGGTGGAAAACGAAATGGAGGCCTTGGAAATCGCGATTTCAAGGCTAAAAGCCCTGTTATCGGATGATCCGGAGAAGAATTTCAGTTATAATCCGGATATTGACGAATATTTAATTAAAATGCACACGGATTTGCTTAAAAGCCAGATGACCGAGAAAGCGGCCAAGATTGAAGTTCTGAACGGGCAGATTACCAAGGCTGAGAAAGAAAAAGAGACTATTCAGGCCGATTTGACCCGCATTGAGAAACTGCTGCCGAGTGTGCAGGAGCGGATTGAGAAAAAGAAAATCCTCGTGGATAAGAAGCTTTTGGCGCGGCTGACTTTTCTGGAGCAGGAAGAAGAATTGACCAATTTGCAGGAACAGCGCAACGTACAGGCTAAGAAAATGGCGGAAACCGAAGCGAATATTGAATCGCTCAAAAAAGAACAGCGGCAATATCTGGCCGAGTTTGACAAGAACATTATGCAGGAGTTGACCGAAAGCCGCGAGAAACTGGCGTCTTATCAGCAGGAACTGATTAAATATCAGGAAGCTTTGAAACGCACCATCGTTAAAGCGCCGCTTTCGGGCTATGTTCAGCAGCTGGTTTATCATACCAAAGGCGGCGTGGTTGAAACTGCCAAGCCGATTATGAACCTGGTGCCTGAAGATTATAAACTCGAAGCGGAAGTGCAGATTTTGAACAAAGACATCGGCTTTGTGCGGCCGGAACAGGACGTGGAAATCAAAATCGACAGCTTCCCGTTCACCAAATATGGTACAATTAAAGGCAAAGTCCGTAACATCTCGGGTGATGCGATACAGGACGAAAAACTCGGTTTGGTATTTAACGCCCGACTAACACTCTTGGATAACAAAATCAAAGCCGATGGACAGATTATCCAGCTCAAACCCGGCATGAGCGTGACCGCCGAAATCAAAACCGGCAAACGCCGCGTGATTGAATATCTGCTCTCTCCGGTGATGAAATACCTCAACGAGAGTATGCGGGAGAGGTAGAGTTGACTAAAAATATTTTTTATTTTATAAAACTATAATGTAAATACAAACTATGGAAATGTACTATGCCTAATCCTCTTCAGAAAAAATTTGATAATTTAGTAAAATCTCTGCGTGAGAAATGGAAAAGAGAGTATACTCAAGAACCCTATCTAAAGGGAATTATAATGAACAATGATGGATCTACCCTAAGAGGGATTAGCAAGGCAAATTTAGAAATCCGTTTTCCATTAACGGTTATTTGTGGAGCGAATGGTTCAGGGAAAACGACATTCTCTCAACTAGCTATTTTAGCTTTTCATGCGGATAGACGTCCCAAAAATTTATTAAGCCGTTATAACTATTATACTTTTACGGATTTTTTCCAATATACGGCTAAAGAAAGAACTCAAACCGGTATTGTTATAAAATATGAATATACCGCTCCTATTGATAAATCAGGTACAACCGAGAAAATTATTAACAGACGATCTGATCGTTGGATGCGTTATTTTAGTGGCAAACCATCAAGACCTTCTCGTCCAATAAAGAAAGCAACTGAATTTATTGGACTTTCCAGAATTGTAGCCGCTTTCGAAAAGAAAGGGGCTCAGAATAAGCTGTATTCACTGAAATCTAAAAAGATTTCTTGCAGTAATCAAATGAATACGTATCTCGAAGAAATTTTAAGGAAACCTTATGATTATATGTATGGAGAAAAGCATGATAGATCAGGACATTTTGCGTTAAATGATTATGGATGTTATACCAGCTTTAATTGTGGTGCCGGAGAAGAATGTATTGCAACTATTTTATCATCTCTACTATCATGCCCCAATAATAGTATTATTGCTATTGAAGAAATTGAAATAGGTATTCATCCTGCTTGTTTACAACCTTTGATGAGAGTAATCTTAGAAATTATAAATGATAAGAATTTACAGGTTATTATAACATCTCATTCACCTTATTTTATGAGGTGCTGTCCCAAAGATGCATTGGTTTGGTTAAAACGGCTTGGAAATGATTGCAGATTTATTCAAGGACCTAATGTCGAAATGATAGTAAATGATTTAGGTGCTGAACCTCATAAAAACCTTTATATCTTTTGTGAAGATGATGTGGCAGAAACTTTTGTAAAGACTATCATTTCAAAGAAAGAAGAAAGAAATTTAATTCAAACGATTAGTGGACTTGGAAGCTACAATAAGTTAGTTAATATTGCACTAAAGTTTAAGGAAAAATTGAATATTGATGAGAAGAAAATATTCATTCTATACGATGGTGATGTTACAGATGATGATGAGAAAAAATCAAAAGCGGAAAAAGATGCTACGGATCATGGATTTCAATATGATTTTCTTCCATCAAAATTTTCTCCTGAAAAATATATTGTGAGTAAAATTAATCAAAATAAAAATTTTCTCCTTGATTTATTTGGATATGAAGAGCAAGAATGTTTAGATTTTAATTCTTTAGATGATCCCCATTCTATATTCCAATATCTTTCCCGAACAGTTGGTAATACCGATAATGAAGATGGAATAATTGAAACGAAGAATAAAATAATAGATAAAATTTGTAGAGAAAATTCAAGTGACTTTAAAGAAATAAAAGAAAAAATTCAAGCAATGTTAAAATGATAACGGTTGTTTATGTTATATTTTTATTCTAGTGAATAGCTATATTAATCTTTCAAATTTTTCCGTCAATTTATATGTTCTTGCTTTTTTGGATTCATTGGCATATTGCAAAAAGCCTTCGGCAATCCATTGGCGGAGCAAAAATCGTGCGGATTGAGGCGAGATGCTTAAAATTTCTGCAATTTGCAAACTGTTGGCCTCTTTAAATTCAGCAAATAGTTCTAAGACTTTTCGCTGTTTAATATCAAGCTCACGCAGTAAAGGACTTTTGTCCGAAGTAAATCCTTTTGTCTTTTCATCTTTGGCATGTTCATTGACTTTGCCAAAAGCATCGGCAACACCGGCAACAAAATACTCCAGCCAAGAAGTTATATCCGCCTCATGCCGTCCGTAATAATAGTTATGGTGCGGATGTGTTTGCAAAGCATCATAATAACGGATTAAATCTTTGGCATAATATTCTTCCAACGAGTAAATACCTTTTAGCCCGTAACCGCCTTTGCGCAGGATAAAGCTTGCCAAAAGTCTGGCTGTTCGTCCGTTCCCGTCATAATAAGGGTGAATAGTTACAAACTGATAATGTACAATTCCCGCAACCAGCGGTACAGGCAAATTTCCGGCATTTTGCACCCATTGGCAAAAATCCAGCATCATCTCCGGCACATCTTTAGCTTCCGGCGGCAGATAAATTTTAGCATCGGTCTCACTATCATAAATCGCATTCTGATTATCACGATACGGAATTGTGCTTTTGCTGGCTTCTACCAAACTGTGAATGTTGGCGATCAGCTTTTCATCAAAAGAACGATTGGCAACAACAGCCTCTTCCATAGCATTCCATGCCTTGTAATAAGCTCTGACTTCCTGCTCGTCCTTTTCTCTCTGTGGCAATTTTCGTCCATTCAGAGCCTCGGCGACTTCTTTTCCCGTCAGACGATTGCCTTCAATCTGCATTGAATAGTGTATTGTTGCTACTTTGGCACTTTCCCGCAAAGATAATAAAAGCTGTGGCGATATAGGCTGATTTTCAAATTGCTGTTTAATAACCTCAATTTTTGCCAGATTTGTAAGCATCTGAGCCGTTACCGTATATTTAGGATTAAAAGCCATAACAATTTCCTTAACATTATTTCAACATTAAAATAATATTATTTAAATATTAAATCAACATTAAAATAGATAAATAGAAGTTTGTTGTTCCTTATCTGATTTAAATATTTAAGCCTCGCATAGGGAACAAAATTTCGGCGGAGATTTTTACGATAGCAGGGAAAGTGGTTTTTGCAAACATTTTAAGAATATAATCAAAAAATGATCAGGATAGGAAAGCTTCTTATCTAATTTCATTGATTTATAACGTATGGCCAAATACATAAACAAAAAAAAGCCAAATATATAATTAAAAACTTGCCAAACACATAAATTGAAAGTATATTAATTTTGAAAACCGATAATTGGAGAAGTTGCATGAAAAAATATAGACCAAGAATAGCTGATAAAATTTTACAAAGAAAAATTGCTAGTAAAGGTGCTGTATTGATTGAAGGGGCCAAGTGGTGCGGAAAAACAACTACAGCCTGTCAAATAGCTAAGAGTGTCTTATATATGCAAGATCCTACGCAAAAGCAGCAAAATTTAGAATTAGCCGAAATAAACCCTGCTCGTTTGTTGCAGGGAAAAACTCCCAGGCTTATTGATGAATGGCAATTGGCTCCCAAACTTTGGGATGCTATCCGCTTTGAAATAGATCAGAGAGATGAATTCAGCCAATTTATTTTGACAGGTTCGGCTGTCCCGGCAGATATGTCAGAAATATCGCATACTGGCACAGGACGAATTTCGCATATGTTAATGCGTCCAATGAGCTTATTGGAATCAGAAGAGAGTACCGGTTCAGTTTCTTTAAAAGAATTATTTGATGGCCATACTGATATTAATGGAAATAATAATCTGGATATAGATTTGTTATCTTTTATTATCTGCCGAGGCGGATGGCCAAAATCTATAGATGCCTCTCACGAAGTTGCATTGCAACAGGCCATAGATTATTTTGATGCCATTGTTAATATGGATATTTCAAGAGTGGATAATGTACAGAGAGATGCAGAAAAATCTAAGAGATTATTACGATCATATGCAAGAGCTATTGGTACTCAGACAAAAATTCCATCAATAACGCAGGATGTATTAGCCAATGAACTTGAAGAAAATGAAAATATATCTGGAAAAAGTGTCACGATTAATGCATATGTGAATGCTTTGAAAAAAATATTCGTTATTGAAGATACGCCTGCATGGAATCCTAATCTGCGTTCTAAAACAGCAATTCGATCTTCAGATACCAGATATTTCACGGATCCGTCCATTGGAACAACTGCATTAGGTTTGGGACCTCAAGACTTAATCAATGATTTAAATACAATGGGACTTTTATTTGAAAATCTATGTATTCGAGATTTGAGAATATATGCCGAAGCTTTAGATGGAAATGTTTACCACTATAGAGATAAAAATGGATTAGAATGTGATGCGGTCATCCATTTACGTAATGGTTCTTATGGATTAATAGAAATAAAGCTCGGGGGTGACAGCCGTATTGCAGAGGGTGTAGAAACTCTTAATAAATTGGCATCTAATATTGATACATCCAAAATGAAAGCTCCTTCATTTAAAATGGTGCTAACAGGTGTCGGTAATTATGCATATAAACGCAAGGATGATATTCTGATAGTTCCCATCGGTTGTTTAAAGGACTAATGGTAATGTTGATAACAGGATATAAGGAATATTATGGACAACAATAATTTATCTACGGAATATGATACTATTTTTGAAGATGATAAATTAGGCATAAAATCATCTGTCATTGATTTTGCCCATTTAATTGAGCAAAACACCTATATTGAGGGCGGTGTTTCTAAAGTTTATTCAATTTCAGCGGATTTTGGAACTGGAAAAACCTTTTTTTGTGAAAAATTAAAGAGCGTCCTTGAAAAAGATGGAGTACAGACAACCAAAATGAATATCTGGGAGATGGATTTTTATGAAGATCCTCTTATGCCAATATTGGCAAAATTAAATGAAATTTATGAAAAGGATGGCAGAAAACTGCCAACAAAAATTATAGATTCCACTTTAAAATTTTCTAAAAATTCGCTTGCGTTCTTATGTGGCACCGCAATTAAAAGCATATCTCAGGAAGCCCTGAATGTTGATATTATTGAGGAATTTAAAAATCATTTTTCTTCAAAATCACTTTATGATGATTTTAATCAATATCAAAAAGCTCTCAAGGAACTAAAAGAAGCATTAACTCAATGGGCAAGAACCTCTGACAAACCGATAATCATAATTATTGATGAATTGGATCGTTGCAGCCCGGATTATGCCGTAAGAACCTTGGAGGTATTAAAACACTTTTTTGATGTTTCTGGTTTTGTCTTTGTATTGGCGATAGATGAAAATCATCTTGAGAGTTCTGTAAAATGTTTATTTGGAACTGAAAATTTTGAGGGGTATAAGCGCAAATTTATAAATAATACATTTTTATTGCCACATCCGGATAAAAAAGCATTTGCTGAATTTTTGTATGATAGATCCGGAATTGATACTGTTATAAAGAAAATACAGGAAGAAAAACGGGAATTAGTATTTCTGATTGATACCTATAATGTATTCTGCTGTTCATTTTCATATAGCAGATACGGTGATGGAGCCGGAGAAATTGAAGCAAATAAATATAATGCACTTCAAACGTCAGAAAATATCATTAAACGTTATTTTGCGGCCTATAGCATTTGGTTTAATTTTTCACTGCGACAAATGGAACAGGTTTTTGACCGGCTAGTTATGTTTATAAAGCAGATCGCCATTGGACATGAGCTTTTCTCGCCTGATTTAGCCGTATTCTTAGTATGTTTACATGAATTCGATGTAAAAGTATATAATGCAATGAAGGTTAATAAAGATCCATATGGATACCCAATCATTAACAGAAATCATAGTGATCTCGGAGTATTTTATTTTACAAAAAAAATTTACGGTGATAAGGCATATAAAATGTTGGAAGTTTTTGACCGAAATATTGCCCCTGAACTCTTAGAGATAGGGACATTCTCATATTTCTTTCAAGATCGAAATACAAAAAACAAATTTTTTATTAAGGATAATATCGACAGATTCTTTTATATTGAAGAACAAAATTGGCTTCGTGAGCAATATGCCCTTAGAACACAAAACGTGCTTACGCCGGAAACAAATTTCAATCTGGGGAACTTCAAGCAAAATTATTTTGATAAAATGGATTTTTTATCTCATTTTGAATAAAGTCATTCCTCGGGATTAAGATTATCAATATCTACAATGCTTTCCAGGTGTTCCAGAATATCAGGGTTGTTGATCCGGAGATAGCGGTTTACACGCGGATTCATTACCAAGGTTTTAACATATCCCTTGACCAGTGTAAAATTTAGGACATTCAGACCGTAATTTTCCTCAATTTCCTCATATTCGCCGTGTAGCCGGTTAATTTCCTCCTCCAGTTTGGTAAAATGGCTGAAGTCTGTTACAGCCGGCCTCTGCTGCCGCCGGGGCACAGCAAGCTGTTCATCTGACGTAGCAAGCCAGATGGAACGAGCAAATGATGAAGTAAAAGTTTTGCTTTCGACCATAATCTTAGTCGCTTCAATCTGGCGCTCCGGTTTCATTCTGGCCAAATAATAAAACACCTTGGAACTCACAATTTTATCTTTCAGCATCTCTACGACCTCTTCGCAAATGCCTTTCAGTAGATTTTTCTTATGACGGATATTTTCAGGATTCATATTTAGAACCCATGCCAGACGTTCAATGGAAACACCGCGATTGATGGCTTTTTCTATCATTTTCTGTTCCTGGACATTGGAGAGCCGATTGACATGTTTGTTGTAGGTAAAATTTTCATTATCGGTAGAAACAAGGCAATCTACTTCCTGTATATCCAAGTCCTTAAGTGCATTCAAACGCAGATGGCCATCCAAAAGCGTATAACCGTCGTCGCTAAAGGTTACGATCGGCGCTTCAATCAGGCCGATTTCGCGAACGGAAGAAACAATCTGGGCATATTTTCGGGAAGCAAATACATCCTTATTTATCTCTTTTGAAGGGGTTATTTCTGAAAGTTTTAAACGAATGATTGCCTGTTCAAAGGCCTTATTTAATTTTTTATCCATGAATCTGTAACCTTTCAGCTAAATATTTCGGCAGTTTTTCCAATTCTTCTGCTTTCAATAAGTTATAAAAATTCTCGTTGCCAAGCAGGCTCTTGATGCTTTGGGTAACAAAAATCAGTGAATTTTCAACCCGATCATTCTTGGCAATAATCAACTTTGTCCGTTTGATTTCCTGCTCGTAAAGAGCCTGAACATCTTGTGCCGTCAACTGCTTGGCACTGCACTTTTTCTTATAAATACTTTTGCCTTTTTTAATTCGCCGTTCTATCAAATCCTTTACAAAAGCTAATTTATTACCGCGAATCTGTCCGGCTTCGTAAGCTTCACGCAAGACATTCTGAACATCCTTGTCATCTGCATCCGAAATATCAATTGCTACGTTTAGCGGAATACGATCCGTATAGACGGCGTTAATCAAGCGTTCTTCCCCTCGAAACAACAACTTGCTGATTTGGTTGATATATTCTGCAGTAAAGCCTGTTTTGCGGGCGATCTCGGCCGAGGAATATCCCTTATCCTTGAGCTGTTTAATTCCCTGAAGCAGTTTGGTCGGGGAATAATTTCGCCGGGCAATGTTCTCAACAAGGCTCATAATCAGGGTTTCTTCTTCATCGGCATCAATGATAATTGCCGGAATCTCCGTCTGGTTATTGGCAATATAAGCCTCTAAACGCCCTTGACCGCAGACCAGATCATACTCTTTGCCATCCGTAAAATCTAACCTCCGGGAGACGGTAATCGGACGTTTCAGGCCGACATCTTCAATATTTTTCTTAATTTCGTTGGCAATTTTACGGTTACGTTCCCGCGGATTGAGAATGTTAATCTTTTCAATTGGGATATTTTCCAGAATTTGACGGCGATTCATTAGGCATCCTCCCAATAGCGGATAGAATTGCGACGGGCCATTTCAAACAGTTGGCTTAAATCCGGGAAACGGTAAGAATCGAGCACCCCTTTGTTTTGTTCGGAAAGCAATAGCTTAGGATCCCTAAAATCCAGAGCCGGCAGCAGATAGTAGTCCAAGACGTTTTTATTATCGGCGGACATGCGCACGGCAATGGTTATATCCGGGAAAAGAGAAGTATCAAAACGGACTTTCCAACGGAGACTGTCATTGGGAAGTTGCTTACACCGGCAAATGACAATGGATGCCGAAAAATAGTCGTTGACATTCAAAAGGTCATTTTCGGCATCAATCTTAACATCCCCGCCGATTTCCTGGATTTTACCTATCGTCTCCTCAAAAATATTTTTATGCAGCCCGCGCAAAAAGCGGTTAATTTCAATAAAACTGTAATCCCGTTCTGGATCGTAACCGATAAGCTGATAAGCCCGGACCAGGCTGCCAAAGCGGCTGGAATAGATGGAACTTGACGGCATATCGGGGCTTTCGTTGATGATAAGGGCAGACAGATAGCCTTTCTTGGCTTGTAAATCCTTTAATTTCTGCAAAAGCTCATCATTGGAGAAACGTCTGGCACGGGCGTTAATGATGCCTTTGGCGATATAAAAGACGCTCGGATCAACGATTGCCTCAAAAGCTCCTTCTTTGCGAATCCATTCGCTTTCCGGATTGACCACGCGCTTAGTCTTTAATTTAAATGAAATACGGTTGGAAACATTATTGCCGATATATTTCTCATTGGTTAAGACTTGATTGACCGTTGCCTTAGTCCAAGTACGATTTAAGTCGGTGAGAACTCCCTGTTGATTAAGAATATCAGCGATTTCCTGTTCGGTTTTCAGTTCCTCGGTAAACATTTTATACATCCAGCGGATAATTTTTTGCTCTTCTTCCGGCCCTGGAACTAAAATGACCCGGTCAGTGGCAATGCTTTTGTGTTCTCCGGCAACAAGAATCCCCTTATGTTCGCCATGCTCGTTTACCAGCATACGCCGCAGCCCGAATCCGGCAAAGCCACCCTGACGGTAGCCAAGGTTGATTAAACGGCATTTTCCGGCAAAGACTTTGCAAGAAAGCTCTCGGCTATATTCGGCCGCCATTGTCCGTTTAACGCCTTTAACAATAGTTGCGACAGGACTGCCGTCATTATCAAACTGCTCGTTACAATATTTTACCGGCGTTCCGGCTCTCTTGCAGATGTACTCGTAATATGCACTTTCATCGGCATCCTGAAATCGTCCCCAGCGGGTGACGTCTAAAACCAGAATGGCTTTATATTCAGCCTGATGGCTTTGAACGTCTTTCAACATTTGCTGCAAAGCAGCACGGCCTGCGATATTCAAACCGCTTTTACCACCATCGGTATAAGTTTTTATAATTTCATAGTCATTACGTTCCGCATATTCGCGGATGGCTGCAGCTTGATTTTCCGGAGAGTATTTCTGATGCTCCGTCGACATCCGAATATACATGGCTGCAGGTATTTTGTCTTTGTTCATTAGTTACTCAGTCCTTTTATAATGTTTGTTGCTTTCTATAATAATAAGAGGAGTAACAATGTCTAATGAAGAAAAGCACCAGATCTGGTGCTATTTTGGTGTAGAAAAATTTATTATCGGCAACAATGAGGAACTTTCTGCTCTTTTGACCAAACTGCTTCGACATCACCATAAGCGGCAGATTTACAAATATGTGGCACATAATTTAGATATCAACATGTATATCTCGCGAAATTGGTTCCAGAAAAACACGGGAATCAGCGCGTATCATCTTATTCTTCTGATGCGGGAATATGACTTTATTAAAGAAATCGTAGATGAGATGGTTAAAAATTAATTTATTATAGATGCAATATATTGATAAATATGCTAACAATTTATATTCTAAAAAATAAAAGAATTTAATAAAAAAGTCTTGATTTCATAATGTACTGCTATAATGTAGATATATAATTTGTTTTAATGAAGGGCATTTATCAATGGGTAGCAACACAGTTAATAGTTCTCCAACAAAAAACTTTTTTATTAATATGCTAACGAGAGACATCAGCTTAAATGATGCTATATTAGATCTACTTGATAACTGTCTTGATGGAGCCTTGAGAAGCCAGAATCACATATCACAAAATAAAAATGAGAAAAACTATAATAGTTTTGTGGCCAAGATTACGATAACTAAAGATAATTTTACAATAAGTGATAATTGTGGTGGTATTTCTCGAGAGCTTGCTGAAAATTATGCATTCCGGATGGGAAAGCAAAATTATGAACAAAACCATGATGCTACTATTGGTATATATGGTATTGGTATGAAAAGAGCAATATTTAAAATTGGTCGAAGCGCCATTGTTTCTACCAAAAGGGGACGAGAAGCTTTTTCAGTAACAATTCCTGCTAACTGGGCTGATACGGATAACGATTGGACGTTTGAGATTAAAGATAATGATTTGTCTTGTTTACCATATGATGGTACAACTATTTCTATAAATGACTTAACGTCAGGAGTTGCCATTCAATGGGGTGATCAAGACGCGATTGATTATTTTGTAGAAAGTTTAATCTCGGAAATAAAAGCTAGTTATAGTTTAATTATCGAAAAAGGTTTCACAATTTATGTAAATGATCATAAAGTTAAAGCTAATCCTATACAATTACTTCTTTCCAAAGATAACGGTTTTAAACCATATATTTTTAAGAAAACATATGATGATGTTAATGTCAATTTAATTGTTGGTTTTTATGCTCCTCCGCCCTCAGATGATGATCTTGATGAAAGTGTTGAATCTAAACGTTCTTCTGCAGATGCAGGGTGGACTGTTGTTTGCAATGACAGAGTCGTATTATATAATGATAAAAGCTACATTACAGGTTGGGGAGAAGCTGGTGTTCCTCAGTATCATACACAATTTATTGGGATTCGAGGAATTGTTATCTTTGAAAGCACCAATCCTGCTAAATTGCCTATGACAACCACTAAACGGGGTATTGATTTATCTTCTCCTATTTATGCTGATGTAAAAAATAAAATGAGAGAAGGTTTGAAACTCTTTACTAACTATACCAATCAGTGGAAAGGACAAAACAAACAAGAGCGTATTTATTCCGAAAAAGCTGAAAGTTACCCATATACTCAGTTAATTAAAGAAGATAAAGCTTTTGAAAAACAATATGGATTAAATTACAGAAAAAAAGACGGTGGGCAACTGTCGCAGCCTGATCTTCCCAAACCTATTAATGAAAAGAAGCATCTCATTATTAGATATTCAAAATCAATTGATGATATACATACAGTAAAGGTCTTTTTTTCTCCAGACGAAAGCATTGAAATGAAAGCCTCTGAAGTAGGAGAAAAATGTTTTGACTATATCTTGTCCAAACAAAACGAAAACCATTAATCTCGGAAATGAAGAAATGAGTGTTATTAGTACACAACCTTTTTATCATTTAAGACCCAATAAATATATTGATAGATGCCTTTTTGTTAATGTATTAAATTGTTTATCAAAACCTTATGGTCTACATGAATATCAATATGTTGGTTTTGGTTCATTTCAATTTGATGACTTTAAGCTGATTCATGCGCATCTTGGTATATCAAAAATGATATCCCTTGAGAGTGATCCTTTAATTTGTTCAAGAGCTGAGTTTAATAAACCTTTGAAATGCATAACAATAAAAAATACAGATAGTACTGATTTTATATCTAAATCTGAGTTAGATCAGAATAGCATATTTTGGTTTGACTATACATCTCCTAAAGATTTAGGAAAACAGTTTTCAGATTTTTGTACATTGCTTAACAAAGCAAATGTTCATGATATTATAAAAATAACATTAAATGCTTACCCTGCTGCTTTATTAAACAGAAAAGATGAACAGTCTGACCAAGAGGTCCAAGAACAACGATTAAAAATTTTAGAACAGATGATAAAAGAATATATGCCTTCTGAAACAAATTATACTGAAATGGAAAAAGATAAATATCCATTGTTATTATTGAAATGTATAAAAAAAGCTTGCTATCAAACACTTAATGAGCTTTCTTATCCTAAACGATTTGTACTTCCAGTTATATCCACTGTATATCAAGATGGACAACAAATGTTAACTTTTACTGGTATTATTTTGGAAGCATTAAGTGCCGAAGATAAACAAAGAAAAGAAGAAGATACTGTAAAGATGCTAAATTTACATCAGGACATCCCTTTTGGCAGATGGGATAGTCTATGTAAAATTGATGTCCCGTGTCTCACACCTAAAGAGATTTTGGCTTTAAACAATTTACTTCCGGATACTGAAGTTGAACAAAAAATAAAAGAAGAATTACCCTTTTTTTGTAACAAGAAAAAAGTTGATGTTTCTATTCAAAATTATACCAAGTACTATAAATATTACCCCAATTTCCATCATGTAAGCTTTTGAAAAATAACGGATAATATTTTTTCAGCAACTATGGGAGAAACACTATTACCTATTTGTCTGAAACTATGCCAAATTGTAGGTTGGAATTCAAACCAATCAGGAAATCCTTGTAATCTGGCTGCCTCTCTGGGGGTAATTACTCTAGGTTCTGCGAAATGAATTGGACGAACTGCTTGATAGCTTCCCTTTTCTGGGCCTGTTCCAGCTCTAAGCGTTGGGCAAAAACCATCTGGGTTTAATTTAACAGATTTTGAAATATTGTCTTGTTGTCCATATTTTAAATTTTCATACCTATTAATAATTTCCTCACTATGTTTTGTAGGGAAACACCCTGTAACAATTTTTTTTCTATATAATGCAATACTTTTGGGATTTCCGATACCTTGTGGAATAAGTCCCCTTATATGTTTATAAAAGCTTAAAGTTTCTGGTCTTTTTAGTTTCTCAAGTTCTTTTTGTGCTAATTTTCCATATCCACTTCCTTCAGAATAAATTTTGGTAGGAAGTCCTAAAAGAGCATCTTTGACTCTTATTTTTTCATTTTCTGGGACTTTAGCAGAATAAAAATCATTTTCGCTTAGATTAATTCCTTCTTTTTTTCTATATCCAATAAAAAAAACTCTTGTTCTTGTCGTTGGGGCTCCATATTCATCTGCTCGAATTATTAATGGAGAAAGAATGGTATAGCCTGTAATTTTATTTAATGCTGCATCTCTTAAGCTTTTATATTTGTCATCTAAAATACCGAGCACATTTTCTGCTACAAAAAAACTGGGACGGATTTCTTCAATAAATTCAAAAAATCGCATAAAAAGATTGTTTCGAACATCATTTTCATTCCTGTGTCCCATATAACTAAAGCCCTGACATGGTGGCCCACCAATTATACCATCAATATTATGAATATCTGTTAGTAATATTTTTTTTAGTTCTGATGCCTTAATTTTTGATAAATCAATTTCAAAATGTTTTGTATTCGGAAAATTTCTGATATGAGTATCTATTGCCTTTTTGTCAAGTTCTATAGCGCCGGCAACATTAAATCCTGCCCGTACGGCACCAAGACTCAGCCCTCCTGCACCAGCAAAAAAATCTACAACATTTAAGTTATCTCTTAGCATTTTCCCTGTTCATTTGTTCTTTTTCATGTATATTATAATAAATTTGTAACTTTGCAAGAAATAACATAAATTATCAAAATAAAATATAATAAAGATTTTAAAGTGAAAATAGCATTATTTAGAATAATTGAAAAAAGGAACATTAATGTAATGGAAATAGCAGCTTCTTCAATTTTAGATATTCTTTCATTATTTAAAATACCGACTTCATCCATTCAAGAACTATGGAATGCCCATTGCGAAAGAAAATTAGCAGAAAGCCGAGATATTTTATTTGATGAAATAACAGGGGGAAATTTTAATAATATTGCCGATGATGACAAAATTTCTCTTATGCACCGCTATACATTAGCAGCAATGAATGGGACGGCTCGTCTGAATCTAAGACTCTTAGCAAAAGCAATAAATAGTATTGCAAAAGGCGAACAACTCCGTTCTCCAATATATGCGAATGAATTTAACAGATATGCTCAGATTTTGGAAACATTATCTGATGAAGAAATTCATCTATTAGCTCAATTATATAAAATGAGAGAGAATGATTTAAAATATATAAAACTTCATAATGAACCACCTAAAGGAATAAATGCCGATTATTTTACAAAACTTATTGCAGGATATGAATACAGTCAACCAGAGAAGGTTAAAGAAATTAAAGCGATAGCCGGTGCTCTCTTAAGAACTGGACTTATTTACCAAGAAAATGTAGGTTACGGAGGTTCTTATGTTTATGCCTTAACACCTTTTTTCGATAAAATTATTGAATTAGTCGATTTTCAGGATGCTTTAGATAAAGAAAATGGATAAAATGATAAATTATATTGATGACTTGCCGCTTCCTAACCATTTAATTCCATCAAAATTGAAGGAATTATTGTCTCCTATTGATGCTTCTCCATTCAATAATATAGAGGTTGCATGCGCCTATGAAACTATGCCGTTTCGTGAAATATTTTGTGATATGACAACTGTTACTGTTCCTCTGGATAAAATAGATAATCTGCCTCTATTGTACTTGAATCACGGCGTCGTTTCCACAGGTCCTGATAATGATAGTGAAGGAATGTGTGACGCTAATTATACAATTGGCGGCTACTATTCATTAATTTCCTCTTGGGGAAATGGTTCCCTTTTTACATATAATTTAAGCGATAGATTCTGGATGACTCTAGGTCTTACACCTCGTTGTCATAGTAATGATACAATATCTTGGGATGATATCAGTAATGATGAAACAGATATTGCGTTTGGAGAATTATCAACCGAATATTGTTATGAATATAAAAGAAATGTTTCTTGGAAAATTCGTAACGACTATTTACGAAAATATCTTTGGCATTTGGGACACGCTGCAGTTAGGGTTTTTTACTATGAACAAGATCTTCCCCGAACAAAAGAATTAGAGGAAATAATTGGAAGGAATGGATATTTCACAGATATAAACAACAATAAATGGTACGATTTTAGATTATTCGTACACCCGAGTTTCCCGGACAAGATTTGTCTTCAAGTAGATGCTTCTGTTATTGCTGCACTTCCGGAATTATGCCCTGAAAAAACATTAGAAGATATTATTTGGCCAGATCTGCAACATTCTCTTACAAGGAAGCAGGCTCACTCAATGGAACTTTCTAAGAGGGCTTATTTTTCAGATAATTTATTAAAACATTTTGAAGATAAGAAAGATTATACGATAGTACCGACAAGTGGTTATATCCGTTATAAAGATGTTTGGGCCTTTCGCGATTGTACCCGCGTTAAACGAAACTATATTTCAATGCCTTATTGTAAAATATTTGAAGGAATGGATGTCCGGACAATTATTACATTGAGCCGTTTTGCTGTTAGTAAAAAAGAAGTTGACGCAACTGAAGATTGTGAAAATATTGCAGCCAAAACGGTAAGATTTAAAGATGCATTTTTATTATTTGGGGATAATCTCAGTAAACTTCTTTATATTTTAACCCCAAAAAACATCTTAGCTGAAAAGATAATTCAAATATCTAAAACAGATTTAGAATATAAGGGGTGGTATTCCAGTGAACGGCTTTTCAAAATGGCAAAAGTTGCACCTCTAGACATGCCCCAAGACGACTTTTTGTCCCGTTGCAAAACAGTGAATGAACTATTTAACAAAATTCCAATTGGACCACTAAGAGAAATTATTTTATCCACGGGAATAAATTCTGATGATATAAAAAATTTTAAAAGTATAAAGCTATTACACGGAATAAAAAATATACTGGATTATCTAGTTTCGAATCATTTGAAAGTATCAGACTTCAAAGACTATCCTGAGGAATTAAAATGGACAGAAGAAAATCCTTCAACCTTGGGCTTATTCGTCCTTAATGATTTGAGACAGATTGATGCACATGATAAATCTGATAATCCTCTCAATGAAATGAAAAAACTGGGATTTGATGTAAGTATATGCCATCAAGGATATGGCAAAGCACTAGACTTCATGTATGATACAATAATTGATTTTTTAGATGACTTTAACTATCATTGTAAAATTTTATTAATGAATGAAACATAATTTTAATTGGCATATATAGTTACTCAGAATAATTTCAAAAATCTTATTGACATTTATTTATAAGTCTCTGTAATATATTGGCATGGCTGGGTTGGAGCCTCCTACCTGCAATTTCGCAAACCTCAACGTGAGGCAACCATTTTCTACCAAGATCATTTTAAACCTTTTTCAGGGTTTTCTGACAGCAGGTATTGGAATCAAACCTTGAGTTTTTAGAAAGGATTTAGAATGACTGATTCTCTGTATATTAAGAATTTAAAAGCTAAAGCTAAGCAACTCTGCCGACGTCAAGACTTAAAACACAGTGAAGCTCTTGATAATATAGCTCAAAAGGAAGGTTTTGCTGGTTGGCATGAGCTAATGAATACGCCGGTCTGGATTTTAGAGGGATGTTTTTACGGAATTGACAAAGAGTTTGAGGAACCTTATGACCTTAATCTCGCTCCATTTGAGGAACTCTCAGGCAAGGATTTAGAAGATGCGATACGTTTTGTTTGCAAGACGCAAAAGCATAAATTTAATTTTGAAAAACTCCGTTTATATAGATTTACAAAATTAACGGACGTTGGTTTTTGTGATTTTAATGACATTGATTCAATTGGCGAAGCAACCAATCTAATGGGACATTTTTGGTCTTATTTATCGGTAGCTTTCGTATTTTTTAAAGGGAAAAGTTATATTTTATGCCCAGAGAACAGTAAGCTTCATAAAGTTGTACAGATAGTCGAAACTCCTATGGGAAAAAGGGAAATAGTAGATTATTACAGGGAAATTATTTGTTCTGATAAACAAAGTTCTGATAAACTTGAAATCTATCAGGAACTAATTTTTCCCGAATTAACAAAAGAATCCTTTGAGAGAAAAATCTATTGTCCGCATTGTAAACAAGAATACCTCTTGAAAGAAACAAAAATTGTGCAGGATGAATCTCGGGATACATTTATTTTCTGCAAAAATTTTCCGGAATGTTTTGGCCAGGGACGTGATTTGGAATATTTAGAATAAGTTGTTTTTTTAGCAGCAATTACGGAATTATGAAATGAGAGATAAAAAAGTATCAAAAAAATTGTATTATGTAGATTCTGTTAAGCCGATTAATCATGGAGAAAAATTTATTGTCCGGTTGCTAGATCAAACGCCTTATTCTTATGTGGCAAAAAAAGTTTATGCTGAAATATTGCCTGGATTAGTTGATCAACGACTTTTTCTGTACAATAGAGAAAAAAAGAAAGAAAAGTTCACAATAATAACAGAAGGAAGACAAAATGGCTTCCGTGATGGAGCCTTCGTACGTTTAGATGAAAAAAGTCAAAAATGCAAACAAAAAAAGTTATTGTTGTTGCGATTAGAGGATGAAGATATTGAAGTGTATCCAGATAAAGAAGCTGGTGAGCAAACTGAACTACAAAAACAAAAACAAAAACAAAAACAAAAATACAAAGAGAAAGAACTGATTGAGAATTTCAATCTTAATTTAACAGAAACAACTAGAGAAACAGCCCCTAAACTGTATTGTTTCAATGTTGGCCAAGGAGATATGTCTTTATTTATTTCTTCTAGGGGACATGCTTTTATCATAGATACTCATATTACTGATTCTCGAAAACAAGATATATTGGCAGAACTAAAAAGAATTTTAGGTGGACGCCCGATTGAAGCATTAATTCTTACTCATCGGCATTATGATCATTATCTTGGCGCATATATGCTACTAAACGATAAAGAATTTAATGTTAAGCATTTGATAGTAAACCAATCGTTTCTAACCGATCCAAAGCCTAATCAAGTAGATAAGCTGTTAAACAAGGCAGAGGAAAAAGGATGTCGTATTATTTCTTCAACCAGCGAGGGAATAATTAACGATGGAAGTACGAAGTTGTATTTTTCTTTTCATTCTGGAAATACAGATGAAAATGATAATTCAATATTACTTCAGATATATTGTGATGATAAATTATATTATTTAACTGGAGATATGGGATATGAAACATTGGAAGCAGAGAATTTGAAAGACACTCATGAACAAGTGGTGCTAAAAGTTAGTCACCATGGCAGCGATACGGGAACATCTTGCTCCTTTTTATATAGATTGCATAGAAAAAAGATAAATATTTTATGTCAAATGAATAATCAGTGTATTCCCGATTATTGCCCGATTGTAACTAATAATAAAGCCGTGGACTGTCAAGCATTTATCTCTGTTGGAAAAAATAATCGTTATGGACATCCGAATCAAAAATGTTGGAATCAACTAAAATATGCAGGTTTTAATACTATTTTATCACATAGTAAAAAGGAGGCTCATTGTTTTTAATGATTATTGTTTAAAAATTAAAAAAGAGAAGTTCGAGATAGTTATAGAGTGGTAGGTTCGAGTTACACTGTGATTCGCGAACCGGAATTCCATCTTGAAAGCATTGGCAAGCTTGGTTTTCCTGCAATTTAGACCAGTTCGCGATGACTGGAAACCGCATCACCAATAAAGGAAATCTCCGTAGAAATACGGAGATTTTTTTGTATGTTAAAGCTCAGAAAATCAAGGGACATGTGGATTGAAATACAGAATTTCAATCCACATGTCCCTTCCTTTTTCTTAATGTAGTTCGGCGGCGGATTTTAGACTCTTGTTCGCTTCTTTTTAGACTTTTGCGGTCGTTTTTAGACTTTCGTCTTGTGTCTTTTGGCGAAACGACCACAATATATAGTAGCTCTTAATATTTAGACAATTTTGTCCTTGCTCGCTTGTTTTTAGACTTTTAAGGGGCTTTGCAGCCCCTTTCTTTATATATATTATAAAGTGTCAAAATCGATGTTGCTTATTAACAGTTCGGCGGCCTGTTTTCCGGATTGGGTTCCGACAGTGTAAGTCGTTTGAACCTCTTTTATATAAAAAGCCTTAAATATCTGCCGAATCTCCGGTACATCATTGATAGACAGGATAAACTTGCCTTTAATCCCTTTCAACAGTTTGGCCAGCTCGTCAAAATCAGCCTTGCAGAATGTGCCTTTACCGTAGTCGTTTTCGCAGTTCCAATACGGCGGGTCAAGATAAAAAAGCGTATCGACCCTGTTATAGCGTTTTATAAATTCGGCATACGGCAGACACTCTATATATACGTTGCTTAGGCGTTCATGCAACGCCTGAATTTGCGGGATAACCCGTTTGGAACTGAAACGCACCCGACTTAAATCCACCCCGAAGGCCTGGCTGCGGACTTTGCCGCCGAAAGCCGTCTTTTGTAAATATAAGAAACGAACGGCGCGTTCCAGTTCAGTCAGCAAAAGCGGCGGCGTAGCAAGCATCCGTTTGAACTCGGCCCGGCTGCAAATCTTGAATTTCAGCATATCGGCCAGATAATCGGGAAATCTCTCGACCATGCGAAACATATTGACCAGCTCATTGTTGATGTCATTGATTGCTTCACATTTCGGCCGTTTGGTTCGCCTGAAGAAGATGCCGCCCATGCCGACAAAGGGTTCACAATATATATTGTGCGGGATTTTCTCAATTATAGGAACAATCGTTTTGGCCAGTAACTTTTTGCCGCCGATATATGAGGCCAACGGTTCGACCGGTTTGACTTGTTCAAAATTAAAAATATTTTTTGACTCTACTTGCATTATGTTCTACTCCTGTTCTGCATTTTAAGATTAAGATGTAAAGAGTAGGAAGCCAGCCCGCGCGGGGCTTTCTCTGGCAGAATCGTTCGTTCTGTCGGCGGCGTGCGCCAACACGCCGTCCTTTTTATAATAATTTGTAAATGATAGTCTAAAAAAATTATTCCGCGCCAAGAAACGTGAGCCTTAGAAAACCTTGATTTCCTGCCTTGTTTGTGCTGCCGCCGGCACCGAACTTGACGCCATCGACGCTATAAACCGAAGCGCCTCCTGCATTCTCGGCGTTTGGGATATTTGTCCATCCCTCGGCGGCGTTGCCGTTTTTCTTCAAGACCGTTTTCTTCACGGTGCCGGTGAAGTTGCTGACCGTGCCACCGGCATTTTTTGTTGAACCATAGGCACTTTTGCCGCCGGTAACCTGAAAATTAACCGAAGAGCCGCTGCTGCTCTTAAAATAAGCGTTTCCGCCGTTGCCGCCGCAAGACCAAAACCCAGAAGCTTTGGTTTTGCCGGGTACATTATAATTATATTTGCCAGCAGTTAGGATAACTTCGACCACAATTGCCGCGCCTGAACCGCCGCCCGCCCAGATGTTTGAGTCCTGCCAGCCGGAACCTGCGGCGCCGGCAGCTTCCAACTCCAGTTTGAACCGACCGGAACCCTGAATATCAATTGTTCCGGACACGGCCGAGGTTGAACTCGGACGGACATCAAGCAGCTTTTGGTTAACCGTGTATGGTACTTTTTTCAGTTCAATTGTCTTGGTTGTGCTGCTTTTAACCGTTTGGCTGCCGGTTTGCGTATAATAGCCTGACGCCGACACGCTCCAGCTGACGGTTGCTCCGGGGGCGACGGCGACAGAGTTCCGGACTTTGCCGTTGATTTGAACTGTTGCCGTTTCGGGGCTGGCTTTAATGGTGAAAACTATTCCGTTTAACAAATTATGACTCCAGAAATTCAGCATAATTTTGCCCTCCGCCGGAGGCCAAAATTATTTACAAGCTCGGCAAGAGCGTTCCCCCCCCCCTAGATTTCTGCCATTTTCAAGCATTTTAACTTCTCCTTTTTCAGTTATTCTTTTTACAAAATACCGGCAGCTGGCTGACTTTATAAAGCCGGTTAAAATATTCGTTGGCAATTTTCCGGTCTTCGGCCGACAACCGCCGGTAAACCCCGCCCATTGCCGGGCCGCCTTTCGGAAATTCAATGCAGCCGGCATCAGAGCCGGCCGTTGTCGAACAGGCGGCTAATGTCATCGTCGCCAAGATTTGGCTTAGCCAGAAGATTGCACGCTTTCCCTTTTTCATATTTCACCACCTCGACTTTCTTTTCTATATATTGAACTTCTGCCCGGCTGGTGCCCAGCTGATAGGCCAAAACGATTGAGGCGACCCAACTGCCGATTACCAGGATATTTTTGAACATAGCGCCTCCACAATATTTAAGAACTGCCCGCGGATTTCCGGCTGCAACAAGGCCAAAACAAAAGCCATAATGCCGAAAAGCAAAAAGACAAACTGCCGGCTGTTTAACCGTGCCAAGTGTTTTAAGACGATTGTTTTTAGACTTTTCGGCATCTCTCCCTCCTATCCGATAATCTCATAAGCAGTAATACCGGTCAGGACAAAGCCCCAGAGCCATTCGCCGATAATATAACCGGCACCATTGCGGAAACCCTGCGTGTGGATGACACTGCTACACAATTCCGGTTTTGTGTAGGACGAACCGCCACCGGCAACTATAACGCGGTTGGAATATTCTGTACCGCCGATACGGATATCGTCAAAAAGATTTTCCATACCGTTGACGGCTCCACCGTCCGATACTTTCAACGTATCGGAATACTGCGGCAAAAACGAACCGAGATGGAAGCGTCTGGCAAAGTCCCGACAATGGCTGTATTGTATCTGGTCGGCTTTGCAGTCTATATCACCCGGATGACTGCGGGTACCGTTTTCTTCATCTTCGTGCTGAACGGGATATTAATAAGGAAAAAATTAATTATGCATCACAAGTTACTGATTATAAAATAGAATCAAATTCTACCGGAATATGCAGTTTAATTGCAAGAATGCTAAATGATGAGCAAGGACATACTGCAAAACTGACAGGTAATAACGGAAAAGAGGTTAACTGGAAACAATACATAGAAAATGATTTTCTTTCTCTTCTTAATGAAGTTGTCGCCCCTGAAATAACATTTAAACGCATATATACCTTAACAGGTGCAAATAATTTGTATGAAATTTATTTAGAAGAAGATAAAAAAGGCGGCATTAAGCTTTCTGATTGCGGTAGCGGTTTAAAAACCATCATTGCCACACTAACGCTTCTGCATACTGTTCCCCGACTGTCGAACAATTATAAAAACATATTTGCTTTTGAAGAACTTGAAAACAATTTACACCCAAGTTTAGAGCGAAAATTGTTAAAGCATATTAAAAAGTATTCTGTAAGGTACCCCGATTCTTTAATATTCCTAACAACTCACTCTAATGTTGCTATTGATTTGTTTGGCAAAGACATAAATGCTCAAATTGTCAGAATTTGCAATGATGGTTGTAAATCAACTGTTGAACCGGCAATGTCTGAGAAAGCAAAACAAACTCTTTTAGATGATTTAGGCTTTAAGGCAAGTGATTTGTTGCAATCCAATTGCGTTATTTGGGTTGAAGGGCCTTCCGACAGAATTTACATTAAGAAATGGCTTGAACTATTTGGCGGTAACGATTTGGAAGAAGGATTGGACTATCAATTCCTTTATTATGGCGGCACTCTTCTTTCGCATTATACAGCTAATGTTGAAGAAAAGAAAAATACCGACAGCTTGATAGAAATGCTCAAAATCAATCGTCATTCTTATGTTGTAATGGACAGCGATAAAAAATCATCCGAAGACCAATTAAAGGATAGAGTAAAACGGATACAAAAAGAGTTCCCTAATGCGCATTGGGTAACAGCTGGTAAAGAAATTGAAAATTATTTACCGACAGAAGCATTGCATAATTATTTTGATTCATCTCAAAATGTTGAACAATTCAGCTTTTTCCCTGATATTTACAAAAATATCAAAAAGGTTGAGACTTTTGACAAGGTTAAATTTGCTTTGGATATCACAAAAAATAAGAATTATACCAAAGAGAATTTAGCCAAGTGTTTGGATTTACATGAACAAACAGAAATGCTCATTGACTTTATTCGAAAGAGTAATCAAGAAATTTGTTAGATACTAAGACATATAATTTGCTTCTTATTGTTGACATCGGTGGCACTGTTAAAAACTTATCTGTTTAATTATCTGAGTGCATAACGTCTATTACAACTAACTCCGACTTCGTACCGGTTTTAAATCTGATTGCCCAATCCGAAAGTCCCGACGTGACGACGAAATTTGTCTGCCCGCGACGTTCAATACCATAGGTTTTATCGTTAGCCCCTATCCATTCCCCAACTTTATTCAAAGGAAAGAGCTGCCCGCCGTGAGTATGCCCCGAAAGGACCAAATCTACTCTTGCTTTTGCCTCTTTTTCATAATCATTAGGCTGATGATCCATTACAATGATAAATTTATTTTTATCCAGTCCGGAAACAAGTTCTTCCATATCTGCCCGAAAACCTCCCCTTTGAATTTCCGAAAAATCCCGGCGCCCGACAACATAATATGTATTATCTATCAACACTGTTTTATCCTGCAGGACACGGATATTGTTTTTTTCCAATTCCGCAATCAACTCGTTTCCGGTAAAACCTCTGACTTCCGGAGCATGATACCCTTTGTCATGATTGCCAAAAGCAAAATAAACGCCATACTTCGTTTTAAGCGTTCCCAGCGACCGGCACGCCGAAACCATTTCTTCACGCGTCGTACCATCATCCACAAAATCCCCCACAATCAACACAATATCCGGATTCAATTCTTGTATTTTTCTAACATGCCGTTCAAAACCTTTACCGCCAAACGTCGTTCCGATATGGGAATCCGCAAACTGAACAATACGCAATTTTTGTCCAGCTTTTTCTGATACAACCGTATAAGACGTTGTCCAGACATGGTGGTTCAAATACCAGCCTAAACCAAGAGCAGCACAGCTTAACAGAATAGCGGCAATGCCGACATAATAATATTTGAACGGCTGCCTCCGAAAATGTCCGACCAAATAAAAGACTAAATCGCACAGCAGCCAGATACAGACAAAGTGAAGCAAACACACTACAGCATTAACAAGGTTTATGGTCAGGCTAAGTGCGGCAAAAATTAACAATATTAATACAAATCCGGCTGTTTTCCGGCATTGCGCATTATTTCCGTTCCGGTCAAACATCTTCATAAATCCAAATCTGGCTACCCTGCCACTTAAATAAATCAAGCCGGCTCCGGCAGATATGATGACTATTCCCAAAATTACATACCACATTAACATATTTTGTTTTTCCCTTTCGTTTCCATATTTTATCTTTCTGCCCCAAACGTAATTCTGCCTAATTTTCCTGCAATTCAAATGATTGCAATCAATTTATATTTTTCGTTCCCTCTGCCGTTTTTCTGTATAATCCGACTGATGCCCCTTGCCGGTAAGCACATTCAACAACATTTACAGTGTCCGCCGGACTGAAACCCCTCCCGAATCTATTCTACGAGCACAACAATTTTGCGGTTAATCCTTTTTATTTTGCAGAAAAACTAATGTCTGTTCTATGCCCAATATTCCGGCAAGTGTTTCCGCTGTATCTGCTCCGGCGAACAATTTGCAAGAATCCAGACGCTTCATAGTTTCTCTCTATGTGATTATTATAATTTTTAGAGTAAGCTCTAAGTCAAGATATTTTTTATTTTTACCTACGGCTGTTTCAGCCATTGCTTCTCATCCTATTTTGGGAAAATTCTCCGTATTTTACACTATTCGCAATCCAGTCAACAGAACTACTTATTAATACCAGTCGTGTTTTTCGCTACAATCAAGCCTCCGTATTTTTTCCATATCTTCCTGAGTTAAACTGAAATCAAATATATCCATATTTTCTTCTATATGCCTTGGATTTTGGGAACCGGGGATTACGATGATGTTCCGCTGTAAATTCCAGCGCAGAATGACCTGAGCAGCCGTTTTACCATATTTTGCACCGATTGCCGCCAATTCCTTATTATTCAGCAGCGCTTCCGTATATCCCCGGCCGCCAAGCGGATACCACCCCTCGACAGCTATGCCCTGTCGCTGAATGTATGCGACGACATCTGTTTCCTGATAGTACGGATGTATTTCGTTTTGCACGACTACCGGTTTAATTTCTATTTGCGGCAGAAAAAATTCCAATTCTTTAATATAATAATTTGACAGTCCGAGGGAATTTATCTTTCCATCTTTCACCGCCTGCTCCATCACCTTATAGGCCTTTTTGTCGTTTTCGCCGGGGTGATGCAGCAGCATCAAATCAATGTACCCGCTTCCCAGCCGTTCAAGCGCCTGCTCTATGGCTTTCTCTGCTTGAAAAAACTGGTTTGGATATAACTTCGTGGCGATAAAAATTTCTTTTCTCGGAACCTCTGATTTCCGAATCGCCTCTGCAACATTTTTCTCGTTACCATAAAATGATGCTGTATCTATCATTCGGCAACCGTTCTTTAAAGCCGCCCCTACTGCCTCTGCACAGGCTTTCCCGTGCAAACTGTATGTACCAATCCCGATAATCGGCATTTTATAGCCATTATTCAGCTTTACAACTTTTGCATTTATATTGAATATTTCTTCTGGCATCGTTCCTTCTCCATAGCCGCGACCTCTTATCCGGAAAGAAACCGCACGACAAATATTATAACAAAATCAACCTAACTGTTTACAATTATTTTACATTAGCTTAAAAAAACTTTCAACCTTATCAAACGGAAGCTTATCCATTTGACGGTATAAATCGATTTTTCTGATTGGACAGTATTACAAATTTAAATATATATTATCTTTACAATATATCGGAATGTCAGAGAAAAAATTATGGAATTCAGAGTATTGCGCTATTTTTTAAATGTGTCTGAGAAGGAAAAACAACAAGAGCTTCTGACTTTCTGCATATAGCACAACCGCCCATCTTAAGGCTGCTGAAAGAACTGGAAGAAAATTCGGCTGGATAAATAGCTGCTGAATTTTGGCATTCTCATCCAATTGACAGTTTGTCAAAATACAGTTCTGTCCAACTTCCTGTTCAAGACATCTGGGGCGTTATAATGCCCTCAAAATACGAATTGGCACAAAGACAAAACATTTCCAAGGCTTATTTAATCAGGCTGCTGCTGATATGTTCGCAACGGGTTTTGGTCAAAACATCTTTTCGCAATGAATTTCAAGGGTAGTTCGGTCCTGATTTCAAAAAACTGAATATAATAACGGCTCATAATTTGGTTTATAACGCCGCTTTGCTGGCCGAACAAAATATCGGATATATTCTGAACCCGAATAAACTTGTCAACGCCAAGGACAGAACTGTTTGTTTCCGGCCGTTTACGCCTGCTCTGAAAGCCGGATTAGGCATTGTTTGGGAAAAATATCGTTTTTTTCACCTGTTGCAAATTTTTAATGCCCTGCAAAAAAATTTATTGGATAAACAACGACCGGTACTTTCCTGTGCCGATTAATCCGCCGAGAGCCGTCTTCGCGCTGCAGGCCTTTTACAAATTAAAAGCGTTCCCGTAATTTTTTAAGGAGACTATAATGATATACGGATATGTCAGAGTATCTACAGATAAGCAATCTTTGCAAAATCAAGAATTTGAAATCAACAATTTCTGTCAAATGCAACAAATTAAAATTGACAAATGGATTGCGGAAATGATTTCCGGCACAAAAGATTTTGAAAAACGAAAATTGGGAATTTTGCTCAAAAAATTAAAAAAGGACGATATCCTGATTTGCTCTGAAATTTCCCGCCTGGGACGAAATCTCCTGCAAGTCATGACCATTTTAAATTTCTGTATGCAAAAGGAAATACAAGTATGGACAATCAAAGACAACTATCGGCTGGGAGCAGATATCCAATCCAAGGTTCTGGCTTTTGCCTTTTCGTTATCTGCGGAAATTGAACGGAACCTCATCAGCCAAAGAACAAAAGAAGCCCTTTCACGCATCAAAGCCAGCGGTCGAAAATTAGGAAGACAATTCGGCAGCAGAAACAAAAAACACATTTTGGACGGAAAAGAAAAGGATATCCTTAAACTTATCAATAAAGGCCTGCCCAAAAAACAGATAGCCAAGCTGATGCGGGTCAGCATTTTTACTCTTTACCAATTTTTGAAAAACAACCCGTATCAAAACGGCTAATCGTATATAGCACAGAATATTTTTAATCTGACGAACGTTTAATTCTTATACCCCTTTAATCCCATGAAAGTCAAGCTATAAATCTACTTATCTCATAAGATTCGGCTAAAAAGTTTATGCGGGACAACGAACTTTGGTTCTGTACAATATTAAGAATTAAACGTTCGTTAAACGCATAACCGCACAATTTTGTTTTATGTGCTTCTCGGACGTGGGATTTATGTTTAGCCTTAACTTTTATTGCTGATGGAAGAGACCTGCCGCCAATGATTTTAGGATATATCAATACTAAAGGAAGATATGCGTCTCCGTCCGAACAGGAACAATCTGTCCGCTCTTACGCTGACTGCTATAATCTGACAATTGACAAATTCCTTAAAACAGATGACCTTGCAAAAACTCTGCCGTGCAACCTGAAACAAGGCGATGTCTTAATTGTGGCTGACATTTCGATTATTGGTGAACGGTTTGAAGATGTTATCAAGGTTATTGCCCAGCTTTCCACATACAAATTGCGAATCTGTACAATCAAAGAAAACCTGACCCTTGATTTGGGATTTCCCTTCCTAATGGAAGATTGCCTGAATGACGTTTTGAAAATCTATAAAGGCCTGCTTTCCATAAAAAACAAAGCTATTCAGGAAAATCTTCTGCAAACAGGGAAAAAACGAGGCTGCCCGTTTGGCAAAGTGATTCGTACGTCTTTATCGGGTCAGGAGCAAGCAGTGGCAGAGCTTATTTCCGCCGGCGTAACCAAAGCAGAGATAGCAAAACGTTTTGGCATCGGCAGAACTACTCTTTATACCTTTTTAAAACGCTGCAAAGAAAGGAACATCCATGCCTGAAATTTTATTTTTGTTTTGCCGTTCGTTTGAGAAGCCCTCTTTCTCTGTATTAGTACTCAATCGTTTTTATACGGCGAAAGTTTGGAGGCATAATGGCTGAATTCACTCAATACATTAATAAACTGCAGGCAAAAATAGTTAAATATTCTCAAAAAGCCAAAACGAGCAAGCGGCTTGCTTTGCGTATTATTTTATGGAACTTCAAATATATATTAAAAAATCTAGCTAAACAAAAAACTTCATACACGGATAAGAAAATACATATCGGCGTTGAAGCTCTCGGTGGTATGGGAGACCTGATTATCGCAGCGAAATATGTCTGCGCCCTTGAAAAATATTTTGGCACAGACGTCATTATTGACATTTTATGCAACAATAAGGATTTATGTTATAAAAATGTCATTTTCCCCCAAAATTCAGTATATACAAAAGAAAATGCCCCGAATTATGACCTGTATATTTCCTTTATCCGTTTCCCTGTTATTGAAAACTATATACCAAATCGTCTAAATAAAAAGGTTTCCGCTTATATTGAAACTGTTAATCAGTTTCACCAGAAAAATTTATTTATCAGCAAAAATGCTTTTTTAGGACTAGCCATATCTATGATGAGGGGGCGTACAAGAGAAAACCAGGGAGACATCAATAATTTACTCGGTATGGATAAGTTAGATTTCAAATTAGAAAGCAATTTGGATATTTACAGCGTTTTACAGAAATTTGGAATAAACACGCCGAATTATATTACCATTCAGACCGGATCCGGGCGCTGTTGGGAAAATATAAAAAATGAAACACGGCAATGGCCGGAAGAATATTACAGACGTTTCGTCAGATTGCTTAAAGATAAATATCCCGAAGTTCAAATTATTCAAATCGGCAGCAAAAAACAAACCCCAATTTCAGGTGTTGACATAGATTTGCGTGACCAAACAGATATGGAAGAGGCTTTTTCACTTTTGAAGCATGCCAAACTGCATATTTCTCAAGAGGGAGGAATGGTTCATGCACGCCATTTTTTACGCGGCGGCACATCCGTTGTCCTGTTTGGACCGACCGACGAGAGATTTTACGGCTATCCGGAAAATATAAATTTAAGCAGGAGAATCTGCCCGTTTGCCTGCGAATGGATTGAAGACGACTGGATGAGAAAATGCATCAAAACCGGATGTTGTGCCGATTGCATGCAGAGACTGACACCCGAATTTATCATAGAATTTGTGAAACTTTAGTACGGAGACTATTATGGCTGAAGATTTAAAAATCGGTTTTAAGTTAAAAGGCGGGCTTGGTGATATTTTAATAGGTGCGAACTATCTATATAAAATAAGAGAACTTATAGGATATAAAAATATATGCATTGATGTATATGCACACAGGAACTTATCATTAGTAACAGCATTGTTTCCTAAGCAAGGTTTTGTTAATCATATTTTTCTTGATGGAGATATTGAGGACAATAACGGCCAATATGATTTGTTTGTAGTTTTAAACCGTTTTCCTGACGTCAGGCATAAAAATTTAAAAAAAATATATCTTTATGCTCCGGATTTAATAGACTTTGTGCAAGCGTGTGAGAAATTTCGTCTGAAACATCTCCGCTTTTTTGACCACCTTCCTGTTTGTGACGGTGAGGCTAATACCATTTTAGAAATATTAAAGAAAAAAAGAATTCAACAATGTGATATATATGATTTATTCAATATTACTGAAAATTTTAATTACGAACTTCCGCTTAACCCCTCCTCTGTTACGAATATAAAGAACTTAGATCTTGCAGGAACAAAGTATATAACCATTCATCGCGGCACTGACGATAAACAGACTGAAAACAGTATCAAGCTATGGCCCATACATTTTTATAACACGCTGATATCTTATATAAAAAATTCATTTCCCGATATTTTAATTGTTCAATTGGGCATTAATGAAATCCGCTGTCCATCGTTTGACAATATTGACTTAAATTTAGTCGGAAAAACATCTGTTGAAGACTTAAAAGTACTACTCAAAAATTCTTTTTTACATATAGATAACGAGGGAGGGATGGTTCACCTCCGGCATGCATTACACGGTGGTGTTTCCTGTGTTTTATTCGGGCCAACTTCTCCTGAAGTATATGGATATTCCGAAAATTTAAATTTGAGGGGAAATGGCTGTCCAATGGCCTGTGAATGGGTCATTAACTCATGGCAAAGCAGATGCGTACGAGGGTTCCATACTCTTCCGTGCATGAATTCATTAACACCAGAATTTGTCTTCAGTCAATTAACCGGTATACTAGGAGATAAAACAATATGACTTATGTTGAACTAATCTTTCGCAGATATTGGAAATACAAAAATAAAGGATATTCGGATAAAAAAATAATAATCAAATTTATTTTTTATAATTTTCGTCTATTATTTAATAAAAAAACTGATTGTCCCGACGGTCATAACCAGCTTTACATTAATAATGACAGAAAACTGGTCATTGCTTTTCGCACAAATGGCGGTTTTGGCAATGTTTTGATTCATGCTAACTTCATTAAATGTTTTTATGAAAAATTCCGTAACCATAATCTTAATGTAGTTGTTTTCGGACATCCCTCTTCTGAAATTAACGAAGCCATTTTCGACAAACAAGATTTTGTTACTGCCTATTATAATTACACGGATTTGAAAAAAGAGGATTTTTCATACTATGATGCTGTTATAGATATACATTCATTTCCAGATATATTAAAAGCCGACTGGAATAAAATACACGGAGTAAATCCGGCTTTATTCAAACTGTTTGATAAATGGAAAAGATTTAGAGATGACGATCATTTTTCAAGATTTTTCACATTGCGCCCCCTATTAAACAGCCAAATTTACAAGTATTCAATTTTAAATAATAAAACATGTTTCAATGTCGCAGATATTGACAATGCATTAAATATGCCCGACGATTACATTCTTGACATACATATTAATAAAGATGAAGAAAAAAGATTACAGGAATTCGGCCTGAACAAAGACAGATTTATTACTATCCAACGCGGCGTGAATCCTTTCTCCGGTACAATTGAAGCTCCTAAAATGTGGCCGGTTGAGCATTTTAATACACTAATTAAATTATTGAAAAATCGTTATAATGGAATTAAAATTGTACAGTTGGGCGAATCTCCAGAACGTTGTAAAACGTTACACGGCATTGATGTTAATTTAATAGGAAAAACCGATTGGGATGATTTAAAAATTTTACTGAAAAACGCTTTGTATCATATTGATGGCGAATGTGGCATGGTTCATTTGAGAAAAGCGTTAAAGACTGGCCCCTCCGTAGTTTTATTTGGTCCGACTCCCATAAAATTTTTCAGTTACAGCAACAATATAAATATTACGGCTGATATCTGCCCTGCATGTGCCGGTCTTACTGATAACTGGCAAAAAAAATGCTTAATTGGAAATGCATTATGCATGTCTTCAATTACACCTCAATTGGTTATTGAGAAAATAGATGCTTATGAACATAAACTAACAGTTTCCACTCCAAAATCCCTTTATGAAAAAATAATTGGGGATTCATGTTTCAGTTTAGATTCAATATGGGTACAAAACTGGTTGTCTAAACAGAATATTTTTGCCTATGAAATTATCGAGTTAACAATCTCTGAACTAAAAATTTTCAAATACGAAAATCATCAATGGGTTTCCTGTAAACTTTTTGAAAGTCCTGCTGTTCATTATTTGGAGGGAAATCGTAAGGAATATATAGAATACTGTAACTACAAAAACACTTATAACCCTAGTGATGCACATTCTCCTGACAGGTTTGAGAAACTGATTACCGATTATCACCCTGACTTGAATTCCGTATCCATTGCCATAGATGCTCACAACAGGATTTTAGACGGACAACACCGCGCTGCAATTATCTTTCATCATAATCCCCTTTCAAAAGTCAAAATATTAAAATTATATGGAGATTTTTGATATATTTTCGCAGTTTTGAACATTTAATATCTTGAAATAAAAGAGGAATAAAATGCCATTACTTACTACATACATAGAAAAATTCCAAGATATCCGAGTGCTGGTTATCGGCGACATTATGCTGGACCGTTTTATGTACGGAAAAGTGGAGCGGATTTCTCCGGAAGCCCCGGTACCGGTATTTAAGTTTCATCATGAGAAAAAAATGCTCGGCGGAGCGGGAAACGTAGCGGCAAATCTTACATCGTTGGGCGTACACTGCGATTTCATCGGGATTATTGGCAAAGATGAGGCTGGGCGGAGCCTTTCAGGTTTACTTTCGGCTGTCAACGTTCACAGCCATCTTCTGCGCCTTGCCGATTATCCGACAATTGTAAAAACCCGCCTGATTGCCGGCGCCAATCATCTGACCCGGGTCGATCAGGAAGAAATTCTTCCGGTCATTACAGATTTGCTTCCGCGTTATAAACGGATTTTGACACATGCCGTCAAAAAGGCCGACATTGTCTTAATTTCAGACTATAACAAAGGGCTGTTGACCCCGGTTACAACACAAATGATTATTGACATCTGCCGACAGTTTGGAAAACAGACCATTATAGACCCCAAAGGAACCGATTATTCAAAATACATCGGCGCGACATTAGTTAAACCGAATTTAAAAGAGTTTTCGGAAGCTACCGGATGCTTGTACAATCCGTTGGCAGCAGATTTTCACGAACAAATCACGGCCGGAGCTAAGATATTATTTGATAAATTTTATATTAAAAATTTATTGGTTACGCTTTCTGAATACGGTATGGTTTATATTCCTGCAGACAATCCGGACGAACTGATGCAAATTCCAACCGAAGCCAAAGAAGTTTTTGATGTTTCCGGTGCCGGTGATACGGCTTTGGCTACATTAGGCGCCTGTCTGGGAGCCGGAGTTCCGATTAAAGATGCGATGAAACTCGCTAACACTGCATCCGGCATAGCCATTGGAAAGCTGGGTACAGCAACCGTTACGGCAGATGAGTTAAAAATGGCACTTTCACAAAGGGCGATGCCGGATGACGGGTGGAGTCAGAAAAAGAAAATTATCACATTGGAGCAAGCTAAAAGCATCGTCAAACATCTGCGTGACCAAGGAAAACGTGTCGGTTTTACCAATGGTTGTTTTGACTGTTGCCATTTGGGACATTTAAACTCATTTATGCAGGCAAAAAAACTTTGCGACGTTTTAATTGCCGCCGTAAACTCAGATGCTTCGGTCAAACGTTACAAAGGGCCGTCGCGGCCAATTCAGGACGAAAAAACACGGGCGCTTTTATTAGCTTCATTGGAAATGATAGATTATGTTATCGTTTTTGAAGAGGATTCCCCTTTACATATTGTAGACGCACTACGGCCGGACATCGTAGCCAAAGAGGGGTATGCGTTGGAAAACTGGCCCGAGGGGAAACTGGCACAAAGCTATGGCGGCAAGGCGGTTATTTTAAAGAGGCTGGACGGATATTCCACTTCCGGCCTGGTAGAAAAAATGAAAGGATAGGATTATGAACCGGATAAAAAACATAGATTTTCTCAGAATTTTGTTTGCATTACTGATAGCCTTTCATCATTTTACCAATACGGGTGCTATCAAAAATTCTGCCGACATATTTGTCAGATCTTTGCCGCAAAATACATTTAACCTTCCTTTTATTGTAGATTTTTTCTTTATCATCTCCGGCTTTTTTTTGATTATTTCCTGGAAAAAACAACCGACAATTGCTTTTGTTAAAAATAAGTTTTCCCGCTTATTTCCTCTGATGCTGTTATATCTTGCGTTAATCAGGCTCTGGAAGTTTTTGGGAATTACCGACTATTCTTTCAGGGAAAGTGTCTTTTCGTTATTGTTACTGGACAATGTCGGCCTGTCTATCCACAACAGCGGCGTCGCATGGTTTATTTCAGCGTATTTTGTTACAATCTGTTTTTATTATTATTTGTTAAAAAACTTTAATTCCAAAAATGTACAGCTTGCCATATTTTTACTAATATATTTCAGTTATGCCTTTCTGGTACACAGGCAAAACGGCAATATTTCAGGAACTAATATGACTTATGGCTATATTTTCAATGTAGGAATGCTCCGGGCTTTGGCGGGGATTGGTATCGGATATTTTATCGGATTATGGTACCGGCAATATAATTATATAGAAGATACACCGCGGCAAAAAATTATATACAGCATTTTAGAAGCCTGCTCTTTGTCGTATATGATATATTTCCTGCTAATCCGTAATCCAAATCTGAATTCACTTCTTTACGTGATGACATTTTGTGTGCTGTTCACTTTATTTCTGCTGAACAAGGGAATTATCTCCCAGTTTTTCAATAATAATATTTCCGTTATATGCGGGCGTTATGCTTTAGCCGTATATATGATTCATGAACCGGTTTTGAGGATTACACGGCCACTGATTTTTGATAAATACTCTCAACTAGTTACGGATCACATCTGGTATTTGACAGGTGTCTATATTACCATTGTTGCCGTTTCTGCTGTCATTGCATATCATTTTGTAGAAATTCCCGGAACAAAAATGATTAAAAAACTGCTCTTTCCTAAAGAAGAAAGTACAGCAACCGCAGGAAACCTAGAGAGAGAAAGAGAGAGAGAGAGAGAGAGAGAGAGAGAGAGAGAGAGTAACTTCTCTGCCTAGCTTTATACAAACGCTGTTTTGCCCAAAAATATTTTTTACGTTAAAACCGAATTACGAATTTACCAAAACAGTGTTTGTATGACAACAGTTACTGCAAAACTTATGAAAGGATGAAATCATGCAGGAATATATCAACGCACAATTTGACGAATTGACTTGCGGCGTGGCGGAATTGAAACAGCAGACGCCGGAGATTGAAAAAATCGCAAATGTATGTACCGATGCCCTCAGACGGGGACATAAAATCATATTTTGCGGCAACGGCGGAAGTGCGGCGCAATCCCAACATCTGGCGGCGGAACTTGTGGGGCGTTATAAAATGAACCGTCCGGCAATGAATTCCATTTCCTTGACGGTCGATACTTCGAATTTGACCGCCATCGGCAACGATTACGGCTACGACGTCGTTTTTTCCCGCCAGTTGGAAGGTGTCGGCCAAGGCGGCGATATTCTTATAGGCCTGTCTACCAGCGGCAACTCTTCAAATGTCGTTCAAGCTTTTGAGCAAGCACATAAAACCGGAATAAAGACGGTTGCTCTGGTAGGAAGAAAAGGCGGAAAGATGAAAGACATGGCCGATTATGCCATTGCGGTTCCGGCAGACACTTCTGCTCATATTCAGGAAATGCACATTGCCGTCGGGCACTTGATTTGCGATTTGATTGAAAGAAACATCTATGGTTAAGGCTTTGTTTCTGGACAGGGATGGTACGATTAATGTCGACTATGGCTATGTTTTCCAAAAGGAAAAATTTAAATTTATCGACGGCGTCATTGAATTGTGCCGCCGCGCCGAAGAAAAAGGGTATCTTATTATCGTCATAACAAACCAATCCGGCATTGCCCGCGGTTATTATTCCGATGCTGATTTTCAGGAAATTACCCGTTATATGACGATGAAATTTGCCGACAGCGGCGTGCATATTACCGACGTTTTCTATTGTCCGGATTTGGACGGAAACCGGCGCAAACCAAATGCCGGAATGTTTCTGGAAGCCCGTGACAAGTACGACATAGATATGCAAAATTCCATTTCCGTCGGCGACAAGCCGCGCGACATAGAAGCTGGAAAAACGGCAGGCGTCGGCAAGAACTTTTTATTTGAAACGAATTTTAACGAAGTTATGGAGGCTTTATGATTATTGTAACAGGCGGAGCCGGCTTTATAGGCTCATATGTCGCAGCTGAACTTCAGGCGAAAGGATACAAGGACATCGTTATCGTTGACCGGCTCGGTTCCGACGACAAATGGAAAAACATTGCTAAAAGAGAACTGCGAGCCATTGTGGCACCGGAAGAAACATTTTCGTTTCTGGAAGAACATAAAACGGAAATAACGGCTGTCATTCACATGGGAGCTATCTCAACGACAACGGAAAAAGATGCAGATTTGATTATACGTTCCAATTTTCAATTAAGCCAGAAACTTTGGTATTTCTGTTGCAAAAACAATGTGCAGTACATTTACGCATCCTCCGCAGCAACCTACGGCGACGGAAACATGGGGTTCACCGATGACGAATCTCTGGATTTTCTGAACAGCCTGCGGCCGCTTAATCCCTATGGCTGGAGCAAAGCTTTGTTTGACCGCTTTGCCGCCCGGGAAATCATGGAAAAACGCCCGGTTCCCAAACAATATGCCGGATTGAAGTTTTTTAATGTGTACGGTCCAAACGAATATCACAAAGGCGGCCAGAAAAGCGTTGTCGCCCATATTTTCCCGGATGTTAAGAACGACCGGGAAGTTAAGCTGTTCAAATCCTATAATCCGGCATACAGGGACGGCGAACAATTAAGGGATTTTGTCTGGGTCGGCGATACAGCCAGCGTTATCCTGTGGCTGTTGGAAAATCCGCAGGTAAACGGGCTGTTCAATGTCGGCACCGGCGAAGCCCGTTCCTTTTACGATTTGGCCAAGGCTGTCTGGGCAGCAATGGGCAAGACCCCGAAAATAGGCTTCAAAGAAATGCCGGAAGAACTGCGGGGAAAATACCAGTACTACACCAAAGCCGATTTAACGAAATTGAGAAAGGCCGGATATACGGCTCCGATGACCAGCCTTGAAGACGGCGTGCGACAGTATGTCCAGCAATACCTTAATGAGGAAGATATGTATAAATAAAGGTTTCGAGAGTATACTGCAATAAAAAAGAGCGGATAATAACCCGCTCTTTTTTTAATTTTCCGCATTTCAAATCTGGTATAGCCGGAAAAAGTTCTCCATATCCTTTTCCGTCAAATTTCCCCGAGAAAGCAGATCCTGATATTTCCAGGTTTCAGTTTTCGCCAAATCCGGCTTCTTCCAATCTTCGTAGACAGGAAGAAGCTTAGTATGGTAATCCTTCCAATTTTCTGCACCGGTATCTTTTAAGCTTTCCAGATAGGCCTTTTTTTCAGCCTGTTCGGACAGTTCACGCGGAGCACCAAAGCTTTTCCATACCCGGTTTTGCTCTTGGGCAACGGCTGTATTGACCTTTATCATATAGCAGACCAGTTCTGTCACAATTTCAAGCTCATCCTCAGACAGTTCGTCTATATCATAGACACCGAGCTGTTCCAGATAATCCTCAATCGTAAGAAACCTCGGTTCTATATGAGCCTGAGCTTCCATTACGGCTTTAAGGCCGGCAGCTTTGATTTCTTTCCAGTCTTCATGCTGATTATACCAGACAGCAGAATACGACAGCTTTACCGCATTATAACGCTTGTATACCTTTGCCGCAGCCTGATTCAGCCATAGTAACAGGGATAAATAGCTTTTGTCCGCCGGTTTCCTCAACTTCAAATGCAATAAAGCTTTCAACCCCGGGCGGTACAACAATGGAAGCCTGTTGATTTCATCTTCCAAATCCGGCTTTTCGGGATAATGCGCGACAAACTTTTCCAACGGCGCCAAGTATTTGTCGGTTTTAATCGGACGGCCATCCAGCGTTGTCTGATAATATTCGCCGTTTTCATATACTTCTACCGACAAAACCGGGTATTGCCACGGCAGCGTATCCGCAGATACGGGCGGAATCCAACCTGTGACGTTACCATAGCTAAGATGATATACCTTAACTCCGTTTGAAAAAAAGCAATAGCCGCTGTTGTCTTTGGTGATTGCGGAAATACGCCATCTGTTTTTACAAAATGTTTTCATAATGATACAATATTTATAAAGTGAATAATAATTTTAATTTAGCGGCAGTATAGCTTTTGATATTAAAAAGGCAAGGTTTTTATTTGCTGCTCATTGCAGAAATTCAATCAAGTACTGCAGCACACGCGGCGTTACCTGATGTCCCATGCCGCGGATTTCCGCCGTTTCCGGTTTCAGCCCCAGCGATTCTAGCGTTTTCTGCGTCAGAACAATGCTGTTGGCGGGAATAACGTTGTCATTTGTTCCCTGTATGAGCAAAATATCCGGCTCGGACACAGCCATATCCGCATCAAAATCGTCGGTCAGCACTAACGGAACGCCGGAAAGCGATACGGCGCGCCCGATGTGGTTGGGATTGGTCAACGCCGTCAGCACTGCCATCAGCCCGCCCTGGGAAAATCCGGTAACGTCTATATTTTCATACGGGATATCCAACTCATTATGAATCTCGTCAACCAAATCATGCAAAACAGCCACGTTGTCCATAGCATCCGCAAGCATACGCCGGTACAGTTTCATCTCCGACATTTCCGCACCAAACGCAGGAATGGCAAACCACTGGTACCCGCGATGCGGCGCCCTGTCCGGAGCGGTCGGATAGTAAAACGCGGTATCGGGTAGATCCTTTTTCAGAGAATTGGTCATTCCCTGCATCCTGGCGCCGTTTTGCCCGTAGCCGTGAATAATTATCAGCGCCTTTTCCGGATTGTCCGGAATATAAGAAAGCGTTTCGGCGGAAGAAACATGCGGATTAATTAAAAATACAGCGGCAAGCAGCGCGAAAAACAAAAACTTTTTCATCAATCTCTCCTTATATATTTTAAGAAAAGTATAGCTTAAGAGGAGTATAGCGGAAATTTGTTAAATTTTTCTTCATTTTACTGACAGTAACGGAGAAAAATTTTACCGTTTTTTACGGAAGCTTTATTCTGGCGGTTCTTTTATGGTTTCAATTTTTTATGCCCGCCATAGCCGGTTCCGACGGTGCGGCCAATACTCATTATTTTCAATCCGATACAACTGCGGCAATGCACCGGCGTATCGTTCACGCAGATTTTTCCGGGATACAATTCATACAAACGGCGGTATTCGCCTTCGGTTACGTTTGGCATAACAACATTGGCTCCGGCCTGTAACGCCATAATCCGCCCGTTTGGATGCAGGCTCTCCATCGCGGTCGTGGCAGGAATGTTAATGTCCGGCAGCAGCAGGCGCATAACAGCCATTGTACGCAATGCCAAATCAAGCGTACCGCCCTTTTCATGTGCCAACGGCGTCTGCGGATGCGGAATAAACGGACCGATACCTGCCATATCTACCGGCAAATCCCGCAGAAACAGCAAATCTTCGGCTATGCTTTCAATACTCTGTCCCGGAAGCCCTACCATAATGCCGGAACCGAGTTCATACCCCAGTTCTTTTATCATCAGCAGACATTCATACCTCCGCTGCCAGCTCATTTGGGGATCAAGCCGGTGGTACAGTTCCTTGTTTGTGGTTTCTATACGCATCAGATAGCGGTCGGCGCCGGCTTCGCGAAAAGCTTTGTATTCCGTATACGTCCGCTCACCGATACTTAACGTTATCGCCACGTCAAATTTTTTTATTGCGGCAATTATCCGGCACAAGCGGTCTTTAGTGTAATACATATCTTCGCCCGACTGCATAACAATGGTCTTAAAGCCCATATCGGCAGCCTTGTGGGCGGTTTCCACCAGTTCCGCCTCGTCCATACGGTAACGGCAGACGTGCGTATTGCCGCGGCGGATACCGCAATACAGGCAGTTATTGCGGCAAATATTGGAAAATTCTATCAACCCGCGCAAATGTACTTCATCTCCGACATTTTCCTTACGAACGGCATCGGCACGACGGAACAGCTCCTGTTGGTTTGCTTCGTTGCTTAGCAGGCGGACGATTTCCCTTTTATCCGGTACAGGGGCTTGGGGCGGAAGCGGAACTTCAGACTGCGGCATTCTGCGTTCCTTTTATAAAACCGCCGCCCAACACATATCCGTCATTATCATAAAAAACAGCGGATTGTCCGGCTGCCACAGCCTTTTGTCGGCTAAAAAAGCGGATTGCGGCCGTATCCGCAGACTGCGGCAGAAACTCGGCGGCAACCGGCGCCTGCGACGACCGCAGCCGTACCTGAATTTCCGTTTTTTCAGCCAGCGGCGGAACTGACAACCAAGTCAGACCATCGGCAACCAATGCTTCTTTATAACACTCCTCTTCATATCCCAGGACGACTTCGTTTTTTTCCTTATCCAGTTTGATAACATACAGGGGACGGTCAGCACTGATGCCCAGCCCGCGGCGCTGGCCCACCGTGTAGTTCCAAATTCCGCGGTGCGTTCCCAATACTTTTCCGGCAGTATTGACAAAGTTTCCGGGTTTGGGCTCCGTTTGCAAAATGTCGTTAATATCTCCGGTATAAAAGTCCTGGCTGTCAGGCTTGTCGCTGACATTCAGACCATATTTACGGGCAATTTCCCGCACCTCGCTTTTGGTAAAATCTCCGAGCGGCAGCATTATTTTCGCCAGCTGCTCCTGCTGCAGGCGATAAAGAAAATAACTCTGGTCCTTTTTTTCATCAACGGCGCGACGCAGCTGATAACGCTGCAGTTTTTCGTTGTACGAAAGACGCGCATAGTGTCCGGTGGCAAACTTGTCAAATGCTATCCCCTGCTCGGCGGCGCTCAGCGGCAAGGCCGCAAACTTAATGGCTGCGTTGCAGATAACGCACGGGTTCGGCGTGCGACCGGCGAGATATTCCGACTTAAAATTGTCCAAAACGAGCTTTTGATATTGTTTGGTACAGTCAATGACGCAATAGGGAATATCCAGCTTTTGGCACAAGGCGCGCGCTTCTTTGATATCTTCTTCTTCATGCGGCGAAAAACAGGCATCTTTATGCGCCGTTATATTATAATGTTTGGCTTTGTCCCAGATGGACATCGTTGCACCGATGACTTCGTGCCCCTGCTCTTTCAAGATACAGGCAACGGTGGAGGAATCAACGCCTCCGCTCATTCCGACGAGTATTTTCATTTCAGTTCCTCTTTGATGTAATTTACAACTCACCAAAGAAATATAAAAATTCAAAGTTTTTACTTTCTTTGACGGGCTGAGTATAAAAGCGGTTTTAGGATTTGGCAACAAAAAAAGCGGCGCACGATGCACCGCTTTGGTTTAATAGCTAAAATATGCCGCAAATATTTTCCGGTAAATTTCCCGGCAAAACTGCAACGCCTGAGATGCCGATGCCTCATCGCACACAGCAATAAGGGCATATGCTGCCGAGGCAGGAGACTTTGCCGAAGTTTCTGCCGTCCAATAGTTTTCAGGCGTTATGGGAATATCCGGGCAATATACGGCAGGGACATTTTCTGCAGAATATACTTTTGCCAAAACGCAGCGAAAACTGTTTTTCCATGCGTCAAAGCGTTTCAACTCTGCCTTTGCAGGCAGGCGGGCGTTGTGTACTGCCAGATATTCTTCCATTTCCTGCCGAGACACACGCGTTTCCGGGGTTCTCAGAGTATCCATGATGATATAAGAGTTCTCCGACAGAAAAATCCCCTCATACGCCGTTTCTGCCGCCAAACCGTTTTTGACCGTACGAAGCGCGCCGCAGTGAGGAACCGATGCAGCCAAATACGCCTTAAACTCCGCAGGGCTGATGCCGACTGCCGACAAAAATCTTTCAAACAGTTCCTGATAATCTTCAGACGACTGCAGTGTAACATGTTCATGTTCCATAAAAATATGTTTTTAATGGTAAAAATTATAAATAACTGCGAAATATGGTATTTATAATTTGTATTATGTCAAGTAAAAAGCGTCAAAAAAACGCTTGATTTTGTCTTTTAATTTGTCTATTATTTTTTAATATTTACAGACATCACAAGATACGGACAATACAATGAAACGGACACTATTCAAAGCAGGACTTTGTGCTGCGGCGGCATCGGCTTTATTTTTCAATGAAAAGAAGTGGGAAAACCGTCTCTTAAAAGAGCGGGCGGATTTTGACATACAAAAAGAAATCCTGCTGAATAAGATTAACCAATTGGAAAATCGGGATACGTCTTTCCGTTTTTATGAACATTTTGCCAACGGGGCTGATTATAAAACGATTAAAGCGATTGAACAGAGAACTTTTGTACGGCCGCAGAACAACATTTACGCCCAATACCGTCCCAAAGCACTTTCTGCCGAAGTGATTGAAAACAATTACGCCGCCATGGCAAAAAATCTGCACGACTCCGACCTTGAATTTAGACGCAGACAGGCACTGGAAGCCTTTCAGAACAGCGACAGCGTTCCGGATATTCTGGAAAACGGCAGCCGCTTTATGCAAGCGACGCTTGACATGATGAGCAAACATAACCATGCCATGGGCGGAAGCCTCGCCAGAGCCATTAAAAATTCCGACGCAGAAAACGAACGGGAGCTTAAAGCCCGATACCTTATGTTTGAGATGAAAACAAAGCATAAAATGTATTTCAACAGGCATGACCTCTCTGTCGATTTTTACAGAATCGTTTTCCTGAAAAACCTGTCTTTATACAAACAGACGGCAAAATTTATGACCTCGCTTACGGATTCGCTGGAAAATAATTATCTTAAAAAAGTTCAGCAAGACTCCCTGTTGTTTGAGAGAGAAAAACGGCGGCAAATCGATTCTATCATTAAGGAGAAACCCCGTATACCTCTGCTGAAATACAACTTTGCAGACCAAATGCCGACGCCTTTTCATTTTCAATTTCCGAACCCGAAAAGTTGCCGGTAACGCAATACTTTCAGAAAAAGTACCCAAAGCGCTGTTTGAAGACGTTTTCCAAAGTTATTGGCGGATTTTTGCCATCATTTTGCAAAATAAAGCCCGACGGGCAGCTTCCCCTTCTTCCAATGCCGAAGCTATGCCGTACGCATCGGGTTCCTTTATAAGCAGGCTGTTTAAAATACGCTTAAGATTCTGCCCCGTGTCCTCTATATGCAACCCGGAAACAATGGCAGTCCCTGCCCCGTGTTTCTGCATAACGACAGCAGGCAACGTTTTCCCCTCAAACTCGTATTCTGCCAATACTTGTATCCTGCTGTGCGGCAGCGGTTTAAAATACGGCCCGCCATGATAACTGGCAATATGCCGCTCATTATCGGCGCGCCATAAAACTTTTGCAGCTGCCATTGACCTGAAATCCTGCGAATACGGGGCTATTCCCAACTCCCGGTGCAGCGTTCCGACGGCATCGGCGTCAATTAAGTTCAGCCCGCATTGCTGCACGACAGCGGCATCTTTAATATCCGTTTCAAAAAAAACATTACGGCTGGCATAATAGGCTCCGGCGCATATCCCGAAATAAACGCCTCCACTCTGCACATATTCGGCAATCTTTTGATTACCTCGGACTTTCAGTTTTTCCAAATACGGCGTAGCACGACCGCCGGGCATAAAAAAAGCCAGTACCCGGCCATTCAGCCGGTCATTTTTAATTATATCATCAGCCGTAACGGTATCTATTTTTATCCCCTGCGGAGAAAAATACTCTCTCAGGCTGTCCCGCAAAGGCCGGATATCACCGGTTCCGCTGTCATTATATATTAAAATTTCATCTCTCATGGCGGAATGATTGTATGTAATATTTTTTAAATGGCAAGTCTGTTTCTGTAAAAGATTAATTGACAAAAAACATTTTTTTGATTATTTATAAACTGATTACTTTATTTTTATTTAAATTTTGTGTATGAAAAAATTATTATTTATGCCGTTAATGATGTTATTGACGTCATGCGGCGAAGGCGGTTCATTCCTCAGAGCCAACAACTCTCTGGGATTGGCAAGTTTTATCGGTGTCGGACTTCTTGTCGGCGCGTGTCTCGGGTTTATCTATGCAATAATGCCGCGTATTGACATTATTACGGGAACTAAGATTACATCTTGTGAGAAAAAAACCAGTTGCGTTATTGGCGGGGCTGTTATTACGGCATGTGTCGCCTTTTTGGCGGGTTTATGCTATTTTAGCTGACAATACGACAATAGATAATAACCGGCCTTATGGAAAACTTTATTTTAGCGGCGGTTCCGCCGACTGAATTAACCGTTTGGCAGTGTGCCTTTCTGGGAGCCTTGGGCGGCCTGTTGTTTGCTGCCGTCTGCTGGTACATTTACGGCAAAGATACAGACATTTTCTTCTGCCCCGCTTATAAATGCGGCGCAGTCGGCAGCATTCTTTTAGGTGCCGGATTGGGAATTCTGTTCTTGTGCTGGAATGATTTCCGAACGGCCTTGATGCCGCTGCTGTTTATTGTTCCGATATGGAACCTTTGCATTATGCACGCTTGCAAATACGATGCATTGGACGGCAGCTGCCGCCATTTGGTTAAAAGCAGGACTCTTTGGACATCTTTCGGCTGTTCAGGGTTCTGCCTTGGCGTTTTATGCCTCTTCATCCGGGAAATGCTCGGCTGATTTGGCCTCTTTTAATCAGGGGAGTTGTTTAATACAACTCCCGTTTTTATGTCTGGTTTTATATCTGGCGAAAAATTTCATCCGGACAGGACTGGGACAGGAATAAATTTTGCAATTCAGATTTATCCGGACATCTTTTGTGATTACAAATATCGGCGGAAAATAAATATTGACAAAATTTATATATTTTTTATTATTTAAGCAGTTATTTTATCATTATAAATAAATTTTACATTATGAAATCTCTATTATTTTTATCGTTGGCAGCGTTTGCCGTATCAAACGGAAACGACGGAAGTTTTTATCAAAATCCGGGCACTTATTTCTTATTTTCGGGAATAGGTTTTGCAATCGGGGCTGTTCTCGGATTCTTTTTTGCGAGAATGCCTAACTTTGATTATGAGGAAGTAAAGGTCAGCTTAAAAACGCTGCTCCCATGTATGCTGATTTGGGGCATTATCATTGCCGGCATCGGAGCTATGGCCGCATATCTTCATATTATGCACTGTATCTCCCTGCAATAGCATTTAGCAAATGCGTTTACTACAGTATGCGTTTTGTTGCAATCTCCGGCTATTTCGGCGTTGTTGCAGAGTTTTGCATTTTACCGCTGCCGTTCTTGCCACAGCGTTCAAAAATCCCGTTTTGCCAAACAAAACGGGATTTTTATTTTATATAAACAAAATGTTGACAAAATATATTTCAAGTGGTATAAAAGTTATACTTTATGTTTTTTTGAAAAGGTTTAGATTATGCCGCAAAATAAAAATGTCAAAATTTACGATGAAAGCTGGTTAAAAACAATTGTTGAGGCGCAGGCCGGCGTTACTCCCGATTATGACCCCAAAGATACCTTTGGCGCATATTCCAGAGTTATTGAAAGGCAAAGCGCCGATTTCTTGGAAGATTATATTGCCGGTGCCGCAGTGCCTACAGCCGAAGCATCCGATTTGCTACCGGACTATTTTGCCATTTTGAGACAGTCTAAATACCACAGAATCGTCAAATCGCTGAAAAAGGCTGAAACTAAATATAAACTTGAAGCAATCAGCCGTCATAAAGAAGACGAAAAGAAAAAGGCTTTTCAGGCCACGCGTTTTAAAATCCTGAACAGCAAAAAAGAAGCGGCTCTTCTCAGTTCCAAAGATATGCTGCTCATTGCCTCTCTGCTTAAAGATGAAAAAGAATATTCCACTGTCAGGATGCAGGATAAATTAAGAAGTTTCGCCATGGAAAAAATCAACCGGACCTTGCGGGGAGAAATGCCGGTTGATGAAGATTTTGCCAAACTTGCAGACACTTTCGGAACATACCAGCAAAAACGGCTGGTGAAAGACAGAATTGAAAAAGGCATCGCTGTTTCGCAGAAAAAAGCAGCAGACACATCTAAAGACAACCGCATTGTTTCGGCTGAAACCAAGAACACAAAGGCAACACCAGCGAATAGAACCCCGGAAGGAGGAAAACGCCAGAACAGTGAACACAAACCAGCTGCCGCCGCGAAGAAAAAAGAACGCAAAGGGTTCTTTGCAAAAATGCGGGGCTGGGCAAAAAAAGCTACTATGGCAGCCATAGCCATTATTCCTGCATCTGCGGCAGCGGCAAAAAAATGGACAAAGAAAGCTGCGGTTGTTACCGGATTGGCTTTTGTCGGATATTTCGGAGGAAAATTTGTACAAAACCAGTTCAGCAAAGCCGATGACAACGCCAAGCAAAACAAGACTGAAGTTACGGTAAAACAACAACAGCCGGTTCAGCAAAAAGTTTCTAAATCTCAGAAAAATAAAGAATCTAAAACTGCTGATTTCACAAAAGAAATGAGCGCATTGGAAAAAGCCTATAAAAACCGTTTTGACACGGCTCTGAAGATTATTTTGGGAGAAACAGCCCGCGATAAACTCTACCAACAGGTTGATAGTTTGGAAAAAGCCGGAAAAATTGAATACAAAGACGGGACAACGCGTGAGTGGTATGCCCATGCTTTTACAATGTATAATCAATTGGCTCCGAACTCTAAAGAAAATAAAGCTGTTAAGAACCTTTTGTCAGGCGGGAATGAAGATAAGGCCTATATCCATTCGCTGGTTATCCAGTCGGGACGCGACGGCCGCGGCATTCAGGCAAGCGGTACGTACAGTGCATTTGACCATGCCGATAAAAAACTCCAGCAACAGCATCTGAAGAACAGAAAAGCCGTTAAGCTGGCGGAACAAGCTGCCTTGGCTAAAGCGCAACATACCCGATAATACGGGATATACTATTCCGGCATATTCCGAAAAGGTAACGGTTCTTCCCGGTTTTGCAAATCTCGCAGCAAATTTCGGCCTAATGCCGTTTTGATTCCGGCGGCGGCAGAACGGCGAAATTCTTCCAAGTCCTTATCCGGGAATTTTTGTTCATAATCAAGCGATTGTACATACATATCCAACTTGTCCAAATCGCTGGCCAATTGCGCTTCCGGCGTTTCTCCGGCCTCATATTCGGCAAAAAGTTCCGCTGCCGCAGGGAAATCAGCTTCAACAGCAATTTCGGCCATTGCGGCAGTTTCCCTGACGGCTTTTGAGGAGTAGGCGGCATCAATAGGAGTGATGTCGCCAAGCTTGCTCTCTGCCAGGTCATGGCACAGGCAGAGTTTTATAACCTTGTCAAAATCATATTCCAACGCATTGCCCTGCGAGAGATACAAAGCCATTAGCGCCATCTGCCAGCTGTGCGACGCCACTGTTTCGGGTTCCGGCACGCCTTTCCTTTTCCAGCCGGTACGCGGCAGATGCTTTATTATTTCAGAATAAACCAGCAGACGTTTCATATTGCTCTCCTTATTTTTTGCATATTGCAGTATAGATTTCCGATTTCATTTTATCAACTTCATTTTTCTCAAGATTTCCTCTGCTTCCTCCCGCAGCGGACAACGGCGGGCAAAAACAATGCGGTTGTTGATAACGATATGCGGCTGAAACAATATGCGGCGCCGGTACAGTTCCTCCGGTTCCGTAACCCGTTCAATACGGTATTCAAGCCGGCTGCGTTTCAATACGTCATCTATAACCATATACACGTTTTCGTATTCGCGATGTGTTTTCATGCAATAAATTTTGACATTTATCATAATCCGTTTTCCTTAGATGCTTTCTGAAAACGAATATATGGCCTTATAAAATTATTGTAAAATTTTCCTCTGCCAGGCATAACCGGTTATATATCTGCATATTTTTCGGATGGATGGTTAAGCAAAATTTGCAAAAATTGCATTATTTTTCAAATTTCGCTTTCCGAATCGTCCGATTTTTCTTCCGCCTTACCAAAACTTATTTTATTTCAATATCTTACCATGTCTCATTTTACTTTTTCACGTAAAAAAGGGAGCCGAAGCCCCCTTTTTCTTTTGCATTACCGACAATTATCAGCAAAATACGGCCTCGTAAAGCAAGTATGCCTTACAGACGATATGTCGCCTCATTGCCGTAATCGTCGTAAAAACGAACCAATGCACTGCCGTTTCCGGTCGTCACTTCAATGCTTGTATAGCCGGCCAGATAGCTGACTGTCTGGTAACGATATAAATCAAGATACGACACACTGTTTCCAACCTGGACTTTCAACGTATTGTTATATCTTGTCAATATCATATTTCCTATCTCAAGCTTTGTCGGCGCGTTTATCGCACCCCAGATATAGTACCCGAGCAGGCTGTCAAAAAACCTGTTATGATACAACCGGTGACAGATAAAACGGTTATGATACCCGCCCCATGTGTACCAATACCAACTATTGAAATAGCAATGATGGTGATGGTGCAAATAACCGTGATGATGCCCGAAAACCGGTCGCCACGGACGATGCGGCGGCGGAGGCATATGACCGCGGCGCGGTGCAGGCGGACGATGGCGCGGAGCTGCATGCGGCGGAGCCGGTGGGCGTCTGGATGAAATACCGGGATTTCGTGAAGACGATGCCGGACGGCGCGGTGCTATTCCGTGCCTCTCCTGCGGCGTACCCGAACGGCGGGATATTATCCCTGTCCGTTCTCTCCGTGACGTTACGGCAGAACGCCGGGGCGTTTCCCGCTGCGGTGCCGTATTGCGCACGAACCGGGATGACGGTGCCCTGCGGCTTGATACTGACGGCCGTGCTGACGAGCGACCGGTAATTGCCGGAGACCGACGAAGTGCCGGAGTGCGGGACGGGCGAACCGTACTGCGCTGCGGACGTTCCACTCTTGCACGACTGCGCGTGTTGCCTCTGTTTTCTCTCTGCGCGTAACCTTGAACTGCAGAGAATATCATAACCAATAAAGTTATGATAAAAATTTTTGTTTTCATATGTATATGTTTTTAATAGTTTTCTGCTATTAAGGTAACATAATTTATCATGAAAGTCCAGCTTTTTTTGTCAATTTAGGATATCGTATAAAATATTTCCCCATTTTGCCACTCCGGCAGCCATATCATCAAACTCGGAATCGCGAATTTCTATAACGGCATTTTCGAGCCCGATATCCTCGCCGCAAATGGCTGCGGCGCCCGTGTTGTACTGGCGCATATCATAAGGCACGTTGGCGTCAACCTTTAACTCCGGCAAATTCCGAAGTCCACGCAGAAGCTTCTCCGCAAAGGCGTTGGGGGTTACATACAAAATCCCGGCATTCCAAGGACGAAAGCTCCCTCCCCGCAGCTGAGGCGTAAAGCCATGGACGGAAAAAATCCGCGGCGTTACCCCCTGCTGCCTCAGGCTTTCAATCTTAGCCATAATTGCATGGTAATACGGACGATGATAATTTTCAATCCGATATTTCCGCTCGGCATCGCTTAAATTCTGATTACCCGGAATAATGACTTTGTCGCTTTCGTCAACAATCAGGCTTGCTTCAGTTTCACGGCGGTTATAATCTACAAACAGACGGGAATATCCGGCCAGAAATGCCGTACAACCGAGTTTTTGCGCCAATGTTTCCGTCAATTCCCGACAGCCTTTGTCTCTGGCAATATGCGTATCCAGCCATATCGGAGAAAGCCCCAGATTATCATATCCGGACGGAATTGCCGCCGAAGCGTGTTCGCAGGTTAAAATTAACGGGCGGGTGCTGTCCGGATTAATGACATCAAATACTTTATTTTGCTCTTGCATCTCTTACCCTCTTTAAAAACCAACTGTTGTAATATCCGAATTTTCCGGTTGCATTGATGGCATCAGCCACATGACGCGCGTAAACGTTTTCTTCATAAATCGTATGCGGGTCAACCTTTTTCTCCGGACGGAACTGATCATACGCCTTCTGGTAATAGTAGCTTAAAGGTTTCAAGACCGTCTTGTCGTCAACGGCTGCATTCTGCATCCAGTTAAACTTGTTGGCCAGCGGGCGATTAATATGCGTTCCGTCATTATTAACCGCACTGTTGACAAAATCGCGGTTAAACTGCAGAAAAGCCTCTACATAACGACGGTTAAAGTTGGCATTCATATAGCGAAACTCCACAGTCTTGGACGGCATAATATTCAAGGTCTTGTATTTATGGCCAAAGCCCACCATCTCACGCAACTCATTCAGATTGTCGCACAAATCCGTCATTACGCATAAAAACGGGTAGTCTCGTTTGCCATTGGAACTAAGATTGCGGCTGATATAAGTGGCGTACAGCAGTTTGTTGTTGCGGCGTTCCGGTGCGGCAAAGTTGCTGACGATGGCGTCTTCATGGTTCATCATACGCTTAACCAAACGCTTATAGGTATTTAAATCAAACCCTTCCGCCGAAACATGCTGGTGCAGGGAACAATGGACATTGGCATGCCCCTGGTCAAACGAATCCATAATTTTCAGGCATTCGGCCTCATCGGCTTTTGATTTCATAATACGGGACGCGTATTCTACCGGTGCAAGCCCGTTCATCGCGGCCAGGCTTTCATCGCGCTCAATTACTCCGGCTGACTGGCCGTCATTATAAACATCAGGATTTTTGTTGGTCGTATAAACTGTTTTCCAACCGTGTTTTTCTTTCAGGTAACTGATTAATTTGGAATAATCGCCATATTCTTCAGGAACATAAAATTCCAGTTCAAATCCGTTGGGGCGATATTTTCCAAACGGTGTCGGCGTACGGGTTTCAATCTGAAACAAATCCGTATAATCACGATACAGCCCGGTTTTATATTCCGTGCTCATCCGGTTGCGCAAGCTGACAAAACCTCTTACTGCCGCCTTGCGTGCGCTATAGGAATACCGGGCTTTATAACGATAATCCGATGCAATATTAGTACGCAGATAATTGTCGACAACATAACGCGTTTTTTCGGCAACGCTTCTATTTTCAAAAGAATTATAATGTTCGGAAATTTTGTTTAAGATATCAACGGAAACGGCCAGGCCATGCATATGAGAATACGGATAATTCGGCTTGAACGTCCACTGACCGAATTCGGCGACATAATCCTTTTCGGTCATAAAGCTATATGAAAACTGCCGAAATTCAAAGCTGAACGTTTCAATCTTATCAATTATATCCGAAAGTTCTTTGTCTTTATGGCGAATACCGGATTTGACCGAACAAAACTTTTCGCAGTCAATATTATACGTATTGACGCTGTCGCAAAAATCCCTGACAAAGCGGTCGAAGTGTGCTGCCGTGTCAATGGGATACCGACGGCTGAAATAGTCTGCGAGCTCGGCAAACGGCTCTATCATGGCATCGATATGCCAGTCATAGTAAAACTGCTTAAAGCTTTTGCGGCCAGCCATTTCAAAATATTGGTTAAATGCATTTTTTGCCGCTGTTACCGTTTCCGGTTCTTTTACTTTTGTGCCGTTTTCTTCCCCGGCACCATACCCATTGCTTGATTTTGACATTGTTTCCTCATTAATTAAAAAAGATTGGCTATTTTCCTGTTGATACCTTAAAGCCCTGAAATCATACCTCTAAGTGTCCGGGCTTTAAGCTTAAGCAAAAAGCACTTAGAGCCAGAGGCTAATAAGGAGAATAGCAATCATAATGAGGGGAAGAACGAGCGATGCACAAGCAGCTTTCAGACCATATCTTCTGAAAGCGAACTTAAACAAATATATGCCCATTACGGCTGTCATACAAACAGAACCTTTATTCTTCCATTTTTAACAAACTAGGGGTAAGTTTATTTTCATATATCTGAAATGTCAACACTTTATTTTACCTGTTGTGAAAAAAACATCTGTATAAAAAAAAATATCAACATTTTATCAGACTGACAACAGGAACCGATATCCGCGCCTGCATAGACTGGCCTGCCAACTCCAGTCAGAACATAAAGCAGACAATGTTGCCGCCAGCTTTTTCCACAAGACGGCATACAGTTCCTGCCATACCTCCGGCAGCAAGGCTGTTTTTCTTAATCGACTTTTAATTTTATCTTATCTCTATATTATTGTGAAATTATATTTTAAACGATAGATTTATTGAAAAAAGAACAGTAAAAATAAATTAAAAGTTTTATTAGAAAGAAGACGGGAATGAAAAAGAAAATAACATTGGCCTTGATTTTGTTAACGGCATCCTGTTTGGGAAGCTATTTTTATAGCAACAGATATTCATTTTTTAAATATCTTCCTGCAGTTGAGGAAAATAAACAATTAAGAAACATAAATGGAAAACTTTGCGACGACAGCGGCATGCCTTTTAACGGAAGAACCCAAAGGACCGGCGGGGACTATCTTGATATATACTCTTACAAAAATGGTGAACTGGACGGTCTTAATGTTATTTATTATAAAAATAACATTAAAGAAGTCGGACATTGGAAAAATGGTGAACAACACGGCCTGTTCCAAATGTACACAGAAGATGGTATTCTTATTGACAGTGGTACTTTTAAAGATGGAGAAAGAGACGGACTTACAGAACAATTTTATAACGATACAGGAAAATTAAGAGTATCAGCAAATTATAAAAACGGAGTTCTTGATGGAGAATTTAAAGCATACTATCCAAATGGAAATCTTCAAGGAGAAGTAATTTATAAAAACGGCGAGAAGAACGGAGATTTTAAAGAATATCACGAAAATAAAAATATAAGACTTTCAGGAAGCTATAAAAACAGCCTACAGGACGGCAAATGGAAATCTTATTTAGAAGATGGCACTTTAGAAACAATAATAAACTATAAAGATGGAGAGCTTAATGGCCTAAAAGAAGATTATTATAAAAATGGAAATGTATGGACAAGACAAGAATTTAAAAATAATGACTTAGACGGAGTTTATGAAGTTTATTATGAAAACGGAAATCCACAGCTGAAAGCCAAAATAAAAAATGGACAGACTGTAGAAGAGCTAAGATTTAATCACGATGGTACACCATACAATGAAGAAAAAAAAATAATAATAAATGATACTGCAAGTTCTGACGAAATAACTATAAAAGAGGTTTCTGATGATGAGATTGTAATATCAGAAAGCTCGGTGGATTTTTCAAAAGAGCTTGAAAAAGGAATGGAAACATTAGGAAAAAAAGTTGGAAATTCTTTAAGCTTTATGCTTGAAGCTACTGTAATCACAAATCTTGCGTATGTTGACCTTATGAGTTTTGAAAATATAGAAATTCTTGAAGAAAATTTAGTTTTTAATGAAGATGAGAAAGTTCCATTTAAAAGAAGCCATAAAAACGGTGTATACGGAGTTAATATTCCTTTTGAAAATAATACCTATCTGTGGGTTGAATTAAAGGAAAATACTGAGGGAAAACATCGATTATTTGCTCAAAGTTATGAAAAATTTAGAAAAATGGGCGATGATACAAAAGGAAAACTTGAAGAATTTATTTTTTCCTGGATAGACGATTATTACAGAGGAAACAACAAAGTACAAAAGTTCTTTGATATAACCTTATCTGTAAAAAATCACTCCTAAACCCAAAAAGACTATTTGAGCCCTGTAAATGAAAGGATACAGAATCCGAAGAGGGGAGAAAAGCTAAAGAGCACTGAGAAATACTGTAAAAATGCTGGTGCCGACAGAGAGACTTGAACTCCCGACCCACTGATTACAAATCAGTTGCTCTACCAACTGAGCTATGTCGGCGCTTATCGTGAAATTTTATATAAACGAAGGTTTTTGGAATGTCAATAAAAAATTTACAGCATCCTAATTTGTATAATATGTTTTCTACCCCTGCAACTGAACAGCCTGTTTCGGATTGAAATATTTTCCGGGCTGACATGTCTGCATCCGGCTTATTTTGTGGCGATATAACGGCTTTTGTGGCGATGCCGTGGTTTTGTAACGACTTTCGTAACGATGTAAAAGTCTGTGCCTGTCCACTTTACGGTACTATTGCCGAAGCGGCAAAATTATCTCAAATTCAGTTCCGCACCCAAGTTTGCTCCCGGCTCGGATTGTCCCTCCGTGCAGGCTGACAATTGTTTCAGCCAGTGACAACCCCAAGCCCAGACCTTTTTGATGTCTTGATTTTTCCGCCCGCCAGAAACGGTCAAAAATATGCGGCAAATCTTCTTCGCTTATGCCTATTCCGTTATCTTTTACAGTTATTTTGACGGAAGATGCAATTTTTTCCAGCGTTATGGCTATTTTTTTATTGTCTCCGGTATATTTTACCGCGTTGTCCAGCAAGATACCCAACAACTGGCGAATCATAACCTTATCAGCCGTCAGTTCAATATTGCCGGTTTGGCTTTTTAGTTCAAATGTTCCGGGCTGGCACAGTCCAGACATTGATTTTATGACTGATGCTGCCAGCCGGTTGACGGAAAACCGTTCATTATGCATTATTACTTTTGAATTATCGTAACGGGCAATGGCCAAAAGCCTGTCTACCATTTCGTTTATGTGCTGAATTTCGTCTTTAAGTTCTGCTATCACATCGGTCTGTTTGGGATTATATTCGAGAAGTTCGGCATACGAATACAGAATTGTCAGCGGCGTGCGCAATTCATGTGCCGCGTCGGATACAAACTGTTTTTGCTTTTGGTAGCTTTGTTCTATATATTTCATCGAACGAGAAACAAAAAAACTGCCGACCAAATAAGCTAATACAATTATAATTCCGGCCGCAGTCAGAGCTATCTTGATATAGGCCTTGGCATTTTTCCGCACCGGCGTATAATTGGCAAGGACAAAAACAGTCCCCTGCTGCGATGCGGACAACCGGATATCTTGCTTTATGACAATAAAATACCATTTCTGTTTACCGGCTTTCATATTTTCGTGATAGATTTTTCCTGGCTGATATGTTTTCGTCAGCAGCCTTTGTTCCAACTGGCGGGCGATAACATCGTTTCCCGGTTGTTCGGCGCGGATGATTTTGCCGTCCAGCAACCAGTAGGTAAAATTATGCAGAGACCGGATATCTGAATTGATTGTATGCATCTCCGGACTTTCTCCGCCATGGCGGAAGTATTCCTGCGCTTCCCAAATTTCTTCTGCCAGATAATCATACAGGCTGTCCTGCAGAAGCTTTATCCCGTTATGGCGATATGCGGCATAACTTGCTGCAAAGCCTAAAAACAATATACAGGCAATCACTGCGGTATATTTGACAATCAAAGCCCGGCGTATTTTTTCTATCATGGTTCTATTTCCATTTTATAACCGATGTTTTTTGCTACTTTTATCCGGATTTCAGGCAATAGTTTCAGGCTTTTGCGCAACATATAAATATGCGAATCCAGACTTTCCATATTCGTGTCCAGTTTATCACTCCAGATTTTTTCAAAAATAGCCGTACGGGTCAGAACATTATTCAGATTAACAAACAGCATTTCAAACAAATCAAACTCTTTTTTGCGCAGATGCACCTCCCTGCCCCGGCAATATACCGTGTGCAAGTCCCGGTTGATTTCGACAGCGCCCCGGGCATACACCCTGTCGACAAAAGGTTTGCTCTTGCGGCGGTCAACAGCGTTTATCCGGGCAACCAGCTCTTTTATCTTAAACGGCTTAACCATAAAATCGTCTGCGCCCGTATCCAAAGCGCGCACACAGTCTTCTACCTCGCCTTTTGCCGTCACAAAAATAATGCCGCCCTGAAAATTATATTTATTTCGCAGCAAGCGGCAGATTTCTACCCCGCTGATTTCCGGCAGCATCCAGTCCAGCAGCACAATATCATAGCTTGCGGACAGGCTTTCCTTTACCATAGCTGCAGCTTCTGCCCCATCCTGCGCCCAGTCCACGGTGCACCCTTCATATGCCAGCAGTTCGCTCGTTGCTTTGCCCAGTTTTACGTCATCCTCCACAAGCAAGATTTTCATGACAATCCTCTTTCATTATAATACGTTTTTTATGTTGCTGCAGCTTTCCGCTGCTGTTACAGCGATTTTTATTACTGCCGCTTTATTCTTTCAGGACAGCGTAGTTGGTTGCGGACAATTTTTGCCGGCACGGGCAGACATCCGTCAGAACTGAGACACTTTTCGGCTCCGGCGTTTGCCTGTCTGTAAGCCTATCTTATTACTAATACGCAAAAAAAGTAAACCGGTTTATTGGTATTTATTTTAAAAATTTTCAGATTGATTTCAGTTTGGCTTTTAAATTCGGAAGAAAACCTATTCTTATCGGATGCAACTCTATCTTTACGGGAGAACACGATGAAACCTACAACCTTTTTTATTACGGCGGCAACGGCTGTTAGCATTTTGCTTATCTGCTGCTCTGAACAATGCGATCTTTTTCTGACCGGCTTGGTTTACCTAAACGGTTTTTATCTACACGAAAACTTATTTGTGGATGCAGCGGACACGTATGGAGAATATGCTATTTGCGCCTTATTTGCCGCCGTTTGCGGCATTTTCGCCCTGAAGCAAAAGTTCCGCATACTCATCAGCAACAAGTTAAACTTTATTAATGCCAAAACGATGTTGTTTTTATGCATTTCATTTTTCGGCTGGTGTACAGCTTTGCCCTACGGTTTCAAAATATTTTTCCGGCGGGCAAGGCCTTATCAGACGGATATTTTCGCCGGTGACTGCACCTTTACCAATGCTTTTGTAAAATCTTTCTGTCCGACCGGAGACTCCTTCATTTCCGGACATACTTCCTTTGCTATGTGGCTGTTTGCCCTGGCGCTGGTTATGCCGCAGAGAATCCGCACACCCTCCATTACGGCAGCGGTTGGAATCGTCTTAACCATTGCAGCAAGCAGGATTTTAGGCGGCTACCATTTCCTTACTGACGTCTATTTTGCCATACTGCTTACAGGCTGCGGCATCTGGGCGACATACAAGACAATGTTTATTGCCGAAAACTGCGCAAACCCGCCTGAAACCGGAACCCCAGTATCACACACAACAACAAGACTGTATGAAAATAAATTATAAAAAAAACAAAAACCATCAGAAAGGACATTGATATGCCTGCTTTTAAGTCAAAAGCAATAAAAACGGAACTTTACCGTAAAGCCGTACACTTAAGTTCACTCTGGATGCCTCTGTTTATCTTTACCGCTCCGCGCAACTGGAGCATCCTGCTTTTTTTCACCCTGCTTGCCGCCAATTTGTTTGTTGAGTATGCGGCTTATCAACGAACGGCCGTTATCGGTATGCTGTTTAAAAAGATGTTTATCAAAACGCTGAGAAACCGGGAAATCAGCCATTCTACCTTTACGCCGAGCGGATCGGTTTATATTCTGGCTGCAGCGCTTGCCGTTTCAGTCTGCTTTGCACCAAAAGCGGCAGCTGCGGCCATGTGCGTTATGCTGATTGCTGATTCCAACGCTGCCCTGTGCGGCAGATTTTGGGGCAGTTTCCGTTTTTACAACGGTAAATCTCCGGAGGGGACGCTTGCCTTTTTTATCAGCGCCCTAGGCATAATATCCTGCTTCTTTCCGGCATTGCCGCCCGTAACAGCCTTTTTTATTGCATTAACTGCCACCGCTGCCGAATTTTTTGAAAAAGAGCTCCGAATCGATGACAACTTTACAATTCCGCTGGTTACCGGCTTTCTGCTCAATTTAATTTCATACTGAAACCAACGGCATAATGAACATCTCCCTATCTTAAGGACTATCCCAAATGACCAAAAATAATCTTAATCTCGGCTCTACGGCTTTTATTGCCCTGACCAGCGCCTATTTTGCCATTGCTTTGAACATCAAGTTTTGGCAGTTTGCCTGCGAAAAAATTGACATCAACAGTTTTTCTGTCCTGTTTTTTGCTCTCAGCCTGCCGTTTTTTATTTATGTTCCGTTGTTTTGGTTTTTCAGCCTGCTTGTCGTTCCCCGTATCGGCAAGCCTCTGATTATGCTGCTGATGGTTTTATCCGCGGCATCTGATTACGCCTTGCAAAACCTTGGCGTCGTCATTAACTCTGACATGATACGCAACATTGCCGAAACAACGCCGAGGGAAGCTGCCGATTTGATTACGCTCCACGCCGCTTTTTATATCCTGATTGTCGGCATTCTGCCTGCGGTTTTGGTATACCGTACACATATAGAATTTGCCTCGTTCGGCAAAGAAATCCGCCGCCGGCTGCTGCTGTTCATGCTCGGACTTTCCGTCGTCGGTGCCATTGCCGCCGTTTCATACAAAGAATATGCCTCTTTCGGACGCAATAACAAACAGGTTCGTTATTATATCAATACATTCAATTATATTTACGCGGTCGGACGGTATTATAAACGTACTGCTGACGCCAAAAGGGAATTTGTCATTCTGGACAAGTCTCCGCAAACTATTCCCACTCAGGACGGAAAACCGCGGGTGATAGTCTTAATTGTCGGAGAAACGGCCAGAGCGCAAAACTTTTCCCTATACGGCTATAACAGGCAGACGAATCCATTGCTGGCACAAAACGGCGAAATTATTGCCTTTAAAGATGTCAGCTCCTGCGGGACGGCGACAGCGGTATCACTTCCCTGCATGTTTTCCAAACTGGGCAGAAAAGAATTTGACGTTACGGATGCCCAGTATATGCAAAACCTGCTGGATATTGCCAAAGCTGCAGGATATGACGTTTTTTGGAAAGACAATGACGACGGCTGCAAAAAAGTCTGCGACAGAATCGGCAAAACCGATGCCAAACAAGGCAATAAACAGCCTTATTGTTTCGGGAATTATTGCCATGACGAAATCCTGTTAGACGGATTGGAAAAACAGCTCCAAACCATAACCCGAAACACGGTTATCGTTTTGCATATGATGGGCAGCCACGGACCAACATACTATAAACGCTATCCCGACAAATTCAAACGTTTTACACCCGCCTGCGACACAGCCAGCCTACAGGACTGTTCGCGACAGCAGATTATCAATTCCTATGACAACACCATTGTCTATACCGACTATATTATCGCTTCCGTTATAGACATCCTCAAACGCCACAATAATCTGCAAAGCGGTATGCTTTATGTTTCCGACCACGGCGAATCGCTGGGAGAAAACAATCTTTACCTGCACGGCCTGCCCTACACCGTCGCACCGGAAGAGCAGAAAAAAGTACCGATGATTTTATGGCTGCCTGAACAGACGATGCACGCTATGAAAATTGACGGCTCATGCCTGAAAAAGCGAGCCGAGACGGTATCCTTTTCGCACGACAACTACTTTCATTCAGTCTTGCGCCTGCTTGCAATCAAGACATCGGCTTATGAAGAAAAAAACGACATTTTCCCATTATGCCTCCGACAGTAACGGCAGCAGCTGCCGCCAAGCGGTCTTGGAGCAAAGACTGACCTGATATACAGGCTGTGAACAAAGCTGCCTGACGGTGAAATCCGCTGATTGAAAAATAAGACAGACAGATTATATTGACCCGGCATACAGACAATTTTTCTGTCTGTCATAAGGAGCAAAATATGCGAAAATACTGGTTTGGCATAGATGAAAAAGTGCGTTTTGCCATTATGGCTTCGGTTAATATGGCTCTGCGTTTTATGATTTTCAGTGGGCTGGCACTGCTTTTTTCTCCGGAAAGATACCAGCTGCTTCTGGCGGCGACATGGTTTGTTTCGTCCTTTATCGCTTTTGCTTCTTATAAATTTCTGGTTTTTCCGGCAGAGGGAAACCATTTGCACCAATATGCAAAATCTCTGCTGATATGGATTTGCAGCTATTTCATCAACATTCTTATTTTAACCTTCCTGATTGAGCGGGAACACTGGGATCCGTACCTGGCACAAGCAGCGGCGATATCTTTCCTGCTTATCGTCAATTATCTGTTATTTAAACATTTTGCATTCAAACCGCACCGACCAAGCCTGCTGGCGAAAATTTACGATATCTTCGACTAAAAAGTATTGCAGGTTCTCAAAATTTATGCTAAAATTTATTTAATATGAATTGCACGGAGAACGGTTATGGAAAACGCCATCAGACACAATAAAACGCCGGAAGAACGCAAAGCGGCTCTGGAAGAAGCCTTAAGGCGGGTGCGCCCGGTTGTTCTCGGACATAACGAGCCTGTCGGAAAACGGCTGGAGCAATTTGCCAACCGTCCCATTGACGAACAGACTAAAACCAGCGACAGAAAAAAAGCCTTAAAGCCTCTTTCTTTAGCGGAAATGGCAAAAAAAGGCACGGAATTGGAAAAAAAGGCCGAAAAAGCAGGGATTGACCTTAAGGGGCCGGGATTAGCCAAAGACATAGAAGAGAAAAACAAAGAGAAGAAAAAAGAAAAAGAGAAAGATAAGGAAAAAGAACTGACACCGGAAAAACAGGAACAAAAGATGAAAGAAATGTTTTCCAAAGTCAGACTTCCCAGCGGCATGGAAATTCATCAGGAAGGACCGAGCTGGGTTTTGGTCAGCAAAGACGGCAAGCAGCGTACCGACGTAACAGATGTTATGAATACCATTGACAAATTCAACAGAAATGTTGATGCCGCCAATGAAGAAAACCGTATGCAGAATAATGTGCAAAACAGCGCTGACAGGGCTGTTGATGCAAGCCAGAAAGACCTTATGAAAAATGACGGGCTGCAAATCAATGAAATCAGCGGCAAAGCAACGATGATTGGCGATGCTCTGCCGATGGTTAAAGATATAGACGGCAATCAGGTTTTCAAACCGGAAGACGTTAAGGCCGTTGCCGAGACAGCTCTAGCTATTTCCGACGAAAAAATGAAGCTGGAGCGCCTTGCTGACCCGAAAGCTTTGGAGCAGATGAAAAAACGTGAAAAAGACAATGAAGACAAGGCCGAAGCCAAACGCAAAGCAATGATGCTTTACAACCAGCGCCATAACGGACGCGGAGGACGCGAACCGACAGCTTAGGCAGAGAATCCTTTTCTCCGATGGACATGAAAACCTGTACAATACAGGATTTGAAACATAATGCAAACAATCCAACAAAAAAAAGACCGGCAATGCCGGTCTTTACGTGTTTTTGGCTTTAAGGCTACAATTAAGGTTGGCGTCAAATATAAGAGATTTCGTCTGTGTAGACGATTGCCGAAACGGGAACTCCGTTTTCATGGGCAAAAGCCTCAACTTTGGCGCCGGAATGGGCAATCAGACAAAGGACACTCACATCGTATCCCATTGCTTTCAGTTCCTCAATCTGCGCTCTCAATTCCTTGCCGGAACGGAAAGACTGCTTTACGATGATCACATCTTTTACGGGATTTTGCAAATCTTTCAATTTTTCATAATTTCCCGTAACTAATGTTTCGACCTGAAGGCTTAACGCGACCTCGTTGATGAGTTTTCCCAACGGGTTATGGTCGCAGGCTGGCTTGTACGAAGGGAAGAAAACGCAAGCATGCGGATTTTCTTTTACTTTCTTTACAACTGCCTGTACTGCCTGACTACGGAAGTGTTTGTCCTGAGACAATGCTTCCAAATTGATTTCTACACCTTTTTCACCTTTGGTTGCATAATGCGCAACTAAATTTCCTAATTCCATAATTATAAAAATTTAGAATTGTTTAACATAAGATTATTATCACGATGTATATATTTGACAGAAACAAAATCATTTGTCAAGTACTTTTTGCATAAAATACGGCAAATTTATATAAATGCCGTGAAATTGCCGAGTTTTATCAAAAAACGGATTTTATAATAAAAAAGCAGGCCGGAAAACGGTTTGTTTTTTCCAGCCTGTTTTGAGTTTACGACAAAGCTTCCCTGCGTGCTTTTCGTAATCTCACAATCTTTAATCCTTAACGCTGTTAAGCGCCTCTTTATACCCTGACGTTAACCTTTGGAGTTACTCCGGTATAAGAACAATATTTTAGCCTGAGGACGGCTAAAACGCCATTTAATACGAAATAATTGTATGTAAATAATTCTTACTTTTTCGTTAATTAAGACACCACAAAAAACTGCACTGCACAAGCAAAAAAACGACTTATGACAAACTATTTTTATGTATTATTTTAAATGGTTGAAATGGTGATATAAACGTTTTTTCTACTTGTTTAAAACATTTATGACACTTTTGCCGGAAGAAGCAGAACAGATTGGCTGCAAGCAAACAAGCTTTTTACTTTTTTCAAAAAATAAAAGGAACTTTCTCCTGCATACTGTAATAACTTCCCGGCGTGACTATTAAATGGTCATCTACTCTGACACCGATGGCTTTTAGCGCACGGACAACCTGTTTGGTCATTTCAATATCTGCATTTGACGGCGTGGCATTTCCGGACGGATGGTTGTGCGCCAAAATAATTGCCGCAGCGTTGTGATTCAAAGCTTTGGACACAATTTCACGCGGACTAATCATAACAGCATCAATTGTTCCCACCTGTTCAATATTTTGGGCTATGTATTTTCCGTGCTTGTTTAGATAAATAATCAGCAAATGTTCCTGTCCCGAATAGCCGATGCAGCTGCGGCAGTAATCGACAATCAGTTTTTTATTGGATAAAATCGGGGCATCTTTGTTTTCCAGATTTTCCCAACTGATTTTATTCGCGCAGGCATGAATAATGCCGCACAGTATGGCAACACTCTCGCCTACACCTTCATTTTTGAGAAGGTTATCCAACGGAGCAGCCAATACGCTTGCCAAATTGGAATAGCGGCGCAACAATGCCTTGGCCAGAGGTTTGACATCCTTTCGGGGAATCGCATAAATCAAAATTAATTCCAGCAATTCATAATCGGCCATGGTTTTGCCCATATCGGCAACAAAACGGGCTTTTAAGCGTTGACGATGCCCGAAGTAATCCGGCACTTCTTTTGTTTCCTTTGTTTTCGGAGATTCGGATGCTTTCTTTTTAGTCACTGTCATATTTTTTTCCAAAGTCAAGTCCAATTCGGTCTTACAGCCTTTTTACGGCAGTTGCCAGCTGTTCAGCCGGCTTATTTTGCCGCTTTCACAAGGTCATTTTTTGTACGGCGGCTTATCTAACCCTTTGGGCGAATAGGTAAACACTTCACAGCCGTCCTTGGTAACACCCAGCGAATGTTCAAACTGCGCAGACAAGGTTCGGTCGCGGGTTACGGCAGTCCAACCGTTGGAGAGAATCGTACCATCCGGCTTGCCGATATTAATCATCGGTTCAATCGTAAAGAACATCCCTTCCTTAATTACCGGGCCGGTGCCCTTACGCCCGAAGTGCAGAACATTCGGCTCATCGTGGAAAACCCGCCCCAGACCGTGGCCGCAGAACATTTCCACCACCGAATAACCGTATTTGTGCGCATATTCTTCTATTACCGCACCGATATCGCCGAAATGCGCACCGGGTTTTACAACATCAATACCGCGCATCAAACATTCATAAGTTACCTCACATAAACGCGTTGCTTTTAGTTTAGGTTTGCCGATGTAATACATACGCGACGTATCGCCGAACCAGCCGTCCAGAGTTACGGTTACGTCAATATTGACAATGTCGCCGTCGGCAAGCTTTCGGTCATCGGGAATGCCATGGCAGATGACATGGTTAATTGAGGTGCAGATTGTTTTCGGATAGCCGTGATATCCCAGACAGGAGGGAATCGCATTATGCGAAACGATAAATTCCCGGCACAGATTGTCCAGATGTTCCGTCGTTACGCCAGCATCAACAAAATCCGTAATATAATCCAGACATTCGGCAGCAAGTTTCCCGGCCCGACGCATTCCTTCAAAATCTTCCGGACGGTATAATTTTATGCCGTTTTCATCCGTTTTTATATCTTTTTCATCTATTTTAGCCAATTTTTTACTCCCATTGAATTTTGTTCTACTTTTGTTTATATGCTTTTTATTTAAAATTGCAATTTATTTTTTTATATTTTTACGGCAGTGATGTTTTTTCCCAAATGGAGCATATATGGTTATAAAGCCGCAAATATGGAGGATAAGATGGCACTTAAACTTATGCAGGGACTCTACAGTTTTGTATTGGTTTTGATTACGGCGCTGCTGGCCCGGTATTTTACCGAACAGGGCATGATTTCTTTTTACGATACGCTCGACATTCCGCCCGGAACGCCCGAAAACCATTACTTTTCTTATGCGTGGAGCGGAATTTACGTTTTGTTGTTTTTGAGCTTTTACATTGTGCTCAGGTCACGCAAGACTTTGGAACAGTTTGAAGATGCGAATGCCCTGTTTGTCAGTCAGCTGTTTTTGCAGATTTTATGGACATTCAGCTTTTTTTATATGGAACAGCTTACCGCGTCGGCGATTGTCATTGTCCTGCTGGATATCGTTACAGCGTTGATGATGCATACGTTTTTCTTTATCAACAAATGGGCGTTTGCGTTGACGGTTCCGTATCTTTTATGGCTGCTTTTCGCTACATACCTGAATATCTTCGTCGTTATGTTGAACTAGGTCAGTTTTTGCAAAAAACAAAAGAATCGGTTTCCCTGTTAAATTTAAACTGGACATCAGCAAAAAACCGCTGTAGTTTTATGCGGTTAAAAGTTTAATTTAATTTTTGGGAAGAAAAAAACAATGACGACCAGCGTTAATCAAATAAGAAAAACTTTCTTGGATTATTTTGCGAAGAACGGACACAAAATCGTGCCGGCATCTTCGCTTGTTCCTGACAATGACCCGACTCTGATGTTTACAAATTCAGGCATGGTACAGTTCAAAAACATTTTGGCAGGCAACGAAACCAGAGATTATACGCGAGCCGCAACTTCCCAAAAAAGCGTACGCGCAGGCGGCAAGCACAATGATTTGGACAGCGTCGGCTATGATGTGCGTCACCATACGTTTTTTGAAATGCTCGGCAACTTCTCGTTCGGCGATTATTTTAAGGAAGAGGCAATTTATTATGCCTGGGAACTGCTGACGAAAGAATTTATGATTCCGAAAGAAAAGCTGGCGGTTACGATTTTCCATACCGACGACGAGGCTTATGACATTTGGAAGAAAGTATCGGCGCTGCCCGACGAGCGGATTATCCGCATTGCCACCAAAGACAACTTCTGGCAGATGGGCGACACCGGCCCCTGTGGTCCCTGCTCGGAGATTTTTTACGACCACGGACCGGAGGTCTGGGGCGGGCTGCCGGGAACACCGGAAGAAGACGGCGACCGTTTTATTGAGATTTGGAATCTGGTGTTTGACCAATTTGAAGATTTGCCAGACGGTTCCAGAATTAATCTGAAAAAGCCGTCTATTGATACTGGTATGGGGCTGGAGCGAATCGCCGCCATTCTGCAGGGTGTGCATTCCAATTTTGATATTGACACGTTCCAGCATCTGATTAAGGCGATTGCGGATATGGCCAACACCGACCCGAAAGGACCGCTACAGGCATCGCACAACGTGATTGCCGACCACCTGCGGGCAATGAGCTTTTTGATTGCCGACGGCGTACTGCCTTCCAACGAAGGACGCGGTTATGTTCTGCGGCGGATTATGCGGCGGGCGATGCGCCATGTTTATATGCTCGGAGTAAAAGAGCCGATGATTTACAAGCTGCTGCCGGTTTTGCAGAAAGAAATGGGCGAGGCCTATCCGGAACTTTACCGCTTTGATAAACTGATTACGGAAACCATCAAGGCAGAAGAAACCCGTTTCGGCAAGACGCTGGACAAAGGCATGCGCCTGCTGGACGACGAAACCTCGCAGCTAACCAAAGGCGACACGCTCAACGGCGAAACGGCATTTAAACTGTATGATACCTATGGCTTCCCGCTTGATTTGACGCAAGATGCGTTAAAAGGCAAAGGAATTGAAGTTGACGTTGCCGGGTTTGATGCAGCAATGGCCAAGCAGAAAGAAGAAGCACGCAAGAACTGGGCCGGGTCGGGCGATGCCGGCACCGAAAAAATTTGGTTCGAAGTTAAAGAAAAAATCGGCGGAACAGAATTTTTAGGCTATAAGACGACCAAGAGCGACGGCATTGTCAAAGTTCTGGTTCAGGACGGCAAAGATGTTGACAGCGTGAAAAGCGGCGAATTTTATCTGGTTGCGAACCAGACGCCTTTTTACGGCGAATGCGGCGGACAGGTCGGCGATACCGGCATTATCTGCAGCAAAAGCTTCAAAGCGGAAGTTTATGACACCAAGCGTAAGCTGGATACGGTTTTCGTTCATTGCTGCCGCATGATTGAAGGCGAAGTTAAAGTTGAAGATTTTGCATCTTTTGAAGTCAACGAAACGAATCGGAAACAGATTTGCGCTAACCATTCGGTTACGCATTTGGTACACAAAGCGTTGCGGACGATTTTAGGCGAACATGTTACGCAAAAAGGATCGCTGGTTGCGGCGGACAGAATGCGGTTTGACATTTCACACCCGAAGCAAATCACCGCAGACGAACTAAAGCTGGCCGAAGATATGGTTAATGCGGCCATCCGTGCCAATTATCATGTCAACACGGTATTGATGAATCAGGATGAAGCCGTTAAAACCGGCGCAATGGCATTGTTCGGCGAAAAATACGGCGAAGAGGTTCGCGTGGTTACGATGGAAAAAGACGGAGAAGTTTATTCGCGCGAGCTGTGCGGCGGAACGCACGTTTGCGACACCGGAGAAATCGGCTATTTCAACATCATTTCCGAATCTGCGGTATCGGCCGGCGTACGGCGTATTGAATGCGTTACCGGCAAAGGCGCGGAAGAATATGTCGATGCGATGGAAGATAAACTGCATTGTGCCTGCAACACGCTGAAAACCAACATCAACGATTTGGAAGCACGTATCGGCAACCTGCTGGAAGAAAAGAAAAAGCTGGAAGCGGAAGTGTTTAACCTCAAGAAAACGCTGGCCAGCGGCGGTGCGGCAAAGAGCAGCGAAACGGAAGTTGTCAACGGCGTGAAATTTATCGGCAAGGTTATCCCGGACGTTCATCCGAAGGAATTGAAAGCCTTTATTGACGAGATGAGCCAAAACATCGGTTCGGGCGTTATGGTTCTGGCAACCGATAAAGACGGCAAAGCATCTATTGTCGTTGGTGTTACCAAAGACCTGACAAACAAATATTCTGCGGTTGACCTGGTGCGAATTGCCTCGGCAGCAGTCGGCGGACAAGGCGGCGGCGGCAGACCGGATATGGCTCAGGCGGGAGGCCCTGATGCCAGCAAATTGCAACAGGCTTTTGAAGAAGTCAAAAAGGCTATTTAAACGGTTAACAAGCGGGGAAGGCGCCAATGTCGGCGCTTTTTCCGGATATTCGGCGTGGCAATAATTTACAGCCATGAATGCCCAAGAAGGTTAAACAACATGAAAATCGGAATAAGAAAACCGTCGCTAAAAAAGATGATTGCGGCACGTATTTCGCCGAAGCGTTTTATACGGCACAATCTTGGAATAAAAGCTCCGCGCGGCTGGGGCTGGCTGACCAATCCGAAAAAAGCACTTTATAACCGAATTTACAATCGAACGACGATTGATATTTTTTCGGTTTTAAAGAAATTGTTTAAGTAATGACACGCAAATCAGCTCGTGAAAAGCGCCCTTCAAAGGGTGCTTCGGAACAAAGTACCTGTTGCTATATCAAATTGTGCGCCAATTCCGCCTCGGTATTTGACTTTTCTATGATTTGATGCAGTTCTTGATTATTTTTTCCAGTCAATGCAGCCAGAGCCTGCATATATTCTTGATTTTCTATTTTGATTTCCGGATAATTAAACAAAGCAAATGCTTTTATTTTTGCTTCTTTGTTAAATTTTTTCTCTTCAGCATATCTCATTCCTTGAGGACGCATATTTATATATACCCCGCTCCTATTGTATTTCCACATAGAATCGGTGGCAAAATCGGTTGTCCAACTATACGGACTTAATAAATTCCACCATGATACCGTATTTATTTTAGATTTTATCTGACTAACAGCATCTTCATAACCACGAGCTTTTGCCATTACTATCAATGCTGACGAGCCTCTGTCTATATCTACGGTACACGGCGTTGTTGTACAAACCAACGCACCATTAGCATAAATATTGATATTTTTAACGTTCGAGTCAAATGTCAGCTGTTGTGTCGAACCACTAAAAATAGTTCCGCACGCGGTCAAGACCAATACGGACAATAACACCGATTTTTTCATATTTGCATCCTTTTATTCAGTTCAAACAAAAAACCCGCTTTAGAAAGCTAAAGGCGGGCGGATGCTAGAAAACCGTATACAAGTTAAGACGGCTCGGCTTATTGGGGCAGAGCCTTATTCACCGACATCCACCCCATACGGAGGTATGACGTCGGCACTATTTTTAAAGTCGTGTGCGCACGACTAACTTGTATTTATAAAGGGTTTTCTAGGCCCTCGGATTTATCCTTTTCTAGAGAACAAATCCTATTTTGAGGTTAGTTTATTTTTTTGAATTAAGCAAGAAAATTATTGCAAAACAGGATAATTTCCGGCATTTTGAAAAAATCCCGTAAAAATGCGGAAATATCCGGCTATTGTAACCAAAAGATATAAGTTGCCAAAGCCTATATGATAAAGAAAGGATAAGAAAATGGCATTTTGTTTTAATCACTTCAATTTTAACGTTACGAATCTGGAAACAAGCCTTGCCTTTTATGAGAAAGCACTGGGGTTAAAAGAAAACGGACGGATTGAGGCCGAAGACGGCTCTTATGTCATCGTTTATCTCGGCGACGGCAAAACCGGATTCCGGCTGGAACTGACCTGGCTGAAAGACCATCCGCAGAAATATGATTTGGGCGAGTGCGAATTTCACTTGGCAATAACGGCAGACAATTATCAGGAAGCATTGAAATTTCATCAGAAAAACGGCTGGGTTTGTTTTGTCAACGAGGCGATGGGAATTTATTTCATTGAGGATCCGGACGGTTATTGGATTGAAATTCTGCCGCCGCAAAAATAAATCGCAGCATAAATTCCGGAGGCTTTCCCTTGACGTCTGAAAATACAGAAAAAGCGGGGGCATTCCCCGCTCTATTTTTTCTGCTCCAATTGACATCAGCATACTAAAAGAAATAATATCGGATGCCGACGGTGAATTCCTGAATATTCTTCTTAAACGTATCGTCTTCCGGGAATACATAACGGTACATAGCGCGGATACCAATGTTATCGGTCGGGTTAAACTGTGCACCGAAACCGGCACGATAGGCGGTGCCTTCAAAATCTTCCATTTTTTTGTTCAGGTTACCGCCGTCCAATGTATATTTACCATATCCCACGGTCGTTAACAGCTCTACTACGCCGAGATTCAACGTATCTGAAACCAAATCTATGCCGTATGCCGCAGGTTTTGTTTTGCTGCCGCCGAAAGCATCGGTTGACGCATACTGCTGATAATATCCTTCTACGGATAAAAAGCCTAAAACTTTTACGCCGGCACTGACTGCGCCGCCGTTCAAGCTGTCAATATCGCCAAATCCGTTCGGCGTGGCGGAAACATAATCCAAACCGACATGCGGCGAAATAATAAAAGCATGGGCATTAAACGAAATCAGCATAGCGACAAGCGCCAAATATATTTTTTTCATTACAAGTTCCTTTTAACAGTTAATATATATTATATTTTTTCTTAGAAGAGCGGCAATTAAGACAACTCTTTTATTACAATGTCCCGGGAAGCCGCATCGTAAACGATTCCCAGTTTTCCCTTGCGAAATTCTTCGGCCGTTTTGCCAAAGACTTCATAACGCCAGCCTTTGAGAATCTGATTTTTAGCTTTTGGATTTTTGATGTATTCGCGCAGATTCTTTTCCGACGTTATCAATCGCGATACGACACCGCAGTCGTTACTTTTTATCTTCAGCAAAAGTTTCAGGACTTCACAAAGGGAATGCTGACTTGGCGGCAGAGTAACATCGCGTTCACGGTCTACACGTCCCAGCGTGCGGTCAAATTTGTCTTCGGTCAGCGATGCCAGAATTTCCGTCATTTCTTTAGCAAGGCGGCTTTTGGCAACATCCGGACGCACCCCGCGAACCCTTTTCATCTCTTCCATATCTTTCGGGAAGGCTGTCGCAATGTTTACCAGCGTTTCATCCTTGATAATATTCTGTCGGGAAACGTTGCGTTCTATCGCCATTTTTTCACGCCATTCCGCCAAAGCTTTCAACGCATTCAAGAATGACAAAGAGTGCCCATTGTGACGAATCCGCAGCCAAGCGTTTTCCGGATTTTGTTCATAATGCGCCGTATCGGCAAAATCTTCCATTTCTTCCGCAATCCAGCTTTCCCGTTTATTTTCTTTCAGATACGAGGCAATTTCGTTATAACATTTAATCAGATGCGTTACATCGCCCGCGGCATATTCCAACTGCTCGGCACTCAGCGGGCGCAGCTGCCAGTTGGTCAAACGGCAGGATTTATCCAGATCCACCCCGCAGTAGGCTCTAACCAGATTTTCATAACTGACACATTCGCCCAAACCGCAGGCCTGCGCCGCTATCTGGGTGTCAAAAACCGGCGTCGGCACCGCACCGGAAAGGTTGTACAGAATCTCAATATCCTGACGGCCGGAATGGAAAACTTTCAGCACTTTTTTATTTTGCAACAGGGCAAAGAAATCGCCGAAGTCCATATTTTCTGCCAACGGGTCTATCAAAAAAGCGCCGTCTTCATAACCGACCTGAATCAGGCAGGGAATGGGGAAAAATGTCTTTTCACGGATAAATTCGCAATCTATGGCTATAACTTTTTGTTTTTTTAATATCTTACAGGCGTCCTGCAGTTCTTGTGTCTTATCTATTAAATTCATTTGGGCGTTCCCTTGTCTTTTGGTTGCAGTTTACGGGGGATTGTTTAAGATTTTTTTAATTTTAGCTTGCATTTATGCCAATTTGGGATAAAAATGGCGGCATTGACGTTGAAACAATTTTTCAGGGGTACTTATGATTGAATACAGAACTCATACCTGCGGCGAACTGAGAACCGCCAACGCAGGCCAAAAGGTCAAGCTTTCGGGCTGGATCCACCGCAAACGCAATTTAGGCAATCTGTGCTTTGTCGATTTGCGCGACCACTACGGCATTACCCAGTGCGTAGTTGACAGCTCCAGCGATTTGTTTAAGAAGCTGGAAGATATCCGGGTGGAAAGCGTCATTACCGTTGACGGCGAGGTTGTGATGCGCGAGAGCGTCAATAAAAACATGCTGACCGGCGACATTGAGGTAAAAGTCAGCGATGTCGTTCTGCATTCCATGGCCGACGTTCTGCCGATACAGGTTTTCGGGGAAGACAACTCGCCGGAAGAGCTGCGCCTGAAGTATCGTTTTCTGGATTTGCGGCGCGAGAAAATCCACAACAACATCATTCTGCGCTGCAAAGTTATCAAACGCATGCGCGAGTTGATGAACGAGCAGGGATTTCTGGAATATCAGACGCCGATTTTGACGGCTTCATCTCCGGAGGGCGCACGCGACTTTCTGGTTCCATCCCGCTTAAATCCGGGAAAGTTTTATGCTTTGCCGCAATCGCCGCAGCAATTTAAACAGCTGTTGATGGTTTCGGGCTTTGACAAATATTTTCAGATTGCACCGTGTTTCCGTGATGAAGATCCGCGTGCCGACCGCAGCCCGGGCGAATTTTACCAGCTGGATATGGAAATGTCTTTTGCCACGCAGGATGATGTGTTTGCGGTAATGGAAAAGACTATGGGTTCTATTTTCAACGAATTCGGCGAAGGAAAAAAAGTTGACCAGGCGCCATTTCAGCGTATTGCTTTTAAAGACGCCATGCTGAAATACGGCTCCGACAAGCCGGATTTACGCAATCCGTTGATTATTCAGGATGCAACCGCTTTCTTCAACAATTCCGGGTTCGGCGTTTATGACGGCAAGGCAGCCAACGGCGAGGGACTGCGTGCCATCGTTATCCCCGGCGCAGGAGAGAAACCACGTTCGTTCTTTGACAAGCTGGACGGTTTTGCCAAAGAAGAAGGGTTCGGCGGCATGGCATATGTCGCGCTGTCAGCAAACGGCGCCAAGGGCATTGCCAAATTTTTCTCTGAAGAAAAAATGGCTGAACTTAAAAATATGTTTGGGGTTAAGGACGGTGATGCGGTTGTCTTTATGGGCGGCAATAAAAAACTTATCAGCAAATTTGCAGGAAAAGTCCGCACAAAACTCGGCGAAGAGCTGGATTTGATTGAGAAAGACGCGTTCCGTATCTGCTGGATTGTCGATTTTCCGTTTTACGAGGAAAACGAAGAAACAGGCGCAGTTGAATTTTCGCACAATCCGTTTTCCATGCCACAGGGCGGAATGGACGCGCTGTTGAACAAGAATCCGTTTGAGATACTGGCTTATCAGTACGACATGGTCTGCAACGGCGTGGAATTGGCTTCCGGCGCAGTCCGAAACCACAAACCGGAAATCATGTACAAGGCATTTGAGCTGGCGGGATATGACCACAGCGTCGTGGACAACAAATTCGGCGGTATGATTAACGCATTCAAGTACGGCGCGCCGCCGCACGCAGGATGCGCTCCGGGGATTGACCGCACGGTCATGCTGCTTTTGGACGAACCGATTATCCGCGACGTCATCTTGTTCCCGTTAAACGGCAAAGCGCAGGATTTGCTGATGCAGGCGCCGAATACGGTTTCCGAGCAGCAGTTGAAAGACTTGCATCTGGATATTAAGTCCGACGCATTGGCCTAATATAGCAGACGGCGGCAACCAGACGGCTGCCGCCTTTTCTTTTCTCAGGTGTTTAAAATGCGCTACGGCATCTCTCCGGAAACATATATAGCAAAAGTCTCCGCGGCGGTTATTTGGTTCTGTTTCACTGCCTTTTCTTTATATATTGCCCCGTTTCATGAAATATGGGCTGACGAAGTTCAGGCTTTTTTGATTGCACGCGATGCCAGTTTCAGCGAAATTTTGACAGTTATCCCGCATCAGGAGGGGCAGCCGGTATTATGGCATTTACTGCTGAAATTGCTTATTGCCATATTTGGCGAAGAATTAAACATTACCTATGTTTCAATTGTGGTTATGTCCATAACGGTCGGTATATTTTTATTCTGCTGTTGGGTTCCGTTGATTTATAAAATACTGTTGCCGTTCGGGCATTATTTCCTTTACCAGTACAATATCATTTCACGCAACTACTGTCTGGCATATCTGGCAATGGTTTTGCTTGCCGTGCTTTATGAAAAGAGGCATCGGTATATTTGGAGATATGCACTATCATTGCTGCTGTTTGCAGAATCTGCCGCTTTTTTGGCACCAGTTGCCGCTGTTCTCGGGCTGTTTTGGTTTTCGGAAGCCTATCGGCGGACTTCGGGAAAGCCGTTTCAATATATTGCCCCTGTGTGTCTGTTGGGCGGATGCGGCTTGCTTATGCTATGGCAGATCCTGCCGGTCAATATGGTGCAGTACAATATGCGAATCGAAAATATTGAAAATTATCCATACAATGTGCTGGCTCATTTTCCCGAAGCATTTTTTGCCGGTGAAAATACGATGCTGAATCTGACTTTTTTGTTTATCACCGCTTTTTATGCGGTAAAAACGGCAATGAGCACATCTTTTTATGTTAATATGCGGAATAATTTGCCGGTCGTATTGCGTTTTACAACAGTTTGGAGCGTTTTCATTGCCGCTTATTTTGCTGTCCGCCCGATGTACTATCACCAAGGGCTCATATGGGGACTTTTTCTCTGTTCGGTTTATATGTTTTTTCCGAACTATGCCCAAAGCAGAAAGCATTATTTGTTTCTGGCATGTGCCGTTATGCAGATATACTGGAGCGCCGTTTCTGCCGATTATGAGATAAAACACCCTTACTCTTCGCAGAATCAGGTTTTGGGAATGCTGGCCAAACATAACGTTTTCGAAAATCCCGAAGCAAAAGTTCAGGCTGTCGGCTTTCACACTCTGCCTCTGCAATTAATTCTCGGCAGAGATAAATTATATATTGCAGACAAAGCTCCGATGTACTGGCTCTGGACCGAAGAAGACATGGCCGTTAAAGGCGACAATATGCAGGAGCTTATTGACCGCCATCATGATATTGCCGTTATAGACGAAGACGATGCTGCGGGAGCCGATTTCAGCTATTATGAAAATCAGGCCGAATTTAACGGCTACAAAATCCCGGCAGCCGCCGTTTATAAGGGATATCTTTTTTATGAGCAGGGAGTGCGCCTTTTTATCCGCAAAACAGGCACAGGTCCCAAAGTCAAGCCGGATATGGAAAAGAAGAAACCGGACAAAGATAGAATTAATCAGGACAACAGACTGGTAAATAATTATTAATTTTAAATTAAAAAAACTCTTTACAAATAAAAATATTGCGGTATACATTGGTACGAATAACAGAGAGGGCTAACGGCATGCCTTCCTGTTATGTGTGAATCCAACTTAAATTTTTGAAAGGGATTGAAATGCCTAAATTAAAAACGAAAAGTTCGGCGAAAAAGCGCTTCAGCGTTACCGGAACCGGCAAACTGAAAAGAAATTTTGCGAAAAAGAGACACTGCCTCTTCTGCAAAACCCAGAAAATGAAAAGACAAGCCCGCGGCACGACTTTGCTTTCAGAAGTCGATGTCCAGATTGTTAAGAAATTTTTACCTTATTTGTAGTTGTAGGAGGATATGTAAATGTCTCGTGTAAAAAGAGGTGTTACGGCTCATGCCCGTCATAAAAAAATTCTGGATATGGCGAAAGGCTACAGAGGCCGCAATAAAAACGTTTTCAGAGTAGCTGTTGAAAAAGTTGAAAAAGGTTTGCAGTATGCTTACCGTGACAGAAGAGCGAAGAAAAGAAATTTCCGTTCTTTGTGGATTCAGCGTATCAATGCTGCTACGCGCTTGAATGATATGACTTATTCTCGATTTATCAGCGGGCTCAACAAGGCAGGTATTGAGCTTGACCGTAAAGTGCTGGCTGATATTGCTTACAGAGAGCCCCAAGCTTTTGCTAAGTTAGTAGAAACTGCCAAAGCGGCTCTGGCTAAATAATTTTTAGATTTAGTATAGTTTATATCAGATAGGAAAGAGTCGTCTTGGGCAGCCAAGAGGACTCTTTTATATTTAAAATTGTTATGAACTTCCGCGGCATTTTTTACGGCAGCGGAAAAAAGACAAACAACAGCCGGCCTTTGGGAGCGGCAAAAGGGTGATTTCAGGAAACACTCCTGTTGTTTCTGGGAAATATCCTTCTTATAAGGTGAACAAATGAGTGATATTGAAGTTATAAAAACAAGCCTGTTGGAACAGATTGCCAATGCAGAAGACGCAAAAGCCCTTGACGAGGCAAGAGTTGCGGCATTAGGCAAAAAAGGACAGATTACCGAACTGTTAAAAACACTGGGCAGCATGCCGATGGAAGAAAGAGTTTCTTTCGGAAAGAAGATTAATGTTGTCAAAGCGGAAATTGAAGCAAAAATTACCGAAAAAAAACAGGAATTGGAAACCAAACAGCTGAATGAAAAACTGAAAAAGGAAGTTATTGACGTTACCCTTCCCTGCCGGCCGGAAACGCAAGGACGAATCCATCCGGTTTCCAAAGTTTATGAAGAAATTGTCGCTATTTTTGCCCAGATGGGATTTGAAGTGGCTGAAGGCCCGGACATTGAAGACCAGTTCCATAACTTTAACGCACTCAATATGCCGCCGAACCACCCTGCCCGCCAAATGCAGGACACGTTCTACATCAATAATGATGCTAATAAGGAATTTGATATGGACTCCGCTTATGTGGTCAGGACGCATACGTCCGGTGTACAAATCCGTACCATGGAAAAGAAGCAGCCGCCAATCCGCATTATAGCGCCGGGCAGAACATACCGTTCCGACTACGATGCGACGCACACGCCGATGTTCCATCAGGTAGAAGGTTTGGTTATTGACAAGAAAACGACTATGGCCGATTTAAAGGGCTGCCTGTATGATTTTATGAAAGAATTTTTTGAAGTTGACGAACTGCCTATCCGATTTCGCCCGTCGTTCTTCCCGTTTACGGAACCGTCTGCCGAAGTTGATATCGGCTGCCTCAAGACTAAAACCGATTTAATTATCGGAGCAGGAACAGACTGGCTGGAAGTTTTGGGGTGCGGCATGGTACATCCGAACGTCCTGCGCGCTGGAGGCATCGACCCAGATGAATATCAGGGATTTGCCTTCGGGGTCGGCATTGACAGGCTTGCGATGTTAAAATACGGCATTCCGGATTTGAGGACTTTCTTTGAATCTGACGTACGCTGGATTAAAAATTACGGATTTACCCCGCTCGACTTTTCATCAATGACAAGCGGACTGAGCAACAACGGAGGACTGGCACGATGAAATTTACATTATCCTGGTTAAAAGAACATCTGGATACAACAGCAGGCGTTGACGAAATCAGCGAAACACTGACTCGCATCGGCCTTGAAGTCGAGGAGGTCGTTAATCCGGCTGCTGCACTGGATGGCTTTATCACGGCACGCATTGACAAAGTTGACAAGCATCCGGATTCCGACCATCTGCACATATTAGCCGTCAATACAGGCAAGGAAACACTGCAAGTCGTCTGCGGCGCGCCAAACGTCCATGAAGGGCTGGTTGGCATTTATGCTCCGACCGGAGCACTGATTCCTGCATACGGAGAACGCTTAAAAGTTGCAAAAATCCGCGGCGTGGAAAGCATGGGCATGATGTGCTCGGAAAAAGAATTACTTGTTGGTGACGACCATAACGGCATTATCGAGCTGCCTGCAGAAACCAAGGCCGGCATTCCGGCGGCGGAAGTTTTGAATATTGATCCGGTTTTTGAAGTTTCGATAACCCCAAACCGCGCCGAATGTTTAGGCGTACGGGGAATTGCCCGGGATTTGGCCGCTGCGGGGCTCGGCAGGCTGAAACCGTTGGATATTCCGGCAATCAGAGGAACGTTCAAAAGCCCGGTTAAAGTAACTGTTTCATGCCCTGAAGCCTGCCCGACATATACGGCACGCTACATCAGAAACGTCAACAACAAAGCGGAGACGCCAAAGTGGATGAAAGACCGTCTGACGGCTATCGGGCTGCGTCCTATTTCCGCCCTGGTGGATATTACCAATTATATCAACTATGATTTAGCACGTCCGCTGCACGTTTTTGATGCAGACAAGCTTAAAGGCGACATCCAGGTCAGGATGGCTCATGACGGTGAAGAATTTCTGGCACTGAACGAAAAAAGCTATATGCTGGACAACAAAGCACTCGGCATTTGCGACGACGAAGGCGTACAGTGCCTTGGCGGCATCATGGGCGGATTAAACAAAGGCAGCTATGAAGACACAAAGAACGTTCTGCTGGAGTGTGCATTGTTTACGCCGGCCTGCATTGCCAGAACCGGACGCAAGCTTCAGCTTGACTCCGATTCACGTGCCCGGTACGAACGCTGGGTTGACCCGATGTCAAATATCAGCGGTAACAATTATGCCACGAAAATGATTTTGGATATCTGCGGCGGCGAAGCTTCGGAGATGGAAATTGCCGGAGAAGAAAAATCTGTCGCCAAACCGGTATATCTGCGGCCGGAACGAATGAAAACTTTTATCGGTATGGAGGTTGCCAAAGAAACTTGTGAAGAAATTCTCCACAATCTCGGATTTGAAATCAGCGAAGAAAACGGCAATATCAAGGCGATTTCTCCGTCATGGCGCGGCGATATTGAATGCGAGCAGGATTTGATTGAAGAGGTCGTACGGATGATTGGGCTTGACAACATTCCGGCAACTTCAATGAAAACGGCCGAATTTCCGAAACCGGTTTTAACACCATTGCAGAATAATATTGTCATGGCCAAGCATGAGCTTGCTTCACGCGGCATGTACGAAACGGTTACATTCAGCTTTACCGACAGCAACATTGCAAAATATTTCCGCAGAAGGCCGGAAGCGGTATTTATTCAAAATCCGATTATCAATGAGCTTGACGAAATGCGGCCGTCACTGTTGCCGAATCTGCTTATCGGCGCCAAAAACAATATTGCGCGCGGATACGGCAATTTGGCATTGTTTGAGGCAGCACCCGAATTTTTCGGCCGTAATCCCGGCGAACAGCGGGCTATGGCTTCCGGCATTCGGGTCGGAAAGACCGCGAAAAAGGACTGGACAAACTCCATGCGCGCTTATGACGTATTTGACGTCAAGGCCGACGCGCTGGCAGTTATTGCCGCGGCGAAAGGCCCGATTGAGGCACCACAGATTACGACCGACGCACCGTCTTACTACCACCCGGGGCGCAGCGGCGTTATTCGACTCGGCAAAAACGTCCTCGCGTATTTTGGTGAACTGCACCCGGCGATTCTCAAAGCGCTTGACATCAAAACCAATGTTATGGCTTTTGAGGTTTTCCTTGACAATATTCCGCTGCCGAGGGATGCAAAATCCAAAGCTAAAAAGAAGCTGGAACTTTCTCCTTTGCAAGCAGTTGACAAGGATTTGGCATTCGTCGTTGCCCGTAACGTTTCGGCCGTCAGCATAGCGGCGGCTGCTAAAAATGCAGACCGCAGCAATATTGCCGATGTACGGATTTTTGATGTTTACGAAGGCGAGAATCTGCTCGAAGACAAGAAATCCGTTGCTATCAGCGTTACGTTCCAGCCGAAAGACAAGACCTATACCGATGCCGAACTGGAAGCATTGATGAACAAGGTCATTCTGGAAGTCGGCAAAAAGACCGGTGCAGTTTTGCGATAGACCGTTTTTTAATAATCGGTATAAAGACAGCCGCCGGATTATTCCGACGGCTGTTGTTGTAATCTGAAGAATTACTGTCTGGGTCGCCGGGCTGTTTTTGGGAGATTTTGTCTTTGAATGAAATTTCTTATATTGTCCCTTGCGACTGTTTTATTTTGCTTTTTGGGCAAATAGATATTATCGGGCAGTTGTTCTTCAGAAAACACAGTATTTTTGAAAACAAACATAATCCCCGCTTTCGCAGGGGATTACATTTTTGTGCCCGGAAAAGTTACTGCTGCAGATACTTCAGCGTTACGCCGTCGCCTTTCAGCTCAAGTTCTTTCCCTTTCAAACTATAGGTTCTGACCTTGTCCAGATTTTGAAAATAAGCATGTTCCTTTTTCATCTCGTCTTCAGGGCCGGCCATCATTGTAGATGCGACAGGACCAAATTTAATGTTATCCTTTTCTGCCTTGTAAGTACCGAAATAATTATTCAAGGCTTTTCCGTAAAAACGATCTTCCTTAGCATCAAAAGACAATGTGATATTTTTATCCGTTGCCAGTGTGAAGTTTTTCCCTTTCAATGATGCGGGGTCAGCCTCCGAACAGGCATTCAGCATAAACACAGCAGCCAGCGCCAGCAGTATTTTTTTCATATTTCTCTCCTTAATAAAATCATGACACGACTACTATATATGACAAACAAATCCGGTTATCAACAAAATTCTCGGCATATATTAATTTCTGCCAAAGGAAAACGCATTTTATTGAAATTATTTATTGACTTTTTAATATATATTAATTATTATATATATTGCATATGATACATATTTTGGAGTCTATTTATATGAAAGCATTTTTTACCTTATTATTGTTTTTAACGGGAACAGCGGTAGAAGCTTTGGCTAATCCGGCCTGCATCGTTTGTACCGTTGCAATCGGCGCTTCGCTGGAAATTTCCCGCAAGCTCGGCATCAGTGACGACATTGTCGGTTTATGGACAGGCGCGCTGTTTTCTCTGCTCGGATATTGGACTATCCTCTGGTTTGAAAAAAAAGGGTGGTACTTTGCAGGGCGCAATGCAATTCTTATGCTTGCCTGTATTGCATCTTCCGGCTTTGTTTATTTAGGGCTGCTGCCATACACCCCGAAAATTATCGGCTTTTTATATATTGATACATTTCTTTTATCAGCATTAATCGGAGCATTTCTGTATATTGCATCGCAAAAACTGTATCAATATATGAAAAACAAAAACGGCGGACATGCACATTTTCCGTTTGAAAAAGCGGTATTTCCGGTTGTTTTGCTGTTCGCGGCCAGCGTTATTTTAACATATTATCCATTATAATTTATCAAGGAGACAAATGATGAAAAAAGCAGAAAACGTCAAAGAATTCGTGGAACGGATTGACGCGACGAAGAAAGTTAATCCGA
>OLZW01000014.1_pt1 | contig 150589 bp, 119 predicted proteins | sample 1674281 | NCBI WGS metagenome assembly OLZW01 (sample SAMEA103958157, study PRJEB25191) | human gut metagenome | biome: human-associated habitat [ENVO:00009003]; feature: intestine environment [ENVO:2100002]; material: feces | place: Germany | collected 2013/2015
GCGGGAAACGATAACGCTCATCGCATAGTCCAGATACGAACGGCGCATTTCCTCGACAATCATCGTCGGCGCAATGTTTTCCTTCGGCAGATTCACCATCGCCACCGCCGTCGCGCCGGTTCCTGTTGCCTTGTCCGCGCCCGCGCCATTCTGCGCGCCCGCACTTGCCGCGCCGTTATCCCCGTTGCCGCCGTTCATCGCCCCGTCCGTACCGTTGCTGCCGTTCATCTCGTCATTCTCATCAGCCATTTTATAAAAAACCTCTCGTTAAAACACAATCTGCCGCCCCGAAATCGTGGGCAAACCTCTCGTCAAACACAATCCGTTGCCCCGAAACCGCCGCGCGAACTTCCCGCCCGGACGCCGTATCGGTGCGATTTATTGCCCCCAGACTACCACAACGCCCCAAAATAAAAAGCTTGATTTTCGATTTATCCCCATAAACCCCGTTTTTTTCGCCGTCAGACGCTTTTTTAAAAATTTCCGAGGGGGTGTCGATGTTTGTAAGCTGCCGCTCCGTCCGCCCTGCCACACTCTAAACAAAAAAATGACAAAATGAACAAAAATTTGTTGACACCATCTCTAAAATATGCTATAAACATAACCGAAATCAGTAAAATTATGTCAAACAAACTAAAATATTTATTATGGAAACAATTTACATTGCAAGAAAAGCACAAAACAATGCCAAAGCGTTTATAACAATGAATCCCGCAAACGGCAATATTTCCGTTCACGGAAAGTTTTATGACGGCTGCAAAGCTTTCTCCGGTCCGATGCTTGAAAACATCGCCGCTGTTCCGGAAACGCTTATGGAAGAAATCAAACGCCGCGACGCCAAGCCTTTAAGCGCTCCGTCGCCCGAACTTCGGGATTTCATTGCCTCGGTTTGGACAAAGGCCGAAGAAATGGAACCGTGGTTCAAGTTTTAACAAACACAATGTTTCCCGGCGATTTCGGAGCTGTCCGACCGCTTTGAAACACACCTTGTTAACCCCAAAGCCTCCCGATTTCCGGAGGCTTTTTTTATGGTTGCTCCGGCTGCTGCCTCTCTCCGTTCACTCCTCAATAACTTCAATCACCATGCTGCCGTCTTCCTGCGGCATAATCTTATAGCGTTTTCCCTTTTCCAGCTCCACGCCGCCGTCTTCCAAAACCCCGGATGTCATCTCGCGCACTGCCGCGGCGTCTTCGGCCGCATTGTCGTTTTTAATCCAGCCGTTGGCGCGGTAACGCTCGCGCAGCCCCGCGCTGTAGCTCATGCCGCCCAGATGGTAGTTAACGATTGCAAACAGCGTAATTCCCCATGTCAGAACAATAACATACATCGCTTCCAAAACTGCCGCCAGCGTTTCCGAAATGTCAAGCCTGCCCCCGCCCGGCTTATAGCGCCGGTCAAACAGGGCAACGTAAACCGCCGCTCCGAGCGCCAGATTGCGATAGGTTTCAAGTTCAAAGAAAACGTTAAAAGCCCCCTCATACCCCTCGTAATGCAGCGTAAAACCGGTCAGCACCAGCCCTATCCATACCAGCGGGTTCAAAAACACCGCCTTAAATACCGAACCTCTCATTCCTTCCATAACGTTCCGCTCCCGTTGATAATTCTGTTACTGTCTCCGTTTCCGCACCCGGCTTTGCTCCCGGCTGCTTTCTCCGCCGTATTTGTTTCCAGTCTAACCGCCGACAGTAAAAAAACTCTTTACATCGTGCAAAAAAATGCCTACAATGCCTGTCAGACAACGGAGGTCTGCAATGTTTTACCCGGATAAGAATTTTATTAACACGCTTTCCAACGGCGAGCGTTTTATTTTTCTGAAAATCATTTGCGGCACGGTCGCCGCCAACCGCCAGGTCAGCCGCGAAGAACTGCTTTATCTGAAAGAGGCGGCGCTGAAATATGAAGTCAGCGGCGAAAGCCTCGCCAATATGATAAAGTCTTCCGACCGCACCGCCCTGATGATGCAGGCGAGGATGATAACCGACCGCGCCAAGGCGCTGATGCTGATAAAGGATATGTGCATGGTTGCCAATATCGACAGCAGCCTTGAAGACAGCGAAATCGACTATATTCTTGACATCGCCGCGGCAATGCACATCGAACCCGAACGCGTCAAGGAAATTAATGCCGTCGTCAACGAATATCTGGCGGTATCGCAGAAAGCCTGTATTCTCTTGGAACAGGAACATTGGACCTGACGCAGGCGCCGCCTGTTCCGTACGGCATCCTTTCTCCGGCACTCCCGGATTAACCCTCCGGCTCACCCGGCACCAAACACCTCCGGCTCTCCGGATTAACCCTTCCGGCTCACCCGGAACCAAACACCTCCGGCGCTCCGGATTAACCCTTCCGGCTACCCGGTACCAAAACACCTCCGGCTCACCCGGATTAACCCTCCGGCTCACCCGGCACCAAACATCTCCGGCACTCCCGGATTAACCTTCCGGCTCACCCGGTACCAAAACACCTCCGGCGCTCCGGATTACCCCTCCGGCTACCCGGCACCAAACACCTCCGGCGCTCCCGGATTAACAAATAAGGAACCTTAAATGCCCGAACGCATAGCAAAATTTCTGGCCCGCTCCGGCGTCTGCTCCCGCCGCGAAGCCGAAGAACTGATAAAACAGGGGCGCATCATCGTCAACGGCGAAACCGTAGCCGCGCCGGCCTTTCTGGTCGACGGTTCCGAAACCGTGCTCTTCGACGGTGAAAGAATCAAATCGAAAGACAAAACCCGCCTTTGGCTCTACCACAAGCCTGCCGGGCTCGTTACCTCCCACAAAGACGAAAAAGGGCGCGACACCGTTTTTGCGCACCTCCCCGCCGGCCTGCCGCGCGTCATCTCCGTCGGAAGGCTCGACCTCAATTCCGAAGGGCTGCTCCTGCTGACCAACGACGGCGGGCTTTCCCGCGCGCTGGAACTCCCATCCAACGGCTGGAGCCGCCGCTACAAAGTCAAAGTTCATGGCTTTTTGGACGAACGCCGCCTGAAAAAGCTCGAAAAAGGCGCCACCGTCGACGGTATCGCTTACGGTCCCTGCAAAATCACCATAGACAGCCGCCCCAAACCCGCCGCTGCGCCGGTTCGCAATGGCACTGCCGCGGCAGTGCCGGAAACCGCCCCGGCCTCCCGTACCGCCACCAACGCCTGGCTCACCGTTTCGCTAACCGAAGGCAAAAACCGTGAAATCCGCAAACTTATGGCCTCCGTCGGCCTGGAAGTCGCCCGTTTGATACGCCTGTCCTACGGCCCGTTTCAGCTTGGTTCGCTAAAACCCGGAGAAGTCCGCGAGGTTCCGCAGAAAACGCTGCGCGAACAGCTCGGCAGCCTGTGGCTCGAGGCCGATACGGCCGCGTCCCCCCGTTCCCGCAACCGTACCGGTACCGGAGGCACGACCTCATGCGCATAATTTCCGGCACCCGCCGCGGCAAAAAGCTTTTCGCCCCGAAAAACGACCGCATCCGCCCCACTTCCGACCGCGCGCGCGAAGCACTCTTCAACATTCTGGAATCCATGCTTCCCGCGCCGCTTTCCGAATATGATTTTCTTGACGTTTTTGCCGGAACCGGAGCCATCGGCCTGGAAGCAGCATCCCGCGGCGCCCGCTCGGTAACATTCATCGACATTGATTTGGAACTGGTCAAAAAGAATGCCGCCGCCTGCCGCCTGCCGAAACTTTCCTATATACAGAAAGACGTCCGCCGCCTGCCGCCCGCCGCCAGACAGTTTAACCTTGTTTTTATGGACGCGCCGTACAATATGGAACTGTCGGTTCTTACCCTCTCCAAACTTTTTGAAAAGGGCTGGCTCACGGACGATGCTATAATCATCGTTGAAACCGCCAAAATGGAACTGCTTGAAATGCCCCCGGGGCTGAAAATAAGCCGCGCCAAAGCCTATTTTTACGGCGCCGCCCGTTTTACGTTCGTAAGGGTCGACCCCGAATATCTGAAAGTGCGGTAAAACAAACTTCCTGCTCCCGCGCAGGTACCTGCACCCGCCCTGCCGGCCATTCAGCCAGACGCCTGCCGAAAAGAATTTCTGCCGCCGCGCTCTCTTCTCACGCTCAATACGCCCTCACCGGCCGCACTTTTTCGCAGGTTTCGGCTGGCTGCAGCTCTCATTTAACACGCGCGCTCATACAGCGCCCACATCTCCTCATCCCGCGTCAGGTCGTCAAGCCTGCCGTCCGCCAGTTTGGCATCAGCCGTTTCCGCCACCTCGGGCGCAAACTCCGGCGCCGGCCCGTTTACCGGCAGCATCCGGCAGTGCAGCATCCGCAGCGTCCGGTCGTTTTGCAGCATCGCCAGCCCGCCGTTCCCCGCTTCAAAAGGCGCCAGAATACCAGCCCAGTATTTCGCCCGCGCCAGCACTTTCGGTTCGCAGATTTCTTCAGGAATGACAAACCACCCGCGTTCCCTCAGCCACCGTCCGGCACTGACCCGCGAACTGATGACCGACAGCGGTACCGCCAAAACCAGTCCCAGCGTAATCGGCAGCAGCCACCAGAACAGGACATGCGCATATTTCCAGACCACCAGCGCCGTTACCGCGCCGAGCACCGTATGCCATTTGTGGATTTGCCAGGCCGTCTGCCAGCTCGTTCCCTCGTCGCCGCGGTTTTGCGCGTTCCACCCCACCGACTTGCCGCGCAGGATGTCAAACACGAATTTGCTCTGAAACAGCATCATCACCGGTGCCATTAAAGTCGACACCACGATTTCCAGCCCCAGGCTTTTGCCCGCGTTCCATGCAGACCGCACATATCCGCAAACGCCGTCCGTTCTGCCATTTTTCCCGGCATTACCTTTAAGATACGCCGCCAGCCCCAGAAATTTCGGCACCAGCAGCATCGCCATCGACAGTACGAACAGCCCGATAGTGCCATATTTGTCAAACACCGGCCAGTTCGGAAACAGCGAATACGTCTGCCCGAAATACTGCGGCGGAATAAACTCGCGGAACAACACCATCGACAGCCCCGCCAGCAGAAACAGCAGCCACAGCGGCGATGACAGATACGACATAATCCCGGTCAGAAAATGCACGCGGCTCACCGGATGCAGCCCGCGCGAAATCAGCACCTTGATATGCTGCAAATTGCCCTGGCACCAGCGCCGGTCGCGCGCCGCAAAATCAATCATCGACGGCGGGCATTCCTCATAGCTGCCTTTCAATTCCGGCAGCAGCCACGCCGACCAGCCGCCGCGCGCAATCAGCGCCGCCTCGACAAAGTCGTGGCTCAGGATAAAGCCGCCGAACGGCCCTTTGCCTTTGAGTTTCGGCAGCCCGCAGCAGTCGATAAACGCCCGCGTGCGGATAATCGCGTTATGCCCCCAGTAGTTGCTGTTGCCCGCCTGCCAGTATGCCAGCCCGGCACCGACCACCGGCCCCGCGACTTTGCCCGCAAACTGCTGCATCCGCGCAAACATGCTCGTGGAATTGACCATCTGCGGCGACGCCTGAATAATTCCCGCATGCGGGTTTGCTTCCATCAGCCGCGCCATTTTGACAATCGTTTCCGCCGTCATCAGGCTGTCGGCGTCCAGCACCAGCATAAAGTCGTATTCCGCCCCCCAGCGGTTGCAGAAATCCTCGATGTTGCCGGACTTGCGCGCCGTATTCTGCGCCCGCCGCCGGTAATAGATATGCAGCCCCGCGCCGCCGGCCGTTCCGCCGCTCCTCCCGGCTGCTTCCGTATCCGAACGGCTCTCCGCGCCGAAACTGCCGCTTTCCAAAATCCGCTTTGCCTCCAGCCAGATTTTCTCTTCCTTGACCCAGATTTTCGGATTCGTCGTATCGCTCAGAACAAAAATATCAAACCTGCCGCCTGCGCCCGCCTGTTGCAAATCTTCGCCGATAGCCAGCAGCCGCGCCATCACCTGCGCCGGCTCTTCGTTGTAAATCGGCATCAGCACCGCTGTCTTCGCCTTAATAAAGGAAGCCATCTCCCGCACTTTCGGCGCCGCCGGGTTCTGCCGCGCCCGCAGGTCGTCCGCCGCAATGCCTGCCTCCGCATCCAACGCCGCTTCAACGTCGGCAGGATACGTTATCCCCGGCATCCTTGCCCTTTTCAACAGCTGCGAAAATCCCAGAATGCTCGACCAAAAATAAAGCGCAATCCACCCGAACGTCAGCACAAACAGCACAATTACCGCCGCCCGCGTCCAAACCGTAATGTCCGAAGGCATCGCCGCCGCCCACTTAAGCAGTCCCAGCGCCACCGTAACGATGACCAGTGTCGAAAGCAGCCGCCGGCGCCTGTGCACCAGCATCGCATATTCCGCGCCATACCACGGCCGCAGCGCCGGGCGGTTCCTGCCGTCGCCCGCGCCGCTGCCCGCATGCTCCCTCGCGCCGGCACCGTTCCGCCCCCTGTCTGCCTCGCGCCGCTCTTCCCGCGGCTTCAGCCACAGTTTTTGCCACATACGCTTGACCCGCGGCGGCATAATCGGCTGCGCCCGCATTTTCAGCGGTTTTTCCGGCGGCACGATAACCAGGTTGTCAATGTCTTCCGATGCGGTCATTTCCCCTCCTATTGCGGCAGCCACTGATACGTCCAGACTTCGGAAATAATCTCCCCTTCGCGTTTGAGCGCAATCCTCAGCTCGGAAGTCTTGCCGTCCGGCTCAAAGTCGACATACGCGATAACGCCTTTGGACACGGTGCTGTATTCCAGATGCGCGCGCTTGATTTCGCCTTCCGACGCGCTCGCCTCGATTTCCAGCTCGCCGTTGCCGAAATAACGCCGCAGCCTGCTGCCGGTAAATTCAACTGCAAACTTGCGCCCCGTATTGCCCAGAACGCCCATCACGCCGCCGACGCCGGTATAAGTCGCCGCCACGCGCGCCTCAACGTCTTCGCCGTCCACGTCGTCCATCCAGTGCAGACGGTACTTAAAGCGGTATTCTCTGCCAGTTTCGACTTTTTCCGCCGGAATCCAGTATGCGACCACATTGTCGTGGATTTCCTGCTGCGACGGGATTTCCACCAGCTGCACCGTCCCTTTGCCCCAGTCGCCCGCCGGCTCGACCCAGACGCTCGGCCGCTCGTGATAGTTGGCCTCAAAATCCAGATAATGCTCCAGCGACCTGTCGCGCTGCATCAGCCCGAAACCGGACGGATTGTTGTCCTCAAACGAACTGACGCGCAGAAACTTCGCATTGTCCAGCGGCCGCCACAGCCACTCGCCGGCGCCGTTGTGCATCAAAAGCCCGTCGCTGTCGTGCACTTCGGGACGATAGTCGTCAAAGCGATTCTTGGTATTTTCGCCGAACAGGTACATCGAGGTCAGCGGCGCGATGCCGAGCTTCTCCACCGGCTTGCGGAAATAAAGCGCCGCATCGACGTCCATTACCGTATCCTTGCCCGGTTTGAGCGTAAAACGGTACGCCCCCGCCGCGCTCGGGCTGTCCAGCACCGCAAAAATCTTTATCTCGCGGGCATTGCGGCGCGGCTTCTGGATATAGAACTCCGTAAACGCCGGAAACTCCTCGCCTTTCATCGACGCCGTGTCAATCGCCAGCCCGCGGGCGGAAAGCCCGTACTTGTGCCCCTGCCCCAGCGCGCGGAAATAGCTCGCGCCCAGAAAAGAAACCACTTCGTCAAGATACGTCAGGCTGTTCAGCGGATAATGCAGGCGGAACCCGGCATAGCCGCCGCCCCGGACTTCCTCAAAATCCTTGGGCGAAATCTCGTTCTTGCCGTAGTCGAAAAATTCCGGATGATATGTCAGCGGCACCGCCTTGCGGTCGATAATCTCGTTAACCGCCACCGGCGCCGTAAACATCCCGCCGACATGGAACAGCTGCAGGTCAAACTTCAGCTTGTTCTTTGCCCACGGCCCGTCCGCGGGTTTGAAGCGGATGTCGCGGTATTCGTCATAGTCGAGCCCGCGGAATTTTCCCGACGGCAGTTCTGCCGGCTTTTGGTACGGGGTTGCCGCCATCGCCTGCGCTTTCTGCCGCAGTTTCTTAAACGAAAATTCCCCCGGCGCGGTAACTTCTTCTTCCGCCTCGATTAAAGCTTTTCTCCCCTGCGCGCGGTCATAGGCGTAATATCCCGCCGCGGCCAGACACGCAGCCACTGCAATGCCGAAAATAAGATTCCGTTTCATCATATCTCCCTCATATTCCAATTTATGGTATTTGCCAATACCTTACCGGTATTTACCTGATGGCAGAATATTCGCCCGCAAACGGTTGTCAAGCCCTTTAAACTGCCTTTCAACCGGATTTTGCCGTTCTCCCGGCCATTTCTGCACCGCGGCAATCCCCGGCTGCCGCCTGCCGTCCGCTCTGTTTGCCCCCGTTCGCTCACTCTGCCAACCACCTGTCGTCCGCTCTGCCCGCCGCCTGTCCGGCCGCACAATTCGCCGCCTGTCCGGACGCACGGTTCGCCGCCAGTCGTCCGCCTCAGATAAAATATTCCAGATACAGAAACACCCCGGCCATCGCCACGCTCAAAAGCATCACCGGCACCGACCAGATGAGGAACCGGAGAAAGCTTATCGGATGCCCCTCACGCGCCGCAATCCCCGCAACGATAACGTTCGCCGACGCGCCGATAAGCGTCCCGTTGCCGCCCAGGCACGCCCCGAGCGACAGCGCCCACCACACCGGCATCATCGCCTCTCGCCCGCCCAGCGCTTCTTCCATCGCCTTCAGCGTCGGAATCATCGTCGCCACAAACGGGATGTTGTCCACCACTGCCGATGCCGCCGCCGATACGCCGAGAATGACATACACGCTCTTTTTGATGCTTCCGCCGGTTACCCCGACGAAATAGTCGCCCATTTTTTTCAGAAATCCGCTTTCGTCCAGCGCCCCGACAATGACGAACAGCCCCACAAAAAAGAACACCGTCGTCCAGTCCACGCGCCGCAGCACGTCCTCCACCTTTTCGTCGCTCTGCGTATGCGGCAGCCCCATCGTATACAGAAGCAGCATCACCGCCGCCCCGGCCAGCGCGATAAACCCGTTTTCAAACCCGATGTCGTGCGCGACCACAAACGCCGCCATCACCATGCCCAGCACCCACAGCGCCTTTTTCAAAAGCTTAAAGTCGGTAATTGCGTCTTTTTCGTTAATGTTCATCACCAGCGCGCGGTTTTTGAGCGATGTCGTCAGGCTGTCTTTCCAAAAATAGACAAACATGCCGACCACTGCCGCCATAATCGTCAGCACCACCGGCGTCAGATGGAACAGAAAATCCGTAAACGAAAGCTCCAGCGCCGACCCGATGAGGATGTTCGGCGGGTCGCCGATAAGTGTTGCCGTACCGCCGATATTGGATGCGAAAATATTGATAAGCAGGTACGGATACGGGTTGACCTCAAGCTTGTTGGCAATCTGCATCGTTACCGGCACAACCAGCAGCACCGTCGTTACGTTGTCCAGAAATGCCGAAAACACCGCCGTCACAAAGCCCATGACAATCAAGATGCCCAGCGGGTGCGCGCGCACTTTTTTCGCCCCCCACACTGCAACGTACTGAAACATGCCGGTTCTCTCCGCGATATTGATGATAATCATCATTCCCGTCAAAAGCGAAATCGTGTTAAAGTCAATCGCCGCGATTGCCGCCTCCTGCGATACCGCGCCGCACAGCACCAGCCCCGCCCCGACCAGCAGCGTAACCACTGCCCGGTTCAGCTTTTCCGTAAACAAAAGAAAGTAGCACAGCCCCATCGCCGCCAGCGCGACTGTCTGGTGGGTAAAGCCGAAAATCAAGTCCGTCGTCTGCATCCGTCAAATCCCTTACATTTCATATCAGTCCGGTACTTCCGCCGCTCCCCGGGCCATCTCGCCGCCTCGGCACATATCCGCACCGCCGTTGCCCGCCGTACCATTGCTCCGCCGTCCCTCTCGCCAACCGTTGCTCGCCGTACCATTGCTCCGCTGTCCCTCTCGCCAACCGTTGCTCGCCGCACCATTGCTCCTTCGTCCGGAACTTCCGCCGCTCCCCGCGCCTTTTCTCCCCCTGCCGTATAAAGCGTACCATTTCTTCTCCCTCTACATAAAGTGCACAATATAAAGGTAAGCGCTCGATATGGCAATGGAAATAAGCATTACCGGCAGCGACCACAGCAGAAATTTAAGAAAGTTCAGCGCATGCCCCTCGCGCGCCGCAATTCCCGCGACGATAACGTTTGCCGAAGCCGCAATCAGCGATCCGTTGCCGCCGAAGCACGACCCGACGGACAGCGCCCACCATACCGGCATCATCGCCTCGCGCCCGCCCAGCGCCTCTTCCATCGTTTTCAGAAGCGGAATCATCGTCGCCACGAACGGAATGTTGTCAATCGCCGCCGACAGCACCGCCGACGACCACAAAATCAGAAACGTCGCTTTCTGAATGCTTCCGTCCACCAGGAGCAGCGCCTTGTGCCCGAGCATTTCCAGCACGCCGGTAACCTCCAGCCCGTACACCAGCGCAAACAGCCCCGTAAAGAAGAAAATCGTCGTCCAGTCCACAAGCGAAAACGCGTCTTCCACCCGTTTGTCGCGCTCCTGATGCGGCAGCCCCAGCGTATACAGCATCATTAAAAGCGCCGCTCCGAACAGAGCGATTGTGCCGTTGGCGATATGCAGGTGCTCGCCGGCGATAAAGCCGAGAATAACCAGCCCCAGCACCGCCGCCGACTTTATCAGAAGCCCCGCATCGGTAATCGTATCGCGCTCGTTAATGCTCATAACCTCGTTGCGCGCCGCCGCCGTCGCCGTCATCTTCCGCCCGAAAAAGAAGTCAAACGCCGCCACCAGCAGCGCCAGGTTAATCGCCACCAGCAGCGACAGCTCTTTAAGAAAATCCGTAAACGACAGCCCGATGGCGCCGCCGATAAGAATATTCGGCGGGTCGCCGATAAGCGTTGCCGTACCGCCGATGTTTGAGGAGAAAATCTCCATTAAAAGAAACGGATACGGGTTTAATTTCAGCTTACGGGTGATTTCTATCGTTACCGGCACAATCAGCAGCACCGTCGTTACGTTGTCCAGAAACGCCGACAACACCGCGGTTACCACGCCGAGCACAGCAAGAATGCCGCGCGGATTCGCCTTCACCAGCTTCGCCGACTTGACCGCCGCATACTGGAACGCGCCGGATTTTTCCATAATCCCGACCATAATCATCATGCCGATAAGCAGCGCAATGGTGTTAAAATCAATGCCTTTCAGCGCCTGATCGTAGCTCAAAACGCCGAGCAGCACCATCGCCGCCGCGCCAAGCATAACCGCTACCGCCCGGTTCAGCTTTTCTGAAAACAGAACCGCGTAGCTCAAAATCAGGATAACGCTGGCAATCACCGCCGCCGGAACGCCGAAAATCATCGCGCCCCTCCCGCAGAACCCTCACTCCAAACGTTCTCAACCTTCGCCGGCTCCTCATTTCCCGTTGCTCCTCGCACTGTTGCCGCCCCGTTTCCCGCCGGCCGAACCGCCGCCCTTTCGCCGGCAGCAGCATTCATCATGCCAACCATCGCGCTCACACTGCCTGCCGCCGCGCTCACACCGCCAGCCATCGCGCTCACACCGCCAGCCATCGCGCTCACACCGCCTGCAGCCGTCCTCTCTCCCGCCGCTCTCAATCTCATATATGCCTCCCGAATAAATCTACGGGACTGAATATAAACATAAGTTATTAAAAAATAAATACCAAACCGCAAAATCTTTAACAAAAAAGTATGTATCGCCCCGCTGCCTTCCCGCTCCGCCCGCTCTCCTTTCTTGCCTGTCGCCTATGCGCCGCCCCCGCTGTCTCCCCCTCTCTTCCGCACCGGCCTCCGCCGCCCCTTTCCCGCTCTGCACGCTCCCCCCGCCCTCTGCCTCCCCCGTCGGCCGCACAAACTTTTCGCTCCGCCTGCCCCTTCTTAACCGTATATTAACATTTTATCCCTAAACTGCCGTTTACCGGATACACGGGTATCCGCAGTGCCTGAAAAAGAGGTGCGGAGCTTTGAACGGCTCTTTATAGCATTCGGTGTTGATATAGCACCGTCAACAAATATATCCCCGACAACGGCCGGGGAGCTTTCAGCGTATGTCCAAGGATATTTCTGTCTCTGAAATAATATCCCAAAGGCTGAAAGAGTCATTTAATGCTATATGATTGTTCAACTCCCTGACCACCTCTCTTTTAGGGTGGTTTATTTTTTAGGGAAACAACAATATGAAAAACGACAATCCGGCTGCCCGCACACAACATCAGCGCCCAAACCGCCCCGCTGCGGCAGTACCGGCCGGCAAATGCTCCGCGGCAGGGCGCAGCATGATTGAAATGCTCGGCGTATTGTCAATCGTCGGCATCCTGTCCGTCGGCGGCATATACCATTTGGGACGGATTTTAACCGAGCACCGGCAAATACGGATAGCCGAAGAATACGCCTGGCTGGTGCAAAATGTCGTGGCAGATTTTAACGCGCTGCGCCTCCCCAAAGACCAGCGCAACATCAGCAGCGACATAGCCAAATCGCCGTTGATGCCGGCCGGCTGGAAATACAAAGCGGGCTATCTGCAAAACGATATGGGACAGGTGCTTTTTCTGCAGGACAACGGCAGCCGTAAACTTCAGATAAATTTTGAAATGGGCAGAAAACAGGGGATGACATACAATCAGAAAGGGCTCTGCCGCATTCTGTTTAACAACGTGCTCCGCCCGCTCGCCTCTGAAATCTATATGGCCGCAAACTACTGGGGCAACGACTATGTGCAGCATTTTTACGGCACGAATTACTGCAACAACGGAAATTTAAAATGCCTGTCGCGGATTTCCGTGGAGGAAATAGAGAAGCAATGCGCCTTGTGTCTCGGGGAAAAGGGGGAATACAGAACCAACTGCGCCGTCGTTATGTTCTTTAAGATATAAGGCGGCACCTCTCCGCTCGCCGGCCCTTCCCCCGTCACCGTCACACTGCCGCCCTCGCCGCCGTCTTCCCGCTCCGCCCGCTCTCCTTTCTTGCCTGTCGCCTATGCGCCGCCCCCGCCGCCTTCTCCCCGCATGCCCTCTTTCCCGCCTTCTCCCCGCATGCTCTTTCCCGGTTTCTACTTCCACACGCCGGTCTTGAGCAGCTGCGCAATCCGTTTCGCCCGTTTCGGCGTCTGCTGCGCGTATTTGGAAGTCAGACACTCAAACGCCGCCAGTTCAAAGTTCCGCTGCTCTACGGCTTTCAACAGGCGCTTAAAGCGTCTGAACCCCCTCACTCCCATTTGGAAACACATATCCAAAAGCGCATACTGCCGCTCTTCGTCCAGCTCTTCAAACCCTTCGACTATCCGTTTCAACGCCTCAAAGCAGCGCGCGATGTCGTTCCGAAGCAGCATCTTCGCCGCGTTTTCGGTAATGCCGTGCATATAGTCGCCCAGCGCCCGCGCCTCCTCCGGCGTCGGCGGATTATCTTCCAGATTGCGCCCGACGCCGATAGTCAGTTTCCCCGCCGTGCAGCGGTATGGCATCAGTTTCATTCCCTCATGCGCGATTAGCCGGTCGCACCATTTACTCAAATCATACATAAAATTTCCTCCGTAAAAAAACAGCCGGACGCCTCGCGGCTCCGGCCCGAAATTGACACAAAAAAACCGGCGCCCCCAAACGAAAGCCCGGTATATGCAAATAAAAAAGCGCCCTAAAGCGCCGATGCCCGCCCAATGCGGCAATATACAAAAAAAGCGCCCGCAACTGCCGGCGCCCATTTGTCCATTGTGATGCTATTTAAACAGAGCCATGACACAAAGTCAAGCATTTTTCCGCCCCTCCGGCAAAAAACATCTTCCGTGCCGCATTCTGCCCGCTCCGCAAAATTCCCTCCCGCCCGTACATCCCCCGTATCTTTCGCAAAAAATCCCCCGGAATCAAAAATTTTTCTTGCCAATGCCGAAAAAACGCATTATAAATACGCCTGATGTTTTTAATCCGGATTTCCCAAGCATCGGCGGCTTAAATGATAGCTTAGAGTTTTACCGCCCTGCCTTGCGGAAAGGCGCCGTTTAGCATAACCGGCAGCCTGTCGGCGGCATTCAGCCCGCCTGCGGTGTTAAAGGCATCCGGCCGGCAAGGCCTCCCCCGCGGCACCTAATCAACAACAAAACCCCCCGCGGACAAGCCGTCTTTGCCGCCGCAGCAGCGGATTGCGGCACACTCTGCCGCCCGGAAATGACCCAATCGTATCGCCCGGACATAAGCGGCGCGATAATTATTAGTTAGGAAACAGAATATATGAAAAGAATGTTGATTGATGACACTCAGCCTGAGGAAACCCGCGTCGTAATCGTTGACGGCAACAAGGTTGAGGATGTAGAATTTGAATCGAGTCTCCGTAAACAGATAAAAGGAAATATCTTCACCGCCAAAGTCGTGCGGATTGAACCGTCGCTGCAGGCGGCTTTTGTTGATTACGGCGGCAACCGCCACGGCTTTCTGGCCTTTGGCGAAATCCACCCCGACTACTACAACGTTTCCGATGAGATAAAGGCGGAAGTGGAAAAGGAAGTCGACGAGATTATCGAAAAGAAGCGCCAGTTTCAGGCCGAACGCAAGGCCGAACAGGAGCGCCGCCGCCTTGAACGCGAGCAGAAACGCGCCGAATACGAGGCAAAGAAACTGGCCGAAGCGGAAGCTGAAGCTGCGGCCGCTGCAAACGCCGCCTCTGACACGGCCAAAATGACATCGGAAACCCCGGCTTCAGCCGAAAACGCCTCCACCGCCGGAACGGAAACCCCGGCTTCAGCCGAAACTGCCCCCGGCGCAGAAACGGAAAATGCCGAAGACGAAACCGCCGCCGACGGCTGCGGCTGTTCGGCAAATTGTGCCTGCCGTGCTGAAGACGGACATTGCCATTGCGAAGAAAACGGCGTCTGCACCTGCGATGAAGAATGCCATTGCAGCGCCTGCCGGAAAGAGGCAGCATCTGCCGCCGACAACAATGCATCCGACAGCGCGGCAACATCTGACACCCGGTCCGGCGACGATACATCCGACAGCGCGGCAACATCCGACACCCGGTCCGGCAACAATGCATCCGACAGCACGGCAACATCTGACACCCGGTCCGGCGACGATACATCCGACAGCGCGACATCATCCGGTGAAGCCTCAGCCGAAACGGAAGACAAACCGGCCCGTCGTACCCGCCGCCGCGGCACGCGCTTTTTAGGCCGCCGCGCGTCCGGCAAATCCGCCGCCAAAGCCGAAACCAAAGACGGCTACAAAGTCTCGGCCGAAACCGCCGGCATTGAACGCGGCGAAAGCGTTGCCGAAGAAATCGGCGAAGAAGACGAAACCGATATGGATGAAGCCTGCACCGCTCCGGTTCAATCCGCCGATGACGACGATGTCAACGCCGCAGCGGCTTCGCGTGCTGATGACGACGATGACGATTTCGGCTCCGGCAGCAGCAAAGAATTCGACAACGACGATGACGACGCCGATTCCGAACACTATCTCGAAATCCAGCGCAAGCTGATTTTCGCACGCAAGCTGTATCACCGCTCTGCGATTCAGGACGTTATCCGCGAAGGACAGACCCTGCTTATTCAGATTGTCAAAGAAGAACGCGGCAACAAAGGCGCCGCCTGCACGACCTACCTGTCGCTCGCCGGCCGCTACTGCGTCTTAATGCCCAACCGCATCAAATCCGGCGGCGTTTCCCGCAAAATCACCTCGGCCAACGACCGCAAACGCCTTAAAGACATTATGCGCGAATTGCCGCTGAACGACGATATGTCGCTGATTATCCGCACTGCCGGCGAAGACAAACAGAAGAGCGACATCGTCCGCGACTACAATTATCTTATCCGCACCTGGAACCACATCCGCCATTCGGCGTTGAGCACCCAGGCGCCGGCACTGATTTATGAAGAGGGCAACCTGATTAAGCGTGCCCTGCGCGATATGTACACCAAAGATATCGGCGAAGTTATCATCGACGGCGACAATGCCTATAAGACCGCCAAGGAATTCAGCAAGATTCTCTCGCCGAACATGGGACGCAAAATAAAATGCCGCAAACCGGGCGAAATCCCCGTCTTCCAGCATTATCAGGTCGAAAAGGAGCTGGACAAGCTGCACAATCCGGTAGTTCAGCTCGCATCCGGCGGCTATCTTGTGATTAACCCGACCGAAGCGCTGGTGTCCATAGACGTCAACTCCGGCCGCGCCACCCGCGAAATGGACATTGAGGAAACCGCGCTGAAAACCAATCTGGAAGCTGCCGACGAAATCGCCAAGCAGCTGCGGATGCGCAACCTCGCCGGGCTGGTCGTCGTTGACTTTATCGACATGGAAGAACCGGCCAACAACCATGCGGTCGAAAAGCGGATGAAAGAAGCGATGAAACCTGACCGCGCCCGGGTGCAGATTGCCAAAATGAGCATCTTCGGGCTGTTGGAAATCTCGCGCCAGCGGATGCACTCGTCGTTTGTCGAAAGCAACTATGTAACCTGTCCGTATTGCCGCGGCCAGGGCGTCCTGCGCTCGACCGAGTCCGGAGCCATGCTGGTTCTGCGCGCGATTGAGGAAGAAGGCATCAAAGGCGCATACAACCGCCTGGAAGTCCGCCTCCCGCAGGATACCGCGATTTATATCCTAAACCACAAGCGCCGCATTTTAGCCGATATGGAAGAAAAATACGGTCTGGAAATCATCATCTCCGCCGACGGCTCAATTAAAAACATCTGCGATTACAAGATTGAAAAGAGCCGCCAGCCGAAAGCGAAACCGGAAGCCGTTGCCGCGGCCACCGCGTATGCCGCCGCAGGTTATGCCGAGGATGACGATGACGCTGCAGACGATGACGAAAACGAAGGCAACGCCTGCACGCCCGCCGATACCGAAAACGGCAGCGGCAACGAAAACAGCACCGAAGAAGAAACCGGCAGACGTTCCCGTGGCCGGGGACGCAATGACCGCCGCCGCAGAGGACATCGCGGCGGGCGCGGCCGCGACCGTGAACGCAGCAGCCGTAACGGCGGAAATACTGCGCCCGACACCGATGAAGGCACCTCCCGGGACGGTTCTTCCCGCAGCGGCAATGCCCGCTCCGCCGAAACTTCAGGCCGCGGTTCGCCCGCAGCTGCCTCGGAACGCGCCCAGGCTTCCGCCTCATCCGGGCGCGGTTCGTCTTCCGCTTCCTCCGCCGGCAGTTCGTCCGCAGCTCCGGACGGTGAACCGAAACCGGAAAAGAAAACCTGGTGGAAAAAGCTCATCGGCTAATTTCACCACCGAAAACCATCCCCCCGCCGGCAACAACGGTGGGGATTTTTTTACCCCTGCACAGCCAACACACACTCCGCTTCATTTTATTCCAGAGCGGTACTTTTTTATTTTGATTTCATACCTTTTATCTTTAAGAATTATCTAAGCAATCCCTGCGGTGTAAAAACAAATCGGCTCTCTTTCCAGTCGCTGTATCTGGAGCCGCTTTGTGCCGACAATACCTTAAAGACACCGTAAACGTCCTGTGCTATATAAATTGCGCGTTCGGCGCTGTCTGCTAATTCCTGAAAATAGGTGTCAGTCCTGTAACGCTGCATATCTTCAATCTCTACGGATTCGATAAGCCCCTCTTTTGTCAGTTTGACACTGATGACAACCTCAATATTCCGGTCGTCTCTGCCGCCGGCAATCGTTTTCCACGACTCCTGAATTTTAGATTTTACAAAATCAATGCCGGATACCGACAGCTCGCTGAAATACAATCCCTGGCTGTTTCCCCCCTTTATACCGGGGTTATTGACCGACTTATCATAAGGAACCTGTGCCGGAGCATCTTTCTCGTCAATTTGTTTTTGCAAATCATCCGCCAACTCCATAAGAATCTGCAGTTTCCCCTGACAATCGCCATACATTTTTTCTTGTTTTCCCAACTTTCCCTCTATATAAACGCCTTCCCAACGTAATCGCCCATTTTCGCAGTATTCTTTCGCTACGCCGTCCGGTCTTCCTTTGACTACCGGTATCTTTATCCATAAATTCCCCTCAAGATAAGTGCTGTAAATTGTGCCATCAATAAGTTTAAAATTCTCATCCACACACTCCCAATACCCTTGTTCGTTTGTACAATAGGCCCTTTTACCGCCAATCTTCATATTTCTCAAAGCACTCTCATCAATATCTCCCATCGCCGTACTGCTCATCAACATCAATTCCAGAACTATTCCCAGCATTCTACGCATTGCTTAATCTCCAATCATAAAACATTCCCCTATTTTACAGTCTATCTCTAAAACGTTTAATTCTAGCTTAAATTTCCAACATTGTACCTCTCTCTAAAAATCCCCTCTCCTCCCCCTTTCTCCGTTCCCGGTTTTCCTCCTTTTCCGCCCCGTTCTCCGCCTTCTCTCTCCTCCCTGCGAACATCTCCCCCTTTCCGTTTGACATGCCGCAAACTATATATTACGATACCCTCAATATGGAGAACCGAGATGCGCCGCCTGTTTCTTACCCTGATATTTCTGTGCCTGGCTCTGCCTGCCGCCGCCGTCAGCCTGATTTCCGACGAAGAGGCAGAAAGCTGGCTTTATGACCTGCTGACGCCGATATTCCGCGCCGCCAATCTGCCGTTGAACCGCGATTATGTACATATCGTCAAAGACGACAGCCTCAATGCGTTCGTCGGCGACCAGAACCATATGTTCGTCCACACCGGCACCTTGCTCAAAGCCAAAAACAGCAACGAAATCGAAGGCGTGCTCGCCCACGAAACCGGACACATTCTGGGCGGCCACATCCTGCGTCTGAAAATCAAAATGCAGGATTTGCAGAAAGCCACGCTTGCCTCGCTGATTGCCGCCGCCGGAGCAGCCGCCGCCAGCGGTCGGGGCGATGCCGCGATTGCCGTCGTGCTCGGCACCCAGAGTTCCGCCATCAACGCCATGACCGCCTATCAGGTCAGCGAGGAGCGCGCCGCCGACGAAACCGCGGTTTCCCTCCTGCACCAAAACCGCAAATCCGTCCGCGGGCTGAAAGACTTTATGCAGAAAATCCAATCTGCCAACCGCCTGCAGGGCATTGAGGAAAATCCCTATTTCCGCACCCACCCGGTAACCGCTGAGCGCGTCGCCTTTTTTAACGAAAAGCTGCAAAAGGAAGCCCCCTCCGCCTCAGAAGCCGAAATGGACGCGCGCCTCAAGCGCATACAGGCCAAACTGTTTGCCTATCTCGCCCCACTGCCGCAGGTCATCCGCCGCTATCCTTTGGATGACGCGTCCGTCCCCGCAGACATTGCCCACGCCGTCTATTATATGCGGCAGAAAAACCTTAACGCCGCCCAAAAATATCTGCACCGCCTGCTTGCCGCCGAACCCAAAAACCCGTATTTCTGGGAACTGAAAGCGCAGACGTTCTTTGAAAGCGGCAAGCCCCGCGACGCCGTAAAAGCCTATCGCCGTGCGCTGGATTTGAAGCCGTCGTCCGACCAGTTCAAACTCGCCTATGCCGAAGCCGTGCTTTCCGCCTCCCCCTCGCGCCCGGAACTGCAAAGCCTGATACCTTTGCTGGAGCAGGCCAATCGCAGCCGCGCCTGGCCTTCGGCCTGGCACTATCTCGGACAGGTATATGCCGGGCTGGGACAGATAGCGGTTGCCGACTACTTCGCCGCCGAATACAATGCTGCCGTCGGCGAAAATGCCGTTGCTTCCCGCCAGCTTGCCAAAGCCCTGAAACAGCCGCTTCCCGCCAATATCAAACTGCGCGCCGAGGATTTGAAAGCCCGTCTGGCGCAGGAAAACAAAAAGAACTCCTTGTTTTGAAAGGCCTGACTATGGTTAAACGCTTCTTTCTATCTTCGCTGCGCGCCATGCTCCTTTTCTGCATCCTCGTTCCCCCCGCACATCCGGCCGCCGCATCTTCACCCGTCGCACAGGCCGCCCCCTCAACCCCGGCTGTTCCTGCCCCGGTTCTGTCTGCCCCGGTCCTGTCTGCCCCAACCGTTCCAGCCCCGACCCCGGTTTCGGCTGCCCCGGCCGTCCCTGCCCCGGCCCCGGTTTCGGCTGCCCCGCTTTCCGTCGTCGTCAAATCCACCGCCAACCGTGGCGAAACAAACGTCGGCGACTACTGGATAGGCGAAGATTTTGCCGCCGGTTTCCAAACTCTCGGCGCAATGACAGACATGGACTATCGCGGCGAATATCACCGCCCGCATTCTCCCGAACCTGCGCTAAACCTCTATATGCGCGGCTATACCGACTTCATCCCGCCGTTCCCGTCCGGCTGCAACGTGCTGTACGCGTATTACCCGATGGCTTATACTGTCTCCTCTGCTCCGGCATCCGATACCGCCGACAATTTCCCCTCCGTTTCTGCCCGTAACGCCGCTCCGATTAAAACTGCCGCCGCTGACAGTCATCCTCTTTCCAAATCCGCATTGAACCGGCGCCCCCCGCAACCCCAAAACGCCAATTTGGACGACGACTGGCAGAACTTTGACGTCATCGCCGTCGCCTCGCCCGCCTATGCCGCAGAATTAAACCGCGCCGACATCAATGCCGTTTATGTGCCGCAATTCACCAATCCGGAAAAATTTTACCCCGCCCCAGACCCGGCGCTGGCCTCGGATATCCTTTTCGTCGGTTCCAACTGGCACGACCGCACCAGCCTTCGTTACGCGCTGGAAGCGGGATTTACCGTCGCCGTCTACGGCTACAACTGGCAGGGGATTGTCCCGCCGGAAATGTATAAAGCGCCGTATATTGCCAACACCGAACTGAACCGTTATTACAGCTCAGCGAAGATTGTCTTAAACGACCACCGCCCGGATATGAAAGATTTCGGTTTCGTCAACAACCGCATTTATGACGCCACCGCCGCCGGCGCGCTGGTCATTTCCGACTATATGCCCGAAATTGAGACCGCTTACGGCGATGCCGTGCCGATGTATAAAAACAAGGAAGAGCTTGCCGGTTTGCTTCGGTATTACCTGACCCACGAAGAAGAGCGTCAGGCCCTTGCCGCCAAAGCCCGGCGCATAACGCTCGAAAAATTCACCAACGCCGCCGCCGCCCGGGCCGTATTAAAAGCCGCCCGCACATCCTGCCCGCTGCGTTAATCCGGCAGAACCCGCCGCCGTACCTCGCACGCTTTCTCTCCCGCCCATAACCGCCGCAGCCCCATATTTACAAATGATGAAATTTATGGTACGTTTAAATTATGCTATATTTTAGATTTGAGATGCAAGTAAAATTGTTGAAACTACACAATTTTGATATAATGGCAAGTGTTGAATTAAAACGTACGTTTTAATTCAATACCGGAAAATCAAACAATGTTCCTAAAACAAATATTAAAAAAGCTTCGCAAAAATATCAAATCTCGTTTTCAATCCCGCATAAAAGCCGATTTAAAACACAATAACGTAATTATCCCACGTGGCTGTACTTTCCGCTTGGAAATCAAAGGCCGCAACAACACCGTCATACTTCCCGAGAAAATACACCCTGACAGCACCTTAAACATTAACATTCACGGCAACAACAACGTCATCAGAATTGACTCTGCGGAATTTTTGAAATTAAAAATCAAAATCGGCGACAGCAACAGCTTCAGCCATAACTGCACTGTATCCATCGGAGAAAAGACTTCCTGCTGGGACACTTTTATTTTTCTTTACGAACACAATTCATCAGTCACCATCGGCCGCGACTGTATGATATCTTGGAACATTTTGATTTGGTGTACGGATATGCACACCGTAACCGACATAAACGGTTTCCCGACCAATCAAGGGCAATCTGTTGTCATTGGCGACCATGTATGGATAGGACGCGATGTCCACATCGGCAAAAACACACAAATTCCGCCTTATTCAATTATCGGTTGGAACAGCAACGTTACCGCAAAATTTGATGAACCTAACGTCGTAATTGCCGGCAATCCGGCCAAAATCGTCAAGCGCGGTATCAACTGGCGACACGAAAGGTATGATGACGTTGCCGCTGAGTTTGCCTTCCCGCCTTCTCCGGTTCCTGATTCTGCAGCCCGCCCGCACTGACGATTTTTTCCCGAATTGCCCTCCCCGCCGCGCATAACCGCCGCCCATAACCGCCGCGCATCCCCGGAGCCCTTCCCGCGCTCCTCAAAAAACGCACCCCGCAACGTCCCTTCCCGCGCTCCTCAAAAAAATGCTCCCCGCAAAGTCCATTCTCGCGCCAATTCCTCACCGTTTCCGTCAAAAAATTCTTGCAAAATAAAATCCCCGCGCTATATTACTCCTTATGAGAAACAAAATTGACATGATGATGCGAATGGCAAGGCGTTTTTGGCAAAAATAACGCTCCCGTCGGCGTTGTCAGACAAGTTTATATCAGGCGGGGCAACCCGTCTTTTTTATTAACCACGCAAAGGAAGTTACGATGCAAAAATATTTCACCACTCCGATTTATTACATCAACGGTTCGCCGCACATCGGCCACGCTTATACGACGATTTTGGGCGACGTCCTGAAAAAGTTTGAACAAATGCGCGGTGCTGACGTTTTCTATACCACCGGCACCGACGAACACGGGCAGAAAAACCAGACGAGCTGTCAGGAAAGCGGGCTTCCCCTGCCGGAATTCCTCAAAATGCGCAGCGACAACTTCCGCAACCTGTTTGACAAGATGGACATTGATTACGACCACTTCGTCCGCACTTCTTCCGATGAACACAAGGCCGTCGTAACCGAAGCGCTGAACTATATCTACAACAAGGGGCTTATCCGCAAAAAGTCGTACGAAGGCCTGTACTGCGAAGGCTGCGAACAGTTCAAAAAGCCCTCTGACCTGGATGAGCGCGGTTTCTGCCCCGACCACCAGAAGGCGCCGAAGCTGATTACCGAAGAAAACTATTTCTTCCCGCTCGAGCAGGATCGCCAATGGCTGATTGATTATATCAACACCCATCCGGACTGGATAAAACCCCGGCGCTTTGCCAAAGAAGTGCTGGGAATGTTGTCCGAACCGCTGGACGATTTGTGCATTTCCCGTCCCAAGAGCCGCGTCTGGCTCGGCGTCGAACTGCCGTTTGACCATGATTTCGTAACCTATATATGGTTTGATGCGCTGATTAACTATATCTCGAGCCTCGGCTGGTCTCCGGACGAAAGCAAAAACGCCCGTTTCAACGAACTCTGGCCGCATTGCACCCACCTGCTCGCCAAAGATATTTTAAAGACTCACGCCGTCTACTGGCCGATTATGCTGAAAGCTCTGGGCATCCAGCCGCCGGAACACCTGATTGTGCACGGCTACTGGCTCGGCGAAGGCGGGATTAAGATGTCCAAGTCGCTGGGCAACGTTGTCGACCCGTATGAGGTTATGGATTTGATGGGCATTGAGCCGCTGCGTTTCTACCTCTGCAACGCGATGTCCCTGACCGGAGATTCGCAGATAAGCGTCGACCTTTTGAAACAGGGATACAAACTGCTTGCCAACAACATCGGCAACCTGCAGATGCGCGTTCTGAAAATGATAGCCAAGAATCTTGGCGGCAAAGTTCCGTCCGCCGCGTCGCTGAACGCGGAAGACAAAGCGCTTTTGGACAACATCGCCGGCACTTTCGCGCGGATTTACCAATACGGCGAAAGCTCGCTGGAACTCGTGTCCGAACTGAGCAACGAAATCCTCAAGGCCGGCGACGCGGTCAATGCCTATTTCGCCGCCAACGAACCGTGGGTGCTCGCCAAAGACGAGAGCAAGAAAGAGCGCTACGAAGCGGTGATTTACACCACGCTTGACGCCCTGCGCCTGATTGCCGCAGCGGTATATCCGTTTATGCCGGCCGTTTCGCAAAAAATTCTCGCGTCGCTGGGTATCGGCGAAAAACCGTCGCTTGCGGATTTCAAACCGCAGCAGCTTGCCTCCGGCAGCCAAACCACGGTCGGCGACCCGCTGTTCCCGTATATCGCGGACAAGCCCGCCGCCTGAAGCAAAGGTACAGAAAACGCCAGCCGCCGGGTTCTCTCCGGCGGCTCGTTTTTTATGCCTGCACCCCGCCTCCGCTCCGTCCCGGCACGACCGCACTCTCGCACCCCTGCCCTCTGTTCCGTCCCGGCATGGCTGCACTCTCGCACCCCTGCCCACGCTGCCCCTCCCCGCCCTATTAAAACCAACCGCCGCACATCCGCCCCCAATCAAGAGTTTTCCCTGCCCTCCTGCCCGTCAGCTCCCCGTGTAACATTCCGTAATATTTTATTATCGAAAAATCCGCACAAAACCTTTGTTTTTCCCGCAAATATCGTATAAGTTTCCTTCCGTATGGAATTTTAGGCAAACCTTTAACGGCAACGGAGCTTTGAAACAATGATTTTTTGCGATATGGACGGCGTTTTGACAGACTTTGACGGCGAATTTGAACGCCGCTTCGGTATGCCGCCGCACGCTATTCCCCGTCCCGAACTGTGGGAAAAAGTCCTCGCCGCCAAAGACTACTGGTACGACCTGCCCAAAACCGGCGGCGCCGACAAGCTTGTCGGCTACCTCAGCCGTTTCGGCTTCTGCATTCTGACCGGGCTGCCCGCATACGGCTACGACAAAGCGGAAAAGGAAAAGCGCCTCTGGCTCAAAAAACACTACAACAAAGAAGACGGCGTCATCTGCTGCCTGAGCAAAGACAAACAGAACTTCGGCGCCCGGCAGGATATCCTCATCGACGATTTGCCCGCCAACATCGCCCGCTGGGAACAAATGGGCGGCATCGGCATTCTTCACACTTCCGCCGATGAAACCATCAGAAAACTGCAGGAATTAGGATATAAATAACAATAAAGCAACAGGTTAAAAACAAAATGTTAAACAATATAAAAAACGAACTTCTGGCGCAAACCGACAGCCTTTTGGAATATCTCGACAGCTTGAACCTTGAGCCGAGCACGCCTTTTACCGAAGCGGAAGTGCAAAGCATCATTGCCGCCGAAACCGCACAAACGCAGGCAAACTACGACCGCGCCGTATCGCAGTTTCAGGAAAGCAACGCCGACTCCCGCTCGCCGCAGACGCGCCGCTTTGTCGTGTATTGGGGCTACCCCGGCGCCGGCAAATCGTTTATGGCACAAAAGCTTATCGACCGTTTCGGCCGCGAAGAAGACTGCCTGCCATTTAACATTATCGACAAAGACCAACACCGCGACCTGTTTCCGAATTTGTTCAACCACCTCAAAAACGGACACCTCGACGAATGCGAAAAATTTGCCGGCATCACAATTGACTATGTGCGCCGGATTTTAGACCTCTCATTGCTTCGGGGCGAACGCTCCATCTTGTCCATCGGCTCCATGGGCGCCGGCAGCGAATTCAAGGACAACGCCGCCAAGGCCATTGCCAGCGGCTACAAACCCTGCGCCGTTTATATGTCTGTCAATCCCGACATTGCTTACCTGAGCAGCGTCTACCGCAGCGCCGACCTTTATGATAAGATTATTTTTCAGAACAAGGAGCTTTATCCGCGGCTGGTATCGGACGAATACTTTTCCCGCGTCGTTAAAATGCTGCCCGATATGATTGGCAGGATTGACGCTTTCCAACGGCAAAACAGCCGCGACGTCGACCTGATGGTCATCAACCGCGCCAATGAAGTGCTGTATGATTCCCGCCGCCCGCACGAACTGGATGTCCGCGCCGCGATTGAACGCGAAGAAACCCGTCCGCTGACCGATTTTGAACTGATTTCCGTCAACAAACAGCTGACCCGCATCCGTCAAAGCATCCAATACCGCTGTGACAACCGGATTTACGCACCTTACAAAAACGAAATCGAAATGGCTTCAACCGCCGTTTCCCGCATCGCGGAACTCATAAAACGGCAGCCGGAAAATGAAAACAGACGCGAATTCGCCAACACCGGAAACAGTGCCAATGGCAATAATGCCGGTAACAATATCGCAATCAACGCCAACACCGGCAGCAATATCGCAATCAACGGCGCAGCAGCCCGCCGCCCCGCCAACGACGATGCTTTTCTGTTGCCTGCCGTCCGCTCCCGCCGCACGAGATAAAAACAAAAACACCGCCACTGCGCCGCGGCTCGCACAGTACCAAACGGGCGCCGGATTTCACCCCGGCGCCCGTTCTTTTCGCGTTGCAACGTTTTATCGCATTACGATACTTCGCCCGTTACCGGGTCAACCGTTTCGCTGCTGCCCTCGTCGTCGCCGATAAGCTCTGATGTCAGATGTCCCGCATCGGCACGGATTTTGCGTTCGATTTCGTCTGCCAGCGCCGGGTTCTCCCGCAGCACCTGCTTGGCATTTTCCCTGCCCTGTCCGAGCTTTTCGCCGTTATACGAGAACCACGCGCCGGCTTTTTCGACAATGCCGGCCTTGACGCCGAGGTCAATCAGTTCGCCGACCTTGGAAATCCCCTCGCCGTACATAATGTCAAAATCTACGGTCTTAAACGGCGGAGCCACTTTGTTCTTGACAATTTTGACCCGCGTCTGGCTGCCGATAACGTCGTCCTTGTCCTTAATCGCGCCGACACGCCGGATATCCATACGGATAGACGCATAAAACTTCAGCGCGTTGCCGCCCGTCGTCGTTTCCGGATTGCCGAACATAACCCCGATTTTCATACGGATTTGGTTAATAAAGATAATCAGCGTATTGGAACGCGACACCGTCGCCGTCAGCTTGCGAAGTGCCTGACTCATCAGCCGCGCCTGCAGCCCCATATGCGAGTCGCCCATTTCGCCCTCAAGCTCAGCCTTCGGCACCAGCGCCGCCACCGAGTCGACGACCAGCACGTCAATTGCGCCCGAACGCACCAGCGTATCGGCAATTTCCAGCGCCTGTTCGCCCGCATCCGGCTGCGATATCAGAAGATTATTGATGTCCACGCCGATTTTTTTGGCATAAGACGGATCCAGCGCATGCTCCGCGTCGATAAACGCGCACGTGCCGCCCTTTTTCTGCGCCTGCGCGATAACGCTCAGCGCCAGCGTCGTCTTACCGGAGCTTTCCGGCCCGTAAATCTCAACGATTCTCCCTTTCGGCAGCCCGCCGATGCCGAGCGCGATGTCTATGCCGAGCGAACCGGTCGAAATCGCCTCAATATCAATCTTGGTATCCTGTCCCAGCCGCATGATGGAGCCTTTGCCGAAAGCTCTCTCAATCTGGCTCAGCGCCGCGTCTAACGCCTTGTCTTTTTCCATCTTGTACCTCATAAATTATTCTGCGTTCAATCAGCAGGCCGCCTTGCGTTTAATTTCTGCAACCAGTCTTGCATTCAAGTCCCGCAAACAGCCTTGCATTTAATTTCTGCCGCTATTATGTTCTGCTTTTGTTCGATTTGCAAGCATTTTTTTGCCCTTAACGCAATTATTTTAAAATATCGTGCAAAAACAAACTGATAAAACACAATTTTCCGTCATTGCCGCTATCATAGCGTACCAGCCGCCCGCTGCGCAAGCCAAATTTCGCACTTGTTTACAAAAGTTTCACATTTCCCATACGGATTTTATGAAAAAAAAGGTTTACAAAACGCATTTAATTCTGTAAAAGCGAGGATAGTTAGTTTCTAAAAACATACTGTAACGAACTAGATGAGGTAATTAAACTATGACAGCTGAACCGCTTATGGCTGGCAAAAAGGGCCTGATTATGGGCCTCGCCAATGACAAATCCATTGCCTGGGGCATTGCTCAGGCGCTTGATGCGCAGGGTGCGCAAATCGCCATTTCCTATCAGAACGAAGCTCTGGAAAAAAGGGTCGTCCCGCTGGCGGAAAAACTTTCTTTCGCGCCGACGCTGATTAAGTGCGACGTAACCGATTCCGCTTCGGTCGAAGCCTGCTTTAAGGAACTGGGCGAAAAATGGGGCAAGATTGACTTTGTGGTTCATGCGATTGCCTTTTCGGACAAAGACCAGCTTAAAGGCCGCACCATTGATACGACGCTGGAAAACTTCACCAACACGATGCACATTTCCTGCTACTCGTTTTTGGAAGCCTGCCGCTGCGCTTCTCCGTATATGAATGAAAACGGCGCCATCGTTACCCTGACCTATCTCGGGTCCGAACGTGTTCTGCCGAACTACAATATTATGGGCGTTGCCAAAGCTGCGCTGGAAGCTTCGGTACGTTATGCCGCGGTTGATATGGGACAGCAGAAAGTCCGCGTCAATGCGATTTCCGCCGGCCCGATTAAAACGCTGGCCGCTTCCGGCATCGGCGATTTCCGCAAGATTTTGCGCTGGAACGAGCTGAACGCGCCGCTGCAGGCAAACGTTACGCAGGAACAGGTCGGCCGTGCCGCTCTGGCTCTGTTGTCGCCGCTCGGCGAAGCCATTACCGGCGAAGTCCTGCACGTTGATAACGGCTACAACACGATTGCAATGGTTAATATTCACAATACGCATGAATCTGCAGAAGTTCTGGCTGATTTCTAAGCGTTGAAATTTTGACCGGTTCTCCGGAATGCTCAAAAGCTCCGGATATGCAACCGCAAAACAAAGAAGCTCCCGGCAACGGGAGCTTTTTTTCAGGCGCGTCTGCCTTCCTCCCAAAATCCTCATTTACAAAAAATGCATTAAACCTCTTGATTTTGCACTGAAAACAGGCTATACTTTTTTCATCAGATACATCATCATACAGAAATGAAAGAACGGCAAGGCAATGAAGTGGAAATATTGGCTTTTAGGCGGATTTTTGGGAATATCGACGGCATCTCAGGCACACGAACAATACGAAGAGGACAGCGACTCCGCCCGTACCCCGAAACAGGAAACACTCGCCAAAATCCCCGGGCACAGCCGCCCCGCATATAACGCTGCCGAATATAATACGGACAGTCTCGCCCCCAAACGCGCCGCATCACCTGCCGACACGGTTCAAACCGGAACCGTATCGCCCCATGCCGCTGACACGTCAGCAATCCGCTTCTCTGCCGACACGGCAGCAATCCGTCTCTCCGACAATACATCTGCTACCCGTTTCTCTGCCGATACGCTCGCGGCAAACGCCTTCCCCGCAGACTCTCTCGCCGCCGATACGCTGCTGTCTCCGCACGACAGGTTTGTGGCCGCCGAAGAAGATATGCTCCTGCTGATAGCCCATTGCGAAGGTGTCCGCACCAGAGCCTATTGGGATCCGAACGGCAAAAAATGGACCATCGGCATTGGCAATACCGTACGCCCCGACGGCAGCCCGGTTCGGAGTTTTGACCGTATCCGCAGCCAGGAAGAACTGATGGATTATTTCAAAACCCATGTTGAAAAAATCATCCTTCCCGTTATGGAACAATACCTGCCGCTCAAAGATATGAACCGCGGCGAAATAGCCGCTTTCGGCAGCCTCGTCTACAACTGCGGCCCCGGCGTGCTGCGCGGCAGAAACAAAATGCCGACGGAACTCTCCGCTGCCTTTGCCCGCTATAAAAAAGACGGCCGGGAAGAAGATAAAAACATTGTAAAAAAACTGATTAATGCCAAAATCTATGCCAAAGGGCGCGCCCTCCCCCAGCTGCGTTACCGGCGCGACCTTGAAACCCGGATTTTATTCGGCGACATCGTTCTCGACCAGGCTAAGGCAGACAGCCTAAACAACGCTTTGGATCTCTCGGCCGTTTCTATCGGCGGCATATACACCATCGGACATAAAAACGGCGGCCTGCCCAAAGATTCGACAGAACTCGTTAACCGCATAGCCAACACTCCCGGACAAAACCTGCAAGACACGCTCCGCCAGGCTTTTACCCCCAATGTCCCCAAAATGATAATAAGAAAAAAGGCCTCCCGCTCCGGCCGCTGAAGAATATCCCCGTCACGGCAGTTCCCGCCGCCTCGGGCAAACAACCTGCACCTCCGGCAAACTTTCCGACGCTTCCGGCAAAATATTCGCAGCCCCGGCAAACCGCCCGCCGCCTCGGGCAAGCAGCCTGCACCTCCGGCAAACTTTCCGACGCTTCCGGCAAAACATTCGCAGCCCCGGCAAACCACCCGCCGCCTCGGGCAAAACATTCGCAGCCCCGGCAAACTTTCCGACGCTTCCGACAAAACATTCGCAGCCCCGGCAAACCGCCCGCCGCTTCCGACAAAACACTCGCCTTTCACGTCTGTTTTATGCTTTCCTCCTATTCAGAAACTTTTTCCGGTCCCGTTTTACGCGTTTTTTCAAATTTTTCATGACCTGTTTTCAAGGCGTTATTTCGCATTTACAGAGTTATCCACAGGCTTATCCACACCCGCCCGAACCGCTGCAACCCGTTAGTTTACATACATTCTTGCAGGTATCTGTATTATCATACCGCAGATAGCGCTTGCCAGATGCAATAATTTCTGCTATACCAAAGACATAAAACAAGATGAGCTTTTCTGCTCCGGCTGTTTTGTCTTTTCCCTGATTACAATAACGGCGGCCGGTGCAGACATCATCGTCAAGACGGAAATCGGAAGGGCAAATCTTTCTCCCACTCTCATCTCAACCGCCCTTCCGATTATCTGCATTTTTCCCTTACCACCGTACATACGCCGTCCAGCCGTTCAGCCATTCAGCCTCCCAGCCGTTCAGCCTCCCAGCCATTCCATTACTGACACCCGCCGCCCGCACTCACTTCAGCAGCTTGCGAACCGCATCGGCAAAACATTTGCCGTTGCCCTTGGCAAAATCCGCCGCCGTCTTGCCGTCTTGCGTCTGCACGGAAGCATTTGCCCCTGCCGCCAGCAACAGGCGCACTTTGCCGATATCGCCGCCTTCCGCCGCATACATCAGCGCCGTTTTGCCGGTATTGTCCGCCGCCTGCACGGTCGCACCCTTTTCAATCAGCTGTTCCAAAATCCCCGTATCGGCCGCCGGATTTGCCGCCGCATACATCAGCGCCGTCCGCCCGTTGTCGTCATTCTGGTCAATTCTTTTGACCGCCGCCAGCAATTCTTCAATCGCTTTGGCATCAACCCGCGCTTCATGGTTGCCCACGGCATACATCAGCACCGTTTTGCCGGTATCGTCCGTCGCGTCGGCATTGGCATTGCGCGCCAGCAGCATATGCGGTTTGATAAGCTGGCTGTTTTTGCCGCTGACCGCATACATCAAAGCGGTCTTGCCGTCACTGTCGCGCATATTGATATTGGTGTTGGCATCAACCCAGAAATTCTGCAATACAGTTACCATATTAACGCCCGCCGTCCCTTCCGCCGCATACATCAGCACTGTTTTGCCGTTGTTGTCGCGTGCCGTAACGTTCGCGCCTTTTTGTATCAGTTCGCGCACCATGTCCGGACGCCCTTCGCCGACCAGATACATCAGCGCCGTCCGCCCGAAACGGTCCTTTTTATTCAGCGTTGTCAGCCCGCGATCCATCACCTTGCGCAAAATCTGCACATTGCCGCCTTCAATCGCATACATCAGCACCGTTTTGCCGTTCCTGCCCACAGCACTGCCAAACAGCATAAAACCGTCCGTCAGCAGGTCAAAAGCCTCGGCGTTTCCCTGTTCAATCGCATAAACCACCGGCTGTTTGCCGTCTTTGTCCGCCAGATAGATATCCGCGCCGTAATCGCGGATAAGCCGGATAATTTCCGCATTGCCGTTTTTCGCCGCATAGGCCAGAGCCGTCCGTCCCTTAACATCAGTTTTGTCAACATCGTCGCCTTTTTCCAAAAGCATCTCCGCCATCGGCACATTGCCGCTGCCTGCCGCATACATCAGCGCCGTCCGCCCCTCGTTGTCCGCCGCGGCAAAACTTATCCCGTCGTCAATCAGCCGTGCCGCCGTTTCCGGGCTGCCTTTTTCCGCCGCATACATCAGCACCGTCTTGCCCTCATAATCCGCTTCGCCGGTTTTGGCGCCCTTTTCTGCCAGCAGCCGTGCCGCCGCATCTCGTCCGCTTCCCGCAGCATACATCAGCGCCGTCCGCCCGGCATTGTCTTTTGCCGCAATATTGGCGCCCTTGTTAAGCAGATAATCGATAATTTTCGTATTGCCGCCCTCCGCCGCATACATCAGCAACGTCTTGCCCGCATTGTCGACTTTAAAAATATCGCCGCCTTTTTCCGCCACTCTGGCAAAATCGGCATCGCGCCCGCTGCCCGCATACAGCATCAGCAGCGTCTCGCCGTTATATCCCGGCTCGTTGATGTCTTTAAGCCTCTCTTCCAGCAGTGCAACAACCTCGGGATGCTTCGCCGCGTTTTTAACCGCCGTCCCGATAACCGTGCGCCCGTCGGCCTCCGCCTGCCACATGTCCGCCCCCTGCTCCAGCAGAAAACGCACGCCGTCGACATAGCCGTTTTCCGCCGCATACATCAGCATGCTCTCGTTTTTTGCCGTCAGCGCATTCGAATTCGGGCTGCACTGCGCCAGCGCCAGATAAGCATCCGTCCGCCTCTCGGCCAGCATCAGCTCCATCGCCGCCACCGTCGGCCTCGCCCCGTTTTGCAAAAATAGCTCTATAATCTGCGCCGTCTCGCTTGGATTTTTCTCCGCTGCGTTTGCGCCGTTCTCCGTCCCGGCAGTTCTTTCGGCCCCGCCCGTGCCAGACATCGCGCCGGTTGCGCCGTTCTCCGCCTTTGCTCCCGTCCTCTCCGCGTCTTTGCGGTGCGTCAAGACCCTTTGCAACGCCGCATTGACGTCGCCTGCGTTCTTTTCAATCAGATACGCCAGAGTGCCGGCCGGAGCCGTCTCCGCCGCATACGTCAGCAAATCCGTGTTTCCGGTTTCAATCTCCCGCAAATCTCCCGCCTTGTCTCCCAGAGCACGCACCAGTTCCGGTGCTGCCGTCCGTACGTTTTCAGCCAGAAAATATGCAGCACCGTCCGCCCCTTTGTCCAGCAGCACCGCGGCAATATCCGCCCGTCCCGCCGCCACCGCCTTTTTCAACGGAGTAATCACGCGCGGGTCTTTATAGTCCGGCATTTCTTCGGGCTTGTGCTTGCCTTTGAACACCAGAACCGCATTGGCATCGCACCCCTTTTCCAACAGCAGCTTAACGATTTTGACATTGCCGCCGTCCAGAGCCTTGTCCATCAGCTGCGGCGCTTTAAGGTCGGCTTTGCTCGCTGCCGCCACCGCTTCAAACAGCGAAAAATCCCCTCGTGCCGCAGCAGCAGCCAGCGCCGATACGCCGTTCCGGTCAGCCCTGTCCGTATCCGCCCCCTGCTCAATCAGGTATTTTGCCGCCGCTTCGTCTCCGGCTTCCACCGCCATCACCAGCGGCAGGCGCCCGGATTTGTCGGCCACGTTGATTTCGGCTGCACCGTCCCAATAGGCCGCCAGCGTTTTCGGCTCGCCGCTCCCCGCCAGCATCAGCCACGCCGCCCCGCCGGCCGCAACAATTGCCAACACGCCGCCCATCGCCAAAATCTTACGCTTCATAAATGCCTCCCTTTGTTAAAACAACCTGTCCGTTAGTTTAACAAAGCCTCCGCCGCACTCAATCTTTTATCGCAGTTTAATCACAGAAAACACGCCGCATCCGCCGCACCGTTCCGTCCGGCTCTTTTAACACCCGCCGTAAGCCGCACCGTTCGCCCCCCGCATAACGTCTGCCAGCATATCCCTTTCCGGAATGCCGAACGAGCGGCCCTGAACCTCCGGCTCCCTGACCGTCAGCTTTGACGTCATCAGCAGCGTGCCCTGCTCCATCAGCGGGCGGAACGAACCGTCGCCCTGCCGTTTCATCACCACCGGCATCAGCAGGACATCCCCTTCCCGTACGTTGTTAAACGACCCCGTCAGTACGTCTTTGCCGCGCCTGAACAGATAAACTTCCTTCATATCAAACTTATGCTCTTCATCCTTGTGCATATCCGCATCGGCCGGATGCATCGAAATCGTCGCCACCACGCGCGGCACGGCGTTCAGCTGGCGCGCCGGGTCCTGCACCGCCCCGGCAAATCGCCGGTAAAAAATATGGTGCATGCTCGCATACCCGACGGAATTCCCCTTCTCCAAATCGCCAATCCAGCGCTGCAGCGTCTCCCGGCTGCCGGCCTCGCCGTTAAAATAGTCAAACACGTCCTTTGCCTTTTGCGCATTGCCGCCGTTCTGCACAAACGCCCGCCACTGTTTTTCGTACATATTGTCATAAAGCCCGCCGTTTTTGCGCGCCTCCCGGCCGTAAAACACCTGCATGAACGTATTGTAAAGCCGTTCCGCCTGCGGCGATGCGCCCGGATTGCCCAAATCGGTTCCCGGATGGGCGCGGCGGAATTCCTCCACCCGGTACAGCAGCGCGATAGTCCGGTTTTTAATGCTCTTGACGCCGTTGGGCTTGTGCATGTCTTTCAGGATTTCCTCGCCCAGCGGTTTGGCTTCCCTGCCGTTCTTGGCCTTGACCGGAAACTCCTGAATGCCGATTTTATAGCCGTCTGCCGCCAGCACCTCGTTCATAAAGTTAAACTTTTCCAAATCAAACCGGTCGCTGTGCCGCAATGCCATTCCCATACGGTAGACTTCCCGCTGCAAAAGCTGTTTCGCTTCTTCGTACGGCAGCGACATCCCCGCCGTCGCCATCGCGTATTTCGTAACCAGACGCTTCATATCCAACACGGTGCCGCCTTCCTTGCCCTTAGTATAGTCCCGGAACAGGCCCGCCGCCTGTTCCGCCGCGGAAATCCCCTGCTCCGCCACCGTATTTTGCAGGCATTTTTCATAAAAGCTGCTGGTATCGAAACAATGGTCATCCCCTTTGCCGCGGAAAAGCCCCCAGACCTCGCGGCTGTTTTCCGCCGCCCGCACCAGTTCCCGCTTAAAGCCGGCTGCGGCCTCGTCCGGTTCGCGGCAAACGGAAGCCAGAATGCCGCCCCCGTTTTGCACGTCGTCATATACCGCTGCCGCATCCGCCCGCTGCAAAAATTTCCGAAAAGCCGGAACCAGCGCCTCGTCATAAGCCTTTTCCTTCTGCCGCAGTGCCGCCAGCTTCTCATTGCTTTCTTCCTGCTTTTTCGCCGCACGGTTCTCTGCTGCCCTGGTACTTTTGGCGGCCAGCCCCGCCGTTGTAACGTATTTTCCGTTCTTCAGGGTTTTCGCCGTTTCCGCGCTCAGTCCGCCGTATTTGGAAAATTTGCCCTCAAAGACAATGCCTTCCCGCGCCAAAACCGTATCGACCGCATAGCCCCCGAAAGAAAGCTTGCACTTGGCGCCCTTTGCCGCCGCTTTGATTTCCGCCGTTTCCGCCAGTGCCTGCAGCATATTCCGCTTTTCCGTGTCCGTAAGCTTTTTGTCCCGCGTTACCGCTGCCTCGATTTCCCGGCGCAGTTCGCCGACAACCGCATCTTCTTTTTTGGCTGCCGGCTTTGCCGCATCGCTGCTCCCGCGGGCAGGCTTTTTCGCTTTTTTATCTGCTTTGCCTCCACCTTCCAACACGGCGATGTCCGCTTTGTTTTTCTCCCTTTCCGCTAAAAATTTCTGAAAAGCAGCCGCATCTTCGTGCGCAAACAGCGTATAAAACCTGTCATTTCTGCCCAGCGCCGCCAGCTTGTCAACATCGGCGCCGTCCGCCGCCCGTTCCAGCACGCCGGCAGCCGCCCCGGACATAACCCGTTTCCATGCTGCCGCGTCTTCTGCTGCCGCCATCGCCGCCGCCGGAAACTTCTCCAGCATCAGGGCAGCGTTTTCCGCCGTTCTTTCCTGCCGGTAAATGCGCGTCGCCGCTTTCAGCTGATACAGCGCCTGCAGCATCTCCGGATAACTCTGCAATTTCCACTCGGTCATCGTTTCTGCCTTTCTTCAAGTTTTGCTTTCCCCGGCCGCCGTTCCCGCTGCCCGCGCGCATCATTGCGCCAGACAACCTCCGGCTCGTTTCACCCCCGGCTCCCGCAGTCAGCACAGCTCACCGTGCCAAATCGCTGCCGGCTCGTCTCAGCCGCCGTCTGCCCTGTTGGCAGCCGCAAAACATCGTATAAAAACAGTATAACGCAAAAAAAAGCCGCTGTAAACCGAAAAAAAGCGCTTGCATTAGACAAAATTTTGTGCTATTATTAACAGCGAAACAATAAAACTATGTAAATTATGGAAAAAATAAATCTGCCGGCACCGAAAATCGAATTTTCGCTCGGCTTTTTCGCCCGCTTAATCTGGGCAGACACGTCCATGCTGCACTTTGCCGTTTTAATCCGCCATTTTAACGAAGACGGCATTGACGGAAAGGTACAGCATCCCGCAATCAGCATCACCGGACTTGATAAATATGCGTTCGACCTCGTCGAAGCCCGTTTTGTCAGGTTGGCGCCGGACGTGGAACTCGTTCCCGCTCAGGCAGATGTGCAAAAAAAATGGATTGACTTCCATCACGCACAGTCCCCCCTGCCTTTGGAATACAAAATGGCTGATTTCCTGCGCACTTACAAATGCCGGGTTTTCAATCAGGAATTGCTCTGAAAAAAGCAGCCCTGCCGCCGTACGCCGGCAGCGGTTGCAGCATCTGCCCCTTGCCGCCTTTGGCCGCACGGGGCTTTTTTATTGCCTCACACAACCCGCTCCGCCTCACTTTCGCTCCGGTTTCATCCACATCGCCCGGGAATTTCATCCACACCGCCCCGAGGTCTTACCCACGCCGCCCGCCTCACTTCCGCTCCGGTTTCATCCACATCGCCCGGGGATTTCATCTACGCCGCCCCGCTACGCATTTTCCTCTCCGCTCACCCGATTCCGCATATCGCCGCCGCCAGTTTCACCCCGTCGGCCGCTGCGCTCGTAATTCCGCCTGCATATCCCGCCCCTTCTCCTGCCGGATACACGCCGTGGATGTTGCTCATATAATCCGCCCCGCGTACAATCCTGACCGGCGACGACGACCGGCTCTCCACCGCCGTCAGCACGGCATCGTCCGCGGCAAACCCGCGCAGTTTTCTGCCCATACGCCGGATGCCTTCCTGCAAAGCCTTGTAAAGCGGCGCGTCAAACAGCTCCCGGAAATCGGCCGGCATTACACCCGGTTTATACGATGGTTTCACCGCACCGAGGCGCAGCGTCCCTCTTCCCGCCAGAAAATCCCCGACTTTCTGCACCGGCGCAAAATAGGTGCCGCCCCCGAGCGCAAACGCCTTTTTCTCCAGCTTTTCCTGAAATTCAATTCCTGCCAGCGGATGCGCCGAGCCGAAATCTCTCTCGTCCACGTTGACCAGCACCGCCGCGTTGGCATTTTCCTTATCGCGCGCAAACTCGCTCATGCCGTTGGTAACCACGTGCCCCTCAAGGCTGGTTGCCGCCACCACCGTCCCACCCGGACACATGCAGAACGTATAAACCGACCTTCCGCCGTCCAGATGTTCTGCCAGTTTGTAATCCGCCGCCCCGAGATACCTCGAGCAACAGTATTTCTTTCCGTACTGCGCCAAATTGACGTTCGCCTGTTTATGCTCTATGCGCACCCCTACTGCAAACGGCTTCTGTGTCATCTCAAGCCCGCGCCCGTACAGCATGCGGAACGTATCGCGCGCCGAATGCCCGACCGCCAGAATCAGCGTATCCACCGGAAGCTCATAGCGCGTCCCGTCCGCCCGTTCAACCACCGCCGCACGCAAAACGCCGCCCGCACCGATGGCGGCGCCCGTCGCGTCCTCATTAACTGCGCCGCACGTCGCACCGTCACTTCCGTCGCCCTCTGCCCCGGCGCCGTTCCTGTTTTCCACGCCGCGAGTACCGTTCTCATTGCCTGCGCCGTCCCCGGCACCGTCATAATCAATCCGCAAATCCGCCAGTTTTTCCCCGAACCGGTATTCGCCGCCGAGGCTCTCCACCTTATGCCGGATATTCTCCACCATCAGCGCCAGATTGTCGGTACCGATATGCGGCTTGGCAAGATAAAGAATTTCTCCCGGAGCTCCGGCTTTGACAAATTCATCCAAAACCTTGGCGGTATATTTGTCCTTCTTGATGCCGGTCATCAGTTTGCCGTCGGAAAACGTGCCGGCACCGCCCTCGCCGAACTGCACGTTCGTTTCCGGCGCCAGTTCGCCCGTTGCCCAAAACTTTTGCACCGCTTTCTGCCGCTCGCGCACCGCAGCCCCCCGTTCCAGCACAATCGGCCGCAGCCCTGCTTCCGCCAGACACAGCGCCGCCATCATTCCCGCCGGCCCCGAACCGGCCACCACCGGTCGTAAACCGTCCCCCGCCGCACGGATACCAGTGCCGCCCGGAAGTTTCATGCCGCCCGTAAGGTTCATGCCGGCCGTAAGGTTCATACCGGCCGCGCCGCCGCTCCGGCACACTGCCGTAAAATCAAGCCTTTCTTCCGGTGCCAGCTCCAGCAGGTCGCCGCCTGCTTCCAGCTCGCCGTCATACTCAAACTCCGCCGCATACACCCAGAACAGATTATCCTTGCGCCGCGCGTCCAGCGATTTTTTCGCTACCCGGAAATTCCGCAATGCCGGACTCCCGGCCCGCTGCACAGTCTGTGCCCAAACTTCCTCCGCTCCGGCCTCTAACGGCAGCTTGATGTTGTTCAGACGATAACGCGTCATTTCCGCACCTCTTCTTTCGTAAAATTCACCTGAACCGTACCATACGCTCCCGCGCCGGATTTTACAACAAAAAAATGACGGCACCGACCGCACCCGCCACCCGCGTCCGCTATCGCCGTCATCTTCCGTCCCGTCATCACCAGCAGAAACACCCGCCATCTCTGCCAGCCCCCTCATTGCCAGCCGGAATAACCGCCATCTTCCGCCTCATTGCCCGGAACCGCCGCCATTGCCCGTCCCGCTGCCGTCTTTGCGCACCCAAAGCATTGCCTCGCTGCCGACTTCCACCAAATCATAATGTTTTTTAATATAATCCATATCTTCGTTCCAACAGCTGTAGTTCAGGCGGATAAAATCATTCCGTCCCGCAACGTTTCCCCGCCCCAGCATAGCGGCGCGCAGATTGCGTTCTTTCAGCCATTTCGTCTGCGACATCGCGATTACATCAAGCGGGCTGTCTTCCCCCAGCAGCAAAATCTTCGGCTTATGGCGTTTTATCGCCGTATTGTAGTCAAACTTCCCATATCCCCAGTACGCGGCAATCTTAACAGTATTATGGAAGCCAAACCAAAAATAATCCGCGTCCGGGTTGTACAGATTGACGGCATATGCGTTCACGCCGTTCAAAAGCGCTTCGTCCGGCGCCGTATGCCGTATCACATATTCCGCCAGCGCCATATGCTTTTTAAAGGCGGATGCTTTTTTTCCCGCCGGAACCAATGTCCACAAAGAAACGGCAAATCCAACCGCCGCTGCCGCAATCGCCGCTTTTTTCAACCGCCCGGAAAGCCTTTCCGCCGCCATCAGGCGCATCGCCGCCCGGCCGACATACGGCGCCGCCAGCAAAAAATAAGGGACATAGTATCGTGGATGCGGAGCAAAAACAAACAGAATACCGGCACATCCGGCCAGCAACAGCAGCCACGCCGTTTCCTTTTCCCCGCACCGGCAAAAGCGGATAACCGCCGCAGCCGTTCCGGCAGCACATAGTTTCAATGCCGCTCCGACCCCGGAAGTATAGCTGCCATAATACGCCGCAACCTGCCGGTTAAATAAAAAGTTATAGTCAAACCATTGCTTCAGGGCACCCTCATGCCAAAAATATGCCGCCGCAGCCGCCAATACCGCCAAAGCCGCCGCCGATGCCGCTGCACAGTCTGCAAAACGCACCCTCCCCCGCAGCAGCAGCCACAGATTCGCCGCGGCAAATCCGGCTCCGGGAAACACGGCTTTCTGCAAAAACAAAAATGCCGCCGTCCACCACAAATAAGACAAAACCAAATCTCGCCGCCGCTGCCCGTCGAGATAGGCAAAAAAACGCTCCGTCCCTGCCAGCATGCCCCAAAGCATAAAAATGTCCGGGCACAGGTTCTGTACGTCCTTCCACAACGGCGACAGCGCCAACAGAAACAGCAGCGCCCATTGCGCCGTCATCCATTTCGCTGCCGCATCAGCCTCCAGCCCGACATCTGCCGCATTCCCCCGGCACCCGGAAAATCCCGCATCTGCAACCGCCCGCGGCCCGCTCTCGTCGCCAGCCGAACCCGCAGCCCGGCCGCCAAACCCCGCACAAACCAACGCATATAATTTATACAGCACCGCGCCCCAGCCTAAAATCGCAGCAACCCGCGCCGCATAAACTATCGCCGTATCGCGGTAAAAAAGCTGCGTTACCGGTGCAAACAAATACCATAACAGCGGATTGTGATGTTGAAAAAAATCGCGGTACGGCACTTTTCCTATGCTGACCAGCCAGGAAGAATGGATATGCTCTGCCGTATCCATAAAAAATCCGGAGCCTCGGCAGACCCGCCAGACGGCCACGGCTGCAAACAACACCATTGCCGCATAAAAAACGGTGTTAAGCAGGCGCATTGCCTGACCTGTTTTCCGGTTCGCGATAAATGTCCCAATCCGGTTTGCCGCAAGTTTCCTGTTCCGGTTCGCGATAAATGCCCCGTCCCGTTTTGCCGCAAGTTTCCGGTCCCGGTTCGCAATAAATGCCCCGCCCCGGTTTGCCGCAAGTTTCCTATTCCGGTTCGCGATAAATGCCCCGTCCCGGTTTGCCGTAACTGCCCTCGTCCGATGTCCCATAAATATCCTGCCTGCTGAAAAAAAACGTTCCTTTTTTTTCAGCACAAACGTGTGGATATTTATAACGTAAATATAGCCCCTTATATAAAACCAAAGTATAAGAAAAAAAAGGAACGTTTTAATTAAGCCGGAGCAGAATACGGCTTTCCGCGTGCCGCAATCCGTCAGCGGGTTTTATTTGCGGCCTTTTTCTGCCGCGTCGTCCTCCTCGTCATCGTCGCCGTCTTCCGTAAACAGGCGGATAATCCCTCTTTTGTACATCCACAGGTTGATAACGCCGAGAATAATGCTGATTGACCCGAAAACGTAAAGGATGTAGTACCAGTTCAGCTCACCCACGCGCATCAGCGTTTCCCCCGCATACGACTTGATGAAAAAAATGGCGACGCAGGTAATCGCAAACGCCAGAATATACGCCACCGTCCAAATCCGCTTCTGCACCTGCTTGGAAAGGATAAACGCCGTCAGAAGGTAGATAAACGCCAACGCGATAAACAAATAGGTTTCCATTATTTTTCTCCCGGTTAAAACTTTGACGTCCACCGCAGATATAAGCCTCGCCCGCCGCCATTTAAACCCCGCCCGCTCTCTTCTGCCCCCAGAGCATAAAAAATGCGCCGCGCTTTCTTCAAACGTAACGCATCTCGTCATTAACCGACAATTTTTAACTTAAGCCCTGTAATCCAGATTCCAGTCCGCATATCTTGCCGGGTCGTCGCCCCAGTTCTCGCGCACTTTGACAAACAAAAACAAATGGATGCGGTCTTCCAGCAGCTCTTCCAGCTCCCGCCGCGCCGCCTGGCCGATTTTTTTAATCATCGTCCCGCCGCGTCCGAGCACAATCTGCTTCTGGCTGTCGCGCTCAACATAAATCGTCATCTCCGCCCGCACCGAATTGTCCGCGCGGCGCTCCCACAGTTCCGGCTCCACCGTCAGCGCATACGGCACTTCCTGCCTGAGATACAAAAACAGCTTTTCGCGCACAATCTCCGCCGCCAGCAGTTTAAGCGGCAAATCAGACATCTGCTCTTCAGGATAATACCACGGGCTCTCCGGCAGATGCGCCGCCAGATAGTCGTAAAAATCGTCTACGCCTTTGCCGTTAAGCGCCGATACCATAAACGTTTCCGCAAAAGCATAAGCGTCGTTCAGCGCCGCACACAACTGCAACAGCGTTTCGCCGCTGACCAGATCGGTCTTGTTTAAAACCAAAACCGCCGGGATTTTATTTTCTTCAAGTTTGGCGATAATTGCCCGCGTTTCGTCGTCAAAACCGCGCTTGGCGTCCACCACCAGCGCCGTTATGTCCGCATCGCCGACGCCGCCCCATGCCGAAGCGACCATCGCCCGGTCAAGCCGCCGCTTGGGCTTGAAAATCCCCGGCGTGTCCAGAAAGATAATCTGCGTATTGCCCCAAATCCCGATGCCCTTGACCGTTGTGCGCGTTGTCTGCGCTTTCGGCGACACGATGCTGACTTTGGAACCGACAAAATTGTTGGTCAGCGTAGACTTGCCCGCATTCGGCGCCCCCAGCAGCGCCACAAACCCGCACCGGCTGGGTTCGCCGCCGGCTGGTCCATTCCGGCCGCCCGCACCGTACGCCTTTTCCGCCTCTGTCTCCGCCTCGGCTGCCTCTTCATCCGTAACCGCCGCCGCAATCGTCCCGTTTTCGGCCGTCTTCGGCTTCTCTTCTTCCGCCGTCGCCTTGTTACGCATTGTCTTTTACTCCCAACGCCGTCAGCAGTGCCTGCGCCGCATTCTGTTCCGCGGTCTTGACGTTCCGCCCGCGCCCTTCGGCCGTCTTGCCCTGCCCGGCATCAACCTGCACCCGGAATTCCGGTTCGTGCTCGCTGCCGGTCTTTTTCAGCATTTTATACCTCGGCTGCTCCAGCCCCAGATGATAAACCGCCTCCTGCAACCGCGTCTTAAAATCCTTGTGCGGCCGCGACTTGCGGTCGATAAACGGCGTCCAGCAGCGCCGAACGAAAGCCTGCGCTGCCGTAATGTCGCCGCTGTCCAGATAAACCGCCGCAATCAGCGCCTCGCCGATGTCGCACAACACGTTTTCGCTGGAAGCAACGCTCATATCCCGCGCAATGATGTATTTGTCCGCGCCAAGACCTCGCACAATCTCCGCCACCGTTTCCTTGCACACCAGACAAACAAACCGCTGCGACAGGCTGCCCTCGGGCTCGTTGGCAAACGCGCGGCACAGCATATCCGCCACCGTAACGCCCAAAATCCGGTCGCCCAGAAATTCCAGCCGCTCGTAATTTTTATGGATGTCAGGCGTAAAGCTCGAATGCGTCAGCGCCTGCTGCAACAATTTCGGCGTCTTAAAGGTATAACCGATTTTTTCTTCCAATTCCTGCATATTCTTTTCTTCTTCTGTTTATAAATAAATTAAACCGTTAGCGCCAAAATAAGCCCTAATCGCCGCAAATGCAAGCGTTTTTTTGCCCGCCTCCGGACGCGCTCCGCCTGGCTCTTCCACCCCGCGCCCTACCTCATGCTTTGCCGCCTCGCACTGCCCGCCGCCCCTTTCCATCTTTCTGCTATTCATACGCAAAAAAAGCGCTCTTCCGAAGGAGAACGCTTTTTTACCAACACATTAAAGCTTTTGAAACTCAAAAATTCGTCTTTCCTTTTAGCCTAAAAGCAATGCCAAACATATCCGTTCAAATTCGTTGAATTCCGATTCGTTGAAAGCTTTCGCCTGCTTTATAGTTTTTGCCAAAGCGAAATTTCCAGCCATATCATCTGTCGCATTGTCGGCATCCTTTGCCTCCTTCCTGACCGGCTCTTCTGTTTCCAGCACCATCTGGTTGACGACAAATTTCTTCTTCACGACCAGAGTGAACGGAAATTTGTTTTCCGGAGAAACCGGCGTTGTCCCGCACGTTCCGTCTGCATAAACATACAGCGGATAGCCGAGCTTGTCGCCGACTTCGCACAAATGTGCGAGAACATCGTCTTCCGCACCGACCGTTCCGGTCAAAAACTCAGAATTCAACGCCCGTACCGGAAATTTCTTTTTCACGAACATCGCCGCATTCAGCTTTCCCCCCGCAGAAACGATGCTCTTGCCGCAGGTTCCGTCAGGGTAAACGTAAAAAGGCCAGCCAAGTTTCGCGCCATAAGCGTTGACTTGTTCCAAAATAGTATTTTTTTCCATAAATGATAAGATTTAAAAAACAATAATAGATTAATTGCCAAAACGCTAGCACGCACGATTATTTTTGTCAACTATATTTTTATCTTACCGCCGCTCACCGCCTCTCCGCCGCACCTCCAACTTCCGTCCCGTCTTTTGTCCAAAAATGGCTTGCATTCCCGCCGGAAACGTGGTACAATATAAGCGTGAATATATAAATTATGTTTAATTAAATTTTTTTATCATTATGGAAAAACTTTTTTCTTATCTAGAGAAAGTAACCGGAGTAAACAACCTGGAAAACCGCTCTTGGCAGGACGTCGTTGACAATGTCATTCTGCCTATGATGGCTTATCCGGCAAACCAGCGCAACCGCATCGGTAATGCTTTTATGAAGTTTATGGCGGAATTCACTCAAGACGTCTGTCGTAAGGACGAACACCTCGGTAACATTATGTTGGAAATCGCCATGCAGCGCATTTCTGACGGCGCCGTGCTTCATCCTGACGACCCGACGCCCACCTTTGAGGCTCTGCCCCAAGCTTACCGCACGTACGGTTCGCAAAACGGATACCTGGGCGGCGAACCCGGGCTGATGGGCAAAGAATGCGAAGACTTCATCGTCAATGCTCTGCCTGTCTGCCTTGAACACGCCAAAACCCGCAGCCATGCTCTGGCAATCGCTTTCGGCCTGGTACATTACCTGAACGAAGATGGCGAAGAACAGGAAGGCTATATGCTGGATTCCGTGGGCTACTCTCCGAACGGCAAACTGCTTTACACCCTTGCCAGGCAATGGGCAGAAAAGTATGCCGACGAGGAAACCATTTTCCGCCACTACGCTCAGCCGAACCAATGGCGCAAACACATCGCCTGGTTTGCCGAGCAGGAAAAAGCTGGCAAAATGAACTGGAGAAAATTTTATGCCGCAACCCAGCTCTCTGGGGAAAGAAACTTTTTCAAACGCTTACGAAATATGTTTCGCGCGCATAAAGAGATTGTATCTCATACATTAAATCTAAGATGATGCACAAACTCTCCCCCTCAAAAAAACAGTGCCTTCCGGGCACTGTTTTTTTATGTGCTTCATACGGATAGGCCGCACCGCTCGGACAGGCCGCACCACTCGGATATGCCGCACCGCTCGGATATATCCCTCGGTTCCGGGCTTCCTACTTTATCGTGTTAAACAGCCGCCCCCAGCGAATAGCAGCAATCCAGCTTATCGGATTATACCAGACCACGCTGTCGTCATGCGAATAAAATAAAAACCGCGCTTTGCCCTCAATATTCTCAAACGGCACAAACCCGACATCCTTGCGCGAATCATTGGAGTTGTCGCGATTGTCCCCCATCATGAAGTAATGTCGTTCCGGCACCTTAAACTCAATCGTATCGTCCACGCTCTTGTCGTCGGAAAGCTCTAGTATCCGGTGCTTTTTGCCATTCGGCAGCGTCTCGGTATACTCGGTATACGTCGTCGGAATGACCGTATATTCGTCAATCGTATATTTGCCGACCTCTTCGCGCTCAACCATCTTGCCGTTGATAAAAAGGCGCCCGCCTTTCATCTGTACCGTATCCCCCGGCAGCCCTATAACCCGCTTGATAAAATCGGTCTTGTTGTCGCCCGGATATTTGAATACCACCACATCGCCGCGTTCCGGCAAATCTTCCCACACCCGTCCCTCAAACGCGGGGCGGCTGAAAGGAAAAGAATGGCGCGAATAGCCGTAAGTATATTTGGAAACAAACAAAAAATCGCCGATTTCCAGCGTCGGATACATTGACCCCGACGGGATTTTAAACGGCTCAAACAAAAAAGTGCGGATAAGCCCGGCGATGACAATCGCATAAATAACCGTCTTAAAGGTTTCCCCCAGCGATTCGTCCTTGTTTTTCTCTTCAATATTTTCCATAATCATCTCTAAACTCTTAACAATCCCGTAAAACTTAAGCGCTAAATTTAATAATTGCAAGCAAAATTTCCACCTTACCCGCTGTGAAATTTATGCTCTCCAGCTGCCGCCCTCCGAAGCCTGCCACGCGCCGGAATTCTCCCTACGCTGCATGCTGTAGCTCCCTCGCTGCCGCCCGCCGAAGCCCGCCGCACCCCGGAATTTTCTCTCCGGCATCCTCATCACCCGTCCGGCAGAAAGCATATCGCCGCAAAAAAGCCCCCGTTGCCGGAGGCTCTTTAATCAGACGCAACATCGAAACAGCTTCGCATTTTGATGTCCGCCCTTGAAATTTTCGCCCAAACGCGCCGTCCTGAAACAGCTTTGCGGCTTCGCTGCGCTAAAACAGTTTCGCGCCCTCGCCGTCCTCGCGGACATACTCGGCATAATGCTTTTCCAGACGGTTCTTGTAGTTCGTCCCCTGGCGCAGGTTGCGCGAATGGTAATGCATGGCGGTCTTGGTCCAGTCTTGCTTGTTGCGCTTATAGAGCTGACGCAAAAACTGTGCGCTGTAAGCCGCGTTCTTTTCCGGCTCAAACGCCTCGTCCAAACTGCTGAATGCCTTTCCGTGATATTTTAAATTAACCTGCATGCAGCCGACGTCAATGTTTCTGATGCCGCGGTCTTGCAACGCCTGCACGGCGGCAACCGCCTCTGCTTTGGTTTTGTAATAACGCCCTTTGCCGTTGGCATGTACCGTCCACGGCCATGCAACGCGACGCCCGGCTTTGGCGTTCCAGCGCCCGCTCTCAACCGACGCTATGGTCTGCAAAAGGTTTGGTTTGATGTTGTATTCTTTTTCGGCCTTGTCTGCGGCAATCTCGCACAATTCATAAACTTCGGGTTCCGCAGCTGCCGCCTCGGCGGCTTCTTGTTCTTCTGTCAAATTAAGGCTTGAAATGCTGTATGCTTCATAAGCTCTGGTAGGTGTGGTAATGAAACTGATCAAAACCAACAGGAATAAGATGCTTTTTAGCACGATGTTATTATCCTGAATACCGCTCTAAGGCAAAGGGCGTCCCTGTCTTTAAACTTTCGGCCCGGTCAGTTCCCGAAGGAAAAGTCCTTAAACGCGGGTAAATTAACAAAACGCCGGAAAAAAATAATCATTCACCGGCAAAATACAAGGAGCATCTATACCATATATTTTTTAAAAATCCAGCAAAAAATTCGCAAGGTTCGTGACAACCTTGCTCAAATCATAGCTAACCCGCTGAAAGTCGCTGTTTTTTTCCAACGTATTTTCATCTGCATAAATCACCCGGTTGATTTCAAGCTGCAGGGTATGCACCTGCTTGCGCGGCTCGCAGTAGTTAAAAGTGATATAAGCCCCGGAATACGGGCGGTTTTTGGCAACGTAATACTCGCGTTTTGCCAGTTCGTTTTCCACAAAAAAGCTTATTTTGTTCGGGCAGCTCTGTTCAAACAGGTTGCCGAGGCAGTAGTCGATGCGCGGGCTTTCCGAAATGATGGAACAGATTTTGGACGGCATCGAATGGCAGTCCAGCACCAGACAGAAGCCGAACTTGTCAATCGTGCGCGCAATCAGCTCCTTCAGTCGCCCGTGGTAAACGTCATATACGTTTTTAATCCGCTCTTCGGCTTCCTTGTACGAGATTCGCCCCGCATATATCGGCCGGCTGTCTGCCGTAACCTTATGGATAATCCCCAGCCCGTAACGCGAACGCTGCTGGTTGAGGCCGATATCCTCGCGCGGATAGTCGAAAAACATATTCGGATCCAGTTCCACCTTGGCACGGTTCACGTCAATAAAGCTGCGGCTGACGTTAAGCTTAATCGCGGCGATTCCCCCGTCGCGTATTGCCGGCTCCAGAAGGTCGTAAACCAGAATGTCCTCGTTTTTGCGCAGCGTCATCACGTCATGCCTGACCGCGCGCAGAAATTCCTCCGGAAAAACGGTGCCGCAATGCGGAATGGACAGGATAAGCGGATACTTCAACTCGTCCGTGTTAAATTCGTCCATCACCTTAAATTTGTTGTAATCGACCCGGAAATCTATGTTTTCGCTCATTTTTTCTCTTTATTGTCTTAATATTTCAACCGATTTATGCTAGAGTTATACACACTAAAAGTTAACTTTTCAATAATTTTAAAAAAAATCGCAAAAAACGCTTGCAATCTAAAATTTCTATGTTAAAAAGCTTTTTGTTTTGATAAACTTCTACAGGTTCGGACCGTTAGTTTAAAAGTAGAACGCATCCTTGACATGGATGTAGCAGAGGAGCGTTACCTCTACGGTCCACCACCTACTCCTTTTTCCCCACATAATCGCCATAAAGTTATCTTTTTCTGTACAGCTATAACGCTGCGTTTACCCGCTTTTCATATATCACAACACAATGTTATCGCTTTTCCCGTATAACAGCAACGCTGCGTTTACCCGCTTTTCCATATATCACAACGCAATATTATCGCTTTTTCTGTATAACAGCAACACAATGTTTATCCTGATTTCCTAGGTAACGTCTTGCCGACATTGCGGTATTTTTTGCTTAATGTCCGCCGCGCACGATATAGTCGGCCACCTCTTTGGCCGCCCGCCCCGCATCATTAAAATCGACCTTGACGCCGTTCCATTCGCAGACGCCGCCGCCGATGTCGTATTTGCAATACGGCGTTATGAAATAACGCCCGTAAACGCTTGAATCGTCAATATGAAACCGGATGTCTTCCGCCGCGCAGTATTCGGCCTTGGCCTTGTTCCACAGCGTTGTGTCAACCTTAAAGCTCCCGTCGGAAAAAAGCTCCGCTTTACCCTGTTGCTCATAAAAGTCCCAAATAGCCCACACCGTATCATATTCAATCCGGTTTTCGTCAAGATATTTGACCACGTCTTTCTTCGGCCCGCCGCTGATAACGTAAACCTTAACGCCCCGCTTGCGGATTTCATGACAGAACTCGGCAAAAAGCCCCGGCGCCGCCGAAATCACCCCGTGAAAGTCAATTCCTATTTTGCCAGTCATTGTTTATATCCTCCTCGTTATCCCTTTAAACGGCACCCGTCCCCGCGATATAGCGCACCTCTCGTTGCCCGTGGCATTTTCACCCCTGTGGCGCCGCCCTCCTTCCGTGGCGTTTTCACCCCTGTGGCAAGGCTATCGCCGCCTGTTGCGTTTTCCCCGTGCCGCCGCACTCTTTCCGTACCGCCGCTCTCTTTCCGTACCGCCCCTCGTTGCCCGTGGCGCTGCCGCCCGTCAGTCTCCCGACGAAAACAGCTCCTTAAGCGAATTCGGTGCCAGCGTCGACAGCGGATTAATCGAAACCTTCGGCTGCGCCATACTGCCCGACACGCTGTAATTCGTCGCAAATACCGTACCGTCGCGTCCGGCCAGGACCTTGCCGACCAGCGGAATGTTGCCGATAAACGTATTCAGCCCGTATGCCGGAATAACCATACCTTTCGCTTCAATATCCTCGTCCACGAGGTTATAGCGTCCGCTCATCGTTACCCCCAAAACCGAACCGAACATTCTGGCATCCGTCGTTTCCAGATTCTTGGTTGAAAACGTATAGGTAAACGGCGCGTTCAGGTGCGTAAACGTCAGCCCCTCGCCGGTCAGCATATCCACGATTCCCGTCAGCGACGCCACGCTCAGAATCTTGGCAAACACCGGCGTGTTGACCAATGCAAAATCGCGCATCCGCGCATGCCCTCTGAAATTTCTGTATTTGTCGCGCCGCGCCTCAATGCGCAGATTTCCGCCTTTCATGTTTTCATACAAACGCAGCACTTTGAGCGTGCTTCCTGCATTGTTGGAGTCGACGGTCAGCATATATTCATCGCCGCGCGGCTCAAAATCGAGCTTCATCTTGACGTCGCGGCTCGCCCCGTAGTTGCCGACCAGATTCATGCGGTGCAGCCCGATGCCGTGGCGCAGTTCCGCCTTGCCCGCAAAATTGGTTACCGGCACCTTGTCGTTGGTCCAAAGCTTGTTTACGCCGATGACGATATCGGTATCCATAATGTCCGCCAGCGGGTCTTTCAGGCTTTTTTTCTTCTGCTTTTTCTCCGCCGCGCTGTCTTTCTTTTTCTTGTCAAAAAAGTCCGTCAGGTCGTATGAGTCGCCCGATACCGTAACCTTCAGCGCCAGTTTCGGCTTGTAGTTGAAATCGACCCGCGCCTTGGCAAAAGCTTTGGGCGCCTTAATCTGGGTAACGTCAATCGTTTTCAGCCGTCCCTCGCTGTCCGCCGCCATCTTGCCCGTGGCCGAAAACAGTGCCTTAATCAGCTGAAAATGCGTTACTTCCTGCAACTTGCCGTCCTTAATCAGCATCGTCGCCTTGGCGCGGCACGGAAATCCTTTTTCTTTGGCAAAGCCCAGAAACGCATAGTCAATCGCCGTATCTTTCAGCGACCCGTCCACCGCCAGCTCAATCCGGCCATCATTCAAAAACGTAAGCACTGCCTTGACGTCCGAACTGCCGGTAAAATACGGTGCCGCCAGAATCTCGCTCTCAATACCGAGCGTTTTCAATACCTGGTCGTTAATCCGTACGTCGGCGGTAATGCGGCTCTTGTGGCTCTTTTCGTGAAAATTCTCCTTGAGCGCCAGCTTAAGCGGCACACCCTGATATTTCGCCACGCCCTCAAGGTCAAACCCTTTTTCCGTCACAACCAAATGCAGTTCGTCTGCAACAAACGTCTTGCCGTCCTCCAGTCCCAGATATTCCACCTGTTTCAGGTTGCCGTTGACTTCCACTTTGATTTCTTCCGGCTTCAGGTTGGTTTTCAGCTCAAAGTCAAGTTTCAGATCAATGTCGACGTCGCCTGCCACCAGCTCCGGATTAACGCCCATTTCTTTGGTAAAGCCGAGCGGCTCGTGGTCAATCAGCTTCAGCGCGTCGGTAATCGTCGAATTTCCGGTCAAATCTATTTTGATAAAGTTGTCATACTTGTCCAAATCATACAGCAGCACGCTGCCCCCGGTCAAAATCACCCCGTCGGAAACGCCCTTGTCCACCTTGATGTCAATTTTGTCCTGTTCAAACAACGCGGTTCCGTACACGTTGCGGATAACCGGCATCCCTTCCAGATAGTGCAGGTTTGCGTCCGCAAACTCCGCTTTGCCCGCAAGCTTCAGCAGCCCGAAATGCGCCGCTTTTTTATCCCAGCCGAAGTCGAACGAAAAGTCGCCGTTGGCAATGCTCCCGCCGTACAGGCTTTCCTTGCACCACGCCCACGCTTTTTCGCCGAGGTAGCGCGGCCACAGGAGCGACAGTTCGTCCATCTCAAACGCCCCGACTTTCGCCCGGAAATTGACTTTGAAATTCTCCAGATTCCCTTTGAAGAAATAATCCTTGAACCCTGACGCAGACAAACTCAGCTCCGCCTTCTTGCCGTCAAAGTCAAACGCCGCGTTTTCGATTTTGACCTTGTCCAGTCCGCCGTGCAGCTGCCCTTCCAGGTTAAAAGACGATACGTCATAGTCAAAGTCTTCGCTGTCGCCGAAGCCGATTTTGCCGCGTCCGCCTTCAATCGCAAAGCTGACGTCTTTGATATAGTCGCCGGGGTTGTCGGCAAAATGCCTTTTGTCTTTCAGGACTTTCCCGAAGTCTATCAGCGCCGAAAGCCGGCCGTTGACCGGAATGTCCACCATGCGGATATCGCCTTTTTCCGGCATCAGGATATCGTACAAGTCCGTAATCACCAAATCGGAGAAATTGAGCGTATAGCGCACTTCGTCGTTCAGCAGCCGGTATTTCAGTGTCATATCAAGCGCCGACGTGCGGTTTTCAAACCTGACCGCGCTGTCCGCCCGGATAATGATATCGGCAATGCCGCGCTCAAACGCAAAGTCCATGTCCGTAAACGTAAACTGCTGCCCCGTTTCCGCTTCCGTCATATCCAGCGTCGCATCGGTAACGCTGATGTTGTTGATAAAACTTTCCAGATACAGCCGCTCCGGAGAATTGAACCGCTCCATAAAATCTTCAAACTGGGTAAAGTAGAATTCCAGCTTCTTGAGGGTGCGCGCCGCCCGCCGCCGCTCGCGCCGTTCCTGCAGCGCCTCGGGCGACAGCGGTTTCCCGTCCCGGACGGTTCTTATTCTGCCTCCCGCCTTTCCGCCCGCGTCTCCGATTTTCTTTCCCCCTTTTTTTTCGCCGGTATCAGCCGCCAGCGCTTTTCCGCCGCGCATTACCGCTTTCCCGCCGCGCATTGCCGCTTTTCCGTCGCGCATTACCGCTTTTCCGTCGCGCATTACCGCTTTTCCGCCCGCTCCCGCTTCGCCGGCTCCGGCCGCACCGTTCTCGTCCGTTCCTGCCGTATCCGCGTTTGCCGCATCTGTTTCGCCTTCGCCGCCTTTCAGCCCGTACGAAGCCGTAATCTGCACCCGCGGCCGCTCAATCGTGATTGAACTCGGCGCCAGCATCCCTTTCAGCAGCGCCCGCGCCGAAAACGACAGCGACAAACGCGGAGCCTCAACCAGATATTCGCCTTCCTTATCCTTAAACTGCACGTCTTTGGCGATAATCTTGACCGGCTGCACCGAATGAACCAGCTCCAGATTAACCGACCCCACGCTTAAATCATAATCGGCCGTTTCGTTCGTCAGCGCCTGAATAATATACGGCCGCAGAAAATTCACTTTCACCGGCCCCTTGCCCAAATGCCACAACAAAACCAGCAGCGCAATAAGCGACAGCGCGCTGGCATAATCCCAAAACAGGGAGAAAAAACGCAATTTCCGGCTTTTGGTACTCAATCTTACTCCTTATTTTTTCACGCACATCGGCAGCATAACGGCTCGCATACCGGCTCTGCCGAACCGCTGCATCTGCCGGCACTCCGGCCGTATAACAGCCCTTTCCCCGGCCGTGCCGCCGCACCGCTGCGCATGCGCTTATATCTAACATGCCGTCGCCGCAATGTAAATATATTTTTGTTTAACCCACAAAAAAAGAGCAGTATAAAAAATACCGCCCTCTTACTGTTTGTCCTTGTCCGCCGCCGAAGCCGCAAAACGATTGCCGGGTTAAAGCCCGACAGCGCTTCCGTCCGGTGCCTCTCTTCCGTCCAGCAATGCCGCCGCCCCGCCGCCCGCAACTTTTGTTCAGCCTGATGCCGTTTCTCCGTCCCCGTGCCTTTATCCGGCTTGCAACCGCCGGAATACACCTATTATCCACAACCTTTTTTTTGGCTTGCCCGCCGCCCCGGCTTCTGTTATAATCTGACGGTAAAATGTCGGAATCCGTCCATAAAAATATCGGAATTCCCCTCCTGAAAAACGGGAACGGCAGCAGACGCGGCCTGCGCTTTCCCTGTCCGGACGCCGCGATAATGACTACAGGAACTGCCATGAACGCTGATGATACCAGACACCCCGGAAACGAATGCCCGGATTCTGCCGCAAAACTGTCCCGCGAGTTCAACCGCTGCCTCGGCTGTCGTGCCAAACCGTGCGAAAAAGCCTGCCCGCTGGGCGTATCGCCGCACGATTTTATTGCCGCTGCCAAAACCGGAGATTTCGCCGCCGCAGCAGCAGCCATTGCTGCGCGCAACCCGCTGCCGCAGACCTGCGGCCTTGTCTGCCCCGACCGTTTCTGCCAAAAAGCCTGTATCCGCGGACGTATTGACACACCGATAGAAATCCCCTGCCTGCAAGCCGCCGTTATGCAAAAAGGCGGACTGCCGGCGTTGGAATTGCCGCCGACAGCACATACTGCCGCCGGCGTTCCGTACAGAGCCGCCGTTATCGGCGGCGGCCCGGCCGGGCTTGGCGCCTTGTATGAATTTCTGCTGCGCGGCTGGCAAGTCGACCTCTATGAAAAGAGCGCGGTTCTGGGCGGCGCAGCCCGGTTAATCCCCGAACGCCGCCTTCCCCGTACGGTTCTGGAAACAGAAATTGCCCGCCTGGTTGAAAACCCGCGCGTTACCGTCCGCCTGAATACGGAAATAACGGACTTTTCCGCCCTGTCCGCCCGATATGACGCTGTCGTCGCGGCACTGGGAGAACCCCTGCCCCGCACATTGGGCATTAAAGGCGAAGAACTGTGCCTCCCTTATGCCGAATACCTCACCTCCCCTTCCCGCTATCTCTGCAACAAAGCTGCGGTTGTCGGCGGCGGGGAAGTTGCCCTTGATTGTGCCCTGACCCTCAGGGAACACGGCTGCGAAACGGTAGAAATGTTTGTGCGCCGCCGCCGGGAAGATATGCGGATAATGGCGCGCGACCACCTCGAACTGGAACAAAAAGGCGTCATCGTCCGCGCCCTGACTTCCGTCGCCGCAATATGCCCCGTCGGAAACGCCTGCCGCCTGACTGCCGTTAGCAACCAAATCGACAGCCGAGGACGCGCGGTTGCCTGCAACGGCACCGAATGCACGCTGGAAGGCTACGACCGCGTCATTATGGCGCTGGGTTCGTTTTTCCCCGCCGACAAACTGCCGCCAAACACCACCGTCGCCGGCGATATGACCGGAAACTGCGGCACGGTCGTCCAGGCGCTGGCATCGGGACGCGCCGCCGCGGAAACGGCCGCCTTGTCTGCCATATCTGCAACGACAACCGCGTCCACACCCCAAAACGGCAACATTTCCGCATCTGTTTCCCCTGCCGCTTCAACAAAGGAGAAACAGCCATGAAAATCACTCTGGGCGTCATCGGCAAATGCAAAGCAGGCTCCCCGGAAGGAGAAATCATCGCCCGGTATGCCGAACGGATGAAGTGGACTTTAAACATCCGCGAAAAAGACAACGCCTCGCAACAGGACGAAGCGCGTTTTCTCCAATCCTGCATAGCTCCCGGCGCCAAAGTCGTCGTCCTTGACGAACGCGGCAAAAACATATCCAGTCCGGAACTCGCCGGCATTGTTGAAAACTGGATGCTTTCCGGCTGCTCGGAAATATGCTTTTTGATAGGCGGCGCCGACGGGCACCTGGATTCCACGCGCCAAAAGGCCGATCTGCTTCTTTCGTTCGGCAGGCTGACACTCCCGCACATTTTGATGCGCGCCGTCCTCACCGAACAGATATACCGTATCGAAACCATCATCGGCGGACACCCGTACCATCGTGCCTGACCGTACGGCATAAGGGCTGCCCTCCCGCTTAACCGACAGCCTCTCATCGTGCCTGACCGCCCGGCATAAGGACTGCTCTCCCGCTTAACCGACAGCCTCTTGCCATACCAAACCGGCCGGACAAACCGTTCCCTCGTTTCTGCTTCTCCGATTCAGCTTCTCCGCTTCTGTTCCCCCGTTCAAATCTCGAAAAAGTCACAAAACAGTTGACTTTTATCTCTGCCCTGGCTAAATTTAGCGCAATTAAGTTAACCATATGTCTTATTATTCACCAATTTCTATCATTATGACACAAAAATTTAAGCATTGGTATCGGCTGAACCGTAAAGAAATAGCTCTGTCAGCCCTCACCGCCGTCTGTATCGTGCTGTTCCTCGCAGCTTTCAGCCTGTGGACAGAAAAAGCCCTGCGCATGATGTTGTTTATACCGCTGCTGTTTGCCGGAAAATTTTTTGCCGCTTGGAAAATCAACGCCCGCGTCAGAACCGGTTTTACGGGATATTTTTTTATCACCGACCTGACTTGCAGCCTTGCCGTTATCGCCGCAGCTGCAATATGTGCCGGCCAATACCGCGAACCGGAGCTGACCTGCATTGTCATCCTCCTCGGGATAATGTTTTACATACTGGAGATAACAAACTTGAATCCTTAGATGCTTTCTGCTCCGGAACCGGCGCGCCTGCACTAATTTGTCCGATTGTAACAATTTGTCCGATTGTAACAATTTGTCCTATTGTGATAATTTGTCCTATTGTGATAATTTGTCCTATTGTGATAATTTGCTGGCCGTTGCTGAACCATATTGCCCGCAAAAGTGCCGCTCATAACCGGAAAGCTCTGCCGTACACGGTTTAACACCCGGTTCTCACAGTTCTGATTATAAAAAAACAGCCGATTTTTCTCCGGCTGTTTTTTTATGGTCTGAACTCTATTCCCTGTCTTTGGCCGCAATATGCTCTTTCTTCCCGGCATCTCTAAGCCGGCAGCCCCTCGGAATTTCAACCCGGCGTTTCCCGGCCTTCCATCAGCCGCCTGCCCGTTGCCGACACCTGTTTCCGCCTCCCCGCTGGCCGCCTGCCCGTTGCCGACACCTGTTTCCGTCTCCCCGTCGGCCATCCGCACGCTGCCTTCGGAACACGCTCCCGTTTTCCGGCCTGCCTACTGCTCCTTGCCAGCACCGGCTTCCTTATCCGCAACCGCCGCTGCATTTCCTTTGGAAACCGCGCATTTTCCTTCCAGCACTGCGCCCGGTTCAATCGCAATCGTCTTATATACCGAGTCGCCGATAAACCGTGCCGTACCGGCGATAAACAGGTTTTCCACTGCCAGCGAGCCATTAAGTTCGCCGTAAAGTTCCAGACTTTTCGCCTGAATTTTTCCGGTAACCGCCCCGGTGCTGCCGATAACCAGTTCGCGGCAGGAAACATCGCCGTCCAGCCTTCCGTCAATATGGATAACGTCTCCGTCGGTAATATTGCCGACAATACGCGTTCCCGCGCTGATAATGCACGGCACGATATTCTTCTCGCCCCGCATCATCCTCGCCAGCTTCAAAAACAGCACGCGTCTGAATTTTCTCATTGTATCAGCCTCCCAGTCCAAATAAAATTACGCCCGGATGCAGCCCCGGACAAAGCCGCGCTTTGGCAATTCCACTTCCCGGCATCGTCATTTCGCCTTGATAAACGCCATCGGATCCATGTGCACGCCGTCATACAAAACCTCATAGTGCAGGTGCGGCCCTGTCGACCTTCCGGTATTCCCGACTTCGCCGATGGCCTGCCCCATCGCGACTTCTTCCCCGCGCTGCACATAAATCTTGTTCATATGCCCGTATTTGGTTTTAAAACCGTTGCCATGGTCGATTTCCACCAGTTTGCCGTATCCCGTCGCATTCCCGGCGCGGGTTACTTTCCCGGCGGCCATCGTTTTAATTTTGTTGCCCTTGTTCGATGCCAGATCAACGCCTTTGTGCGCCGCGCTTTTGGCATTGAACGGATCGGAGCGTTTACCGAACGGCGAAGACAGCCAGTATGTCCACACCGGTTTCCCGACCGGAACATGTTTCATCGCCTCGCGGTAATAGGAACTGTCGTCAATCGCGGTAAACGTTTTTGTAACCTGCTGCATCAGCTCCTCGTTCTGCCCCAGAGCCGGATTGTCGGGAATATACACCCCGCCCTTGCTGTTTTTCTTGGAATTCGCCAGCGGGTTAAAGTATTTGCCGCGCTTTTTCAGCTCGCCGTTGACCGACGAAATCGTTGTCTTTATTTTGTCAATGTCTTTGTTGGAAATGCTCTCGACTTTTTTCAAAATGTCCATTTCAAACGCCTGCAGCGAACTGACCATTTCCTCCAGATGCGCAACTTTCTGCTCCAGCAGCTTTTTCTCTTCAATCGCCACGTCGCGGTGAATCAAAGCGTCTTTAAGCGCGCTTTTCTTGCTCAGGTCTTTTTCGTTAATCCAGTCTTCCTGCGCCGTAATCTGGCGGATTTTCTCTTCAATGACTTCCGCCCGCTTCAGATATTCGTCAACGTTTTCAGGCTTTTTTTCGGCACCCTTGCCAAAATTCTCCACCAATGCGGAAATATTTTTATGCACCGTAACAAAGTCGCTCATCAAATCGACATATGCGCTGCGCGTCTCGCCGAGTTTGCGCTCCTGATAGGAAATAATCCGGTCGGAAACGCTGTACATCTGGTACGAATGCGCCATCCAGACGCCCAGCCCGACCAAAACGGCAAACACCGTCCACTGCAGGCGCGGCGAAATTTTAAACACCTTCATCCGCCCGTTGGAACGGATAATAAATTCCTTTTCGGAAAAGAAGGCTCTGCTTTCCGTCGGCTGGTAATTAAGCGGTTTCGGTCTCCTCGGTCGTCTCTTGTATCTCAATTGCAAAACCCGTTGCTGTTAATCCTCTCCCGGCAGGACGGACGGCACAAACGCCCGTATTTTTCCGGTATTCGGCGCTAGTTATAGCAATTATTTTTTTAAATGGCAATTTCTTTTTACTTCTTATCAATATCTTTATCTAAAATGACGTATTCACCGTCGCTCACCATATTCAAAACAATGCGCGCCCGTTCCTCCAGATAATCCAAATCGAGCGACCGCTCCGAAAGCATTGCGACCTTATGTTCCAAATCTTTTTTTATCGCCGCATAGCGTTCGCGCTCCGCCTGAGCCGCCTCAACCTTCCCTTTCAGATAAAGGTACTTGAAAAAGCCCCGGTCGCCTTTGATGGCATTAATCGCAAAATAAAAAGAAAACACGCCCAAAACAATCATCAAACCGGATTTTTTTACTTTTTCCAAAATATCGTTCAACGTGTTCATTTACCTTTTACACCTCGCAATTTGCCTTATGTATTAAAGACATTAATGCCACAGGATGGTTAAAAAATCGTTAGAAAGCAAAATGAAAAGCGAAAATAAAACGCCCAGAGCAAAATCAACCGTTCACGGGCATTCACTCCTTCAGCACCCCGCTGACTTCAAACACGCGCATGCCGGCTTCCTCTTTATTTTCCCAGTATGCCGCTGATTTCAAACACGCGTATGCCGGCCCCTGCCGCAAAGCTTTTCGGCATCCGCCGCCGCACTGCATCGTTGACCGCCTCGGCCGTAACCGCCGCCACCTGCGCCTGCCGCGTTTTCAGAAAATCCGCGCCCAGCGCCTGCACCTGCATCTGTTCCAGCATGTCTGCAATATCCAACAGGCTCGCAAACCGCAGGTTAAACGACGACATCAGACTCTTTTTGGCCAGCTCGACTTCCTCATCGCCAACGCCGTCCCGGTAAAAAGCCCCATATTCCTCCGCCGTCAATGTCATAATCCGGGAGGTATTCTCCGGCGTTGCCGAAAAATACACCTGCCACAAATCGCCGGCATCGCTGTTGGAAAAATAGCTGTAAATTCCGTAAGTCAGCCCCTCTTTTTCACGCACGGCCCGGCTCAGGCGCGACGACAGTCCCGCCCCGCCGAAAATATGGTTGGCAACGTACAGCGGATAAAAATCCTTATCCAGCCGCGCCACACCCGGTGCCAGCGCCAAAACAAAACTCTGCGCCGAAACGTCCGATTCACGCACCGCGGCTTCCTGCCGGAAATCCGGCGCAAACGCCGGCAGCGCCGCCCCCGCCGCCTTATCCGTCAGCCCGCCGAACGCCTGCGCCAGAAAGGCCTCGGCTTCAGCCTTGTCCATATCGCCGGAAATTCCTGCCGCCAGATTGTCTTTGCCCATAAAGAAACGCAGATACGCTCTGATATCTTCGGCCGTAACCGCCGCCAGCGCCTTTTCGTCGGGAATATCCTCCCGCCCGTACGGATGGGAACCGTAAAATTCCGTCCTGACCAGTTCGCCGAGCTGCTGCTGCGGATTCTCCCGCCGCTGCTGCCGCAGCACGGCCAGCTGCCGCCGCGCCAGTTCGATGTCTTCCCGCTTCAAATGCGGCTCATACATCACCGCACGCAGAACTTCCAGCGCTTCCTTTTCAAACTGTTTGACAAAGCTGAGCGAAAACTCCAGCCGGTCAGCCGTCGCCGTAACGCTGAGCTTAATGCCTTTCTCTTTCATCAGATCGCGCAGCTCACGGCGGCCAAACCGCCCCGCCCCGTCTGACAATACGCTTTCTGCCAGCAGCGCCGCCCCCGGTTTAGGCTCATAGGCGCGCCCGGCTTTTGCAAACCCGAACGATACCGCCGCCAGCGGCACGCTGTGCTCCTCCATCAGATACGCCCGCACCTTGCCGCCCAGCGCGCTGACTTCCTGCACTTCGCCTTTGAACGTCCGCCCGCCGAGTTTGGACTGTGCCAGAATTTTCTCCGCGTTCAGCGCCGGCTCGTTCCAATCCGTATAACCGACCGTATAAACTGCCGCCCCGGCCGCCGCAATAATCATCAGCGCCCCGCCCAACGCCCCAAAGCGTTTCCAAGCCCCGCGCTGTCCGCCAAAACGCATTTTTGCCCAGCGCCGCATACAGAACTGTTCCCGTCCGGCACCCGTAGCCGCCTCTGCCGCCTCAGCCGTCACAGTCTCACCTTTGACCGGCACATTTTCTCCCCCGGGCAGCACAGTTTCTCCCTTAACCTTCACAGCTTCACTCCCAGCCAGCACAGTTTCACCCTCAGCCGACACATTTTCTCCCCTGGCCGGCATAAAAAAGCGTTCCTTTCCGCTGTCCTGTTTTCCGTTATGTTCCATTATCCTACAAGCTCCCTCTTTTGCCTGCGCTCTCCCTTTCTGCCGCCTTTGCATCAGCGCCCGAAAAACCAGTATCTTTGCCGGCGTTTTTCCCTTCCAGCCAGCCCGTCGCCCGCGCCCGGAAAGCCTGAACCTTTGCCCATGCCGCCCGAATGTCGGAAACCGTTGCCGCCTGCACCGCCGCATCAAAATTCATAATCTCGTCCGGAGAATATCCCGCCGTCAGCATTCCGCCGGCAAAAGCCGCCGCCGTCTGCGGATTCTCCTGCAAATATACCGTATCCGCCAGCGTACGGTTTTTAATCTTGTCAAGTTTTTCCTCCGTCAACCCTGCCAAAGCTTTTTCCGTAGCTCTGCCGATTTCTTCTTTCACTGCCCGAAGCGCACCCGAGCCGTCCAGGACTGCCCGCTCCAGCCATTCCGGCGCCGGCGTCGCATAAAAGGCAAACGTGCCGCCCAGCTTGTCGTCATACGAAACGTCCGCATCTATTCCCAGCAGCGTTTTGCCGCGATAAACCAGGCAATCATACAACGGCGCCGTATCATCGCCTGCCAGATATTCCGCCAGCAGCTGCAGCGACAGGATGTCGGTTTTGGAAAACTCTCCCGCATCCAGCCGGATATAATCGGCATAGCGCGGCTGTTCCACTCCCGCCAGTTTCATTGCCGTTTCCGCCTCGGCCGCCCGCCCTTTTTCAAATTCAGACTGCGGAACGCTGCCCTCCGGCCGTGCAATGCCGCCGTAATACTTCTGCGCCAAATCTCTCGCTTCTCTGGCACCAATATCGCCTGCCAGCACCAGCAGCGCATTGTCCGGACGGTAATAACGGCGGTAAAAATCCCGCGCATCCGCCACAGACAGCGCTTTGATTTCCTCCGGGCTGCCGCTGACCGGATTTGCCAGCGGATGACCTTGCCACAAAATTTTATTCAGGGTTTCGTAAAACAATGGCACCGGGTTGGTTTCAAAACGCTGCCGCCGTTCCTGCAGCACCACGTCGCGCTCTTTGGCAAAAGCTGCCTCGTCCATCTCCAGCCCGGACATTCTTTCGGCTTCCATCGCCATCATCAGCTCCAGTTTTGCAATGTCCGAAAATTCATAATAGCCGGTTTCGTTATAGGTCGTATAGGCATTGCTTACCGCCCCGTGTTCTTCCGTCAGCCGGTTAAAAGCCTGATCCGGCAGCCGTTTCGTGCCGCGAAACATCATATGCTCCAACAAGTGCGCAATTCCGCCCTTGCCTTTCGGGTCATTAACCGACCCCGTCTTGTAATACAGCATCTGCAAAACAATCGGCGCCTTATGGTTCTCGACCACTGCCACTTCCAGCCCGTTGCCAAGCGTAAAGTGCGACAGGTTCATCAGCTTGGCTTCCGCCGTTCCCGCCCGCCAGCATAAAGCACAGCCCAACAGCAGCCCGAATGCTGCCGCCCTGATGTCTCGCCGCCAAAACGTTTTTCCCGTTCGCATTAATTTTCCTCCGCTGTTCGGGCTTCGCCCCGCCAAAGACGCTATCTGCCCCGCCCGGAACACTGTCCCGGACGCCGTTCCGTTACTGCATTTCTCCGATGCGCTGTTCCGACCGCCGCCCCGGCCCTGTTCCCGCCCGGAACGCCGGCTCCGCTTCGCGCCTACTGCTGCGGGCGAACGTCAAAATCCGGCGGAATAACCAGCTGGTTGCGCCGTGTTACCTGCGTCTCGTCCGGTTTGGACGCCGCCATTCCCAAATCTTCTTTCGTCAGGCCGCAGCCGGATAAAAACAACGCCGCCGCCAGTAAAATAAATGCTTTTTTCATTTTTTCTATCCTTTGCTAGATGATGTTGTCGTATTATCGCATTTGCGCACCAGCAGGCCGTCGCAGATAATCAATACCGCGCCGATGCAGATAAAGCTGTCGGCAAGATTGAATGCCGGCCAGTGGTAACCGCCGAAATGCACGTCCAGAAAATCAAATACCGCGCCGATGCGTACCCGGTCAATAACATTGCCGATTGCCCCGCCGATAACCATGCCGAGCGAAACCTGCATCAGCAGCATCTTTTCGCGGCTCAGCCAGTACAGCAGAAAGCCGACGACCACAAGCGAAAACGCCGACAGGATATACACGCCTGCCCCGCCCAGATTGTCAAACATCGAAAAGCTGACGCCCGTATTCCACGCCGACACCAGATTGAAAAACGGCGTTACCGCCACCACCGGCTGCGTCTCCGCCAAAAAGCCGAACACCAGCGCCTTGGATGCCTGATCCGACACAACGGCAGCCAGTGCCGTGATTAATCCTGCTAACACGAATACTCCTTACATTGCATCAATTTAATTCATAATAGGCGAATATAACACAACTTTTCCGCCCGCCAAGTATTATTTGCCTTTTTCCCCAGCCTCACGCCCGAAATAAACCGCCCCGCTGCCGCCAGGCATCCGTCTCCGATTTCCTCCCGCATCCGATTTCTTCCCGCGTCCGATTTCTTCCCGCGTCCGATTTCCTCACGCGTCCGCATCAGAACGCCGTACCGATTCCGAACGGCTCCAGCCCGAACTTCGCCGCAATCGTTTCCGCAATATCGGCATAAGTCTTGCGCCGCCCGATATTCTGCGCCGGAACCTTTCGCCCGAACATCAGCACCGGCACGCACTCGCGCGTATGGTCGCTGCCGGGGTATGTCGGGTCGCACCCGTGGTCGGCGGTGATAAACACAACATCGTCTTCGCCGAGCAGCGGTTCCAGCTCCGGCAGGCGGCGGTCAAAATACATCAGCCCTTCCGCATAACCTTTGACGTCGCGCCGGTGCCCCCACATCATGTCAAAATCGACAAAGTTGGTAAAGACGATGCCGTCGCCGTTCAGATTCTGCACTTCTTCAAGCGTCTTGTCCCACAGTTCTTCCAGCCCGCTCGCCAAAACCTTGCGCGTAACGCCCGACCCGGCGTAGATGTCGGAAATCTTGCCAATTGCCGTAACCTGCAGCCCCGCCGCTTTCGCCTTGTCCAGAATCGTCGGTGCCGGCGGATTGAGCGCATAGTCGTGCCGGTTTTTCGTCCGCACGAAAGCGCCGTTCTTCTCTCCTGCAAACGGCCGGGCAATCACCCGCGCAATGCGGTAGGGTTTCACCTCTTCAAAAGCAATCTCGCACAATTTGTACAACCGTTCCAGCCCGAACTTTTCCTCATGCGCCGCAATTTGCAGGTTGCTGTCGGCGGAAGTGTAAAAAATCGGCTTTCCGCTCGCCAAATGTTCCTCGCCGAGTTCCTGGATAATTACCGTGCCCGACGCCGCCTTGTTGCCGAGAATGCCAGGAATCCCCGCCCGCTCGCAGATGCGGGCAGCCATCTCTGCCGGAAACGACGGATACTCGAGCGGAAAATGCCCGAAATCCTGCCGCACCGGCACGCCCGCCATTTCCCAGTGTCCGGAAATCGTATCCTTGCCGGCGCTGATTTCTTCCATACAGCCGTATTTGCACCTGCCGGCAAGCGTCATTTTCGCCAGCCCCGACACCAGCGGAGCACGGACACCGGACGCCAGCTCGCCCGCATTCGCCAGTCCCAGCGCTTCCAGATTGGGCAGCGCAAGCCCGTTTCCGCCAAACTCTGGATAATTCTGCGCGATATGCAGAAACGTATTCGCGCCGGCATCGCCGAATGCCGCTGCGTCTTTTGCCCCGCCGATTCCGAAAGAGTCCATCATCAGAATAACTGTTTTTGCCATAACCTGTCTCCCCTAAATCAGATAAAATTTTTCTTTCCTGTTATCGGAAATATAGTTTCAAGACGTTTAAAAAGATTTAAAAAGAGAATTTCCCCTTTTCGCCGCAGGCATTTTATCTGTTTAACGTTCGTGCCGCATTGCTTGCGTTTTCTGCAAAAATGCCTCTGCGGTCATCGTCTTTTTAATTGCTTCCCCCTGCGGGCTGACCGCCACATAAGATTGAGCCTTATCGGCACTTTGCTGCATATACTCCCGCTCCATGCGTTTCACGCTGCCGTCAAGCGCCCGTGCCATGCATTCTTCTTTAGGCATTCCGTCCAGCCATGTCTCTTCTCGCAAAGACGTAATGTCATCAGATGCAAGATTCTGCCGTATCTCCAAATTTTGTACCGGCTGATAGGCGCTGCTGTTAAGCTTGTCGACCACCAGTTGCCTTTCTTCAGAAGATAAAGGCTGAAGCATCTTTCGCATAGCCAGACGGTAATTAATTCTCATCGTTTCATCGCCATAAGACGGCTTCATGCCTTCCAGCGCAATCACTGCATCTCCGACCGGCGTATATGAATCAGGCGTAACGGCAATCATATTCCCGTTTTTATCTTTAATCGGCTCTTTTTTTTCGTCAAGAAGCACATTAAAGGGATGCACTTTATCAAATTTATCCGTAAACTGCTTTACATCTTGCGCCACGCTGTCTGGCCTGAAATAAACGCAATATTTCTGCTCGGGCGTACTGTAAAATGCCATCTGTACCCACCCGCCCTGCACATCGTTGTTTGGCACGTACTTCACATCGTCGGGATACGTTGGCTGAACAACTTTTTGCATTCCCAGGCTGTCCATCGCCAACGCCAGCTGTCTCCGGCGGACGGCATTTCCAAATCTTCCCCGTGCATCTTGCGTAAATTCCGTCCGATACTCGTCTAAACACTCCTGCTCAAATGTTGCCAAACCCTGCGCTGCATCTTTTCCCTGAACCTTGGCTTCCGCCATCCGGGCTTTCATTTCGCTGATCATTTTCAACGCGTAATGATGTTCCGGTTTCACCATTAACTTCCCCGTTTGAATGCCTGAGAGAATATCATTGTCCTGCCAGTGCGTCCCTTCATGCGCAAGAACTGCGTCAGAACGGTTAGACGCATTAATTTCTGCCACCGCATTTTTAGCTTCTATCGCGGCGCTAAGCCCCAAGCTATCCGCCCATTTTTGCAAAATTCCCCTTTTTCTTGTCTTCTTCTCTTCCTCCAGACAAGCTTTCACATCATCAAGTGTTTTTATCTGTGAGTTTACCCCGTTTGCTTTTGCCTGAAATTGAGCCATAGCTTGTTGAAAATCACGGTTGCCCGCTGCCATCGCAAATGCATTTTCATCAGAGATGACATATTGGTTGACAACCACCCCGCCTTTTCCTTCGTCTAAAAAGCTGTCCATCACCGCCCGCTCTTTCAGCGGAAACAATGAATATGACGCCCCGGCCACTCGGTAACACTCCCAACTTCCTGCACCGCATTTTCCATCACGGTCAAACTCAATATAATTATAGTAGCACTGCGGCTCAAGAGCGCTATCCGCCGTTTGTTCGCACAATGGACTGCTGTCGGTATCCGTGCGAGTTTCTGCGAAAATTTGATTATTCTCAGACCCTGGAACCTGCCCTTCCTGCGCCATGCTTTCCTGCGCCATGCCGCCATTCGCCGCCCCTCCGAGCGTCAGCAAAGTTGCAAATGCCGCCGTTTTGTTAACCATAGCGCCCCCTTTTTGCCAAATATAAAAAGAAAATACCATATTTATCATCAAAAGTAAAGTTTAATCAGCAACACGGCATCTCTCACCCCCCAAAAAAAGTAGCGCCTAATCAGCAACACGGCATCTCTCACCCCCCCAAAAGGTAACGCCTAATCAGCAACACGGCTTTTTCCCCTTTCAAAAAAATTGCCAAAAAGCTATTGACAAAAAAAATATGCCATGTTATATGCCGTATCGTAAAAAGAATTTTTAGGTAACACTTTAAATTATTAGAGTATGGAACATGGAAATTTTATGGAAAATGCCGCCGTTATACTGCAATATGGCGCAATTGCATTTTCCGCCGTTGTTTTTACGGTCCGTTTAGTTTGGAAAAAACATGAAAACAAACTTCAACGCGCCGCCAGACAGGCTGCCGCCCGCGAAAAATTTGAAATTTTCCGATACTGACAGCCCGCATTGCATTTTTGCAGAAATTTTTTTAGTATTAACCGAAAAAAAGTCATAAAAAAGCCCCTGACCCTAAAGTCAGCGGCTTTTTTTGATATCCGGCAGCATCCTGCGGCCTACTCGGCGGAAACAGTTTCCTCCCCTGCAGGCTGCATTTTTTCAAGTTGTTTTTTTCCGTAAACATCACGCTGCCCGTCCGCCGGTACACGCCGTTCCTTCATCTCAGCCCGGCGTCCCCGCATCTCCGCGCGCCGTTCCCGTATCTGTGCGCGCCGCTCATGCATCGCCGCAAGAATTTCTTTCTGCTCATCTGTCAGTACGCTCTCAAACCGCGCCTTGTTTTCCTCGCGCAGCTTGTCAGCTTTGGCGCGCAGGTCGTCCATTTGTTTAAACAGCGGCTCCATCTGCGCCATATCCTCTTTGCGAAACTGTTCGATTTGCGCTTTCTGCTCATCTGTCAGTTGCAGCTTTTCCGCAAAGCGGTGCTTCAGCGCCCGTTCGGGATGAAAGCCCGGATGCCCAAAGCGGCGCGGAGCGTCCCCCCTGTCTGCTCGATATTTCCATTCTCGATGGCGTTCGCCGTCAAAGCGCCCCTCCGGATGATGCCGTGTCGGCAGACGCATCTCCGCCCGCGGCATATCGCGGTGCCAGCCTCCGTGCCACATACCATGGCGTTTCGCCGGGCAAAATGCCAGCGCCAGTACCGTCAGGGTTACCGCCACGCCGCCGGCAAAAGCGGCTCCCGCAGCAATCAGCATATTCTTTCTTCCTTTTTCCATTGTCAAAATCCTTTCCTTATCTTGTTAATCCTCGTTCGAAATCTCCCGAACCGTTCGTTGTCCCCCGCGTCATGCCGTCTGCACAAACGTTTTGGGTTTGTGCCTTTTCCGCCGCCGCTGCACTTTCTGTTGCCGCCGGCCGCCCGGCACATCCGTCAAAGCTCAAGATACGCCAGCTTTTCGTGCAGTTTTTGCTTGGCGTTGTGCAGCCGCGACTTCAGCGTTCCGGGATTGATGCCCAGCCTTTTTGCTGCCGCGTCATAGCTCAGCCCGTCAAATTCGACCAGCACCACAGCCCGGCGCATATCCCCCGGCAATGCGTCTACCGCCTCAAGAATCAGCCGCTGCCGGCATTTGCGCAGCCACGCCCGTTCGGGATTGTCTGCCGCTGCCATATCGGCCAGCCCGCTTTCTTCCTCCCCGACCGAAGCCGCCAAAAGCTTTCGGCTTTTGCTCTTAAGATAATCTTTGCAAAAATTCTCCGCCACCACCCGTATCCAGGCACCAAGCTTCTCCTGTTCGCGATAAGTCGGAAACTTCTGCCACAGGCGGATGTAGATTTCCTGTTCAACGTCCTCGTCGGCGCGGTTCAGCATTTTTTTCACCACGCTTCTGACCAGCCGTTTATGAAGCCAGCTCAGCTTTTCCATCAGCTGACCTCATAAAAGCCGTACCCGTCGAGCGGCAAAATATCGTCCGCCGCCACACCGTAAGTAAAGTAACCGTCGCTTTCGTACAACGCCGCATAATACGCTTCCAGCTGCGTTTCGTCCGCCGCCCGCTCCGGCAGCAGCACCGCCGCGCCGAACCAGACGCCGCAGAGCAGGGAACACAGCGTCCCTGCCGCAAACTGGCGCGCTTTGCGGCGTTTGCGATACAGGGGGCCGGCTTCCGCCAAAAGTTCCGAAATCTTGTCCATCGTTAAATCTCTTTCGCAAAAATCACAACTTACATCTGGTATAACGGAATTGGATTAAAAAAGTTCAAACTTTTTTGCAAAAATAAAAAATTCCGCCGCCAACAAGCTGAATTTACAGCATAAAAACATCTTGCCAAAACCTGAAAAAAAGAGTATAATGAAAATGTAAAAAAATATTATGTCGTATTATTGGAAAACGGTTTTCACAATTTTGGTTTAGAGGCTTCCTCTGTTCTGAATGCTGAAAGTTTTTCATAATGCGGCATAAAAACCTAATTATGTTAAATTTTGAAACGGCAGTCCTTGTGGCGTTGTTTCACGAAGGATTAGGCAACAGGGCCGAACCTCGTTAAAAAAATCAAGAATTATGAGAACTAAAGCAGATAAAAGAGAAGACATCGTTGCAATTGTGATCTTTTCAACACTGAGCATCTTTTTAATATGCGCAGCTGCCCTCAGCTTCTGCATCATATTCAATATCGGATGCACCGCTCCTGCCTTGGTAAGAGCATTGTGCGGCCTCGTGTTTATCCTCGCCTGCTGCGCAATATACATTGTCGGCGGCGGTGTCTGCAAAATGATTGCTAATTTAGCCAAAGGCAAAGACATTGTCTAAAGCTGAAGGCATCATACAAAAAAAGAGCGTTCACACGAACGCTCTTTTTCTATGCCCTTGTTTCAAATCCTGCCGCCATCGGTTTTCTTAGCCCGGTACATCCGTCGCCCGTCAGACGGCACCGCTGCCGGCCTCCCAAACAAACCGCAGCCATCCGCCGGTCGGTTCCGACGCTTTCCCTAGTTAAACTTCGTCCACTCGCGCACATTCTGCGTCAGAAATTCCGGCAGCTTATCCAGCCCCGACGCTCCCGAAGCCTTTTTATGCCCGCCTCCGCCGAACGCCGCCGCAATCGCCGATACGTCCACATTGTCTTTCACCGTGCGGAACGACAAATTCCATTTGCTGCGTTTGTTTAAGGAAAAGCTGACCATAAAGTCGTAATTGGCGATATTGTCCAGCGACTCAAAAAAGTCCGACCCCGCCTGCGCCATATTCGCGGCAATGAACCGGAGCCCGTTGTACGTCCCCTCAAACGCCATATTGCGCGACAGGCGGTAGTCGCGGTGCCTGATGTAAGACAAAATTGCGTTGCCTTTTTCCACCATCAGCGGCACGTCAATCCGCCCCTCAAACAAATCGCGCCACACCCGCTCGTACGGCCGGTTGACGCCCAGCGCCTGAAACGCAAACTCAAACGGACGCACCCTTTTGTCGCGCAAATCAAACAAATCGTTGAGCGCCAGCAGCTTTACCCCTTCCGGCACCGGCTGCGCCGGAAAGAAATACTGCCAGGTCAGCTCGATTGCCGCCGTGCCGACCGCGCGCAGCCCTTTAATCCCGAAACCGCCCTCTTCCCTGAGTTTTTCGTCATACTGCGCAATCGCCGACGCATGGTGGTCAATCCATATCAGGTCTTTTTCCGCGTGCAGCTTGAACATATAGTCCATCGGAAAAGAAATGTCGCAGATAACGATTTCCTGATGTTTTTCAATCTCCGCATACGGAATTTCCTGGTCGTAGTTATATCCCAGAAGCTCGCAGTCCTTATGCGCGTATTTGACAATCGCCGCCGACCCTTTGCCGTCGTGATCCGCCATATGGTAAATGCATAACATATTCTTTTCCTTTCTTTGTTTTTAATTCGCCGCCGTTCTCTCCGAAACCGCTCGCACTGCTGTTCGCCGCTCCGGTTCTGTCCGAAACCAACATCTGCCGCCGCAACGCCTGCCGCGCGTACCCCGTCCGAAACGCCCGTGCATTGCACCGCCGCGCCGTCATTTATCGCCTGCCGCCGCAACGCCCATCTTCTCTCTGAAGCCGCCGTCCGCCTGCCGCCGCATCGCCCATTTTCTCTCCGGAGCCGCCGTCCGCCGCCCGACAACGCCCATCTTCTCTCTGAAGCCGCCATCCGAACACCATCCGGCGCACCGCTTCCTCTTAAAAGCCCTCCGCCTGCGCGCCCGCGTCCGCCCACTCGGCTTCATAGCCGTCGTACGCCGGTTCCACGCCCGCCGGGCATTGCGCCTTAACTGCCGCATAGTCGCATTCGACCGCCATATGCGTAATAATCGTCTTCTTCGCCTTAATCCGCTCCGCATATTCTAAAAGTGTCGTCAAACCTGCATGAAAGCGCGTCCCCTCCGGCGTTGTCAGCGGCATAATCAGCACTTCCGGCCGCCGCTTGATAAACTCAAACGCGCTCTCCGGAATATCCCGAAAATCGGAAATATGCACGACTTCGCCGTCATTAAAGATATACCCGCTGCATTCCACGTTATGCCCCTGTAATTTTATCGGCGTAACTTTCAGTTCGCGGAAATAAAAGCTCTTTTCGTATTCAAACGCATTCGGGTGCAGCGCCGCGCGATATACCGGATCCACGTCTTCCCCTTTCTCGACAATCAGATACGGAAACCTCGTCCGTATAACGCTCAGATTTTCCGGCGAGGCAAACAGTTCAATCGCGCGCCCGGTAATCCGGTTAATCTCGCGCAAATCGTCAATTCCGTGCAGATGGTCTGCGTGCGCATGGGTATAAAACACTGCGTCCACATCGCGGATATTCGATAAAATCAGCTGCATCCGCAAATCCGGCGACGTATCTATCAGCAGTTTCACCCCGCTGATTTCCATATACGTTCCCGACCTGAGCCGGATATTCTTTTCCTCTTTCGGATCGCAATCGCCGAAACCATAGGCCAGCGACGGCACGCCCGGCGCTGCTCCCGAACCTAAAATAATGACTTTGGACACGATACACCTTTCTTCTTATCGTTTCGCTTTTCGGTACAATTTAAAAAAGTTATCCGTAGTTATACGCGCTGTTTCTTCAATCGTCAAGCCCTTAATTGCGGCAATTTTCTCCGCCGTTTTTACCACAAACGCCGGCTCGTTGGTTTTGCCGCGGTAAGGCACCGGCGCCAGATACGGGCTGTCGGTTTCAATCAGGATTTTATCTGCCGGATACGATGCAAAAACCGCCGCCACGTCTGCCCCGCTCTTAAACGTAACGATGCCCGACGCCGAAATGTAAAATCCAAGCTCCCGCACCGCGTCTGCAAACGCCTGCGTCGACGTAAAACAATGGATAACCCCGGCCAGCCCGCCGAATTTCTCCGCCCCGCGCCGCAACATATCAAGCATATCGTCCTCCGCCTCACGCTGGTGAATCATCAAGGGCAGTCCCGTAATGCCCGCTGCCTCAATGTGCCGCGCAAACATTTCTTTCTGCTCCGCTTTGACATCTGCGCCGTAGTGATAATCAAGCCCGCATTCGCCTATGGCAATGACTTTCGGATGTTCCGCCGCCCGCACGATTTCCGCCACGCCGATACGCCCCAGTTTATTCGGTGCGCTGTCAGGATGCACGCCTGCCGACGTCCACATCTGCGGAATAATCCGCTTCATTGTCCCGCCGCACGCCTCGCTGCCCCGGCCGGCAGACTGCTCATTCTCGCCGCTGCCGCCGTCCCCGTCTCCGGCACCGGTGCCTTCCCCACCTCCTGCCCCGGTGCCGTTCAGTTCTCCCGCAACGCCGGCCGGTCCACCCCTGCCCGCCGCGCTCTGCGCCGCCCGCAGACTGTCCATCCGCTCGCACATCAAAAGCTGCGCCGCCGCCTCATCCAAATCCTTTCCCGCATTCAAAATCACGCCGACGCCGGCTTCACCTGCCCGAAACGCGGTTGCGTCATCTTCAATATGGCAATGGCTGTCTGTAAACATATTCGTTTTATCCTTTCGCAATCGCTGTCCATAATACTTTCCGAGCGTTTAAAAAGCCTTAAAAAGCACCGCCCCAAACAAAAATACTTGCTTTTTTTCAGTACAATGCTACCCTAAATGAAATTTTATTGTTCAAGGAAAAAAGCATGACCAACACTGACGCCGCAGCAGCTTCCCCCACAACCACTGCCGCCGCAGCCCCCGCAACCGCTGCCACCGCCGCAGCCCCCGCAACCGACAACACAGCCACAGCCACTGCCACAACCGACACCGCCGCAACCTGCACCGCAACTGCGGCCAAATTCTCCATATCAGTCATGACCGACACCATCGTCAAAATCATAACCGCACTGGTTATCGCCAAATGCTGGTATATCGGCTGGGCTTTCCGCTGGGTTGTCGAGACGCCGCTGAGCTGTCTTGCCAAAACATTATTGATAATATTTTTCACCGCCTTGGCTCTGCATACCCGCCGGATATACCCGCAAGTCATCCTCGGGCTGATATGGTTCATTGTATTCTTCCCCTACTCCATATTTGCCGACAAAATAACCTTTGTGGATCCTTCCGAATTTATCCTCTATAGTTCTTTCGTGCTGCTGTTATCCGTTCCCGTAATGTTGAACATACTATACCGCGGAATGAACGACATTAACAACATCCGCCGCTCGGCTTTTGATTTCCGTACGCCCCGCCGCGATGCCCTGCTGCCGTATTTCTGTCTGATTGCCCTCCTCATCATATTTCTCTTCTTTCTTACGAACTTCGCAAGTATCTCAGGCTTCATGCCTAAGATTATTTGGCGCTGCCTGTTCTTTGGCCTGTCGGCATTATGTCTTTTGCCGCTTCCCGCCGCATTCTCGCGCCGGTTGAAAGCCCGGCACGTCGCTGCACCAACACCGCCGGAAGCCCAAAACTGCAAAACCGATACCCCCCAAAAAACAACGCGGTTTCCGTTCTGGCACAAATATCAGCCCTGTTTTCGCCTGACAATAGTCGTCTTATGCATATTTGCTATGCTCGAAAGCGGTTTAACTTTACTCATCCCTTGCCTAATCATCGGCGTATGTGAAGAATTTATACTCCTTTATAAACTGAGAAAAACAATTCTGCCGCCCCAAACCCCGACAGCAAAACAGCCCTTTGGCAGCTCCTCCGCCAATAACATAGCACAACCCGCCCTGGCAATTCCGGTATCGGTAAATTCCATCTGCAGGATCGCACCCCAAAACTTTGACGCGGGAACCTCTCGCTCGCCGCAAAATTTTGACATAAATACCTCCCGTGCACCACTTCTTCTGGCGCAGCAATCCCTGTTGCAAAAGCAAAGACGCGCCCGCTGCCGGAACTTCTTTCTTCATGCCGTAGGAATTATTATTCTCCTTATATTATTTACTTTTCTCTCTATCGGTATGGTAAATTACGGCTGCTGCGGCAACATCAATACAGCCGAACGCCGTTTCGGAAAAATCACTTCTGACGAACAGCTTTTACACGACAGGTACTATTTCTAATAAGCAGCTTCTGAAAGGCCGCTCTGAAACGGCAGCTTCTGAAAGGCCGCTCCGAAACAGCGATTTCTGAACGGCGGCTCCGGGGACGACGGCTTCTGAAACAGCTGTTTCTAAATGGCAGCTCCGGAACGTCGGCTTCCGAGCGGCAGCCGGTTTCAGCCTGTCCGGCTTCTTTTCGTCGTATCTAGGCATCGCCGCCTAATCGTCAAAATTCTTATAATAAAACACCGCCGCCAGCACAATAAACTGTAAATATGCACCACCCAGCACCTCTGTTGCCAGTGCCACCGGCAGCGGTACGCCGACATACGCCATCAGTTTCCACGTCACCGCCGTCAAAACCAGCCATACAGCCAGCACGGAAACCACCGTTCCCAGTTCGGCCGCCGCCCGTCCCAGCATATCTCGCCGATGCAAATAACACATCAGACACGCGGCCAACACGACAAATATAATATCCTTAACCGACATAAGCGTTCTCTCCTCTTCGGCCGCAATTGTTACGGCAAAGCCTACCTGTCAGCACGCGCTGCCCAGCCCGGTCAGGATTTGCAGCGCCGCCAGTTTCTTATCCATATTCAGCCGCACCGTCTCGTCGAGGATTTTCAGCGTCGCCTCATAAGCCTCGTACAGCTCGCGCGGATGTGCCGCATCGGGCAGATTGTCGCGTACAAACCGGCAGACCAGCTCGGCAAACAGATACCAGCAGTCTTCGTCGCCGGCAACGTCGCCTGCCAGTTCCAGCAACAGCCCGCCGTCGCATTTTGCCCCGCCGTAACAGATTTTCTTAATATTTTCATACATTTCAAGCGCGTCGTTTTCGGCATACTTGAGCGCCCGTCCGATACTCCCCGCCGCAATCTTCGCCAGCCCCTGCACTTCAGCCTCTTTCAGCGACGGCTTATACCGCCGCAGCAGGCTCGCCACCTCGGTTTCCTGCAGCGGTTTCAGCGCCAGCTTCGCACAGCGCGAGCGGATGGTCGGCAACAATTTCCCCGGATTGTGCGACACCAGCAGCAGAATGCTTTTAAGCGGCGGCTCTTCCAAAATTTTCAACAGCGCATTGGCCGAAGAAACGTTCAAATCGTCGGCGCTGTCCACAATCACCACCCTCCAGTTGTCGTTAAACGATTTCTTGCCGAGAAATTCCACCACGCCGCGCACATCTTCGACTTTAATCACCGCCGAACGTTTCAGCCCCTGTTTCATTTCGTCGTCGACTTCTTCGCCCTGATTAATCGCCTTAATCAGCTTTTTCTTATCCGTCTCGGTAAAGTCGCGCTCCAGCACCTTAAAATCGGGATGCGACTTCTGCGCCACTTGCGCAAACACCGGACCGTCAACCGGAACCTCCAGCGTTTCGTAAGTTTTGCCGGTTTCCGCCGCCAACAGAAAACGCGCAATTTTATAGGCCAGCGTCGCCTTGCCGATTCCCTCGTCGCCGGTAATCAGCCAGCCGTGATGCAATGCGCCGGAATTGTACGCCGACAAAAACAGCCGCACTTCTTCGTCATGCCCGATAAGATACGGATTCCTGCTGGGATAAATCGCTTCGTCTGCCATCTGCGCCGCTCATTCCCCCTGCATCCGGGAAGTCAGGTCTTTCCCCTGCCCGGTCAGCTTTTCCTGCGGCCGTGAAGTCAGGTCTCCCCCCTGCCCGGTCAATTTCTCCTGCGGCCGTTCGGCCAGCAGCCGTGCCAGATAAGTCCTGAACGCCGCAAACTGCTCCGTCTGTGCATCGGCCACCGCCTGCATCGAACAGTCTTCGCCGCAGAATTTCGGATTAAATCCCGTATCCGCCCCGCCGACATAAAAGCTCTGCGCCTTTTGGGCAAACGCCGCCAGCATCTCGGGATTACCGTCATAATATGCGTTGATAATGTCATAACCGATATTTTCATAACAGGCGTTGACTTCTGCAAACGTCTGCGACAGATATGCCGCCGCGTCATAAACGTTTCCCTGATAGAGCATGGCCTTTTCCAAATCCAGCCCGTCCGCGCGCGCATCAAGGCAGGAAGCTATCTGCTCCCGATATGCGGCAATCTCAGCTTCATTTTCCGCACGGCCAGACGCGCCGGTTGCCCGGTCCGCCCCGGTACCGGCACCGTCTTCCCGTTCTGCCGCACCAGTATATCTGTGCTGCGCTGCGTCATACCATTCGTCCAGAGGCGCACGGGCCGTTTCACGTTCGCTCTTATTCGGATAAACATAAATAATTTCCTCGGTTCCGCCCGCTTTTGCCTCTCTTGCGCCGCCCTTTTCCATTGCAGCCGCGCCATAATATCCCGCCGTTGCAACGCTGTGTTCCGTCGCTGCACTGCCATTCCCCGCCGTTACAGCACTGTTCCCCGCTGCTATCTCGTTGCTCTTCTCTGCCGCCGCATTATTCTTCTCTGCCGCTGTGCCGCCGTTTTTCTTTGCCGCGGCGCCATCATTCCCCGCCGCTGCGCCGTTATTCTTCTTGACCGCCGCAGAACTGTCAGCCGCTGCTGCCGCCTTGCTTCGTATAACCTTCAACGGTACCGCCTGCACCCGGCTCGCGGCGCGGGCGCCTTTCATCTCCGTACCGCTGCCGTCTTCCTGTCCCGAAACGGCCGCCCGCCCGCCGGAAACCTCCGCGCTGCCCGCCGGCGCAAAAATATCCGCCAGCAGAGCCTCGTCCTCGGGGCGTATCATCTCCGCCACCCGCGCTTCCTCCGCGCCAACCCCGGCCGCCGCTCCGAACCCGGCTCCGGCCAGAGCCATACAACTTAAAAATATCCGGCTTTTCTTCAACATTGGCAATTCTCTTACTTTTTGTTAAGGATTTGACGCGTATAATAAGCGCAAAGTTTATAATTGTCAAAAAAATTTTGGCGCTTCTGCATAAAAACAAACAGTCAATAACTTGCTGTTGAAGCTTTACAAAAGCCGGAATTCCGGTTATGACGATACGCAAAGGAACGATACAAATGACGAGATTGAAAACAAACCTGAACTTCTGCCTCGGGCTCGGCACCCTGCTCCTGCTGGCGGGCTGCGCTTCCGAGCCGAAAGAGTTTGAATACAAAAACCTCACCGAAGAAGTCGAAGCCATCAAAGCCGACGGCGGCATCTACAAAGTCGGCAACCCGTATACCGTTATGGGGCAAAGCTACACCCCGCGCGAAGATTACGGCTACGTTGAAACCGGCATGGCTTCGTGGTACGGCGACGACTTCCACAACAAGCGCACCGCCAACGGCGAAACCTATGACATGCGCGCCGTAACCGCTGCACACCGCACGCTGCCTCTGCCGTCGATTGTCCGTGTAACCAACCTCGAAAACGGGCGGTCGATTATTGCCCGCGTCAACGACCGCGGCCCCTATGTCAAAAACCGCATTATCGACCTCTCCGAAAAGGGTGCCGAACTGCTGGGCTACAAAAACAAAGGCACAACCAAAGTCAAAGTCGAAGTTTTGGAGCGCGAAAGCCGCGCCATAAAGGAAGCCATGCTTTCCCCGTCCAACTCCTCCGCGACTTACGGCAACCAGACCATACCTTATTCCAACACGCAGACGGCAATGGCTGCGGCACCCGCCGCCGGAACTGCCGCGGCAAAACCGGCCGCCAAGCCGGCAAAGTACGAAATCAGCACATCACAACAACGCCAGCCACTTAAATACACCTCGGAAATTTCGCTGGCGTCCAATGCGTCCGCTGCGGCGGTCAATGTGCCGGAAAGCGCAGGCGAAGGCCCTTTCTTCGTCCAGGTCGGCGCCTTTGCCGATTATGACAAGGCCAGGCAGATGGCGGATAATATGAAGCGTTTCGGCAACGTTTCGATTTACGAAGCCTACTTAAGCAAAAACGGCGTTTACCGCGTCCGCCTCGGTGCTTATCCGAACCGCGGCGAAGCGATGAAAATCCTTGACCGCGTGCTTGATTACGGGCACTCGGACGTAACTATTGTGGAAAAAGATTAGCCCGTTCCGGCAGCGGCGGAATATCCGCCGTTCCCGCCAGACGGCGCCCTGTGGCAACTAAAACTGGAGAACAAACGACAATGGCTCTGAATATCACTAATTCCCTGCGGCAGAATCAATCCGGCCGCATATCGCTTTCCCAAAAACTCTGCCTTCTGGCGGTGGGAATTTCCTGCCTTTCTTTCGCCGCGTCGGCGCACGCCTTTGAAACCAAGGCCAGAAACGCGATTTTGATGGATTATGAAACCGGCGCCTATCTGTTCACCAAAAACCATCAGGAAATGATTGCCCCGGCATCGATGAGCAAACTGATGACCGTCTATGTCCTCTTAAGCAAGCTTAAGGACGGCGAAATTTCCCTCGACGACAAATTTACCGTCAGCGAAAACGCCTGGCGCAAGGGCGGCGCAGCCTCCGGCGGGTCGACCATGTTTCTGAAAATCGGACAGGAAGTCCGGGTTGAAGACCTCCTGAAAGGGATTCTCATCCAGTCCGGCAACGATGCCTGCATCGTCGTCGCCGAAAACCTTGCCGGTTCGGAAGCGGAATTTGCCGCGATGATGAATGAGACCGCCGAAAAAATCGGCCTGCATAATGCCCACTTTGAAAACGCCACCGGCCTGCCTCACCCCGAACATAAAATTTCCGTTGAAGACCTGGCTTTGCTCGCCCGGCGCATCATCAGCGAATTTCCCGAATTTTACCACCTGTTTTCCACAAAGGAATTCACCTTTAACGGCATCCGCCAGGGCAACCGCAACCCGCTGCTCTACAGCCTCAAAGGCGCCGACGGTCTCAAAACCGGCCACACGTCCGAAGCGGGTTTCTGCCTGACCGGTTCTGCCGTCCGGAACAACCGCCGCCTCATTGAGGTGATGGCCGGGCTGGAAAGCAACAAACAGCGCTCCGAAGAAACCGAAAGCCTGATGACCTGGGGTTTTGCCAACTTCGACAACTATAAGTTTTTTAACGAGAACCAGATTATGGCCGAAGTCCCCGTTTGGTACGGCACCGTCAAAACCGTTGATGCCGTCGTTCCCGAAAAAGTCGTCAGGACCATCAAAAAAAGCGGCAAAAGCAAATACGGCGCCAAAATCATTTATGACCAGCCGCTGAAAGCCCCCGTGCTCAAAGGCGACAAAATCGGCGAACTGTTCATCACCTATGAAGATGAAACCGTAGATAAAATCCCGCTGGTCGCCAAAGACAACGTTGCCAAAATCGGCCCGTTCAGCCGTTTCCTCGCCAACCTGAAGTATTTTGTCTTCGGAACCGGTGAGTAACATGACGGCAAATATGACCCCCTCCGTTCCGCTCTCCGACACCGGCGACAGTTCCTCTTCCGCCGCACCCGTCTCCGGCCAAAGCACTCCGCTCTCCGGCACCGCCTCTGCTGCGGTTCCGCATTGCGATACTTTCCGCCCTGCCTCCGCCCCCTCTCGGCACGACCACTCTGCTCCCTCCGACGTCCAACGCGACTGCCCGGTTTCCTCAGCCGCCCGGCGCGGGCTTTTCATCACTTTTGAAGGCGGCGAAGGCTGCGGGAAATCCGTCCAGATTTCCCGCTTTGCCGAATATCTCCGTACCCGTGGCTGCAATGTCGTAATGACCCGCGAACCCGGCGGCACCCCCGTCGGCAAGGAAATCCGCCGCCTGCTGGTTGAAGGAGACAAAGACAAATTTGATGAAATCACCGAAATCCTGCTGTTCTATGCTGACCGCCGTATTGACTTAACGCAAGTCGTTTTCCCTGCGCTTGCCGCCGGAAAATGCGTTCTCTCCGACCGTTTTAACGATTCGACCGTCGCTTACCAGTTTTACGGTTCCGGCAAATTTGCCGACACCGGAATAATGGACAGGTTATATAAAATTGTCGCCGGCGATTTTAAGCCCGACCTGACGTTTCTGCTCGACATCGACCCGCGCATCGGTCTGCAGCGCAGCTTCCAAAAAGCGCAAACAATGGCCAATAAAGAATTGCGGTTTGAAAATGTCGACATTGCGTTTCACGAACGCCTGCGCCGCGGCTATCTTGAACTGGCCGCCGCCGAACCGGAACGTTTCGCCGTCATTGATGCCGCCGGCACCATTGACGAGGTCGCAGCACGGATAATCGCCGCTTTTCAGGCTCGCGGCTTTTTCTGATGAGAGACTTCTTCTGACGCCCCGCTTTTATTTTAAGACTCTCCACTCTTCTGACGAGAGACTTTTTCTGACAAACTGTTCTTTAAGGCTCACGTCCTCTTCTGACGAGAGGCTCTTTCTGACAAACTGTTCTTTCTGGCTCACATCCTCTTCTGACGAGAGGCTCTTTCTGACAAACTGTTCTTTCAGGCTCACATCCTCTTCTGACAAGCCGCTCCTTCTGGCGCACGGTTTCTTCCGACACCCCGATCCGTTTGCGCTCATTTCTCTCCGGGAAGGCTGTCTTTTTCCGCCTGAGCCATCATCTCGTCGCACGGCGTTTTTCCCGTTTCCGCAAATGCCGCTATATCGGCACTGAAATCAATCCTCTGCCCTTGCGGCGTCAGGCAATAGCCGGAAACCGGAACGCCCTGTTCATAAGCCACGCGCGATGCCGGGCTGCCGTCGGGATAATAGCGCTTGGCGTTTCCCTGCCGTTTGCCGTCGGCGTAATTTTCCTCCTGCCGAAGCGTACCGTCGCGGTAAAACGACCGTCGCAGCCCGTTCCACACACCGCCGTTGACGCTTGTCTCGGTCTCGATTTTTCCGTTGTCATAATAGGCGGTCAGCACGCCTTCCGGTTTCCCGTCCTTATAAACGCCGGAATAACGCAAACCTCCGTCCGCAAAAAAGACGCGGTATTTGCCGTCCTGCCGTCCGTTGGCATAAAAAAGGGACGCTTGCACCTTTCCGTCGGGATAATACAGCCGCAGCTCGCCCGAAAAGGGAGCCCCGCTCCGCGCGTCATAACACATGGTTCCCGCCTCATCACAACGCACCTCGCTGCGGACGGAAAAATCCCGTTTCGCCATAGCTGTTCCCGCCGTTGAAAATATTGCCGCAAACGCCGCTGCAAGCGCTGTTGCTGCCGTCATTGTCCGCATTGCCATCTGCAAAATCTCCGTTTCGGATTAAACCTGCCGCCAATATAGCCCGTTTTAAGCAAAAAGTCAAACCTTTGCTTCTTCTCCCACACTGCACTCAAATACAAAAAACCCCGCTGCTTCCGCAACGGGGCTCTGCTTCCGAACGCAAGCCTTCAAACAACGCCTGCCTTCAAAAACATTGTTTGTTTCCGGCTTTTGTTTACGCCTCCAGCAGTTTCAGGACGTCTTCCGCAATCATTTCCGGTTCCAGCCGGTTTTTGCGGTAAATCTCGTCCAGCGGCTCGCGGTCGGTAAATTCCTTTCTGCCGCCGTATGCCAGCACTTTAAGCGCAGTTGCGCCGTAATACCGCGCGACTTTCTCGCCGAACCCGCCGTCCAAAACGCCGTCTTCCAGCGTAACCGCAACTTTATGCGTCTTCGCCAGTTCCGCCAGCGCCGCCTCGTCAGGTTCCGACACGCAGCGTACCGCTGCCACCGTAGCATGGATACCCTTTTCCTTAAGCTTGGCTGCCGCCTGCCGCCCCAGTTCCAGAAAATCGCCGACCGCCAGAATGGCAACGCCTTCGCCCTTCTCAACCACATTAAGCCTCTTAACTTCTGCGGCCTCGGCCTTCATCGCCGCTCCGTCGGAAACAACTTCGCCCGGCACGCGGATAATCACCGGACGCTCCGTCTGCGTCATGCCCCATTCCAGCATCGCCAGATATTCCTCTTTCGTCGCCGGCGTCAGATAAACGATATTCGGAATATTCGCCGCCATCGCCATGTCAAAACAGCCGAGGTGCGTTGCATCCATCGGCGACAGCCCCGCGCCGAATACCAAAATCACTGCCGGATTGCTGTTAATCGCCAAATCCTGCGACAGCTGGTCATAAGTGCGCTGGATAAACGAACTGTAAACGCAGAAGACCGGACGGCAGCCGCCTTTTGCCAGCGCCGATGCCATTGCCACCGCGTGCTCTTCGGCAATGCCTACGTCAATATAGTGGCTGCCCAGTTCGGCGCGCCGTTCCGGCGTAAACCCGAACACGCCCGGCGTTCCCGCCGTCAGCACCGCAACTTTTCCGCCTTTTCCCGCATCGCTTTCGCGGATTTTGTTCAGCAAAAAATCATAAGTCAAATCGTCGTAATTTTCCCCGCCGCCGAAGTCAGCCGTCTTTTCGCCGCTCTTCACGTCAAACGGCACGCTCCAATGCCACGGTTCCTTGTGTTCTTCCGCCGGCTTGTAGCCTTTGCCTTTCAGCGTGTTAAGGTGGACAACTACCGGTTTCGTGCTGTCTTTAACTTGTCTGAATGCCGCAATCAGCGCCTCAATGTCGTTGCCGTCGGCAACGTACAGATAATCGTACCCCAGTGCCTTAAACAGATTGGTCTCCGCTTTGCCGTTGCTCTCGCGCAGCTGCTTCAGGTTATTGTAAAGCCCGCCGTGATTTTCGGCAATCGACATCTGATTGTCGTTGACCACCACGATAAAGTTCGTCCCGAGTTCAGACCCGGCAAAGTCCAGCCCTTCCAACGCCTCGCCGCCCGACAGCGACCCGTCGCCGATAACCGCAATCACATTGTATTTTTCGCCCTTAAGGTCGCGCGCTTTCGCCAGCCCCGAAGCCAGGCTGACCGACGTTGACGTATGCCCGATGACAAAATGGTCGTGCTCGCTTTCGTGCGGATTCGTATAGCCGGAAATCTTTGCATAATCGTCAGGATTGAGAAAACCGTTTTTACGCCCGGTAATCATCTTGTGCGCATAACACTGGTGCGACACGTCATAAACGATTTTGTCTTCCGGCGAGTTAAAGACATAATGCAGCGCCAGCGTCGCCTCGACAAAGCCGAGGTTCGGGCCGACGTGCCCGCCGATAAGACTGTCGCGCTTCAAAATCCCCTCCCGGATGTCCGCCGCCAAACCTTTTAATTCTTCCGCCGTCATCTTCTTAACGTCGGCCGGTGAATTTACCCTGTCCAGATATGTCATGTTCTTCCCTCGCTGTAGTTAATGTTTATCACAATATAGGATGCCGTTCCGGCAAAAGCAACCGGAAACACGAAAGTGCAAAACCGTCCCATCCCGATTCTGCCGCAACTCTAACATTTAGAGTTTGCTCTAAGTCAAGTATTATTTTCGCTCCGGTAAAACTTTTTCTCGTATGGGCCCAAATTTTCCTCCGCCCCGCTAAAAAAGGGCATCTGTCAAATCTCCTCCGCCGGCAAATTTCCCCCCGCCGGCAAATTTTCTCCGCCTGCCTAATCTTCTCCGCCGGTTAAATCTTCCCCGCCTGCCCAAAATGCAAAGCGCAACAAAACAAATTTAATTTTGATAAAATTAAAGGACCTGCACAAACGGCAAGCCCTTTCTGATAACTGGTGGAGGTAAGGGGGATCGAACCCCTGACCTATTGATTGCGAACCAATCGCTCTCCCATCTGAGCTATACCCCCGCAACGCAGATACGTTTACACCCTAAAAAAATAAAAAACAAGTCTTTTTTACACCTATGGAAAAATTTTTCTCCGCATTCCGGTATCTCCTGTCTCACATCCGGCCGTAAAAACGTTTCCGCCGTTTTGCTCCAGAGTTTTTCTTCGCCCCCCGCTCCCGTTCCTCCCGCGCTCTTCTGTTGTTACCTCTTTTTTTAACAAAAGGCAAAAATTTTGCTTGCAATTTAAAAAATATGCCGCTATAAGGTCATCTGTTCTCATAACGGGGTTGTAGCTCAGTTGGGAGAGCGCTTGAATGGCATTCAAGAGGTCAGGGGTTCGATTCCCCTCAGCTCCACCAGTTAGGACAAGGGTTTGCAAAAGCAAACCCTTTTTGTTTTTCTGAATTCTCCTGCCCGTGATAAAGCCTTTTCTTCTGCCGTCGCAAAACGGCTGGCAGCGCAGGTCTCCCTGACCGTCCCCCGCCATTTCGGATAAAATATTTTTTGCTTGAATGTTAATAATATATGATGTAATGACTATATCCGACGCGGGGACATCGTTCTTGCGTCTGCAAATGGGGTACGCTATCCCGTTTCAAACGGCGGTGTGTGGATATACACCGTTAAAAATGATGTGAAAGGCTTTAGGGAGAGAACTGCTTAACTTAACTCACCTCCCTGAAATTCCGCACACCGTTTTATATATCCCCGATATTTCCTATGGTCGGGGTACCTCCGAATAAGGTTCGCCAAATAAGGAGGGGCACTACCGTTTGAGTGCATAGCGATACCCCGGCCGCCTTGCTTTTTGGGATTAATGCAAAGTGCGCCGCGCATCAAACCAAATTGATGCGAGTACACCGCAGGTCAAACCGGGCGCCCGGCTGCTGCCGCAAGCACACCGCCAATGAAGACTTTAAGAGAAAAAATGATGACTTCCGTATCTGATAACGCCCAAACTCCGGCATCTGCCGAAACGCCCCCCCCCGGGAAGACGACGCCTCCGGCCGCATCCGGGCAGATATCATCTGTTACTCCACACCCCGCCGCATCTGCGGCAGGGCGGCTGCTCCTCCTTTCCTGTTGTGCGCCGTGTGCCTGCGCCGTCATCAAAAAGCTTCATGAAGACGGCACGGATTTCACCGTGGCGTTTTACAACCCGAACATTCACCCCGCCTCCGAATATAAAAAGCGCCGCGATGAACAAAAGCAGCTCTGCGCAACTTGGAACATTCCGTTCACGGAACTCTCCTACGACCCTGAAAACTGGCTTCAAACCACCCTGCCCTATAAAGACGAGCCTGAACGCGGCGCCCGCTGCTCCGTCTGTTTTGAGTTACGCCTGAAAAAAGTGATGGATTACGCCAAAGCCAACGGTTTCGCTGCCGTCGCCTCTGTTTTGGGCGTTTCGCGCTGGAAAAATCTGGCGCAGGTTAATGCCGCCGCCGCCCGCGCTTCCGCAAAGACCGGCGTCCCGTATCTGGAAATAGAAGGCCGCAAACACGGCATGCAGGAAGCCCGCCTCGCTCTGATAAAAGAACTGGGGCTGTATAATCAGGATTATTGCGGCTGCATTTATTCCATGCGCACCAGCCGCTGACCTGTCGCCCACAACCCGCTGACCCGCCGCCACCCACTATCTCCCCATCGCTGCGGACCTGTCGCCACGCCGCTATCTCCTCACCGCCGCTGCCCTTCCGTATTCCCTCATACCGCACTGCCCGCTCTCCTTCATATTCCCGCATAAAGCATCGCCCGTTCTCCTCCGTATTCCCGCATAACGCACTGCCCACTCTCCTTCGTATTCCCGCATAACGCACTGCCCGTTCTCCTCCGTAACCCGCAAAAACGCAGCGTTCCGCATCTCCGCTCCCCCTCCCGCAAAAAACACGGCGCCCCGCCCGCTTTTTAAGTCTTTATTAGCAAATAAGCGCTATATTTTCCTCATATCGGCGGAGAACCCCCGCCGCTCTTCACATAATGCAGCAGGAAAGGATAAAAAGATGGAAATAATTTTCGATGAAAACCAAAACGATGCTTTTCAGGGGCAGAATTACCCCGTCTTTAACCTGCGCACCCCGGAAGCCGTCGATTTCAGGCAGCTGCAAAAGCAGGCCCGCGACCTGGCAAAGGCAAACCGGGACAACGAAACCGTTCTGATTCGCCCCGAACATGAAAATCCTTCTTGCTTTCTCTTTGCGGCACTCCTCAGCCTTGAAGGCAGAAACGCCCTCCCCCTGCAAGGCGTTTTCAAAGTCGCCGATTACAAGCAGGCATTGGAAAAATACCGCCCGTACTTTTCGTTTACCGTAGCCGCGGATTATGTCCTGCGCCTGATTGAAATGGATAAAAACGCCATGTACAAGGACATCCAGTCGCTGAGCTACCTCGGGCTGGACGTCAAAAACGATTATATTGAAAATACCATAACCCTGCACCTGTCCAACCCCGGCCGGAAATACGTTTTTCACGCCTCGTCGCTGGAAAACACGGTCATTCTCGCCAGTTTCATCAAAATGCTGTCGCTGATGAAGCTCAACGTCAACTTAGACGTAACCATCGTATTAAAGATGCTGCCTGCGGACAACGTCATCGCCATCAACCGCGACGAACTGCTGCAAAAGCTGTTTTGGTGCGCCCGTCCGTTCCTGCTTGGCGCTGCCCGGACAAACGGCTAAAGCGGAGTACCGGTATGAAAAAAGACACGCTTTTGGCTTTTGCCGTCGACACTCCGTATATGGGATGCCGCAACCAGCTTCTCGGCGCGCTGGATGCCATCAACAAAAATTCTAAAACCGCACTCCCGGCCGAAAAATGCCTGTTGCTGCCGTCCGGCGCCGAAACCGTCGACGATATGCGCGAGTCGCTCTGCTATGCGCATTTCGGCAGCTACCGCAGTTTTCAGAATGAAATATTTGCGCTGTTGGATGCCCGCCTGCCGCAGCTTCCTGCCGTGCCCCGCGTTTTCATAACCGCCTATAACCTGACCGAAAGCGGCGCCGCCGACAAAAACGCCGATATGCTGTGCCGCGCCGTCAAGGAATACTACCGCCGGCACAATCTCGGCAATATTTTTACCGTCGTCCTCATCAGCCGGCTGCACAATTACAAATACGTCGACCTCGTCAACGTTCCCAAACACCTGCTGACGTTTTATTCGCGCATCCGCCTTCTGCAAAACAAAAAGCTGCGCCAGAAAACCCTGATTACCGTCGGCACCGTCCACAAATTCACCATGGCCGGCGTTCTCGCCCGCAAGGCAGAACTGGACGAAAAGTTGAAGAAAACGCCGCGCGAACCGGTATTGAAACAACAAATTGCCAAACTCAGAAACTTCACCCGCAAAAGCAAAAAAGTCGTCATCTGCCTCGGCGGACGTGTCGAAGGCAGCGAAATCGTTTTCAATGTCAATTACGCCAAAAGCCTGTTCGAAAAATGCGTCGCCCTGGTGCGCCACGGTTACGGCGTGGCTATCGTCAACGGCCCCCGCACGCCGAACGACGTTACCGATTATTTGTACGAAGCGGCACTGTCAGCGCCTGACATTATTTTTCAAAACTGCAAAAACATCGCCGGCAGCGATGCCGAACGAAAAGTTTGGCGCATATACTCCGGCAGGCATGAAGATGACTTTGCCAAATTGAAAAAGCTCGGCAACATATACCCCGCCGTTCTCGGCTACGGCAACACGCTCGCCGTCCACACGTCCGACACGTATTCCTGCTGCGAAACCGTCAGCGCCGGCATTCCGACGGCCATCAGTTCCGAAGGGATTTTTATCGACAAGTCCGTCCGCGCCGACTGTCTGAATATGTTGCAGCTGATGACGCCGAAATACGCGCTCCGCTTTGAAGATTTCGTCAGTCTGGCGTGCTATATGGGCATCGAACCGCAGCACCTGCACCCGGCCGTATTGTCCGACCTGCCGCGCGTCTTTGCCGAGGCCGTGCGCCACCGGATAACCGAAACCGGGCGCCGGCGGATAAAATAGGTCTTTTTCCGCGCCCCGCTGCCGGCCTTGCCGCCGCATCTCCGCCCTGCCTGTTCTGGCAGCACTACCTGTTCTACTTGCGCCAGTTCTGTCTGCCCGGCCGGCGCTGCCGGGTTCGGCTTGTTCTGCCGGATTTGGCCTGTTCTGGCGGCTCTACCGGCTCCACCATCTTTTCTTTTTGGCAAAGTCAGACATTAGCGCCTCAAACCGGCTTTTGTCCGTTTCTTTTGCGAACGTTGCTTCCTTCCTGGCAATCTCCTCGCTCATTTTCTTCATGGCTTTATAAACAGGCGTATACAGTTTCCCTTTTTCATTGCGTAATTTTACCATTCCTTCCTGCAAAATCACATCGCCGCTTGCATGTTCCTGCTCTATTCTACGCGACCATGAATCTTTAACTTCCTCGGTGCCATCTTTAAAAGCCATCTTGACCTCTAAATACGGAATATCCGGGAAATCCGGATCATTATCCAGGTGTATATAACAGGAAACTTTCAAAACCCGGTCAGCGTCTGATAAATTGGTAACCGTTGCCTCCACGGCATTTTCTTTTCCACGCATATCAATCTTGCCGCTTTGGTTTATGGCGGGCATTTTATCGATTTTTATTTCCAGCTTTTTGCCAAACATTTTTATTCTCCTCTGTTATTCGTTCTGCAGCTAAGCTGAAAAATATTATAACAGAAAATCCACCCCTGTCAACAAAATACCTTTTGCCGGTTTGGCGTGTCAGACACAGGAACAGCCCCTCATCACGCAAAAATGTCCATACCCTGGTACGGTCCGATTTCAAATACGTCTGCCGTCAGAAAGCGCTCGTTCTTGCCGATGGAAGCGATGGCGGCCATATCCCCGGCGTCAAGCTCAACGTTAAGAGCCGCCAGATTCTCGCGCAGGTGTTTCTCTTCAACCGCCTTCGGAATGACCGCTACGCCGCGCTGCATATTCCAAGCCAGCAAAATCTGTGCCGGCGTCGCATTGTTTTTTTCCGCAATCCGGTCAATAACCGGATCCTCCAGCATAACGCTGCTGCCCGATCCCAGCGGAGAATAAGCCGTCAGCGCAATCATATTCTTCTGACAATAGGCCAGCAGTTCCTCCTGCGGCAGATAAGGATGGCTCTCCACCTGGTTGACCATCGGATTGATTTCCGAAGTCATCGCCAGTTCGGTCAGGCTTTTTTCGCCAAAGTTGGAAACGCCGATTGCCTTGGCCTTTCCCTCTTTGTACAATTCCTCCATCGCCTGCCATGTATCGGCAATCGGCGCCTCGGACAACGGCAGCATATCGTCGGCCGTAAGCGGCATCAGCGCTTCTTTTTTCTGCGCCACCGGCCAATGCATCAAAAACAAATCCAGATATTCCAGCTTCAGCCGCGTCAGCATTTCTTGCAACGCCGGTGCCACGTCTTCGGCACGGTGCGCGTTGTTCCACAGTTTGGAAGTAACGAAAATATCCTCCCGTTTCAGCCCGTCTTCGGCCATGGCATCGGCAAACGCCTGCCCGACCGCTTCTTCATTGTTGTATATCGCCGCACAGTCGAAGTGCGTATAGCCGAGCTTCAGCGCCCAGCGCACCGCCGCATACGCCTCCGACGGCTCGCTCTTCCACGTCCCCAGCCCGATAATCGGCATTTCCGTTTCGTTGTTAAGCTTGATAAAACGCATTTTCTCCTCCTCCTCAAATCTTCAACTTATTATGATATAGCCCCGCCGCGCCGGGATTAAAGCTGGCAATCCTGCCATACCGGCACAGGTGCCCCCACACGCCTCACTCCTGACCTCCGCCCGATTTTGCCCGCGCCACCCCATATACCCCACATCAGCCCTCCGCCCGAATTTGCCCGCGCCACCCCACACGCCTCGTACCAGCCTCCGCCCGAATTTGCCCGCGCCAGCCGCTTTATCGCTTGGTTATCCCCATTTTCATTGCCCCAAAATAAAAATTTTGCTTGCAAACAATCAAATATAGACTAAAGTTATGCTATCGTTTCTAACCATAACGATAATTTCTTAACTTTTGAGAGGAACTCTTAGATGAAAAAAGTTTTATTATTGGCAGGACTTGCCGGAATGGTTGCCGCAAACGCGGAAGCTATTGATGTAACCCCGTATGTCGGTTTGGACGCAAACTATGCGCTCGTTGATACGGATTCCAGCCACAGCATCAGCTCCAAAGACTGGTCTTTGTCCGGCGTTATCGGCGGCAGAACCGACCGTTTCGGCTTGGAAGCTTTTTACAATGCCGGCCTGAAAGAACACAAATCCAGCCACGATTCCCGCATCAGCGGCTACGGTATTGATGCGCTGGTCTTCCAGCAGCTCGGCTGCTCCGGCAGATGGGAACTCGTTGGCTCCGCCGGTCTTGCCAATTACAAGCTCAAAGGCGACAACGGCCTGGGTACTGACCGCGGCTATGCCGAACGTCTCGGCGCCGGCGTACAGTACGCCATGAGCGAAAACGCCACTGTCCGGGTTATGTATCACCATGCCTGGGTTCACAGCTCGCAGTTGGACGCGCTTGACGAATTCACCGTTGGTATCAGATACGCTTTCTAATCGTAAAGCGTTTATCGTTAAAGGGGAACCTTCACGGTTCCTCTTTTTTGTTGCCGGTTCGCCGCCCCTCGTCAATATCCCGTCCGCCCACTCTCCGCACTCCCGGCAACAGTATCCGCTATCGTCCCGGCGCCGTTCAGCCCTTGTCTCCGCCCATAACATCGGCAAAATGTAACCAGGGAACCTCGCCAAGCAAAAACCCCGCTGCACAAACAGCGGGGTTTCCTTTCGGCACATTGCCTTGCTATCTGCGGCGCAGAAACGACGGGATTTCCAAATCGTCTTCGCTGTCGTTTTCCTTTTCGGCAAAGTCTTCGATTTCGTCAAACTTCGGCACCACTACCGGCTTAACCGGCTTTTTGGCCTTGGCGCGCGAAATGCCCAAAATCTTGTCGATAAAACGTTGGCGGGTCGGTTCTTCCGGCTCTTCCTGAATCATCGCCTGCGCTTCTTCGCGGGCTCTGCGTTCGCGCGGCAGTTCTACTTCGCCCTGTTCCGGAAACAGCTGCGGCTCTTCTTCAATAATCTTAACCCGGGCCGTCGGGGCAAACGCCTTTTCCACTTTAACTTCCGCCAGTTCAGATTTCACCTGCGCCGCCTCTTCTGCATTGGCGACCACCGGCTTGTTGATTATCGCATTAAACAACGCCGAAGACGGGTGAGCCTCTTCATTCTCCTCTTCGCCTTTCAGCGCGGCAAATTCCTCCTGTTTCGGCGCCGCCGCCTTTTTCGCGGCAGTCAGCTCAACCACATTGTCAAGCTCAATCGGCGCTTCGTCCAAAACCGTTTCTTCAACCGTAATTTCTTCCCGCAGCGGCATTTCCGGCATCTCCCGGCGTTCTTCCTCATCTTCTGCTTTGCCGGCGTCAAGGTCAACGTACGCCCCCATATCCTTGGTTTTCAAAACCTGCATTGTCGCTTCGTCGTCAATGCCCGTTACCACGATGGAAACGCGAATGCGCCCCGACAGCGAATCATCATAGCTGGAACCGAAGATAATCTCGGCATTTTCATCGACTTCCTCGCGGATGATATTAACCGCCTCGTCGATTTCCATCAGCGTAATGTCCGAACCGCCGGTAATATTAATCAAGACGCCTTTTGCACCCTTCATCGAACAGTCGTCCAGAATCGGGTTGGAAAGCGCCTGTTCCGCCGCAACGCGAGCCCGGTCTTCGCCTTCTGCCTCGCCGGTTCCCATAATCGCCTTGCCCTTGTCTTCCATAATGCGCTTAACGTCGGCAAAGTCGAGGTTAATCAGCCCCGGCATAATCATCAAATCCGTAATTGAGCGCACGCCGTCATAAAGCACTTCGTCGGCTTTGACAAATGCATCTTTGAGCGTCGTGTTCTTGTCGGCAATACGAAACAGATTCTGGTTCGGGATAACAATGATGCTGTCGACTTCCTGGATAAAATTCTCCAGCGCCGCTTCGGCGTTTTCCATTCTTTTTTTGCCTTCAAACGCAAACGGCTTGGTAACCACGCCCACGGTAAGAATTCCTTTTTCCTTGGCAATCTTCGCCACTACCGGCGCCGCGCCCGACCCGGTACCGCCGCCCATGCCCGCGGTGATGAACACCATATTGGAATCCGCCAGTTCTTTTTCTATATCTTCGCGGGCTTCCTCGGCCGCCATTTTGCCGATTTCCGGCCTTGCGCCCGCGCCCAGCCCCTGCGTGATTTCAAGCCCGAGCTGGATTTTCCGGCCCGCCGGAGAAAGCGCCAGCGCCTGCGCGTCGGTATTGGCAACAACAAAATCGACCCCCTCCAGATTCTTGGCCATCATGTTGCTGATGGCGTTGCCGCCGCCGCCGCCGACGCCGATAACGGTAATTCTTGGTTTCAAATGCGTAAAGCTCGTTTCTCCGACAGCCAGTTTTATTGCCATTGTTTTTTCTCCGTGATATAAAAAAAAAGCTAAAATCCATTTGTTACGGATTCTAGCTTTAAATAAATTAAGTTTTAGTTACCATCAGCACGTTTTTTTGCATAAATCAAGATTTTTCCGGCTCCGTTTTCTGCCGCGCTCCAAACGTCAGCACGTTTTTTTGAACAGCTCCAGAATCTTCGTAAACAGCCCGTCGGCATTGGAACTGACATTAACTTTCTTGACGATTTTGCGCTCCGAATTGTTGACGGCAAACAGCAACAGTCCCAGCGCCGTGGAAAACGTCGGATTGTGCAACACCTGCGGAATGTTTTCGATATTGCGCGGCCGCCCGATTCGTACCTGCTTGTCCAGCACCATGCTCGCCACCTCGCGCATGCCCGGCAGCTGCGATGCCCCGCCGGTCAGCACCACGCGGTGCGAAGCGGTGTTCTTATAGCCTGCTTCGTCCAGCTTGCGCCCGACCAGCTCAAAAATCTCTTCAATCCGCGGCGAAATAATATTAATCAAATCCGAGCGGTAAATCTGTTTGATGTTGCTGTCGTCCTCTTCGCCGACCGGATATACGTTAATGATTTCCTGCTCGTCCTGGCTGATGAGAAACGCGCAGCCGTGACGGTTTTTGACCTCTTCCGCGTAGTTGAACGAGGTCGTCAGCCCCAGCGCGATATCGTTGGTAACGTTAATTCCCCCGACCGGAATTGACGAAAAATAAACCGGGTGCCCGTTCTTAAACGTTGCAATGCTTGTCGTGCCGCCGCCGATATCAATAATCGTCGCCCCGAGTTCCTTTTCGTCGTCCACCAGGCACGAAAGCCCCGACGCATACGCCGAAAACGCCTTCATCTCCACTTCAAGGTGCGAACTCTCTACCACCGTCGCCAGATTTTTATACATCGGCCGCGGATACAGCCCGAGCAGAATATCCACGCTGAGCGTGTCGCCGTAAATGCTAATCGGGTTTTTGACCTCTTCACCGTTGTCGACATGGTACCCCATCGTCAGAAAATGAATCGGCTCGTTGCCCTCGACATTAACTTTCATCAGCCCTTTGTCGGTAACTTTCTTGACGTCTTCTTCGCCGACCGGGCGGTTCTTGTGGATAGAGATTGACGAGCTCCGCACCACGCTGCGGGTACGGTCGCCGGAAACATTGACAATCACGTTGGTAATGCGCTCGTTGGCCATCTGTTCGGCCGCTTCGACCGCATTGCAAACCGCAATCGTCGCCTGATTAACGTCGGTAACCACGCCGTTTTTAATCCCTTTGGCGGCATTGTAGCCGTAGCCTAAAATCGAAACCCTCTTTTCTTTTGTTACTCTGGCAATAATGCAGCACACTTTGGACGTTCCGATGTCCAAAGCCGCTACAATCGGCGATCTGTTAAAAGAATGGTTCATTGCAATCCCTTTACTTTTTTATCTTTTAAGCATCAAATCTTCAACAGACTTATCAATGTCTACCACAATTCTGTTATCGTACCTTACATCAAAGGAAGTTAATTTACGTTTAAAAATTCCCTGCCTTTTATTTAATAATGCGATTTTTTGGTAAGCTTCGGCAAATTTCTTTTCCGGCAGCTTGACAACCACGCCGTTGTTGACATTGTCAAAAATCAAATCCCAGCGCCGGTTGGAAACGAATACCGCCGCTTTGACCCGGTTCGCCAGTTCCTCATCGGTCGCCAGCACTTTCAGAAGTTCCGCCAGATGGTGCGGCGCGCCGTCGCCTGTCAGAAGCAAAATCGGCGCGTCCGGCTCGTATTCTTCAACCTCGATGACGTTCCCTTCCGCATCCACCGGATAATAGCGCCCCTCATACTGCCAAATCGCCTTGACCTGCCGTTCTTCAATATTGACCAGAATGTTGTTCGGGAAAAACTCTCTTTTGACCACGCATTTCCGCACCCACGTCAGCTGCTCGATGCGGTTTTGAAGCTTGGCAATATCAATCCCCAAAATGCTCTCGTTTTCCGAAAGGTTCAGCACTTGGACTAAATCTTCGTAAGAAGTGCGGCGGTTGCCCTCGACAATCACGTCCTCGACATACATGCCGTGGTCGGCGGAGATTCTGTAAATCGCCTGCATCAGTTTGTCAAACTGTGCCGCAATCACGTTGTCGCGAACCGTTACCGCCGTCAGCGCCAGCGACAGCATAATCAGAAACGCCGCCGCCAGCCCGGTCAGCCGGTATGCCCATTCGCGTTCGGGCCGGACCTTCATATCCTGCAAATTCATATTGTTAGCCGCCGTTGTTGCCATCTCGCTTTACATTCCCTTATTTCTTCACGCCCATGCGCCGCACTTCCCATTCCAGCGTAATCGCTGTCTTCTCTTTCACTTTCTCGATAATCATTTCTCCAAGTTCTTCAATATCTTCCGCCGTTGCCTTGCCGCGATTGATGAGAAAATTGCAGTGCATGTCCGAAACTTCCGCCCCGCCGACTTTCAGCCCCGCGCAGCCTGCTTCCTTAATCAGCTTCCATGCCTGCAATCCCTCGGGGTTCTTAAACGTAGACCCCGCCGTCTTTTTGTTAATCGGCTGATGCGCCAGGCGGTACGCCAGCTGCTCGTCCATCGTTTTGCGGATTTCTTCCGGCGCCGCTTTTACGCCCTTGAGCGTTGCGTCAAGCACAATCCAGTTTTCCGGAAACATACTGGAACGGTACGAAAAGTTAAAGTCTTCCGCCCCGGTTTCGTAAATCTGCCCCCAGTCGTTCATAATATGTGCCCGCACAAACACGTCCGACACCGTCTTGCCGAAACACCCGGCATTCGTGCGCAGCAGCCCGCCGATGCGCCCCGGCACCGAACAGATAAACTCCAGCCCGCCGACGCCGTTGTCAAGCAGCGCTTTTTTCAAATCGCTGTTTTTCAGCCCCGCGCCGACCGTAACTTCCGCCCCGTCAAACTTCACCTGACGAAACGCCGGCGCATCCAGCTTAACGACCACGCCGGGAATTCCCCCGTCGCGAATGAGGAGATTGGAACCGCCGCCGATAACCGTAACCGGAATTGCCGCCGGCTTGCGCATCAGAAACGTTTTCAAATCGTCCGCGTCTTCGGGCAGAAACAGCACTTCCGCCGGCCCTCCGACCCCGAACCAGGTATGTTTCGCCAGCTTGGCGTTCTCAATGTATTTGCCGCGCACTTCCGGCAGGCTGTCCAAAATCGGCGTCTTCGCCCCGAATAATCTTCCGAACATTATTTTCTCCTTTTTCTTTTTTGCATCGTCTTGTCCGTTCCTCGCTCCGTTTCACGCGCCCTGCCGGTCGTTTCCGTCCCGGTTCGCCGTTGCCCTGTCCGAACACCGCTCCGGCTCGTTCGGTCGCTGCACCGCTGCCATCCGTTGCCCTGTTCGAATACCGCCCCGGGTCATTCGGTCGCTGCGCCACGGCTACCCGTTGTCCTGTCCGCCTCCCGGTCACGCCATCGCCGTCATCTGCGCCGCCGCCATCCGTTGCCCTGTCCGAACATCGCTCCGGGTCATTCGGTCGCTGCGCCGCGGTTACCCGTTGTCCTTGTCCTCGGCCGCCGCGTTCTTGCGCGTTATCGCCAACAGCATCCCCATCGCCAGACAGCTCGCCAGCATTGATGACCCGCCGTAGGACACGAACGGCAGCGTCATCCCCTTGGCAGGCATGAGCTGCAGCGCCGAACACATATTGACAATTGCCTGTCCGCCGAGCGAGGCCGCCAGTCCCGATGCCGCATACATAACGAACAAATTGTTGTCGCGCATGGAAAGCGTCATCGAGCGCACCACAATCGCCGCAAACGCCGCGACGATAATCGTCGTCAGCCACACGCCGCACTCTTCTCCCGCCAGCGCAAAGATAAAGTCCGTATGCACGTCCGGCAGCGTCATCTTGACATACCCTTCGCCCGGCCCGCGCCCCAGCAGGTTGCCGTTGGCAAACGCGTCCATCGACTTTTGTATCTGCGACCCGATTTCATTCTCGGATGCCAAAAAACGGTCGATACGGTCGCGCACGTGTGCCAAAAAGAAATACGACCCCGTAACCAGTACCAGCCCTGCCGAAAACAGCGTCATAATCAGCCATACCGGAATTCCTGCCCAGACCATCTGCAGCGCCCATACGCCGGAAATCAGCACCGTCATGCCCAAATCCGGCTGTCCGAACACCGACAGCGCCGTCAGCAGAAACAGCCCGACCGCCAGCGTCATGCCCGGAAAATCCTCAATTCTCTTATTCGCGTCCAGCAGCCACGCCGTTACCACGATAAACACCGGCTTGATGAACTCCGACGGCTGCAGCGAAAATCCCGCAAACTTAATCCAGCGCGCCGCCCCTTTGGTCGCATCGCCGACCACATACGTCAGCACCACGCCGGCAAATGCGCACAAGAAGCCGAATACCGCCAGCCGCCGGATGGTGCGCAGGCTCTGCATTGAAACGCCGATCATCAGCACCAGCCCCATAAATATAAACACGCCCTGTTTCTTTATAAAGGCAAAATCGTCCGCCAGCCGGTCGCGGTGCGCCGCCGAAGGGCTTGCCGAAAGCACCAGCATCGCCCCGATAAAAATAAGAAAGACGGCCAGCGAAAAGCTGACCTTGTCCACCGTCCACCACCAGTTGGAAATTTTGCTCTTGCTGTGCCGTGCAAAAGAAAACATCGCCGCGCCGCCTCCCTTGTCAGATTAACGACAACAGGCCGATAACCGACGCCAGCGCCGTTACCGCCCAGAACGTATAAACGACCTTGACCTCGCTCCAGCCCAGCTGCTCAAAGTGGTGATGTATCGGCGCCATCTTAAAAAAGCGCTTGCCGGTCTTCTTGAAATACAGAACCTGAATCATCACCGACACCGTTTCCAACACAAATACGATACCGACAATCGCCAGCAGAATCTCGTGCTTTAAGATGACCGCAATCACGCCCAGCACTGCGCCCAGCGCCAGCGACCCCGTATCGCCCATAAAAACGCGGGCTTTTTTCAGGTTAAACCACAAGAACCCGACGCACCCGCCGGCCAGCGCCGCGCAGACGACCGCCATTTCCGCGCTTTTGGGCACATACGGAAACGCGGTTTCGTTAAACGTCGGATACCCGGTCGCAAATGCAAACACCATAAATACCGAAAAGACGACAGCGAGCATTCCCGCCGCCAGCCCGTCCAGCCCGTCGCTGAGGTTCACGGCATTGGACGCGCCGGAAATAACGATAACCGCAAACGGGATATACACCCACGACAGCTGGAACGACCAATCGATATACGGCAGATACAGCCTGCTCTCAATCGAATTCGGCGTCGCCGCCGCAATAACGTTGACCGCCAGCACCGCCGCCATAAACTGGATAAACAGCTTCATCTTCGCCGTCATTGCGTTCGGCGTCTGCTTTTTGACTTTGACATAATCGTCGGCAAACCCCGTCAACCCATAGATGAACAACACCAGCATCGAAATCCAGACAAAATGCTGCCGGACATTCGCAAACAGCAGCATCGCCAAAAGGCTCGTCCCCAAAATCAACAGCCCGCCCATCGTCGGCGTGCCTTTCTTTTCCTCAATATGCGATTTCGGCCCGTCGCCGCGTATCGGCTGCCCGCCGCGTTCATGCCCTTTGAGGAAAGCGATGAGCCTTCCGCCCGTAAGGAGAGATACAACCAAAGCCAGCGCAAAAGCCGCCGCCGCCCGCAGAGGCACCGTTTCCGGCGCATAAGACCAAAAAGACCACATTATCCGCACATTCCCGTCGCAAAAAAGTTAAACAAAATCTGAAAAAATATATTGGAATTGATTTTACAGTCAATATCTAAATGAAGTCTTAAAAAATATCTGAAAATCAAAATATTTTTCCCCGCCGCATTTTCGCGCCGCCGCCCGGCACCCTGCGCCCCAAAAATTCCACAATCACCCCGTATGCAGCAATTCCGCCCCGTCCGCCCGACGGTTATTCACTTTTTTTTAACCACGCCTGCCGTATGATATGATAAATATATGCGCCGCCGTACCATCGCACTGTCTGTCGTACTGCCGCGCCAGTAAAGGAGTTTTGCCATGTCCGGATTTTCGCTGACCGCATTGTTAACCGCCGTTTCCCTCGTTTTTACCGGCATTTCCGCCTCTGCCGCTGACGGCGACCTTCCGCCCGAATTGCAGGGGCTTGGGCTGTATGAAGATATCCTGCCGATAGGCTCGGACGGCACCGGCGGGCTTCCGTCTTCGCGGCGCGCTTCACGCCAGCAGAGCATTATCCCGTTCATCATCTCGTCCCTGCCTAAAGCGACGTCCGCTGCCGCCACCAATAATATCGCCAACGCGGAGCAGGTTTTCTGTTACCATGTCGCCAAAAAGCCCGCGGATTTTGCCGGCTACACACTGGACAACTTTGCCGTTACCGGCTATTGCGGCGAACTGGATATAGGCGCCACCGCAACCACTTACGAGGCGCTTTTCACCCAAAGCCCGAACATTATAACCGCGCCTGCCGCCTGTGCCATTGAGCCGCGCGTCATGCTGCGTTTTGTGCGCGGCGTCGATTATACCGATGTCCTTTTATCCTCTCCCTGCCCGTCATTCACCGTCTTTTACGCTGGCAGATACACCGCTTTTAACATCAAGCAGGGCGTTATTGACGACATCATCAGCCAGTTTGACAAAGAAAACCAGCCGTTCAACTCCCCAGCGCTTTTGAAAAAGACCGTCGCCAACGGTACCGCCGACACCGACAGGGAAGCCGAAATCTATGAAAAGAAACAACGCGAAAACGCGCCGGTAATGAACTGGAAAATGCCTGCCGCCGAAGAAGACAGAACGCCTTCTGCCTCCGGCTCAGGCTCGTCTCTGCCGCAGGCTTCCTCTGCAAAGGATTCGTCCGGCACGTCAAAACCGGCTGCCAGGGGCTGGGGAAATATTAAGCTGCGGATGTAGCGGCAGCCGGCCCAATACGCCGGCCTCCCGTACGCCCGGACATATAATCATCAGCGCTGTCCGTCCCCTGCCCCGACACCGTGTTTTGAAACTTCCGCCCCGATACGCCACAGCCAGAATCAATTTGAAACTTCCGCCCCATTGTTCTCCGCCCGGGTTCAAAGCGCATTTTTTTCATAAAATCAAACATTTTTTAACCACAGCTTAACTTTTTGCTTGCTATTTGAGAGGCGGCGTTATAAAAACGCCAACTGCGCGGCTTTCCGCTCCCGTGGTAAAACCGCAGCAGCATACAATCCCCCTCCCGGGGGATTTTGTGTTGTCTTCAACTTTGTATGGTCATTAACATCAATGCTGCCGCTAATCGGCAGCCGCAAAAGAAAAGGTAGAAAAAAATGCTCGCGGTATTGCAGAATCTGGCAATGTCATTAAAACAAAAAATCAACGGTTTCGGCAGTTTTTATATGAAAAACTTCTGCCCCAAACTGGTAGAAGTCCTACGCAAAGGCTATGACAAAGACAAATTCCGCCGCGACACTCTTGCCGGCATGACCGTCGCCGTCGTTTCGATTCCGCTGGCAATGGCCCTGGCGATTGCTTCCGGCGTTACTCCGGCGCAAGGGCTGTACACGGCCATCGTCGCCGGCTTTTTCATTGCCCTGCTCGGCGGTTCAAAATACCAAATCGGCGGCCCGACCGGCGCTTTCGTCGTCGTCATTTTTAACGTCATCAAAAACTACGGCCCCGAAGGACTGACCATGACCATGCTTGTTGCCGGCATCATCTTGATTATTGCCGGCCTGCTCCGCCTCGGCACCTACATCAAATACATTCCCTACCCCGTCGTTACCGGCTTCACCGCCGGCATCGGCGCATTGCTGATTTCCACCCAGGTCAAAGACCTTCTCGGCCTGCAAATGGAAAGCGTCCCCTCTGATTTTCTTCCCAAATGGCAGGCATACTTTGCCAACCTCGGCAACTTCAGTTTCTCGTCGGTCTTCATTGCCGCCTTTTCGTTTGCCGCGATTTTCTACGTCCGGCACAAGCGCCCGAACCTGCCGGCCTACCTCGTCGCCGTCGTCGGCGCCACGCTGCTGGTCGCGGTATTTGCGCTGTTCTCCGCCGCGCCGGATACCATCGGCTCCAAATTCGGTGCCATTCCGCACTTCCTGCCTGCGCCGAAACTGCCGGAACTTGACGTCAATCTGATGCTCAAAGTTTTCCCGAGCGGACTGACCATCGCCTTTCTCGCCGGGGTCGAATCCCTGCTGAGCGCCACTGTCGTCGACGGCATGAGCGGCGACAACCATAACTCTAACGCCGAACTTATCGCCGAAGGCACCGCCAACCTGATGAGCATGGCATTCACCGGCGTTCCCGCCACCGGCGCCATCGCCCGCACCGCCACCAACTACAAATCCGGCGGCTATTCGCCGATGGCCGGCATTATGCAGTCGGTAATTCTGCTTTTGTTCATGCTGCTGCTCGCCGGCGTTGCCAAATTTATCCCGCTCGCCTGCCTGTCCGCAATTCTGATTCTCGTCGGCTGGAACATGCTGAACCTGACCAAAATGTACTACCTCCTCAAAGGCGCGCGCGGCGACGCGCTGACCCTGGTCGTTACGCTGCTGTTGACGCTGCTGGTCGACCTCAACACCGGCATTTCCGTCGGCTTTATCCTCTCCAGCATTATCTTTATGCACCGCATGAGCAAGGAAATTGAAATCGAAACCGATGAAAAGGCGCTTGAATACAAAGGCGGCGGCCGCGACCTCTCGCAGGTTCTGCACGAACAGGGCGTTATCTCGCTGCGTTTCTCCGGCCCGCTGTTTTTCGGCGACGCGCTGGACGTAACCCGCTTTTTGCAAAAGATAAAAGCCGAACCCAAAATCATCATCATCCGCATGGGTTACGTTCCGCTCGTAGACATCAGCGGTGCCAACGCGCTGGTCAGCTTTATCGACCGTGTCAAGAAAAAACACGGCGCCAAAATCATCCTTTCCAACATCAAGAAGCAGCCGCGCCGTATGCTGCACGAAGCGTTTTTGCAAAACGGACTGACCTGGCACGACATTTCCACCGCCTCAACGTTTGAAAACGCGCTCAAGATTACCCGCCGCTACCTGCGTATGAAAAAGCGGCAGGAAGAGCAGCAGGCAGCAGGCACCGCGGCGGAATAATCCGCCGCTTCTTCCTGCGTCAGCCCGGCGGCAACACCCGCACGCCCCCTCCGCCCGTCTGCATCCTTCTCTTCATCTGCCGCTGTTTTTCCCTTTTCCGCTTGACATTTCCCCTGCTCCGTCCTACCATACGTCAGAACAAAACCCTAACAACAGGACACCCATGCCTCAGGAAAAAGACATCGCTTCCGACTGCACCTCTTTCGCCACAGCCCTCGGTCATGCTGCCCCGGCAGCCGCACAGCCCGCCTCTTTTCCCGCCTCTGCAACAGCCCCGCACCCCCTCACCGGCGAAATCGACGCGCTCAAGGCCGTGTCCAAAGCCGTCCGCGACCTTGATTCCCTGAACCTTACCCAGCGCAAGCTGTTCGACAGGATTGAACATACCCACAACAACATCTTTATTCAGGGACAGGCAGGCACCGGCAAGTCCACCTTTATCAAATACCTGAAGAAACACTCTAAAAAACGCATCCGCCTTGTCGCCCCGACCGCCATCGCCGCGCTCAATATCGAAGGCGCCACCATCCACTCCATGTTTACCCTGCCGTTAAGCGATTTTCTCATTCCGCAGGAAGTGCGTTCCACCCGCCGCCGCAAACTGAAGTCCATTCTCAAAAAAACCGACATTCTCATTATCGACGAGGTGTCCATGCTCCGCCCCGACATTTTGGATATGATAGAAGAGCTGTGCTGCCAGGCGCGAGGCAATTTGGCGCTGTTCGGGGGGCTGCAGATTATCCTCATCGGCGACCTCTGCCAGCTTCCCCCGATAATCAAACCGGCGGCAATCCCCGCGTTCAAACAGAAATACGGCACCGCCGAACCGTACTTTTTTGACGCGTTATCTTATCAAAAAGGCGCATTTGAAAAAATCGAGCTGACCGAAGTCTACCGCCAAAGCGACAAAGAACTGTTAAGCTACCTGCAAAACCTCCGCAACGATGAAAACCTGCCCGAAACCGTCTCTTACTTCAATCGGCGCGAAAACTATCCGCCCGACTTCGCCGCCACCGCCATCACCATCACGCCGTACCGTTCGGTCGCCGACGGCATCAACCGCCGCCGCCTTGCCGAATTGCAGACGCCCGAACGCGAATACGAGGCCCAGCTCGCCGGTTCGTTTGAAAAAATGCAGGATACGCCCTCCCCGAAAATTCTGACCATCAAGGAAGGAGCGCTCGTCGTTTTTAACAAAAACAACTACCCCGATTACATCAACGGGACCTCGGGCATTGTCGAAAAGCTCGAAGACCGCTATATCGTTGTCCGCTGCCTTCAGGACAACAAATTCATTACCGTCCGCCGCGAAGAGTGGAAGTCGTTCGCCTATGACATTAATGAAGAAACCGGCGACGTAACCGAAAAGGAAACCGGCTCGTTTATCCAGTTCCCGCTCCAGCTCGGCTATGCGCTGACCATCCACAAGGCACAGGGCAAAACTCTTGACCGCGTCATTATTGACATCGACCGCGGCGCGTTCGCCCACGGCCAGCTGTACGTTGCCCTCTCCCGCACCCGCCGCAAAGCCGATATGCTGATAAAGCGCGGCCTTTGCGAAGACGACATCATTTTTTCTGACCGCATCAAAAGCTTTTTAAGCTGAAAACCATAAACGCGCCCACTGCATTTTCGCCGGTTTTCCTCCTGACTTATGCGATTTTCCGTATGCCAAACAACGGAATAAACCCGAACAGGCAATGTTCCACACCGTCTTTTTTATATTTAATTTTATAAACCGTCAGTATATTAAACAATTTCAGTTTTCTGCTGTGCGTTGATTTAATAATTCTGAATACAGCCGGTAAACGATACAGACAATAAAAAAATTCGCCGTATTTAGCCGCATCTTCCGCTTCTCTTGCCAGCCACTGATTTACCAGATAGATTCCCCAACGCTCCTGATTTTTGCCGGCAAAAAACGGAGAGTGTTGCGCACACCTCCGCCAAGCGAATGCCAAACGCCGAAACCGTCCATCGTTCCAAGGTTTTACCGGAGAAGAATAATGTATGATTTTCGGATTTATTCTGCCGCTCTCCAGCGCTGCATATTTTTGTGTATTTACCTCAGAATAAAAAGCAGTTTTTCCCAACTCAACATGCCACATCGCGTTCCACATGACATCAAAGTAGTAAACCTTCCCGGCACAAACCATATTCAATACATCTTGGTCCGGATATGACAAATCCGGCATATCGGCTATTTTCTTTACACATTTCTCCACCAGATTTTCTTTTATCCACAGCGGAATATTGAACATCAGTACGCCGCTGTTGAAATAGCCCTCCTCCGGACACCGTAATTTATCGCATATATAGCTCTGCATCTCAAAAGTATGAATATCTGAACAGGCCCCGATATAGTTTCCCTCCATATCCTCCATAAACATTTCCGCCACGTCAGCCTGCGCCAAAACATCGCAATCCAGATACAAAACCTTTTCATATTCTTTAAAAATCTCCGGTATCCAAATACGATAATACATTTCTTCCGTAAAATAACTGCACACATAAAGCGGACAATCCTTAACCCGCTCCGTCATATCAACAGCTTGAACGCATAAGCCCTCAACCGTCATTTTCTGCAGCAATGCGAGTGTTTCTCTCCTCAAACCGCTGTGTAGCACATAAACCCGATATTCCTTGTCCGGAGACTTGTGTTCAATAATCGAACGAATTGCCACCGACATATACGGTGCATAATTCTCGTTACTCGCAAAGACAATTGGAATAATCTGTTTGTCAGCCATTAGTTCTCTCCCTGATCTTCAGCAACAAATTCCGAACAAATAACAGCAGCGCTCAATTTCCTTCTCGTTGTAACAAACCGTAATAACCGACAATAATCTTTATACTCCGGCATATACCCCTCCGCTGCTGAAAAAAAACGTTCGTTTTTTATCAACAAAAAACTGGGGATATTTTCATCGCCGATATGGCTATTTAGCTAAACCAAAAGTATATGAAATTAAACGAACGTTTAAATTAAACAGTGTCGCAATACGGTTTACCGGCCCCGCATTTTGTCTTCGCAGGCGTACACTCCGCCTGCACTTTGCTTTCGCTGGCATCAGCTCCGTTCGTTCGTATTTTGCCTTCGCTGATATCCATTCCGCATCCCGCATACCGGCACTGATATCCGTTCCGCGACCGAACCCTTCACGGATGTCCATTCCGCGTCCCGCATACCGGCACTGATATCCGTTCCGCGCACCAAACGCCTTCACTGATATCCATTCCGCATCCCGCATACCGGCACTGGTATCCGTTCCGCGCACCAAACACCTTCACTGATGTCCGTTCCGCGTCCCGCATACCGGAACCGGTGCCCATTCCGCCCGCACTTTCAGGCAGAAAATGTCTTTTTTGGCGCTGTCCGGCAGCTTGACGTAATCCTTTTCCGTCGTTACCAGCGACAGCCCCTGTGCTGCTGCTTCCGCCCGCAACGCCTCCAAATCCGTCGCCGTATAGGCATGATGGTCGGCAAAATCCCGCGTTGCGACAAGGATATAGCCGAGGCTCTTAAGCGTCTGGTAGAACTTTTCCGGATGTCCTATGCCTGCAAATGCCAACACCCGTTTATTCTCCAGGTCAAACGGCAGCGGTTTCAGCCTGCCTGAAAACACCGGCAGCGTACACTGCTCTGCCAGCCCGGTCTTGTCCTCGCCCATAATCAGAATATAATCGGCGCGCTTTTCGCCATTTTTCAGCGTCTCGCGCAACGGCCCCGCCGGAATAATTTTGCCGTTGCCGATACCCGCAGCACCGTCAAACACCAGCCAGCTTTCGTCTTTATACAGCCCCGGATTCTGAAAACCGTCATCCATAATGATAATCTCCGCGCCGAGCCGCACTGCCTTTTCCGCGCCGAGCTCCCGCCTGGGCGCAATAATCGTCGGCGCCACGCCGGCCAGCAGCCGCGCCTCGTCGCCGGTTTCCGCCGCCGTATGCCGTTCCAGATTGACCACGATATTTTTCAGTTTGCCTTTATAGCCGCGGGTAACGAAAAAAACTTTCTTGCCGGCTTTGATATACTGTTCCGCCATGGCCATCGCCACCGGCGTCTTGCCGACACCGCCTGCGGTGATGTTGCCGATACAGATGACCTTCGCCTTGCACTTGCGGGGTTTGCCCAGTCTCAGCCGCAGCTGCGTCGCCGCGCCGTAAACCCACCCCAGCGGCGTCAGCAGCGTCGGAAATATGCCGTTTTTCTGCCAGAAACGCGGAGTTTTCATCGTCTCAGCTCCTTTGCCAGTGCCGCCGCAATCCCGTCCAAAACCGCCGCTTCCTTAACCGTCCAGGCGTACGCTTTTTGCTGCCTTTCCGCCAGCAGCGCCGGATCGCGCAGCAGCGTAATCGTCTCTTCAATCACATCCTCGGCGGAAGACACCTGATAAACCGCGTCAAAAAACCGCGCCCGCGTCATCATCTCCGCAAAGTTCTGCATATTCGGGCCGACGATGACCGCGTTTTTGTCGCGCGCCGCCTCCATAAAGTTCTGCCCGCCGTGCGCCACCAGCGACCCGCCGATAAAACTGACCTTTGCCAGCGCGTACCACAGCCCCATCTCGCCGATGGTATCGGCAACGTAAATATCCGTTTCCGGCGTTATCGGTTCTTCCGCAGAGCGCAGCGCCGCCGCAAAATGCCGGCTGCGGTACATTGCGGCAATTTCCTGCCCGCGGTGCGGATGGCGCGGTACAACGACAGTCAAGACGCCCGGCACGTTTTCCTTCAGCCACGGCAGATACAAAGCCAGCCGTTCCTCCTCGTCATGATGGGTCGAACTCGCCAGAAACACCGGACGTTCCCCGATAGCCTGTTTCAGCGCTGCCAGCTTGTCCGCGTCGACCGGCAGCGGCATGCCCGCAAATTTGATATTGCCGAAACAGTCCGCTTTCGGCGCTCCCAGAAAGATAAGCCGGTTCTTATCCTGTTCCGACTGCCCGAGACAGAGAGAAAAACACGACAACAGCTCTTTGGCGGCAAATTTAAACTTCTTCCACGTTGCAAACGACTTGTCCGAAATCCGCCCGTTAACCAGAATCAGCGGAATTTTTGCCGCTTTGATTTCCGACAGCAGCGACGGCCATAATTCAGACTCAAACCACAACACCGCGTCGGGGCGGAAATGCTTCAACAGCCGCTTTGCATACGCCGGCACGTCAAACGGAATAAACTGGTGGAACGCACGCGGCGGCAGGCGCTTGGCCATAATTTCCGCCGACGTCAGCGTCCCCGTCGTTACCATAATCGAAAGCTCCGGGTCTTCTTTCAGCAGCTTGTCAATCAGCGGCAGCATCGACACCGCCTCGCCGACCGACGCGCCGTGCATCCAGTAGAGTTTTCCTTCGGGGCGCGGGCGTTTGTACAGCCCCAGCCGCTCGTTGAAACGCACCGGATGTTCTTTGCCCGTCCGCCGCCGTTTTCTGATATAGGTCGCTTTCAACACGGGAAACACCAGAGTAATAAGCGTCTTATAAATTCCGATAACCATGTCAGGGTCCTTTCCGATATCCGGCGCACCGGTTTGTTTATATCCTCTTGTTCTTCATCTCTTCCGCCGGCACAATCTCCGGCAGCCCGCATTTGCGGTCAAGTTCCTGCGTCAGCGTATTCAGTTCGTCTTCAAACGCACGGCGCATCTGTTCCATTTCCTCCTCGGTTGCGTCGGGCGGCACAAACAACGGCCGTGTACCCGCCACGGCGCCTCTGACAAAAAGCTTGGGAATAAGCATGGCGTCCCAGCTCCGTTTGGCAATCCACGCCCCTTCCGAACTGTAGGTAAACCCCATAACCGGTTTGCCGGTCTTCTGGGCAAAATAAATCACGCTTTTGTTCAGGCGCATCCTCGGCCCCCTGGGTCCGTCCGGAATAAGCGCCACCACCGTGCCCTGCTCCAGTTCGTGCACGATGCTGAGCGCCGCCGGAAGCGCTTTGCGGTAGCTGGAACCGTCGATGCTCAAAATATTGAACCCCCGAAGCAGCCGTGCGATAATCCGCCCGTCATTGTGCGGCGATACCAGCGCTTTCATCTGCCGCGGATTGCGCCAGAAATAGGGCAGCATCAGCGCCCGCCCGTGCCAGGCAACAAAAATGCCGCCGTCATTGTCGGCAATCAGCTTTTCAAACTCGTCTATTCCGCTGACGTCAAACTTCCCCGTTTTCCCCGCCAGCCATGCATATAAATAAGCCAGCCCGCCTATCAGGTCGAGTACAACCGGAAGCTTGCTGATTTTCTGCCGCAAATGTTTTATTTTGGTTCTAAATTCCGTACTTGACATATTGTTCCCTTCGTCCCCGGCAACCAGTCATCTGTCGATATATGGCGCGTTGATTCCGTTCTCCCGACAATCAGGCACCCTCCGATATATGGCGCATTGATTCCGTTTTCCCGGCAATCCACCGCCTGCCATACATCTGGCGCATTAATCCGCCCCCTGACACCCAGCTGCCTGCCGGGCATAATGATATATTTTGTTCATAACACCGATAATCTTAAAAAAAGGTTTAAACCGCGCCCCGCTCCGCCAAAATTAACGCACCCGCCGCCTGCTGCCTGTGCACGCCGGTTACTGTCTGTGCCCGCCGATTGCTGTCTGTGCCCGCCGGTTGCCGCCTGACACTGCCGCCCGCCGGTTTCCGCCTGACACTGCCGCCTGCCGATTGTCGCTTGGCCCTGCCGTCCGCCGCGCCCCAACGATTTTCTCTGCCGCTGACAAAAAGAAAGCCCCTCTGCAGCGCCGCCGTCAAACGGGGCATTGCAAGAAGGGCTTTCTCTAAATCAGGGTACTGCGCGTTACGGGTGCAGCTTCAGGTCGGTGTATGCCGTATGGTGCATTACCTCCTGCTTGGTATCCGTATTGACGAAACTGAATTCCCTTACGTCGGAACCCAGATATGTGTCATCCGGATACAGTTTGGCACGTTCGGACAGGTACTGCACGCTCTGTGAGAATTTAAGTTCCAGCGGAATATTAAATTCTTTGTGCTTTTCCCCGTTGTCAAAGACGATTTTGACGGAACGCACCAGCGTGTTAAACGTCGGCTCAGGAGTGAGATAACCGCCGCCCGGCATCCGATAATGCGGCACGAAGTTATAACGGTTGTCATCAAATTCTACCGTAAATGCCCTCTCTGTACCACTGATACGGGAACTTTTCCCTTCGTTGGTAACATAAGAGTCATAAGTAACTTCTGTGTTTGCCACATACCAGCTGTTGTTGCTGTTTAATCCCATAGCCACAACCACCTGGTCAGTCCACGTCTTTACCTCGTCTTCCGCCGTTGAATGCGGAATTGTCTTGGTAACAATCACGTCAACCACGCCTTGGCGTTCACCATTCAGGCTCCAGTTAAGTTTGAAGTCCCAAACCGGCTCACCGGGAATGTCGCCTGCTTTTACCGACTTGGTATACCACGGCCGCAGCGTCATAACGTCAGAATTCGGCGTTGTAACGTTTTTCGCCGTCCAAGCAGCGTTAAAAGCCAGAGTTACCTTTTGATTTTCTCCTTCAGCTTCCGACGTGTAATCGTCATAAACCACCGGGTCAATCTCAAGGTGCGGCGTAGAAAGCGTCGTATTGGCAACCGGCATTTTTTCATACCGCCAGCCATAACTGACCGTTGCTACCTGCCCATCAGAAAAGGTAAACTTTTTGACAATATCTTTGCCGAAAGTCACCCCTTCTTCAAAGTTCTTGTCGCTTACCGTTTCCTCGCCGGTCAAAGCAACCGCCAACTCAGCTTCGCTTGCCACCTCAATGTGCTTCTTTTCGAGAACCACATTAATGTAAGCTGTCGGGTTAAAACGTTGTACGTCTGTCCCATCCCCGGTCAAGTCAACCGTAGAGCTTTGTTCAAACGAACCGGTGCTTTCGCCTTGTCCGTCATTCACGGATGTTGACACTTCGAGGTTTTTCTCCTCGCTGCCAATCCCTCTTGAGTTGAGATACTCTGCACCGCTGCACGCAACCAATACTACTGCGCTCACAGCTATAGCCGCAAAACGCAAGAAATTTTTCTTTTTCATACTGTTAATTTTAGATTATTTAATTCAAAAAAATTTCTCTTGTATGTACCCTTGCAATAATAAAACATAAACCTTACCATGCTGTTCTGCATAAACAAAACAGCCGCAAACGGGCACAATAATTTTTTAACTGCCTTAATATAACATACTTTTTATACAAAATCAATATGTTTTTTGTATAAAAAAGAGTCCGGTTTTCACAAACCGGACTCCTGCGAACTTAATCGCAATAATTTATCCCTTAAAGGCGGAAAATTTTGCGAAAAGACCGCAGATGTCTCCCAAGGAGCACGAGTGTACATAAACGTACACGACGCGACGAAGAGGAGCACCATCTGCGAGTCAGTTCACAATAATTTATCCCTTTAAATCTTCATCTTGTAGAAGGAGCGGTAAACAAAGACCAACCCCACCAACAGGAAGAAGATGCCGAGGCCGAGCGAAACGCACTTCGGCGCCGCTACCGCCATCTCGACCGCAAGCAGGCCGAACAGCGTCGTGAATTTAATAATCGGGTTCAGCGCCACCGAGGACGTATCCTTGAACGGATCGCCGACCGTATCGCCGACGACCGTCGCGTCGTGCAGCGGCGTGCCTTTTTCGCCAAGGTCGACTTCTACGACCTTCTTGGCGTTGTCCCATGCACCGCCGGCATTCGCCATAAACAGCGCCTGGTACAGCCCGAAGACCGCAATCGAAATCAGATAGCTCGCAAACAGATTCGCATCAAAGCACGCAAACGCAATCGTGAACGAGAAAATCACGATAAAGATGTTGAACATGCCTTTCTGCGCATACAGCGTACAGATACGCACCACTTCCTGCGAGTCTTCCTTGGAAGCCGCCTTTTTGCCCGAAAGCTTGATGTGCTGCTTAATGAAGTCGACCGCACGGTAAGCGCCGGTGGAAACCGCCTGCATTGACGCGCCCGAGAACCAGTAGATGACCGCGCCGCCGAGGATAATGCCGAACAATACCATCGGGTCAAGCAAATTCAGCTTAAGGTTCAGCAGCAGAATGATGGAGAAAATCATCGTCGTCGCACCGATAACCGCCGTGCCGATAAGCACCGGCTTGGCTGTCGCCTTGAACGTGTTTCCGGCGCTGTCGTTGGCTTCCAGCAGGTGTTTGCCCTGCTCAAAGTCCGGCTTGAAACCGTAGTCTTTCTCAATCTCTTTCTTGACGCCTCTCAGGCTCTCAATCTGGGACAGTTCAAACACCGACTGCGCGTTGTCGGTAACCGGGCCGTAGCTGTCGACCGCAATCGTTACCGGCCCCATGCCGAGCATGCCGAACGCCACCAGGCCGAATGCAAACACCGTCGGATAGACCATAAAGTCGTCCAGGCCGTCCTGCGCCGTAAAGAATGCGATAACCATCAGGCCGACCATAACCAGCCCCTGCCAGAACGCCGACATATTGCCGGCGACAATACCGGAAATGATGTTCAGCGAAGCGCCCGCCTCGCGGCTGGACTTGACGATTTCCTGCACGTGCTGCGATTTGGAAGACGTAAAGATTTTCGTAAATTCAGGAATCAGCGCCGCTGCCAGCGTGCCGCAGCTGATAATCAGCGACAGCCGCCACCACAAATCGGGGCTGATGTTGGAAAGCATAACATACGAAATGCCGAACGTTACCGCAATCGACGTCAGCGACGTCAGCCAGATAAGGCTCGTCAGCGGCTTTTCAAAGTCAAAGATTTTCTCCTTGCCGTAGCGCGCTTCGGAAATTTTCCCGTTCAGCCAGTACGAAAACAGCGAGGTCAGAATCATCAGAATGCGCATGGCGAAAATCCATACGATTAAACGCGCCTGAAAATCAACGCCGTTCGCCAGCATGACCAAATCGCCGTTATTGGCATACATCATACCCGCACCCAAAACGATAAAGCTGATGAGCGCCACGCCGGTAACGCCGTAGGTTTCAAAACCGTCCGCAGTCGGGCCAACGGAGTCGCCCGCGTTGTCGCCGGTGCAATCGGCAATCACGCCCGGATTGCGCGCATCGTCCTCGCCGATTTTAAAGATAATTTTCATCAAATCCGCACCGATATCGGCAATTTTGGTGAAAATGCCGCCGCAAATGCGCAGCGCCGCCGCGCCGAGCGATTCGCCGATGGCAAAGCCGATAAAGCACGCGCCCGCACTCTCTTTGGATACGAACAGCAAAATTACCATCATCATAATCAGCTCAACGCAAATGAGCAGCACGCCGATGGACATACCGGACTTGAGCGGCAGGCTCATTACCTTGTACGCCTTGCCTTCAAGCGAAGAAAAAGCCGTGCGCGCATTCGCGTAGTTGTTGATGCGCATACCGAACCACGCCACCGAATACGAGCCGAGAATACCCAGCACTGACCAGCCCAGAACCGTCAGGACTTTCGGCAGCGGCGTATCGTTCAGGCCGTAAAAATAGTAGAAAATGCATACCGCAATAAACACTTCGAGCAACAGCAGCAGTTTCGCCTGCTGTTTCATATAGGTCTTGCATGTTGCGTAAATCAGTTCCGACACGTTAAGCATCGACTGATGCGCCGGCATATTCTTGATTTTGTGAAACTGATACCAGCCGAACAGCATGCCCAAAACGCAGATAACCAGCCCGAAAGCCAAAATCTGCGTACCGGACACCGCCCAGCCGAAAATATTGTAACCCACGTCCAGCGACGGGATTTTGAGGTCGATTTCGGACGCCTGCGCCCCGCTCGCCCCCACGGCCAATGCCGGCGCCAACGCCGCCGCAAAAGCCGTCATTTTCTTAATGTTAAACATGTAATCTCCCTTTTCATCGGTATTAACGAGCAACCCGGACGGAAAAAAGACCCTCCGCCGGCAGCTACCCCGAGTTTAGCCGCCCATTTCTAAACAACCGGTTAAAACTTCAGGAGATATTTTTAAGTTTTTCTTTTAAAAATAACGGGTTATCACACCCGCACCAGCACCCTCGGCTACCACTCGCTCATCAACCCGTCAGTCCGCAGCGCCCTCTCTCCTCGCCCCGCTCATCAACCCGCCGACAACCACCTGCCGACAACCACCTGCGGCCAACGCACCGCACCCCGACTACCGCTTATACAGCCTGCGGTTCGACACGCCTTCCCCAGTTACCACTCGCGCAGCCTGCGGTTCGACACGCCTTCCCCTGCTACCACTCGCGCAGCCTGCAAATCAACACACCGCGCCCTGACTACCACTCGCGCAGCTTACGGTTCAGTTCGCGCTCCTTAATGCTCTCACGCTTATCATAAAGTTTCTTGCCCTTGCCGATGCCGACCTCCAGCTTGGCCAGCCCGCGCTCGTTAAAATACAGCCGCTTGGCAACCAAGGAATAACCTTTCTTCGCCATCGCCCCGATAATGCGGTTGATTTCATGGCGCGTCAGCAGCAGCTTTTTCTTGCGGTTCGGCTCCTGCTTTTCATACCCTTTGTTGGCATACTCCTCAATTTTGAGGTTTTCGATAAATAATTCGCCGTCGGCAAAAGAACCGTACGTATCGGTCAGGCTTGCCTTGCCCAGCCGCAGCGATTTGACTTCGGTACCGCGCAATTCCAAACCGGCGGTGAACGTTTCCTCAATGGCATAGTCAAACGTGGCGCGGCGGTTGACGGCCACCTGCCCCGATGCGATAAAATCCGATTTTTTTACTTTCTTTGCCATTGTATGCCTCAATTCAAACAACGGGAAATATAACCGCAACTCCCCGCCCTGTCAAGCGGAAATATCGTCCTGCTTCATTTGCCCGCATCATAAAACAGCCGCCGCACAGCACAACCGCATCACAATACAGCCGCTGCACAGTACGTTGTTCTCCGTTTCCCGCTGCACATCACCCGTTCTTTGTTCCGCCGCCTCTGCAACACGGCACATCTTCCCCACTAAAAAAAGCGCCGTCCGCAGACAGCGCCTTTTCCCAAATTTCCGAACCGGCCGTTTTACCAGCCACGAAGATAAATGTAAGTTTCTGTACCCGAAGCGCTGAGCATTCCGAGGACGGCGTAAAAACACTTCAAATCCAAATCCGCATTCATCGGCCGGGAATAGCCGGTTTCAGTCTGCCGACAGGACAAATCATGCTCTTTTCGCCAGCGATATTCCGCCTCCGTAATCTGGGTTTCCCTGTCATCCATCGTCCAATAAATCATCGGCACCTTAATCCGTTTCTGCTCTTCCGCCGGCAGGGCGTTAAACAGCTCCTCGGCCAACAGGACAAGTTTCGGATAAGCCTTGCTGCTGCCTATCAAAAGCGGAATAAGCTCCATCTGTTCAGCCTGCGGCAAAAACTTAAATACCGTTGTAAGCGCGGCAAAACATTTTTCCTGCCTGTCTTCAAACTTCCAGCAGTCGCGGCAAAAAGCATCCAGCCACGCTTTAGGATAAAAGGCCTTTTCAGCGGCTTTGTGCAGCGATGTCAGAAAAACTTCGGCCTTGCCTGGTTCTCTTTTTACCGATTTGGCATTTAGCTTCCTGTTTTTTTTCTTAGAAATTTTAGCTTTCATAAAATCAAATTTAAAATAATTAAACTTCCATAACAATATTCTGTTACGTTGTTCTATAACATCGCCGCCGGGTTTTGTCAATACCTGTCTGACCCGGCACAAAAGCACGGCGGCAAAACGCCAAACAAAAAGCCGGTAAAAACCGGCTTTTTCCATCAGTCAGCCCTTCGCCTTAATGCACCGTATCGGTCTTAAGCGGCGTAACCGGATGTTCCAGCGCCACAGCCAACACGTCGTTGACATTTTCCGCCAGCACGATTTTCAATTCGTTCTTGACAATCTCCGGCAGTTCCGCCAGGTCTTTTTCATTGCCTTTCGGGATAATCACCGTTTTGATGCCGCCGCGCAATGCCGAAAGCAGTTTTTCTTTCAGGCCGCCGATTGGCAGCACCCTGCCCTGCAATGTAATTTCGCCGGTCATCGCCACATCGCTCCTGACCGGGATTTTCGTAAACACCGACACCAGCGTCGTATACATCGTAATTCCCGCCGACGGACCGTCTTTCGGAATGGCTCCCTCCGGCACATGGACATGCACATCGGTCTTTTCAAACACCTCAGGATTAATCCCCAGCGCCTGCGCATGCGACCGCACGACCGAATATGCGGTATCAATCGATTCTTTCATCACTTCGCCGAGTTTGCCGGTTTGTTTAATAACACCCTTGCCAGGCATATCCACCGCTTCGATAAACAAGATGTCTCCGCCGACTTCCGTCCATGCCAGCCCGGTCGTAACCCCGACCAGATTTTTTTCCTCGCGCACGCCGAAATGAAACTTCTTAATGCCGAGATATTTGTTCAGGTTGTCAGGCGTAACCGTAATATGCTCGTCTGCCGTAACCGTAATATGCTCGTCCGCTGCCGTTTTTTCATTAGCCGTTTTTTCATTAACTGTGCCGTTGCGGCTCCGCCCGGCGCTCTTTCCGCCTTTCTCCGCCTTTTTCTCACTGTCCAGCAACAGTTCTTTCGCCGACTTGCGTGCAATCGTCGCCAGTTCGCGTTCCAAATTGCGCACGCCGGATTCCGACGTATAGTAGCGGATAACGTCGCGGATGGCATCGTCGGTAATAAACAGCTCCGTCGGCTTAATCGCATTCTCCTTAAACACTTTCGGAATCAGATGCCGCTTGGCGATTTCAATTTTCTCCTGCTCGGTATAGCCGTCCAGCCGGATAATCTCCATGCGGTCCAGCAGCGGCCGCGGCATATCCAGCGAGTTGGCGGTCGTTACGAACATCACCTTGGAAAGGTCATAGTCCAAATCCAGATAATGGTCGTTAAACGTTGCATTCTGCTCGGGATCCAGCACTTCCAGCAGCGCCGAACTCGGGTCGCCGCGCCAGTCCGAACCGAGCTTGTCAATCTCGTCCAAGAGAAACAGAGGGTTGGACACGCCGGCTTTTTTGATGTTTTGGATAATCTTGCCCGGCATTGCTCCGATATAAGTCCGGCGGTGTCCGCGGATTTCCGCCTCGTCGCGCATGCCGCCCAGCGACGCGCGCACAAACTTGCGCCCCGTTGCCCTGGCAATCGACCGCCCGAGCGAGGTTTTGCCCACGCCCGGTGCCCCGACCAGGCATAAAATAGGGCTCTTCAAATCTTTCGACCGCGCCTGCACTGCCAGATACTCGATAATGCGCTCTTTAACTTTCTGCAGGCCATAGTGGTCTTCGTCCAGAATTTCTATCGCTTTGCCGAGATTATGGCTGATTGGCGAATACTTGCCCCACGGCAAATCCACCAGCCAGTCGAGATAATTGCGGATAATCGTCGATTCCGCGCTCATCGGCCCCGCCGCCTTAAGTTTTTTCAGTTCCTGATTCGCTTTGGCTCGCGCTTCTTTGCTCATTTTGGATTCGGCAATTTTCTTCGCATATTGCTGCAGTTCGTCTTCCTCTTCGTTTTCTACCCCGGTCAGCTCTTTCTGAATCGCTTTCAGCTGCTCGTTAAGGTAATAGTCGCGCTGGTTCTTTTCCATCTGGCTCTTGACACGGTCTTTAATTTTGTTTTCCGCCGCAATGCGCGCGCCTTCTTCATTAAGGATTTCCAAAAGCTTGGTCAGCATCGCGCGTTCGTCGCGGCATTCCAGCAGCTCCTGCTTGTCCGAGGTTTTGATATCCAGATTGCCGATAATCACCGCAATCAGTTTGCCGAGGTTTTCATGCTGGTTGACAATCATCAGGCTTTCTTTGGGCAGTTTGGAATAGTCAATCGTCTGCTGGCGGAATTTTTCGCTGACCACCGCCGCCAGCGCCTTAAGTTCAGCCTCGTCGCCGCCGTTTTCCGCCAAATCATAAGGTTCGATAAACGCCGTATAATAATCGCCGAACGTATTGAGTTTCTTGACCCTGATGCGGCGGATTCCCTCAACGGCCAGATTAAGCGTCCCGTCCGGCATGGTAATAAAGCGCTTGATGCGCGCCAGTGTCCCGATTTGATAGAGGTCTTTTTCCTTCGGGTCCTCTGTTGCCGACTGCTTTTGGGTCAAAAGCGCCAGCGGCGTCCCAAACTGATAGGCGGCTTTCGCGGCTTTAAGCGACATGCTCCGGCCGACGAACAGCGATGCCGAATTCTCCGGAAAAACCACAATATCCCGGAGCGACAGCACCGGATATTCCATATTCTCCAAAATCATCTTGTCATCTGCGGGCGGAAGCGCATCTTTTGCTTCCGGATGGTTGTCTATGTTGATGTCTTTATCTTCAACGCGGCTCATTATAATATCCTTATGAATTGCTCAAACAAACTGCTAAACCGGCACGCTGCCCTGCTCTCCCGTTCAAAAAAGCCGGCGCCCGCGCACCTGTCCTGGCGGCACGCGGCTCTGCTTTCCCGTTCGAAAAAACCGGCACCCGCGCACCTGTTTTTAGTATCCTTTGCAAAGGAGGCTGCTCTCCCGTATGGATGCACTTTCCCTCTATATGGATTAGTTCTATATAGTGTCGGGTTTTCTTTTCTGCAATGCCCGAGATGTAATTTTGCCAAATCCGCCGCCGCTTGGCAAGGCTCGCGGCGTTCTATCCACAACATAACGCCGCCGTCTCAAAACACACCCGTCCCTCCGCCGTTTCCAATACTCCACGCGCCGCCGTTTCAAAATGCTCCCGCTGCCATGCCTCTTTGCCGACCCCTCTCTCGCCATTCCCGCATTTCCCCTTGACAAAACGTTCCCGTCGCCTTAATATCCCCCAAAAATCCACCCCATCTGAAGGAGACCTTTCGTGCAAACGGTTATTGACAAATTAAGCGACATTTTTTCCGCGGGTTTTTCCGCTGCCGGTTATGACGCCGCCTTGGGGCGCGTTGTCGTTTCGGCTCGCCCGGACTTATGCCAGTTTCAGTGCAACGGCGCCATGTCCGCCGCCAAACAATATCGCAAAGCTCCGCTGGCAATCGCCGATGACGTGGCTGCGGCACTGCCTGCCAACGATGTCGTCGCAACCGTTTCCGTCGTCGCCCCCGGGTTTATCAACATCACCGTCAAAGACGAATTCATCGCCTGTTATCTGGAAGAAATGAACCAGAGCGAAAACTGCGGCTTTGCCAAGGTTGAAAATCCCCGCACCGTTGTCATTGACTACGGCGGGCCGAACGTTGCCAAACCGCTGCATGTCGGGCATCTGCGCTCGGCCGTTATCGGCGAATGCTTAAAGCGCCTGAACCGTTTTGCCGGCAACAAGGTCATTGCCGATGCGCACTTGGGCGACTGGGGGCTGCAAATGGGGCTGATTATTCACGAACTCTCCCTCCGTCATCCGGAATTGCCGTATTTTGACGAAAATTATGCCGGGGACTACCCGCAGGAAGCGCCGTTCACTCTGGCAGATTTGGAGCAGATTTATCCTTTTGCTTCCGCCAAATCCAAAGAAGACGAAGCCTATCTGGCCGCCGCCCGCACCGCCACGCAGGAAATGCAGTCCGGACGCCGCGGTTACCGCGCCCTGCTGCGCCATATCGTCGGCGTTTCCGTTCCCGACTTAAAGCGCAACTATGCGCGGCTGGACGTCGACTTTGACCTCTGGCTCGGCGAAAGCGATGCCGACCCTTTTATTCCCGATATGGTCAGGATGATGAAAGGCAAAGGGCTCGCCTATGAAAGCGAAGGGGCTCTCGTCGTAGATGTCAAAGAAGAAAGCGATACCGCGCCAATCCCGCCGTGCATTATTTTGAAATCCGACGGCAGCGCAATTTATGAAACGACCGACCTTGCCACCCTCGTCCAGCGCGAACGGGATTTCCGCCCGGACCGCGTCATGTATGTTGTCGACAAACGCCAGGCGCTGCATTTTGAGCGCGTTTTCCGCTGCGCCCGCAAAACCGGCGTAACCCGCCCCGAAACCGAACTGACGTTCATCGGTTTCGGCACCGTCAACGGCAAAGACGGCAAACCCTTCAAAACCCGTTCCGGCGGCACGATGAAACTCTCCGAACTGCTGGATACGGTAGAAAGCAAAGTTGCGATTAAAGGCGAAGAGGAAATGCCCGCAGCCGAACTGCGGCAGTTGAAACAGACCATCGGCCTCGCCGCCATCAAATACGGCGACCTGATGAACCCTTGCGAAAGCAATTATATTTTTGACATTGACAAGTTTGCCTCGTTTGAAGGCAATACCGGGCCGTATATCCTTTATACCATGGTGCGGATAAAGTCCATTCTTGCCAAGCTTAAGGAACGCCATCCGGAGATTGCCGCTGCTGTTTCGTCCGGCACAACTGCATCCGGAACCGCCTGCCGTTTTGCCGCTTTCACCACTGCCAGCGAACGCGACCTGGCTCTGACGCTGACCCGTTTCAGCCACACGCTTGGCGAAGCGCTCAAAAAAGATGCCCCCTCCATCATCTGTTCGTATGTGTACGAGATTTCCAACAAGTTCAACGTCTTCTACCACGATAAAAAGATTTTGGCAGAAGAGGATAAAACGACCCTGCGGTCGCTCGTTGCGCTGATTACCCTGACACTGAAGGTTTTGGATATATGCATTAACATTCTGGGTTTCAAAGCGCCGGAAAAAATGTAACAAAAGATGCAACGCCTGCCCTGCTCCCAAATCGGAACCCCCGGAGCTGCCGCAAACTTGCTGTTCTGCCGCATTGCTCTGCCTGCCTTTCTGCTCTGCCGCAAACCCGTTGTTCTGCGCCACGTTGCTCTGCCAGCCTTTCTGCTCTGCTGCGAAACCTGTTGTTCTGCGCCCCGCTGCTCTGCCAGCCTTTCTGCTCTGCCACAACCCCGTTGTTCTGCCGCGTTGCTCTGCCAGCCTTTCTGCTCGCCGCAAACCTGCTGTTTTGCCGCAATGCCGTTCAGCCCGGTTTCCGAGTTTTCCGCGGCCGGATCCTAATCCTCCACGACCAGCCGGATGGATTCCAGCCTCTTAATTTCGTCGCGGCACTTCATCGCCTGTTCAAATTCCAAATCCGCCGCGTATTGTTTCATTTCCCTGGTCAACCGCTTGATTTCTTTGGCGATGTTTTCAATCCTGTCGCGGGCAATCGGCGCCGTCAGCTCCTTGTCGCCCTCTGCCTCGGTCATCGTCTGCAATACTGACGAAATCGCCTTTTTAATCGTCTTCGGCGTAATCCCGTGCTCCAGGTTATATTGAAACTGCTTCTTGCGCCGCCGTTCGGTCTCGTCCAGCGCAAACTTGATTGAATCCGTCATCTTGTCGGCATACAGCACCACGCGCCCCTCGGCATTGCGCGCCGCCCGCCCGATGGTCTGAATCAACGACCGCGTCGAGCGTAAAAACCCCTCTTTGTCCGCGTCGAGAATAGCCACCAGCGAACACTCGGGAATGTCAAGCCCCTCGCGCAGCAGGTTAATCCCGACCAGTACGTCAAACACGCCCTGCCGCAGGTCGCGGATAATCTCAATGCGTTCCAGCGTATCAATATCCGAATGCAGATACCGCACTTTAATCCCGTTTTCCTTAAGATATTCGGTCAAATCTTCCGCCATCTTTTTCGTCAGCGTCGTAACCAGCGCCCGCTCGCCCTTGGCAATCACCTTGCGGCATTCCGCCATCAAATCGTCAACCTGGTCTTCCACCGGCTTGACCACGCAGACCGGGTCCATCAGCCCCGTCGGGCGGATAACCTGCTCGGCAAACACGCCGTGGCTCTGTTCCAGTTCCCAGTCGCCGGGCGTCGCCGAGACGAAAATCGTCGGCGCGCGGAACCTGTCCCATTCCTCAAACTTCAACGGCCGGTTGTCCACGCACGACGGCAGCCGGAACCCGTAATCAGCCAGCGTGGATTTGCGGTTGCGGTCGCCGCGATACATGCCGCCGATTTGCGGCACCGAAATGTGGCTCTCGTCAATAAACAGCAGCGCGTCTTTCGGAAAATACTCAAACAGCGTCGGCGGCGGCTCGCCCGGCGCGCGTCCGGTCAGATAGCGTGAATAGTTTTCAATCCCTTTGCAGTGCCCGGTTGTTTCCATCATCTCCAGGTCAAACCGCGTCCGCTGCTCCAGCCGCTGCGCCTCCACCAGCTTGTTGTCGCGCCTCAGCTCGTCAAGCCGCAAAGCCAGATCTTCCTTAATGTGCATCATCGCCTGCGACAGCGCTGGACGCGGCGTAACATAATGGTTCGCCGGATAAATCGTAATCTCTTCCAAATCCGCGGTTTTTTTGCCGGTCAAAACGTCAAACTCGCTGATTTTCTCAATCTCGTCGCCAAAGAATGATACCCGCCACCCGCGGTCTTCGTAGTGCGCCGGAAAGATATCCAGCGTATCGCCCTTAACCCGGAACGTAGAACGCACGAAATTCGCCTGATTGCGCTCATATTGCAGCAACGCCAGATTTTTATAGATTTCTTTCGGCTCGATACAATCGCCTTTTTTAAGCGAAAACGCCATCGCCGAATACGATTCCATGCTTCCCAAACCGTAAATGCACGACACCGACGCCACGATAATCACGTCTTTCTCTTCCAAAACGTTACGCGTCGCCCCGTGCCGCATCCGGTCAATCTGCTCGTTAATCGCAGAATCTTTTTCAATATAGGTATCAGTCTTCGGAATATATGCTTCCGGCTGATAATAGTCGTAGTAGGATACGAAATACTCAACATGGTTGTGCGGAAAAAACTCTTTCATCTCCGCATACAGCTGCGCCGCAAGAATTTTGTTCGGCGCCATAATCAGCGTCGGCTTCTTCATCTCCTCAATGATTTTGGCCATGGTAAAGGTCTTGCCCGAACCGGTAACGCCCAGCAGAACTTGATTTCTTTCGCCTCTTCTCAGGCCGTCGCACAGTTGCCTGATTGCTTCCGGCTGGTCTCCCGACGGCTCAAACGGGCTGACCACTTCAAATTGATTGCTCATAGAGGTATATATAGCGCCGCCTGCCCCCAAAAGTCAATAGATATAAAAACCAGCCATTCCCTGCTTTCGCCGTTTTTTTCTCAGTTTTAATATTTCCCTTACTGTACAGTTTTTTTCGCACTGGTTCTTACATTCCTGTATTCCTTACCCTTGCGAACAATCCGGACTGCTGAAAAAAAAGGGTCGTTTAAAATCAACAGAACTGTTTCTTTATTTTTATAATACAATCAATCAGTTAAAAAAACGTAAATAAAACTAAAGATGTATATTTTAAACGACCCCAAAAAATCAGCACGACACACTCCAAAAAACAAAGGCAACCTATATCAAAGGACAAAACCATGAACAAAAATATCTTACTGGCAGGAACCGCTATTTGCTTGTTAAGTATGGCCTCAATTGTCCATGCCCAGACAACAAATAATGAGGAAGACACTTTTGAATCCATTCAGTTTAATAAAGGAACCGGATGGATTGCCAGCGATGAATCCGGATCAAGCTATACCCAAATCAATTACCTGACAAATAGCGACCTTACCACTCTGCAAAACAGTATCAACATGATTGGCAATACCGCTTATGCCACCGCGGCCAATCTGCGTACCACACAGGAAGACGCTACCACAGCCAAAACTCAGGCGTCCGAAGCCAAAACAGCCGTCGACAATTTGAGCAAAACTGTTGAAAGCGAGTTGGCACTCAAAGCCGATACCACCACGGTTACCGAACTGTCCAATCGCATCACCACAAATGAAGGAAAAATTGACCAAAACAGCAATGACATTGCCGCTCTTGAAGAAGAACAAGACGAACAAAATACAAAAATAAACAACATATCTTCCGGCACCACATACTCTGGAACCGGGCTGGAAGCCAACGTCAGAAATACGGCAACTTCCGTCTTTAACAACAACCTGAATACGGCGCTGGAAAGTGGCGGACAAATTTATACCTTCACCAACAACCGCATTAACATCGGCATAGAAACGGCCCTTGAAAGCGGCGGTTCCATAAAGTCAGCCATAGACAAAGCCACAGACACAAGCGAAGGCATCGGCAACGGCCATGATAACCTTGTCAGCGGCGACCAGGTTTATAATGCCATCAATAATGCCAAAACCGAAATTTCCGACACCATCGGCAGCACGGCCGAAGAAGTCGCCAACACGGCAATTTCCGACGCTCTTAAAGAAGAAGGCAGCATTACGCAGGCCATAAATCAGGCAACGAAAGACCTTGCCTCAGGCGACACCATCCAAAACGCCGTCAGCGAACAGGTTTCTTCCGCGATTGAAGAAGGCAATTTCGCCACCAAAGACGATATTACGCAGGCCATATCCGACGGCGTAGCCGAGGGCGGGACAATTGATACGGCCATCAACGATGCCGTCACGGAAGCCGGCAGCAACTATGCCACCAAAGAAGATTTGGCCGGCCTGGCTTCGGGTGAAGAAATGCAAAACGCGATAAGTGATGCCGTTAATACGGCCACCGAAGGACTTGCCTCTGAAGAGTACGTCAACAGTGCCGTTGACTCTGCCAAAACCGAAATCAGTAATTCTCTGGAAGGCTATGTTACCGACGGCGAATTAAATGACGCCGTCGCCGGCGCGGTCGGCTCCGCAACCGGTGCTCTGGAAACGCAAATCGCCGACAAAGTCTCCAAAGACGATATGAACAGTGCCATTTCGGAAGCAACCACCGGCCTGGCCAGTGAAAGTTACGTTGACAGTGCCGTTGCCGGAGCCACCGAAGGTCTGCTGGACAAAGATACCGCCGACGGTCTGTATGCATCAAAAAACGATCTGAATAACTACGCCACCAAAGACGAGTTAAACAACAAAGCTGACGCTTCCGATGTATACAGCAAAACCGAAGCCGACAATAAATTTGTCAGCAAGGACAATCTGGATACGATTAAGAATGAAATATCCACAGAACTGGACGGGCAATACGTTTCTCAGGACGAACTGGCCTCAACCGTCCAGAATACCATTACCGACCAGCTGGGCGATACGGTCAGCAGCGCCGTCAGCGACGAAATCAACAAGCAGACTGAAAAGCTGGAACAAACCGTAACTGACAATGTCATGGGCGGTCTGGATAAAACCTTTGCCAGCGATGAAGAACTCACTGCCGTCAAAGACGAACTGCAGGGCAGCATTAACGATGTCGCCGAAGATGTAACCGAACTTGGCGGGCGCCTGGATACGGCAGAAACGGATATTGACAATCTGCAAAGCGACATGGCTGCGGTTAAAGACGACATCAGCGGCTTGCAGGATACCGTTGCCAATCTGGATAACACCTACGCAACGGATAAAGAGCTGCAAAGTACCAAAGACGAATTGCAGGGAAATATTGATAAAGTTTCCGGCGAGCTGGCCAGCACCAGCGAAAAAGTCGGCAACTTGGAAAACTCCCTCTCTGACACAAATGAAAAAGTCGGCAATCTGGAAACATCGCTTTCTGATACCAACAAAAAAGTTGACAGCCTTGAGAGCAGCCTGGCGGACAAAGCCGACACGTCTTATGTAAACGAACAGCTGGCCGGCAAAGCCGATGCTTCCGACGTAACGGCGCTGGAAGATGAACTGGGCAAAACCAACCAAACCGTCTCCGATTTAAACGGCAAGCTGGAAACCACCGACCAAAATGTGGCTAATCTTGGAAGCAAACTCGACAAGACCAACGAAACGGTTACGGCCTTAGACGGCAAGCTGGAAACCACCAACACCGCCGTCGCCGGCAACACTGCCGCCATCACCGCCAATACGGAAGCCATTGACAATTTGGAAAGCGGCAAAGCGGATAAAACAGAGCTTGTACAAGCCAAAAACGAACTGTCCGGCCAGATTAACGACATCACCAAAGAAGGCGGTGCGATAGACACGGCGGTAAATACGGCCAAAGAGGAATTAAACGGCACGATTTCCGATACCAAAACTGAACTGCAAGGCAACATAAACACCGCTAAAACCGAGCTGGAAGGCAATATTGCAGACAGCCTGCAGGAGAGCAAAAACTATACCGATTCCCAATTATCAACGGTTGAAGAAAACATCTTTGCCAAAGCCGATGAAAAATACGTTACCAACGAAGGGCTTGACAAAAAAGTTCAAACCTCGGTTGACAATACTATCGGCACCCGGGTTGAAGATGCCGTCAATGAAACGGTCGGAGACATCAGCCAGCTCGGCGTCGGCAACAAAAACCTTTCTAACGGTTCTGAGGATGCGCCGGAAACGATTGTTGAGGCCATCAACAACATAGACCAGTCCCTGGGCACTATTCACGGCCTCGCCGACAAACTGGGCGACCAGCATCAGGGCAACCTGGCCGACGGTACCACGGTGGAAGATCATCTGACATCTTTGGATTCTGCCATCGGCAACCGCGATAACTATACCAACGCCAACGGTTCCAATAACTATCTCGCCACAGCCGGTGCAGACATTTCCACCGCCATCAGCGAAATCGCCTCCAACATCGGTACGGCAGAAGATTTGGGTACCGCACAAAACGGCGTATCATCAAGCAATACGGTCAATCAAAACATTGCCGCAGTCAATACCGCCATCGGCAACACCTCAAAACTGGCCAACACGCATTACGTCTCCGGCGCCGCCAATCTAACCGACGCCGTTGCCGGATTGGATAACCAGATTCACAATTTGGATTCTCGTTATTACCAGCTAAGCGGCGACATTAATGATCTGCGCGATGACTTCAATGCCGTCATGGCTACCATGTCTGCCATGACGGCTCTGGTACCGAATGCCCGTGCCACCGGCAACACGCAGCTTTCTTTCGGTACAGGCATGTACGAAGGCGAAACGGCAATGGCGCTCGGCGGCTTCCACTGGATAAACGACAACGTTCTGTTAAATGTCGGTGCCGCCTGGGGCAGCGCGGATACGGCCTATCGTATGGGAATAACCTATTCCTGGTAAAGCTGATTCTTAACAAAAAAACGGAAGCACAATGCTTCCGTTTTTTATGTTTTTTCTGTTTTCACGCCACGGCATACGCATGTTTTTCCGCATCGTAATGCAGCCTTTTCCGACTGCCGTTTTCGTCTGCAAAAAAGATTTCCGGCACATTTTCAACCCGAAACGCCGCAACCGCTTCACCATTGGAAAATAAAGCCTCAAACACCAGACATGAACCGTCGTTTTGTTCGGCGCGGAGAAATCGTGTTTCATCAACGCGATACGCGTCGCAAAAACTGTCGTACTCGGCCGCGTCAATACTCTCTCCGCCATCAAGCTCAACGTATGTCGCCTCGCCCCAAAAATCGGACATCATTTCATCTCCCGCCGCAACGCCGGCAATCCCCGAAACTTTGCCAAGCAGGCCCGGCTCTGCAACCCGCAGCATTTTTGCTTTCTTGCTATAGAAAAACACTAACGCGTCATCAACCGCCTCGCCTAAAATCAGCCCTTTGGGATAAGCCGCACTATACAGACAGCAGGAAGAGAAATCTTTGGGCTTGATAATCAGCGTCCGCTCGTCCAGCAGCCTTTCCCGGCAGTCTGTAACCGGAAACATATCGACGATATGCAATCCTTTGGCTTTGATAAACACGCCTTCGCTCAAACGGCGTTCCCCTCCCTTTTTGGTAAAACCGGTAGCAAACACGATACAACGGAATCTTTCTCCGCTGTTCGCAAACACGCCTCCGGCATCAGCAGACATTAAATCCGCCATTAAAATAAAAAGATAAAAGAACAAAGGAGCCGCCCACATTGAATTCGGCTTTTCCAAAAGCGGCGCGATTACATAAAATATGCCACACAGCCACAACAACGGTTTGCTCTTGCTTACCGCAACCTTCCAGCGGTTTGCCGAAAACAGCAAACCCGTCTGTAAAAACAATAATAAATTCATACAATATAATTTAAATTAGACATAATTAATAAAATTTTGGGCAACATATCATAGATATTTTTATATTGCAACAAAAATATCACCCCTCGCCCGCCTTCATAATACCCGTTCTCCGCCCGTACCCGTTCTCCACTCGTACACGTTCTCCACTCGTACACGTTCTCCACTCGTACACGTTCTCCGTCCGTACAAAAAAACACCCGGGTTTTACAATCCCGAGTGTTTTAATACCAAATCGGCAAGCAGCCAGCACGCACCGCAGCCCAGCGCCAGATTGACCGCTGCCAGATATACCCGCGTCGCCGTGTCGGTTTCTTTCATCAGAAAACACACCTCCAGCAGACGCACCGTTTTTGCCCCGGCGAACGCGCCCAGCGCCGCCCAAAGCATCAGCCTGCCGAGATTAAAAAAATCCGCAGCTGCCGCCACAAGGGCAAAAAGCAAAAATATCAGTGCCCAATAGAACAAAAAGCTGTTCCACCACACCGCTTTAAACTTCAAATCTGCTTTCATACGCAACAATTATAAACTAATTAATAAATACAAACAACACCGCAGCAACGCCGCACAAAAATAATTCCCGCGACAGACAAATATCAATCTGCCTGTTTTTTAGCATTGCCGCCAGATAATTGCAAGCCTTTTTTCCGCGCAGCTTCCGCCGTTGCCCCTCCCGCCAGACAATAGCCGCACACCGCCTCTTATTTTCCGGCACCGGCCAAACGGCTCCCCCGCCGCTATAAAAACGCACGCCGTTCGGCTTGCTCTCCTGCTGCAAAATTCTCACGCCGCAGCGCCCATTCCGGCACTCGCTCCCTGCATCTACTTAGCCGTGCAAGGCAAGCGTCCGTTGTCCTGAAATGCAGCCAAATCAGCAATATCAAGTTCCCGGTTTTCCCCGTTTCGCGTACGGCAATGCCCCGCCACGGCTTTTCCCTTTTCAAACGTTACCGCCGCCAGCAAGTCGCCGCTGGCATAATAAATTTTTGCAACGCCTTCTTCTTTGCCGTCGGCATAAGTTGCCTCGCTCAGCAGCATTCCGTTTTCAAAAAACAAGCGGGCCGAACCGTTTTTGACGCCGTCGGTATAATAAGACTTTTCTAAAATTCTGCCGCCCGGATAATACGCCCGAACCTCGCCCGTAACCGGAATATTGTTAATGTCCGCCAATTTGCCGTCTGCTTCATGCAGGTCTTTCTCATCGTATATGCGAACTGCGCCTTCCGTAGGGGCTGCATCTTCATTCGGCTGCCGGACAGCTTCCGCCGCTGCCGCACCGCCCCATGCATTGCCTGCTGCCGCCGCTGGAAAAGCCGCCTCCGCTGCTGAAAACGCTGCCGTATTTCCGGCAGCCGTCAGCCAAAGCGCTGCCAGCATTATCTTCCCCAGGCTCTGCCCGGCCGTACGCTGACGCCGTCTTTTCCCTGCCGCATACCGCCGCCGTCTCGCCTCCAACACCGCCGTCTCTCTGTTTTCTTTCGCTAAAATCGTCATTGTCTTTCTCCCTTTACAGCCTGATGCTTATACGTCCCAAATATTTATACGTCTTAATACTTATGCATCCTCAATATCTATGTATACGTCCTAAACGCTCATCGCCGGCGACAGCCCAAAACAAAAAGCCGCCCTAACCGGAGCGGCTTTGCAAAAACTGGCGGAGATGCAGGGATTCGAACCCCGGGAGGACTTGCGCCCTCGTCTGATTTCAAGTCAGGTGCATTAAACCAGCTCTGCCACATCTCCGTCTGACCGGCTGTCCGTCTGCAACAGCCCGGCGTCGAAACGCCGCTATCCGACCAGACAACAAAAGCAAACTAAAACACTTTTTTCCAAACGTCAAGAACTTTTTTCACCTTGTCAAAACACGGGCATAGCCTCACCGTTCCTGAACCGTTCTGCCCGCTGTACTCCGTTCCTGAAGCTTTCCCGGGCAATGCCGTCCGCACGCCCGCCCCCGACCAAACCACACTGCCCGCAACACCCCGCCGCCCGGAGTTTGTTCAAACTACGCCGCCCGCAGCATTCCGCAGATTAACACCGATTCTCTACCGCCGCAGGCCGGCGCCGATTTTCCGTCGGTACCGGTCTGCCTCTCCCAGCAGGGCTTGCTTATTCAACCAGCGTAATCACGCCGCAGTCGCGCTGCTCCAGCTTATTCTGGATACTTGCCTTAAGTTCCTGCGTTGCGCCCGGAGCCACCGTAAAGCGCCAGACGTGTTCGTTGCCGTCCCCGGCCTCGCCTTTGATGCTCTCTTTGACAATTTTTGCATCAGCCGGCATTGGCTGTTTCAGTACGATATCCGCCGGATACTGCGCCTTGTTGGTTACGCGGTAAATCGTTTCATAAAGGTTGGTCGTTTCTGCCGTAACGCAGGTATCAGCCGGATTTTTCTTATATTTGCGCTCGCTTAGTTTCTGGATGTCATCGACTTTTGCTTCGGCATAAACGTCGAAAAACTTGCCCAGATTAAGCGTCAGGCGCTGCCCTTCCGCTTTGTTGTCAATCGTATTTTCGCCGACAAACTGCAACGCGCCGTTCTTGTCATAGTCATAAAAACTGATTTTCCCTTTCGGCAGCGGCATTCCCAGCCCGTCTTCCGCATTGTTTGTAAAATTATAAATCAGATTCGGATGGACGTCCTTATAGAAAGACTTGTTCTTGCCGAACGACAGCGTTGAGTCGACCACACCGCGCTTTTTATATTTCACTGCCGGCGCATTGACAAAAGACACCTGCTTAATCTGCCCGTCTTTCAAAGACGTCGGCTGCGGTATCTTGTAAATATAATAGCCGTTCAAATTCTGCGGGGCAGAAATGACCGGCGCCGCCTCCATCGTATCCATCGCCGCACCGAGTGCCATCGCATTGACCATCGCCCGCTTAAACATCCGCGGCTGCAACACTGCGCCGACCGTATTGACGTCGCCCGCAATCAGGTTGACGCTGACATTGTCGTAAGCGCTGCCCGAACTGTTGCTGAGCGAAACCCTCCCCAGCAGTTCCAGCGTTTTTTCATCGTTGACTTTTGCAACATAATTCGCTTCCCACGAAAAGCCGGACGTCAGATATGCCAGACGCAGTTCTTTTTCTCCCGCTTCCGCCGTTTCTGCCCGGGCTTTTAAAACCGGCGTGCTGTTCAGCCCCAAAGGCACCTTGTCAAACAGAACCCGCCCCGGAAAATTCGTCTCAATTCCGTAGTCGAACTTCAGCACCGGCGACATTCCGTCCGCTGCCAGCAGAATTGCCTTTTCATAAATGTTTTCTCCGGTCGCCGGATTGGTGCGCACGGTCTTGACTTCCTTGCCGACAAAAGCGCTCAGCATATTCATATAGTTAACGCCGGCATAGTCATAGTTCTGTTCCAGAATTTTTACCCCGTCGCCGAAAATAAACGCCGATTCCGGACGCATCTGCCGCGCCACTTCGTCAAAGACCACTTCGTTGATGCCTTTGTTGAGCTTAACCAGCTGACGTTTCTTTATCAACGCCAGATCCTGATTGTAAATAGTGATTTCGGTCGCCGGTCCCCCCGCGGTCTGCCCGGCCGTCTGGCCGCCGTTCTTCCCTGCCGTGTATCCACTGTCTTTTCCCCCCGCGGTCTGCCCGGCCGTCGCCGCAGCGTTTTCGGCCTTTTCCGCCGCCTTGCCAGCCGCAGCTTTATCAGTTGCCGACGTTTCCCCTGCCGGCAGAAGCGCCTGCGCCGGCATCACCCGCACCGCCGGAACCATAGCCGTAGACAGCAATGCCGCTGCCAGTAATTTTGTAAATTTCATAAAAACCTCCCTTTGAATAAAAATTATATAATTACGAATATCAAAAGCTTCAACCTTTGTCAACCGCCGACTTTTCCGCACCCGCCGTCGCCGCTAGACCCGTCGGCACTTCCCCGCCGTTCATCGCTGTCCGGCTGCGCCCCTGTCTGAGCCGCACCTCGAACCGCCGCCGGCTGTGCCCCTGTCTTGACCGCATCCGCCGCACCTCGAACCGCCGCCGCCGTTTCTTCAGCCTGCGCCTTCAGCGCTTCAACCCGCCGGACAAAAATTCCCGTCGTATTCGTCCGCTCCAGTGCAAACTGGTGAAACAGCCTGTTTTTCGTCTTAAAATAAAAGACCGCCCGCCCGCCGCTGACAGCAGCCCGCATCGTCTCCGCACCAAGCAGCCGCCGCATTTTCTCTGCCGCCTCGTGTACCCCAGCATTTCTTATTAACGCCGCCGCATCGGGCATTGAGCCCTCTCCGTTGTCAACAACCAGCAGTATCCCTTCAAATACCGTCAGCTTGAGCATAAAAAAGCGGGCGGAAACTGCTTTGTACAACCAGTCTTCTTCCAGGCTAAACCCTCTGCCGGACATAACGCCGCGGCACTCGCGCGCATCAAACGCCCACATTCCGAACAATGCCTCGTCTTTGTCAATCCCCTGCCCGTAATCAAAATCCACGCCGTCAAACAAAGCCTTACCTTTGGCAAAAATAAGCGTTTCCCCCCGTGTCTGCAAACTGTCGCGCAGTTCGCGAAGCATCAGGTACGCCACCGTCAACACCGCCAAAATAATCAGCAGAGCCGGCAGTTTCGCCTGAATATAAACGGCCGCCGCCGCAATCGCCGCTCCGGCACATACCGCCACCGCTGCCGCCTGAAACAGATATTTTTTGCGCCAATATTCGATAAGTCGCGTTTCCTGCGCAAGAGCTGCTTTGTTAATTTCCGTCATTTTCTTTTAAAATCCGCCGGTTAGAATCAAAATTTTTAGAATATCTTAATAAAACGAAAGTTAAAATATCATAAAAATTTACGCTTGCACCGGCCGTTTTTTTATGATACAATAGCTTAAATTCAGGCCAAATCGCACGAGGAGAAAACCGATGGCTAAAAACGATACCAAAACAATATTCAATGTTCTGAGCGCCAAAGCACGGAAAAAAGAAATCACCAACACAGACCGTAAAGAGGTTAGACAGGCCGTTGCCGATTTGGCTGCCGAAATTCAGGGCGGCTACAGGCTCAGCCCAAACGACTACAAGATTTTCAACGAAGCTTTCAAAAATTTCAATGCAGAAATCCGTACCGCAGACAGTACCCTTCCCGACGAACAGCGCACGCTTTTGCGTAACGCTCTCACCGAAGCCAAAAACAATGCGGAAAGGTTAAAGGATGAAGCACAGAACAATAATTTGTCCGACACCCAGGCTGATAGTACAAGCGTAAATGCAAACACTGCCTCACCGGAACCCGGTGCGGCTGCTGAGCCGTCTCAGGCTCCCAATGCTGAGTCAGTACCGAAGCCTGACAAAGATATACTCGTTGCAACCGGTTCTTATGAAGACAAATATAACCAAGCCTTAAAGTTTCTGCAAGATCAAAACGGCTTTTCCATGAATTTTCCGCTCGGCTATACAAAAGAAGAAGAAGAGCTTCTTTTCGGAAAAAACAGCGAAAATCTCTCATCCGCAGAATGGGAACAGATAAAGCAGGCTTATCAAAACAGAGTTAAAAATATACCCTATAACGTATTTGTTGACGGTCAGGTATATTCGGTAACTCGTCCTAGTTCAATAGATTCCTTTGATATCAGAATTTCCAACAATTCCGGTAAAGTTCTGTTTGAAGGACTAAGCTCATCAAACTCAATAGGAATAATAAGAGATATCGAAGGCAATATATTATCCCCTGAAAAACCGGGTAAATATAAAGCTGAAGACATTAAACTATACGGCAAAATAGCCGCAATGCAATGTAATATGGAGGATAACTATATTAGGTATCTGCATAAATTCTCTAATTACGGTGCGGACAGAAATGACAACACAAAGGAAATAGCCAACGATATCAACAAAAAAGCTTGTGAGATTGCATCCAGACGTCTGGCTGAACGGCAAGGCTTTACCAAAGAGGAAGCGGTCGTGGAACTGTTGCAAGTTATGAGGACTATGGATGCTGCAGCAAAAGATGTAGCCAATTGCGATTCTTATTCCATGGATATTTTGAAAGAAGTCTGCAATAAATTTAGCGAAAACCCGCTTGCAGACAACATTGATATAAGCCGCATAAACACCGCCGAAAACCGTCAGGCTGCCCTCGATTCCATTACGACCGAAAAAAAGCCGTGGACTTACAGCGCCGGCGCCATCACTCCCGCTGCCATCGCTGCGGCAATGGCAAGCAATGAGCCGGACAAAGCCCTTTCCAACATCGACGACCTGGTTGCCGCCCAAGCTTATTACAAAGACGACAAAGACAAGTCGGCACAGCTTGACCCGATTGTTGAAAACCGCCTGAAAAACCTGTCCCTTTCCGACATTACGCCGGCCAACGCCGAAAGCTACCGCCTGCTCTGCCTGCAATGCGGCAACGAAGAACTGCGCCAGCAGGCCCTGAACTTGATTGCCGATGCAATTATCCAATACGACAAGGAACACTTCGGCTCGTTCAGACCCAATACCGAAGAGCTGGCCGCCAATTATGACAAAGCGCATGCCGGCTTAAAAGACAAAGACCCGTTCGCCTGTAAGCACGACCCGGACAAAGACACCATCGACCTCGGCAGCGTTGAATTTACCGACGCAGCAGGCAAACCGTTAAGCGAAAAGGAAACCCAAAAGCAAAAAGCAGCCATCTCCGCCCTTGCACGCGAAATGGCGGCACAACGCCTGGCCAAACAAGGCAGCTACACGCCGGAAGAACTGGAGCAGGCCTATAAGGATGCCGCGGCAGAAATCGTCTGGGGCTCCCAGCCCAAATATGGCAAAAACGGCAAACCGCAGGTAGACAAGGACGCGCTGGCCTCGACCATCGCCAACCAGTACCTTGAAGCCGAAACGTTCAAAGACCGCTGCAAACAGAAATTCAAAGACAATCCGCTGGTCAAAAAAGTTTCCAATAACGTTGAGAAAATCGATAAGAAGCTTGAAAAGCGCTACGGCAAAAAATACGTTTACGCCAAACAGGCGCTGAAGTTTGTCGGTAAAATCAGCGGCTCCGTCGCCAAAAACGCCGCGATATACGGCGCCGCAGGCTTAATCCCGGGCGGCACCGCCGTTGTCATCGGCTACAACATCTGCAAGAACTGGAAAAACATTAAAAAGCAGCTGAAAGACCCGAACGCATCCACAGCGAAAAAATGCGCGATGGTTATGGGCGCCTGCGCCACCACCGCTCTGTCCGGGCTTGGTATCGTTTCCGGCATCGGCACCGCCGCCGAGGCAATCAATACGGTTTCGCCCGGCATGGTCAGCTCTGCCGCCAACTTTATGGGACAGCTCGGCACCTACGGGCGTATGGGCATCAGCGCCGCCGCAACCATGCTGCCGAACCTGACCGAAAGCGTCAGCCTGCGTATACAAAACTTGAGCCTTAACCGTAAAATCAAGAAAGAAAAAGACGGCGAAAAACTGCAGCAGTTAATTGCCAACCAGAAAGCCCTGCAGGTCAAAATTAAAAATAACAAAAAGGAAATGCTCATCAAAGGCGGCTCGCTCGTCGCCGGTATGGCTGCCGGACAGGCATTGATGCCGCACATTACGGCATTTGTACAGGAAGAAGCCAATAATGCCGTCGAAACCGTCAAGGCAGTCGCCGCCGAACACGGCATCGACCCGTGGAAAGAAGCGCAGGCATACGCAAACGACGCTTATGCCAACGTTCCCGAAAGCACCACCATGCTGCGCGACCGCAGCGTTTATGACCCGGACGGGATACTTCGCAATTCGCCTTCAGCCCAAATGGCCGCATACATGGCCGAACATGACCCCGCCATGCACGGCGCCCCGGATGAAATCAGCGGTATAAAAGCGCATGAAACCAACCTCGCCGCCGCCAAAGCCGAAAACTCCAGCGGCATTGAGGGCAAAAGCGCCTTTGCCCACACGCTGCAACATCTGGAAAGCCTGGGCGACAGCAGGATAACCGACACCAACGCCGTTGCCGAAGGCATATCCGAACACGTCGGCAAAAACGCCAACCTTGCCACCATTGCCTGCAAGATGGCGCCGCATGCCCTGCAACAGGTTTTGCAGCTTGAAGGCCTGCCCGACAACAACCCGAGTTCCTACAATATGATTCAGTATATGGCCAATCACGACCTGACTCCGGAACAGCACACGGCTCTCAATAACTTTATTCAGAATAATTTTGACGGTGCGCAGTTCAAAGCCGAAAACTTCGCCGACTACCGGGCGCCGGCACATGACCCCTTTGCCAATGCCGACCAAGACCGTCTGCGTGCCGGCCCGGATGAAATCCGCAAGCCCACATTGCAGGAAGAGTACGCGCGTGCCAAAGAAGCCCGTCAGGAATACGAAGGCCTTAAACCGCACGAAATTCCGACCCACCCGATTGATGTTCCCCCGACCGGCAACAAAGTCGCCGATTACCTGAACGACAAATACGCCTGCTCCAATGACCACGGTGTAGGCTTCAAATTCGAACCGCTTAACGAATCTGACAAACGGGTACTGGGCATAGAAGAACCGCAGCAAACCGTTGTCGTCCAACAGCCGGTTCAGGAAACTGTCGTTGTTCAGCAGCAGCCTCAGGTTGACATCTATTCCGACCCGACGCTGTATGCCCAAAACTTCGGGTTGGTATATGACCCGTATTTATCCAATGGCCTGAATCGTATCGGCTCCGATACGCACGGCGGCTACCTCGGTGCTTTCATCGACCCGCGCGATAATTCAGTAACGTTGGTTCCGAACGACCCTCTGCGCGACAAGCCGGTTCATTACGACAGCTATCAGTCAGCAAAAGGTTCTGCCGACCATAACATCGGCGCCTGGGATCACAGCGGGCACGAACGCAATATGATTTATGACCCGGACAAAAAAATTACGCGGTGCTTTGGCAGCGGTTACATTACGCATAACAATACGATAAATAAAGTTATCGCCGGAATTAACACTGCCGGAGCCGTCCTCAACACGATTAACTGGATACGGGAAGGACGAGGATAGCCAGCACCGCCACACATAAAATCCTTGCAAATAATTTCCACACCCGCAAAACCAAAGCCGAGCTCCATAGCCCGGCTTTAATCTTTCTTTCCATAATTAACTTCCCGTTGTCTTCACCGACATTTTTGCCGCAAACCGCACCGCACGCCGTCTCGGCACCTTGTCGCAGATTTCATCTCACGCCCTTCCCCTGCGCTACGCACTACTCAAAGACGACTTCTATTTCCTTTTTGGCTAAAACAATATACCCGTCAACTTCTTTATTGCCCTCGCGCCGCAGCGTCATCTCCTCCTGCCGGATAACTTCAAACCCGCAATATTTCAACAGCCGCCGGACATAAGCGATTGAATGGACGAACCTCCCCGACGGCGTCAGGAAATAATCGCTCTGATTATAGGTGTTTTTAGATATCGAAAAACAAAACAGCCCGTTTGCCTTCACCGCTTTGACCAACAGACGGAACAGCGTTTTCAGCTCGCCCATATACGTCAGCACGTCCCCTGCAATAACAGCGTGATACGGGTCGGCAACATCTTCGAGAAAACTTTCGATATCATCAAAATAGAGTTCCTTATATACGTTTTTTTTGCCTGCAAATTCGAGCATTTTTTCCGATACGTCCACACCGAAAAACTCCTCGTTCGGAAAATACGCTCTCAAAGCCTCTGCGCACAGCCCCGTCCCGCACCCCAAATCCAGAATGCGGCGTTTTTTAAACAGCTTGGTCTTGAGCGTATCTTTCAGAAAATCGGCAATCATCACCGGAACTTTATAGTCAAGCTCGTGCAGGATTTCATCAAACGACGGCGCAAACCCGTCAAACAACCCCTTGACATAGCTTAAATCCGTCGTCGGCACTTCCTGAATATTGCGGATGGCGCAGCTCATATGCCGGACAATCGGATTTTCGGGAAAACATTCCTCCCAGCGCGAGAGATATTTGTCAACCAGTTCGTCCTGTTTCTCGTCATGCGCCTCATACAGCAGATAACCGAAATTGATATGGTCGTCGGCGCTGATTTTATCCCCTTTCAGGGCAAAAGCCTTCCACGCATAATGCAGGCACTGTTTCCAGTTCCCCATTTTCTGAAACAGGTTGGCAATCGAATTGCAAAGCCAGTCCGAATTCGGCGCAATCTCCGCCGCTTTTTTCAAAAACCCCGTCGCCTCATCGTTCTTAAACAGCTCAATATAGGAATTCCCCGCAATAATATACGGTTCGACGCTGGTCGGGCGCTTTTCTATCGCCATGTTGGCAAACTCGATGGCTTGGATAAACCGGCTCATGTTGTAACTCGTATTCGCAATGTTGACTATGGCGTTGTACGAATTCGGATTAAGCTCATACAGTTTTTGATAATACCCGAGCGCTTCCTTGTATTCCCCTTTGGCATAACACACGTTGCCGAGGTTCATCAGCGCCGCAAAATTGCCTTCCTTCACCTCCAGCGCCTTTTCCGCAAACTCCGCCGCCCGATCGTATTTTTTCAGTTCGTAATAAAGGGTTGAAACGTTGAGAAGAGCCGTCAGCGACTGCGGATTGACGGCCAGCGCCTTTTTATATAGGCTGAGCGCTATTTTCTTGTCGCCGAAACTGTCATAGCAGTTTGCCGCCGCCACCAGGTAATTCTCATTCTCCGGCGCCGCCACCGCAAGCTGCAGATACAGCTTGGCCGCCTTTTCAAACTCGCCGCTTTTCAAAAAATCCAATGCATTCTGTTCTAATTCTTCCACTGTCCGGCATCCTTCAATGTCGCAGGCTTCGTGTTGTTCTAATCCGCCGCCCGTAAGAACCAATTTTATCTTTTATAGCACAAAAAAGTTAATGTTCCACGTTTTTATCGCATTTTTATCCCCAAAAAAGCAAAAAAAACTATTGACTGTAAAAAAAATATAGATTAAATATCCCCATACAAACGAAATACGGAGCAGTTGGCTCCGGTTCCCAAAGCCAAAAAGGTGTTTCGTTTCAATATATGGGGGTGTGGCGGAACTGGTAGACGCGCTAGACTCAAAATCTTGTTTCCTCTGGAAGTATGAGTTCAAGTCTCATCACCCCTACCACTTTGAAAAGGCTGGATTTTATCCGGTCTTTTTTGTTGCCGGAAAGCATTTGCACGCTGCTCTTCATATGCCACGCTTCATGCCCGTCATCCGCACCGCCTGCCACAACACCGACCGATCCTCATCTATCGCAGCCTGCGCCCGTCATCCGCACCGCCGGCCACTACAGCAACCACTCCTCATTTATTGCCGCCTGCGCCTGTCATCCGCACCGCCGGCCACAACACCAGCCGCATCTCATCTATCGCCACCTCAAGCTCTCTGCTTTTCCTGCCGTTCTTTAAGCAGACGCTCCACCACAACGTCCTCATTGCGCTTATACGTCGGCTCAGTGGAAATAACCTTTTCGTACGGGCTGTGTCCGGTAATGCCGCTTTTGCCGACCCGGGCTTGCTCGTGCACCGTTTCCTTGCCCTGTTGCAGCATCTTCTTGCCCAACGCCTTGACGTTGCGCGCGTGCAGCGCCATCATCCGCCCGACATTGGCCTTATTAATTGCCGTACTCGCCGTTGCGCTTTTCATAACCTCACGCGAAACTGCCGGCAGCTGCTGGCGCAAAATCGTATTCAAACGCTCCATAATCTGCGGATTGTCATAATCGGGAGCCGATCCGCCGCGGCTGATAATCCGCTCCGCTTCCTTAAACATCAGGTAGCTGTCGCGCATGGCTTTTTTCTCTTCCGCCGACGCAAAAATCCTGCGGTCGGGGTTTTCCCGGTCATATTTTTCCAACGCGTCCAGCGCCGCATTATAACTGTCATTTTGCGAAAAAGCCTGAAAGATAACAAATTCGCGGCTTTCTTTGATACTCAGCGTTGCCATGTTTCCCTCCGTCGTGCGTTTATCGGTATAGGATACATCATACCATATTTTTTACGCCGGTGCAAGCCTAAATTATGCCTTCGCCATACCTGAATTATACCCGCTATGCCCCGCACCCGACAAGTCCCCCGCTAATGCCCCATAATTTATATGCGGCGCCCAAAATTTAAGTCCGCTTTTACTTTTCCCGTATTAAAATCCTTCATATAATACCGGTACAGCGGCATTCTTTATACCCGGACGCCCTGTGCCGCCCCGTATCGTAAAGGCGAGCAGGCTTTGCCGCGCTGCCGCCGCCAACTGTCAGGAGTCTTTGCCATGGCCTTATCCCGCACCCCAGCCGAAACCGCCGACCTGCGCTACCGGCGCACCGTCAAAAAGCTGACCCGATTTATCAAAGACTGGCTGTACCTGATAATCGCCGCCGGAGCCGTTGCCGCGCTTATCGGCGCCGACGCTTCGTACTGGAACTACACCTATAACGATTCGGACGGCTATATGCGCGCCCTGCGCGTCTGGCATTGGCTTGCCGCCCCGTCTTTCTGGGAACAGCCGCTCGCCGAAAGCAACTATCCGTTCGGCGAAATTCTGCATTGGACCCGGCCGATGGACATTCTCTGGGCTGTAAATGCCATTCCGTTTTTGCATCTCGGCAACCTGCGCGACACCGTTTTCCTCGGCGGGGCATTCCTTGCCCCCTGGCTCTGCGTCCTGTCTGCCATAGCCCTGGCATACGGCCTGCGCCGGCAATTCAATGTCTACCTGACACTGTTCGGCTGTTTTATTTTTCTTTCCGACCCGGTTATGCAAAATTACTTTTTCATCGGCCGCCCCGACCACCACGCGCTGATGGCGCTGCTCGGCATATACGCCGTTTCGCTGAACCTCTGCTGGCTCAAAAAACGCCACAACCGCTATCTGCGCCTGCTTGGTTTTTCTCTGGCACTGGCAACATTTGCCGCGATTGAAGGCGTCATCCTTTATCTCCTCTTTCTGTCGTTTTTCCTCTGGCTGTATGTTTTCAAAAACGTTTCTCCGGTTCCGACCGTCAAAACCGCCAAATACTTCGCTGTTGCCCTGACCTGCTTTTGGCTGCTCAATCCGCCGTACGAAGGCTGGCTTTATCCCGATAACGGGCGCATTTCCATACTCTATGCGGCATTTTCCTGGTTTGTGTTCATCGCCCTGTACGGTATAGAACGCAGCCGTCTGCACACCCGCCCCCTGAAAATATGGAGCCTGATATGCGCCGCGCTCGGAACCGCGCTGCTGCTGCTTGTCTGTTTTGGCGCCGACATCTGCCGTTTTCCTCTCGACGGTGAAATCAGCCGTGTCTGGAGCAGCCGCATTTCTGAAATGCGCCCCGTCTGGCGTCAGGATTGGGACACGGTTCTTGCCGTTTATCCTTTCGGCGCCGCATCGCTCATTTTAAGTTTCCTATTGCTGCGCTGCAAATCTTACCGCCGCATGATGCTGCTGAATCTCTGCCTCGGCCTGCCCCTGTTCGCCTTAAGCCTTGCCGCCCTGCGTTTCGCCAACTACCAAAGCCTCTACAACATTCTGCCCTGGCTCTGCCTGATTGATTTAACCTACAAAAAAAGCGCTTACGCCCGGCGGCAGAGCCTTGAGTTTCCCGCATCTGTCTGGGCGCTCGGGCTGGGAATTCTGATTTTTCAGCAATTCGTTTTCCTGCCGTTTAACATCAATGCCCTGAACAAGAAAAAAGCGCCCGTATTTTCGCCCGCCCTCTGCCAAAACGTCAGAAACGCCGGCGGCACGCTCGTTACCGACAACTTTCTGAGCCCCAGATACGTCTGGCTCTGCGGCGTCAATACCGTCGGTACGCCCTACCACCGCAACCGCGCCGGACTGGTTGATACCCACAACCTTCTGCAGGGAACCGACGACCGGACGATTGTTCCCCTGCTCCTGAAACACCAGATAGCCCAGATTTTGCTCTTCGACGGCTACGACCGCTATTACGACCTCTCGCCCGCTAACCGGAACAAGCTGTACTACCGGCTGATTAAACGTGAAAATATCCCTTCCTATCTTGAGGAAATCCTGTCGCCCCTGAACAACGCCCGCCACTACCGGGTCAAAATATGACGCGGCAATGCCGCCCCACTCCCAAATTCCCCCTCCTCCGCCGGTCTGCCGCCCGTTAATCACACACGCCCTCTCTCCTCCGCCGGTCTGTCGCCCGTTAATCACGCACGCCCTCTCTCCTCCGCCGGCCATGCCCGCCGCCCTCTCGCGTCCATACTTTGCTGCAAACCCGTTTCCTGCAAACATCAATAAATATTTCAGTAAATATTTCAGTAAATATTTCGGCAAATATTTCGGCAAATATAATGTGGATTTTGCCGCAGCATCGCTTGAACTTGAAGCAAAAACCGGTTATAATAAATTAAATTTTTCGGTTTGGAGGTTATTATGTCGCACAATTACCGTTTATTGCCCTGTTCCTGCCTCGTGCTGGGTATGCTTGCCGGTTTCGCCGCCGGAGCGGCACCCGCCCTCGCCATGGATGACGATTTGGCATTGGACATGGGCTTGGATTTCGAAGAATATTCAGCCCCCTCGGCTGATATAAACGGCTCCGCCTCCCCGACACCTGCCTCCCAAAACGCTGCCTCTGCCAACTCCAAACCCGACACAGCACCCGTCTCGAAAAGTTCTTCCTCTTCCACCTCAAAACCAAGTACGGCTTCTGCCGCTAAAAGCTCTCCCTCTTCCACCCCAAAACCAAGCACGGATTCTGCCGCTAAAAGCCCTTCCACCCCCAAGCCCGGCTCGGTACCAGACTCCTCAAGTCCCGCCGCACCCGTTTCCGGAGTCGACCTTTTGACGAAAGTTCGTAAAGGCATGGACTTTACGACGGAAGAAATGGAAGCCTGGATAGCGCAGACCGCCGACCTCAATATGTGTCTGGACAACGGCAAAACCATGCTTTTGTATGTCGTTGCCAACTCGTCCAACCTCGATGCCCTGCGCCTGCTGATGGAATACGGTGCCGACGTGCAGACGCACTGCACCCCGCGTTATGAGGCGCTGTTTATCGCCGCCATCAACAACCCGTCCGCCGAAATTATCGAAATGCTCATCAATAACGGTGCCAATCTTGTCGAAAAAGATCATGAAGGCAACACGGCGCTGATGCTTGCGGCAACATTCAACAAAAGCTCCCGCGTTATCGACACGCTGCTTGAATACGGCCTCAAGGTCAATGTTAAAAACAATTTCGGGTTTGATGCCCTGACGCTTGCCTCTTACGAAAACGGAAGCATTATGGTTTTGCAGTCGCTGCTCGACAACGAGGCAGATGTCAACGCCGCCGATTCTGAAGGGCACACCGCCCTGATGGCTGCTGCCGTTCGCGGGCGGGATGACGTTATGCAGTACCTTATAAAACGCGGCGCCGACTTTAAAGCCAAAGACAAAAACGGTTTAAGCGTCCTCGACTACTACAACAAGCGCAAATATCTCGAAACCCTCGGTTTTGAAATCAACCGTTTCGCCACCCCGTCCGAACGCCTGTCCGCCGAATTCAAATTCATCGCCGAAAACCACCACCGTTTCAACATCGCGCTGAGAGAAAGCCTGTTTGAAGACAATCCCGATGCAGCCGTCGCCGATGCCATTGCCAACCTTGCCGACATCGACGTATTGGATGAAAACGGCTGCACGACATTCCTCAATGCCGCCCTGTACAATAAATCCCGCAGTGTTCTCGAAAAACTGATTAACGGCAAAGCCGACGTCAACGCCTCCTGTATGGACGGCAAAAATGCCCTTATGTTTATTTCTTCCCAGGCCGGCGAAACCGACACGCCTGCTCTGCAAATCGAAAAGGCAAAGCTCCTGCTGGCAAGCGGAACAGATATCAACCGCACCGATGACGCCGGCAACACCGCGCTGATGTACGCCTTGGCCAACCGCGCCGACATAAACTATGTCCGTATGCTTCTTGCTTCCGGCGCCGACGTCAATGCAGCCAGTAACCTCGGTGAAACGCCGCTGTGGACGGCCGTACGCCAAAACCTCCCGTCGGAAACGGTTAAATTGCTGATAGAATACGGCGCCGATGTCAACCATAAGGACCGCCGCGGCGAAACCCCGCTATGGTATCTGCTCCGTACCGACGGCGACGAAGTGCTGATTCGCACATTGCTGCGCGGCGGCGCCGACACCGAAATAACCAACGCCGCCGGCGACATCCCGCTGTGGTATGTCCTAAACAAAGGCGGTTCGGATATGGTGATTGAAAACATTATTATGGCGCAGAACAACCTGAACATCAAAAACGAACACGGCGACACGCCGCTGCTGTTCGCTTTAAAAAACAACTATCCGTCCAAATTTGTCAAACTGCTGCTGAGTCGCGGCGCCGACCCGCAGATTCGCGACAGCGACGGCAACAACGCCTATGACATTCTGCGCAACAACCAGTACTTTGACGCTGCCGTGCAAAAGCGCACACGCGAACGCGTCCTGAACGGATGGGAATAAGCGGCCGTCCCTTTTCTGCCCCGTTGAGTGAGATACCAAACTTTCCGTTTCCGCCGCCGGTATCGCCACATCGCCACCGGCATTATTTCCACTACCGCCGGCATTACTCCATTGTCAACATCAGCGTTTTCGCCGCTGCTGCATTACTGCCGCTACCGCCGGCACTATTCCGTTACCAATGCCAGCGCTTCCGCCGCCAGCATCGCCCCCATCGCCGCCGGAACCATTGGCAGCGAACCGAGCACGTTGTTCCCCGCCGCATCTTTGCAGATTTTGACCGCCTCGGGCGAATAAACGCAGCGCACCTTTCTCAAATCAACGCCTTCCCGCCGCAGGTTATCGCGCATTTTCTTTGCCAGCGCGCAGCCTTCCGTCTTGTCAAGCGTCGCTGCCCGCAGCATCTCAGGCTTTGTCTTAAGCGCAGCTCCCATTGCCGACACAAAGCAGATGCCGTTTCGCGCCAAAAAAGCTGCCAGGGAGCATTTCGCCTGCACATCGTCAATCGCATCAATCACAACGTCCGGATTTTCATTCCGGATAAAATCGAGATTGTCTGCCGTAATCCGTATATCCAGCCCCCGAACCTCCGCATCGGGATTAATCTCCCGTACCCGCTCGCACGCCGCTTCGCACTTTTTGCACCCGATAGTAGAAATCGTCGCCAGAATCTGCCGGTTGATATTACTTGCCTCAAACCGGTCAAAATCGACCGCCCTGATTTTCCCGAACCCGAGCCGAGCCACCATCTCCAGCGCATAACCGCCGACCGCTCCGCAGCCGATGACCATAACCGATGCGCCGAAAACGCGCTCTGCTTTTTCTTTTCCCAGCAGCGCAATCGTCCGCTGCAACCGTTCTTCCAATTGTGTTTTCATCGTCTGCCCTTCCTCTTCTTTTCCTCACCCGATTCCCGCGTCCGCACCTGTATCGTTGCATTGCCGAACCGTTACGCTATTTACCTGTCAGCTATTTACCTGTCTGCTATTTATCTGTCCGCAAATTATCTGTCCGCAAATTATCTGTCCGCAAAAAATCCTCAGCGTTTTTAATAAGCCGTTCCGCCAGTGCTTCCGGCTCTTCTCCGGCGATTTCCGCCAGACGCCGCAAATTTTCCTGCACTGCCTCGTTATACTTTGTTTCATCAACCCGGTACGGAGCGTCGGTCTCAAACAATATCCGGTCTTGCGGCATCATCGCCCACATCTCCGCCGCTTTTTCCTGTTTGAGAAACAGCGCGCCCAAACCGATATAGCCGCCGCATTTATTGATGAACTTCAGCAATTCGCGGTTTTTGACAAAGCCATGGTGCGAAAACTTTACTTTTTTCAGCGCCGTTTCATGTTCCGTCAGCGCCGCAAAAGCCTTCGCCGCATGCACGATGACCGGCCTCCGGTATGCTGTCGCAATCTCAAGCTGTGCTGCGAACAAATCGTGCTGTCCGGGACTGACCGGTTCTTTCAGCTCGTCCACGCCGATTTCTCCGACAAGCGCCTGCGGAAATTCCCGCAAACAGGTTTCGAGTTCGTCCAGCGGCGCCTTTTCCCGATAATGCCACGGATGGATGCCGAACGCGCCGTACGCCTTGCCGGGATACTGCCGCAGCAGCGCCGCGATTTTGGCAAAATCTTCGCGGCCCGCCGACACCAGCACCAGCCCTTTTGCCTCCGGATTATGCCAAACCCGCGGTGCACAATCCGCCTTAAAATCTTGCAAATGGATATGCGTATCAATAAACTGCATCACATAAAACCTTTCCGGCAGCGGCATATCTTCCGCCCCGCCGATATTATGTTTCTGATAACCGACCGACTGCAACAAGGACAATCGCCATGGCTCTGTATACCACGCCTGTATTTAATATCAACCTAAAAAAACTCGCCGCCAATTACCGGCTTCTGGAAAAATTGTCCGCTCCGGCAATTCCCGCCGCCGTAGTCAAAGACGACGCTTACGGCCTGGGCGCCGCCGAAGTTGCCGCTGCGCTATACGCCGCCGGCTGCCGCCGCTTTTTTGTTGCCCATGGTTCGGAAGGCGAAAAAATCCGCCCTCTCGTACCCGATGCGGAAATATATGTTTTACAAGGCATCGGCGCCGATTCTCTCCCTTATTTTCGCACTGCCCGCCTGACGCCGGTCATCTGTTCGCCGCAAATGTACGCCTTCTGGCAGCAAAACCGCATCGATGGCATCCGTCCGCTGATTCAGGTAGAAACCGGGCTTAACCGCCTCGGCTTTACCGTTGCCGAACTCGAACGGCTGGCCGAAACCGAACGGAAAGACTTTGCCGGCGTTCTCTCGCATCTGTCCTGTGCCGACGAACAGGCGCATTTTATGAACGCGCGCCAGCTCGCCGCTTTCCGCGCTATCAAAGCCCGCTTTTTCCCCGCAACGCCCGCAACGCTGTCCGCTTCCGACGGCGTATTCCTCGGCGATGATTTTCATTTTGACATGACACGCCTCGGCGCCGCCATGTATGGGATAAACACTGCGCCCTACCGCGAAAACCAAATGCAGAACATTCTGGAGTTGAAAGCCCCCGTCCTGCAGGTCAAGCCGCTTCCCAAAGGCGAATTTGTCGGCTATTCCGCCACTTTTCGCGCGCCCTGCGATATGCGGATTGCGATTGTATCCGTCGGCTATGGCGACGGCCTGCCCCGGTCGCTTTCCAGCCGCGGCAAAGTTATTTTCTATGCCGATGGCAAGCCCTGTTTCTGCCCGATTCTCGGCCGCGTGTCCATGGATAACATTATCTGCGACATCAGCGCGCTGGCGCCGGAGGCTGTTTCTCCCGGAGATTTCGGCTGGCTGATTAACGACGACTACACCGTCGATGACATCGCCCGCGACGCCGGAACCATTGCCTATGAGCTGATTTCCAACCTCGGTAAAAATCCGCGCTTTGTCAAAAACTACATTCGCTGAATCACTCAGGAGCAATCAAGTCATCCCGTATAACAACAGCTTGCCTGCTGAATTGCCACCGGCAATCCAATTTTCATGTGCAGTACAGTTTGCCAGCTGAATTGCCACCCGCAATCCGGTTCTCTCGTGCAGCACAGTTCGCCTGCCGCCCCGCCTCGCTGTCCGTTTTCGTCCAGAGAGGCCGTTGCCGTACATATCGCCGCGCTTTGCCGTGGCAGATCCTGTCCGCAACTCCGGCTCCTACTTTTCTTCGTATTGTTTCAGCGCTTCTGCCACTTTAAACACCTGCGAGGAATAGTGCGCCCCTTTGACCAAAACCGCATCGCCGTCTTGCAGCAGGTTTCCGGTCAAAAACGCCGCCACGCCGTCCGCAGTGTCAAAGTAATGCCGTTCCGTCCGCTCCGGCAGCTGCGCCAGCATGTCCCTGGTCTCTGCGCATACACCGACCACCGCGTCAATCCCCGCCGCAGCCAGTTCCTGCCCGACTTCAATATGCGCCTGTCGGGAAAAATCTCCGAGTTCCGCCATTTTCCCCAAAACGGCAATCCGCCGTCCCTGAACCGGAAGTTTCGCCAGCGACTGAATAGCCAGTTTCATCGCTTCCGGCTGCCCGGAGTAACTGTCGTCAATCAACACAACCCGCCGTCCGCCGATATTCAGCCTGTGTTTTTTGCCGCGTCCTTCCGGCGCCGAAAAGCCGTTAATTGCCTCAGCGGCCGCCGTTAAATTCAAACCGAGAATTTCCGCCGTTTTCAACACGCACCACGCATTGTAGCGGCAATGCTCCGCCTCGTCTTCCAAAGCCAGCGGCACGTCGGGATGGTTATTCCTGCCGTAGGCACAAACCGTCGCGGCATATTTTTCCGCCTCGGCCTGCAGAATATCCGCATACGCTGCATCTTCGTTAAAAATTGCAATTCCCTGCTTTCCTTCAGACGCCCCTTTCCTCAGCCCGCTGAAAATCTCCGCCTTTGCCCGCGCAATATTCTCCAGGCTTCCCAAAAATTCGATATGCATCGGATAAACATTCGTTACAATCGCAATATCCGGCTCAGCCAGCTGCGTCAGATATTCAATTTCCCCGCGCGCCGACATTCCCATTTCAATCACCGCATAGCGGGCTCCCATATCCAAATCCAGCAGCGACCGCGGCACGCCGATATGGTTGTTGAAGTTGCCATTGGTCGCATATGTCGGCGCAAACCGGCTCAATACCGTCTTTAATTCTTCCTTGACAGTCGTTTTACCTGAACTGCCGGTCAGCGCAATCAGCGTGCCTTTAAACTGCCGCCGGTTATACTGCCCGAGTTTTCCGAACGCTTTAAGCGTATCCTCCACCACAATCACCCGTGCCGGGTCGGTTCCTGCCGGCACATATTCCGCTACCGCCGCCGACGCCCCTTTGTCCAGCACTTCGCGGATAAAATCGTGCCCGTCAAACCGCTCGCCTTTCAAAGCAACAAACAACGTCCCCGCACCGACTTTCCGGCTGTCGGTAGAAACTTCCGTAATTTCCGCCGCCGCAATCTCGCCGCCATACCCCAGTATCTTTGCAATTTCAACCGTATTTAACTGCATTTTCCTGCCTTTCCGTCAACCTGAAAATCTGCTTTATAACGGCTTTATTTTTATCCGTAAAAGTTAATTTGCCGTTACATTCCGCCGCATTTCGGGAAAAAAATCGCCCTCCGCCCCCTATGCCCCTTCCGTCACCTATGCGCCCCTCTGCATTCCTTCGCCATTTTCCTCAGCCCCTTCAAAAAGCCTTTGCCGTATGCCTGCCCGCCGCCGTGTAAAAAATATCTTGATTTTTCTGCCAAATCGGCGTATATAACATTCTTAAGCAATCTGATAGGAGCCATAACCGATGAAATGCCCGTTTTGCGGCAGCACCAATACGCAGGTCAAGGATTCCCGCGACACGATAGACGAAACCGCCATTCGCAGAAGGCGCGAATGCCCGGACTGCGGCGGCCGTTTTACAACCTATGAACGCGTGCAGCTGCAAGACCTGACCGTCGTTAAAAAGAACGGCGAACGTGTTCCCTTCGACCGCGAAAAGCTGCTGCGTTCCATCAGCCTCGCCGTCAGCAAGTGCGGCATCTCAAGTTTTGAGATTGAGCGCTTGGTAGAAGAAATCCGCCGCGAACTGGAAAATTCCGGCATTGCCGAAATCTCCTCCAAAAGCATCGGCGAAAAAGTTATGGACAGGCTGATAAAAATCAACAAGGTTGCCTATATCCGTTTTGCTTCCGTCTACAAAGACTTTAAGGAAGTCAGAGATTTTGAAGAATTTGTAAGCAAGATTAATTCATAACCACATAAACGTATGCGAGGTAACACACGAAATGGCTAAATTCGTTTCCGAAAAAATAAGAAAAAAATCCGGCGCCCGCCTGGCTGCCGTACAGGCCGCTTACATGGCCGCCTTTTCCGGCTTGAGTGTTGACGAAGTGGTGGAAGATTTCCTCAAAGGAGAAATCGGCCGCTACGCCATCGAAGAAGACGGCTTGTCCGGCGAACATCTGGTTGAACTGGAAGAAATGGATAAGCCTTATTTTGAAAAAATCGTCCGCGGTGTCCATGCCAATAAGGAAAGCCTCGAAAAATCGCTGCGCCTGCACCTGAAAGACGGTTCGGCCTACGACCATATGAACGCCACCATGCAGGCTCTGCTGCTGTGCGCGATGTATGAACTCGCCTACACGACCGACGTGGATGCCAAAATCATCATTCAGGAATACGTCGACCTTGCCTACGCGTTCTTTATGAAAAACGAACCCAAAATGATTAATGCGCTCTTGGACCAGATTGCCAAAGACGTAAGGATATAAAAAAAACAGAAGCGCCGCCGCGCTGGCACTCGCAGCAGTGTAGTCTCACTCCGGCAAAAACACCCTGCCCCCGCTGCAGACACCCGAATATAAAGGCGCCCTCGCGGCAAACGCCTCTGACAACAAAAGGATAACACGATGGCCATATTAAAGCTTTATACCTACCCGGACAAGGTCTTAAGCCAGAAATGCGAACCGGTCGCCGAAGTTACCGACGAAATCCGCCGCTTTCTTGACGATATGCTGGAAACGATGTACGCAGACAAAGGCGTCGGCCTCGCCGCGCCGCAGGTCGGCGTAACCAAACGCATCATCGTCATTGACGACAAAGTATCCGAAGACGGTACTCCCGGACCCAACCCGCGTTTTCTCGTCAATCCGGAAATTATCCGTAAATCCGAAGATACGATTTGGTTTAACGAAGGCTGCCTCTCCGTTCCCGGACAATGCGCCGAAGTCGAGCGCCACCGCGCCGTAACCGTACGCTATCTGGACTACGACGGCAAAGAACAGACGCTGGATGCGGAAGACTATCTTGCAGTTATTCTGCAACACGAAACCGACCATCTGGACGGTATTTTGTACATTGACCGCATCAGCCGCCTGAAACGTAATATGATTATCAAGAAATTGAAAAAACAGAGCGAAGAATAAATCGCCGCTCCTGTCCCGCCACAACCTAAACACCGCCGCCCGCAGCCATACCGTTCCGCCGCGGCGCGTTTCTTATCTCCGGCCGTTCTGTCTCAATACTTCCCGACCTGCCTGCCCAACCTTATCTCCACCGCTCGCAGCCATACCGTTCGTCGCGGTTCGTCCTTTATCTCCGGCCGCTCCGCCGCAACAGACCGCTCTCTGCTCTTTATCCCCGGGCTTTATTCCGCAGCAGCGCCGCCGCCGGAACTTTCCCCCACACTGCATGCGCTTCCGCCGGCAATTCGTCCTTATACCGCAAATACGTCGGCTCATCAGGAAACTGCACCTGTCGCACATATTTCCAGATACAGTCGTTGCACTGCGCCGCAACACAACCCGACATATCGACTTTTTCCGGCAAAGTAACATTACGCATCGTAACATCCGCCCCGTCTTTGAAAGCCAGTTCTTCCCAAAAGTCGTCAAATTTCGAATCCTCGACAGAAACTTCGTCAAAGCGTTTAAACATCTCCGTTCCATAAAACGTTTGGTCAAAAAAATGCCCGCGGATTTTTACGCCCGGCGCTGTTTTGATTTTCATCGCGTCGCCGTTGCTAACGTAAACCTCCGCACACTTGCCGCAATCAAAAATCCCCTTCAGCTCACCACCGTAAAAGCAAACCGACGCATCTTCGTCAAAACGCCCATAACAGTCATTCTTCACGTTGCAGTGCTTAAATTCAACCCGTTTGCAACCGGCAAAATTTTCCTTCGTGCCAAAATTCGCCGCATTCCATAAAACCAGTTCTTCAACCCTGCCATATTCAAAACAATGCAAATCGCCCGGAGAACTGACTTCCAACCGCACTTCCGAACAGGGAGTCAAATCCGTCGTTCCCGCCAGTTCCGTACAGCAGATTTTCGCTTTCGCCCCGTTTTTAAACCGCAGGGACGGAAGCTCCGTGAATTTTACCCTGTCCAGTGCAACTTCATCAAGCCGGCTGCTGTCAAAATCCGCCGGAACATTGCTCAAATTGGCAAAATCCGCCGTTGCGCCGCCCTTAAGCGGCAGGGACCGATAATCCTGCATATCCCAGCAATACAGTTGAAGCGCCTTCAGGCTGCTGAAATCCAGCCGCGGAAGTCTGTCGCCGTCCACTCCGGGCGACAGGCAGACTTCTGCCCCGTCGCCAAAAACGAGCCCGGCCAGATCTTTTCCGTCAACTCCCAGTATTTCCATTTTGCCCGCCCTGGTGACATCCGTCTGCGGGTGCAGATGGCATTCGGTTATACTAACATTGCTGCCTTCGCCAAACTTCGGCGCCATACAAGGACGAAAATCCACATGATAAAAGCTCACGTCGGCGCATTTCGTATAATCGCCGTCCGCTGTGCCCTCTTTACCGGAAAAACAAACCGCCGTCGCTTTTGCCGTTTTAAAACCGCATAAGGTATCCACTGCGCAATCGTGAAAATCAACTTTTTTGGAAACGGCCGTTGCATCAATATCTTTAGGAAAATTCCGGCAGGACATAAAAGCAAAAGTCCCGTCGGTCGTCTCCGGCAGTACCAGCTTGGCATAGCCGGAAAAATCAGCCGCATTGACGGCACCGTCATCCAAATGCAAAACCATTCTGCGCTCAAAATGGGACTGCAGAGCCTCCTCCCCGTATCCTGTTGGTATCAGCACCGGTTCCGAGGGAACCGCATCGGCATATCCGCCGCGCTCTGCCAGCTTCCGCACCCGTTCAACCACATTGTCCGGCTGTTCCCGGCCGGCCAGAACCGCGATCAGTATCTCCTTAAATTTCTCGCCGGACAAAACCTCATCCGGAAGTTTTGCCATACAATCCAACATATCGCGGAGGCTGCGCCCGAAATTCGTCGCCTGCAACACTTCATAACAAACGTCGGACGTAATTTCCGCTTCGCCGCGCTTATACGGCCTCAGCCGATTTTCCACTCCCATCGGACTTTTCGGTTTTATAATGTCAACAAAAGCCATCGGCACTCCCCTTTCCGGCTAATCATAAGATAAGTATACCCGAAATTCTGCCCGCTGTCAAAGAAAAACCTCTTCGACCCGAAAATTCCTCCTCTGGCCGGCTTCCTCTCCTGCCGCCTGCACGTCATTTATCAGCCTCCATGTGTCAATCGTGCCTAGACCTCTATGCCGCCCGGCCGCGCCCAAGCCTCTATGCCGCCCGATTGCGCCCAAGCCTCTATGCTATCCGATTGCGCCAAGCCTCTATGCCGCCCGGCCGCGCCCAAGCCTCTATGCTGCCCGATTGCGCCAAGCCTCTATGCCGCCCGACCGCGATAATATGCCGCCCAGGACGGGAGCGGCTGCATAACCCGGCGCACACTCTTTCCGCGCCGTCTGACCTGAGCCTGACTTTCATCGGGAAGCAAAAACTCTGCCTCTCCGGCAATCCCTTCCGCATTGACCTCTTTCAAACGGGAACAGGCACGCAAATCTGTTCGCCGTGAAAGATTTTTGGCTCCCCGTAAATCAACTTTCTCTATCTGTTCCGGAAGTTTCAGCAACGGCTTTCCCGCAAAATCCAAAGCGGCAAACCCCGCTTCCCGCAGCCGTTCATATTTCTGCAAATCAAACGCTGCATCTGGCATATTCCGCACTCTGGAAAAATCCGCCTTTTTTATGCCCCGGGGAAGTTCCAGTTTCTCAACGCCCGACAAATCCGCACAATTCAAAGATATTGCTTCGGCTTTTTCCGCTGAAGACAAATCCAGCCGTTTGGGCAGATTGCGCGCATGCCCCAAATCTATCTGCCGGACATTGCCGTCAAAAACCAGCTTGTCATACCCCGAAAAATCATGATACCGCAAATTCATCTGCGCGGCACTTCCCTGTAAATTCAGGCCATACTGACAGCGATACCCCTGAAGCAGAAATTTTCCCGCTTCCGAATGCACCGCCCGTTCATAGGCAGCCTTATCATGATACCGTTCCGCCATGGCGCACACAACCCGGCGTGTTTCCTCGCTGCTTTCGCGCTGTGCCACTGCTCCGAGCAAAACCCGGCGAAAATTCAAATACCGCCGGGTATCGCCCTCAATGGCAAAAGCCGCCCTTTTCACCATTGCACTTATAACCGGCGGATAATTCGTGCTTTGCAGAATGTCAAGGCATAGTTCTGGAGTAATTGCCGAGCTGTCGTTTTCTGCTGCCGTTTTTATTTTCTGATAACATTCAAACGGAGACTTTTCCGTGGTAATATCTACGAAATACGGATTTGTCATAAGCATCTCCTTTCGCCCTGAAACATAATCTTTATACGCTCCATACCACATTTTTTGCCTTTTGTAAAGCTGAAATCGCCGCTGCCCCCTCTTCCGTCCTCCCCTTCCTCTTCCTCCCAACACAAAAGAACCGGCAGTCCCCTGCCGGTTCTTTCCTTTGGCTT